>Ga0256405_10001267_pt1 | contig 70564 bp, 48 predicted proteins | sample RumenRJG_02DNA_FD_189096 | JGI IMG/M metagenome (GOLD analysis project Ga0256405, IMG submission 189096) | Bovine rumen microbial communities from Lethbridge, Alberta, Canada - RJG_02 | ecosystem: Host-associated > Mammals > Digestive system > Stomach > Rumen | place: Canada: Alberta...
AAACAGCTGACATTAAAGAATTTATTAGGTTAAAAACAATTAAACTTATTGATAATCAGAAGGTTGCAAAAAGAGATGCTCATATGCTCAATTTAGCTCACATTATGTTTTCGGACAGCCTCCCCCACCCTCAGAAAATGCTGAGTCTGAATTTGCGTATAGGCGTTTAATCGTTTGCGCATACGCACATGATGATTTGCGTAGGCGCAAACGGTCGTGGGAACGGCTTCTATTCCCTGTTAGAACGGCATTTAATCCCTGCGCGAATACTGTCTAACCCCTATAAAGTCCTATCCGGATCAGCGATAGAAGGCATTCGGATGAGTCATAACGATTATCCGGAATAACCTAATGGGGAGTTTCAAAAACAGACAATCAGGTTTCAGAATTAGCAAAAACTTCGCTAAAGGGCCTGTATCGCTTGGCGGTTTGCAGAATTTTGTTTATCTTTGCACATAATAATATAGCTAAGAATACTAAGCATATGAAAAAGATTCTTTTATTGACTGCATCTACGACCTGCAGGGCCGCCGCTATGACAAGGATCCCACTTCTCCTGGCGTCTATATTTTCAATGGACAGAAGAAGGTCGTGGTAAAGTAAGTAAATATGAAGACGGAGACGGTGCCCTGCAGAACATCGTGATCGTTTCTGCTGGAGCAGTCTTGTTGTCGTCAGTCATTCTATATATTGTACATCTTATCAACAAACATGGAAAGAAATAGAACGCAATGGATGTTTTTTACCGTCCTCATTTACAGTCTGGCGGTACTGGTATCATGCTCGAAGGAAGACAGTTCTCAGTTAAGCGAGCAGGAACGGTTTGAACAAGAGATGACCGCTGCCTTAGCCGATGCACAGGTCTACGGTCAGCAAACACAAGCCTTCGCACAGGAGGTGGCCGAACGTTTTGACGGCCGTGTGACCGAGTTAAACTACAAGACACGTGAAAGTGCCACCCGTAAATGTACGACCGACAATTGCCGCCCCTACGACCTGAAGGACCTGGCAAGGACTACGATTGTGGCAGGATGGGACAGCACGGAAATCAAGCCCGTCATCAACTACCTTGTACAGACATCAACTGAGAGGTTTTTTTTCGGACGTTACAAGCACCAAACCACCGATCGTGGCTACTGGGGCGACATCGTCAACCTGAAATATGAACGGCTGATGACCGAAATACAGGTTAAGACCTATGGCATGTTCTATGCGTCACAGCATGAGGATGTGGCCCGTAGTGTGTTAGGCGACAGCATCTATATGGTTATCTATACGAAGACGGGAGTAGAACCAGGTCTCTCTCATTATTACTACGAGATTATACGTGCCGACACGTCCAGTGCTGCCACCAAAGAGCACTACAGGCTGTTGTCCATACAGTACCACGAAAAGTTTGAACACATCAAAGACTGACCTGCTGTGTACCGCGAGTTTCAAAATCAGTTAATCGAGTTTCAAAATTAGCAAAATCTTTGCTAAGGGGGCTTTATTGCTTGGTAGTTTGCAAGATTTTGTTTATCTTTGTGGACTATAATAGCAATGGATACTAAACAAATTATAATATGAAAAAGAAACTTTTATTCATGATGCTCCTGCTGTGCGCAGTCGTCCAGGGAGCATGGGCAGACAAATGGGACGGAAAAACAACCAAGAGACCGGCGGAATACGGCGTCGCTCCGAATTTCGTCTTCTTTATTCGCACGGCAGCCGAACTGGCCTACATTCAGCAAAACTGGGAAGTAAGAGACTGTTACGGACTTCCTGGAAATGATGGGTACTGTTACAAGTACACCTACTACCTGGAAGACGACTTCGACATGACCGCCGTGAATTGGAAGCCGTTTGATCATGCCTTTGAAGGCAAGTTCTACGGCAAAGGACACACCATCAAAATCAAAAACGACAGTTATACGTCAAGTAACTGCCAGGGCCTGTTTGCGGAGATTGCCAAGAATGGCTTGGTGGAGGACGTGCGCTTGGAAGTCGATTTCAACTTCAACAATTCCCGAAAGGTGGGAGGTATCACTGGCGACAACTACGGCACGATAAAAGACTGCTGGGTGACCGGTACAATCACGACCAACCACTACAACACTTCAAATGATGCCGACCTGGGCGGCATTGCCGGTTTGAATGAAAGCGACGGCAAAATCCAATACTGCTGCTTTGACGGTACGGTGAAGAACACCGCTAAAAACACCGGTGTCGGCGGACTTGTGGGCAGAAACAAGGGAACGCTTGAGCACTGCACCTTCTATGGGGATGTGGTATCAGGCCGCACGCAAGCCAATATATTCATAGGTGTACAGAAAAAAGCGTACTCTGAATGTTACACGAATTATGATGGAGCCGAAATCAGCGCCATCGGAACTGAGTATGACGTGTATCACGACGCGATCATGTATCGTTTTAAGTATTTTTATAATAGTACTATGTATATCTCCAGTGAAGAACAGTGGAAGGAATTTGCCAGTTATGTCAACCACGGATTCACCTTCAAGGACAAGACCGTGGCACTGGATAAAGATATCACCGTGACAGTGGTGAATGAAAAAATATGGAACACAACATCATCCGCACCGAAAGTAGATGACCCCACCCTGAAGCCTTTTGTGGGCAGTGGCTATCTGTCTTCGTTCCAAGGCACTTTCGATGGCGGCGGACACACCATTACGTTCAATGTTGACAAGAGAAATTATAAGGATCTCCGCGTCAAGGGGTTAGCACCATTCAGATGGGTCTGTGGAGCCACTATCAAGAACCTGATCGTAGCCGGCACCTTCAATAACAGGGAAGGAGACTACACCTCCGCTCTGGTGGGCAATGCCTTTGGCTCGGGCAACAAGATTGAGGACTGCGTGGTGAAAGCGTTAGTCGCAGGTAACAGCGCCGCCGGTTTCGTGGGTAACCTCCTTAACGGCGACATTGCCTTGGATGGTTGCGTGATGACAGGTGTGTTGCATAGTGTAAACAGGTCGGCCTTCATTGGATGGGGTAATTGCGATAAGCAGGATGTCACGAACTGCCTCTACATCAGACAGAGCGTTCAGGACAACAACAACCTCGACCTCGTAAAAAACGATGCCACCCTCGCAATGAGCAATACCTACAAGACCACTCCAGCAGGCTCGAAAGGTACGCCTGCCGACATGTACGTAACTGAACCTACAGAACTGGGAGACGTGAAGACGGAGTACAAACATCTGACGGCATACGAGCATGGTGTCAAATACGACGGCAAGTGGTATAAGGCAGCTACTGAATTTACCGGTGAGGGAACAGCAGAAAATCCCTACATCATTTCCAGCGCTGAAGAGTGGGAGCGCTTTGCGTATCGCGTCAACCAAGGCAACAACTACTTCGACCAGCACCTCAAGCTGACCAGCGACATCAGTGTAACGACAGTGGCGGGAACGGCCGAAAACACGTTCCGCGGCACCTTCGACGGCGGCGGCAAAACGCTGACCGTCAATTACACGGGAGGTGACTACACGGCACCCTTCAGCTATACGACGGATGCCAACATCAAGAACCTGAACGTCGACGGCACCATCAACACCACGGGCAAGTATGCCGGTGGCATCGTGGGCAGCGCGTATGGCAAGCTGACCCTCGACCGCTGCCGCAGCTCGGTTGCCATCAACAGCAGCGTCAGCGGCGAGGCTTGGCACGGCGGACTGGTAGGCTATGGCGCCAACTATAATGAGCTCAGCATCGACCGCTGTGTGTTCGACGGCAGCTTCAGTACCACTAACGGCAGCACCCACTGTGGCGGCTTGATCGGCTTTAAGGAAGGGGGCACAGAGTATTCTACCTACACTATCAGCAATTCTTTCGTGAAGCCCCGGAGCGTAGCAGCAGGCATGGTTTCGGGCTCCTTCATTGGCAGTCTTCGGGAAGACGGGAAGTACCCCATCACCAACAGCTATTTTGTCAAGATCGGCGATCTGCCTGCCAACCAGGGCATACAGGCATACAGCAGTGTACCCGCTGGCAACATCACCAGGCAGATGACATTCATCGGGGAAACTTACTTTGTTCCCTGTACGGTCGAGGCTAACCAGCTGTATCAATACACCGGCAGCAGCATCACTGTTGACAATCCCACTGTTAAGGCTTACGACGGTACTACGCTTACGGCGAATACCGACTACACCTATACCACCGACCCTGCGGAGGTGAAAAGCGAGGGTACTTACAATCTGGTTGTCAGCGGTAAAGCTGGCAGCAACTACACGGGTAGTGTGATCATTCCTTTCATGGTGGCAGGCGATGCAAGTGATGATAAAAATCTGACCACTGGCGAATATACTGTGCATAACACCCTGATCATCGATGACCGCATCCCCATCAAGGGCGACGTGGTGATAAATATTCTCGAGAATGTGGCCCTCTATGCCAGCAAGGGCATTGAGCTGCCTGAGGGAAGCAGCCTGACCATCAATGGTCCGGGCGCACTGGTCATCCAAAGCTGCGACGAAAACAATGCGGGCATCGGCGGTGCCACCATGGGTACACTCATCATCAACAGCGGACAAGTGGATATCCTCGGCGGCAAGGGTGCTCCCGGCATCGGTCCTAATAGCGGCACCAGCAGCGGCCGCTTGGAACTGAGCTGGAGAAGCGCCGAAGACTACATCCAATGCAGCAATTATGCAGTTGCGGAAATCACCTTTGACAAGAAATTCGTGTTGGACGGCAAGTCTGATGAAGCCAATGCCTCGAACATCAACGGCGAGAAGATTGTGCCCTACGGAAAAACCGGTACGGAGACGAACCCCATCCTTATCGACGATATTGACGACTGGAACTTCTTCGCAAGAACCATCAACGAAGGCAACGACTATAACGGAAAATATGTGAAGCTGGCCGTTGACCTTAACGACGTGACGAAGATGGCAGGCGCATGGTCGGACAACGTGAGGTATCGCCGTCCCTTCTGCGGCACCTTCGACGGCGGCGGCCACACCATCACCGTCGATATCCAGAACAGCCTCCAAACCGGTGTCGCCCTCTTCAACTATGTCAAGAATGCCACCATCAAGAATCTCAACATGAATGGTAAAATCACCGGCCATAGGCACAGCGCATCGCTCGTGGGCTATGCCGACGGCACAACCAGCGAGACGGGTAACACCATCGAGAACTGTACGTCGGCGGTCACCATCACCGGATCCAGATCCCTCAGTGGCAATAATTACATAGGAGGTCTGGTGGGCAATGCCCTCAACAGCAAGATTACCATCAAAGGCTGCGTGTACAGCGGCTTGATGTTGAACGCTGCACAAGGCAGGGGTGCCATACTGGGATGGGGCGAAGCTGACGGTGCGAGAACAATCGACAACTGCCTCTACCTGATGCCTGAAGAGCAGAGCACCACCAATCTCGACCTCGCTCAGCAGAAGGGCGGTAGCCTCACGGTAAATGCTAACTGTTACAAGACCACCGATGCAGGTACATACGGCACACAGGTAGATATAGAAGCCGCTGCTGGCGAAATCAGCAGGGGGGTGACGGCAGCCGACAGCAAAACCTACTACATTCCTTGCACCGTCAGTGGCGAAGTGGATTACTATAAGTGGACAGGCAACGCCATCGCCATTACCGTTCCTACCGTCACTGCACGCGACCAGGCTGTGCTTACATCGGAAACCGACTTCACCTGCACCACCGATCCTGGCACCGTGAATGCAGAGGGCTACTATACGCTGACCGTCAGCGGCAAGGGCAATTACACCGGTTCAAAGAGCTTTGTCTTTGCCGTGGGCAAGGACGACCCTGTCACCAGCGAAACAACAGAACTGAAAGATGGTACCTATAAGGTGTATCACTACTTGCTCAACAATAACCGCATCAACATCAGCGGCAATGTCACACTGATTCTCGCCGAAGGTGCTACACTCAATGCTCCTAAGGGTATCGAGCTGTCCAGCGGCAACACGCTGACCATCGAGGGCCCCGGCGCACTGGTCGTCAACGACTGTGACGCAGGCAAGTCGGGCATCGGTGCCGCGAGCATGGGTAAGCTCACCGTCAATGGCGGACAGCTGGACATCCAGGGTGCAGAGGGTGCTGGCGGCATCGGCTCTGACAAAGACAAGACTGCCAGCGGTATCCTGACCATCCTTACCAGTGCCGTCAGCGATTACGTCAAGTGCAGCAGCTATAAGGTAAGCAGCAATGACTTCACGCTGGCCAAAAGGTTTGTCATTGCCGACGAACAGACCATCGCCACCACAGAGAATATCGGTGGAAAGAAAATCGTTCCTGCCATGTTGCTCGCCGACCAGGGTAGCACTAACAATGCCGAACTGGAGAACTACGACGGCAAGCAGATTACTGCAGTCCTCAACGACCGCACGTTCTACTTAGACGGTAAGTGGAACACCATCTGCCTGCCCTTCGACTACTACATCGATGAATTAAAAGGTGTCGAGGCCCGTACCCTAACTGCTGCCAGCATCGAGGGTACGACGCTCAACCTGACTTTCGGCGATCCTGTAACTGAACTGAAAGCCGGTGTGCCGTACATCATCAAGTTTAACGCTGAGAGTTATGAGGCTAATGGTAATCATCACCTCGTTAACCCCGTATTCGAGGGCGTGACCATCAACAATACGACTGCCAATTGTGAATTCGGATCGGGCGATACCCGCGTACGTTTCATGGGTACTTACGATGCTGTCAACTTCACAGCAGAGGACATCAGCACTTGGTTGATGGATGGTGACCACAACCTCTACAATCCTGCTAACGGTGCAGGTATTGGGGCTTGCCGTGCCTACTTCATGATTGGTGACGGCAAATCAGGAGCTCGGGTGACTGATTTCAAGATTAAGTTCGGCGATACCGGCTCACCTGTCGCCTTCACCATCACCGATGCCGACACTTACACTGAGACGGAAGACGTGGAGACGCTCTCCGCCACCTATAATAAGGCACTCGGCGCTGAGCGTACGGGCAAGTATCAGCCTTGGCTCGTACCCTTCGACTACACTATCACGGCAGCCGACGTGGAGAAATTCACGTTCTGGAAGTTAAATATGATTGCCAACTCGCCAGACCCCAACGTTGAGGCTGGCACTGAAGTCTGGGTATATCTTTCGAGAATGAAGGCGGGCGACGTGCTACACGCCAATATGCCTTATGTCTATAAGCCTTTGACGGATATGGAGAACTATGAGTTCACCACTGAGAATGCCGTATTGAAAGGGAAAAATACGGGCATGCTTATTAAAATGGAGACGACAAATGACATCTATTCATTCTATGCCACCTACGAGCCGACGCTGGCAACTGCCCAAGACCCGTTCTACTACGTGAACTATAAAGGTCATCTGAGTGTCGGCAACAATGGCACGGTGACTGTGGGTGCCTTCCGCTGGATTCTGCGCGTGGAGAGCAAATCCGGTTCAACACCTGCCAACTCACGCAGTATCGTCTTCATCGACGGAGACGGAACAACGGGAATAAGCCTCACCCCCGATCCCTCTCCTATAGGCGAGGGGAGTGGATACTGGTTTACCCTTGACGGTCGCCGACTGCAAGGTAAGCCTTTGCGTGCTGGTGTCTATATCTATAATGGTAAGAAGTTCGTGATAAAGTAAATACGGAAGCTATGAAGAAGAGCTATCAGAAACCTACGATAACGGTAGTGAAGATTCAGCAACACGCCTTCATGAGTGGCAGTCCAATGGGCGGTCGCGTTGAACCGGACCTACCTGCTGCTTCGCGCTATGACGATGACTACTATACTTATTAGGCGAATGAAAATGACAGTTAGGATGATGAAATACAAATTGTATGTAATACTGGCAGCCGTCGTTCTCCTGGTGGGAATGACAGGCTGCTCAAAGGATGATAATACGAATCCACCCCCCATCGACGATCCTGTTCCCCCCATTGACGAACCTGTTTCGGATGAGGACCTTGTCGGTGTCTGGTGGGACGAGTTTGAGTATGCAGACGTTACAGAATATGGCATTCCCTTCAGCCGGGTACTACTGGCTGTGATGGTCGGGAAAGACCATACAGGCTGCATCTATCTGGGCGTGTACAATAGTGATAGCTACGTACCACTGGCCGTTTATGGCGGACCGGAGGATGCTGGGTTCACCTGGCGGCTACTCGACGACGGCAGGGTGCAGCTCAGTGACCCTGTTACGGGCGAGAGCTATGCACTGTCTCGCGCCCTCCATGCAAGTGACAGCAACTACGGTGGAGTCATGACCAATGTTTCCAACACGCACATGACCTACACAGAAAACAGTGTGAAGTTAGACAACGGCACCTATTCTGGTGTACTCACCAAAGCCAATGCCGAAGAGGAAGTCGAAATCGACGTGAAGTTAACCCCCGCCGACAGGGACTGGGATGTCATTCCCCCCGATGATCCGAACATACCTGCAACATCCCGTAAGGATGCCATCTAAAAGAATACTAAACGAACGAATATGAAAAAGAAATTTAGTTGAGGGACAAATATCTGACGCGTTGACTTTCAGAATGAGCTATTAAGAAACTTTGTACGGATGTTTGAAGACCAGAAAAAACGATACAGGAAATTCCGCGAGTGGCAGAAAATGCCCCATCATGTGAAACCGATGACCGAAGAGGAATATATCTGTCCCACTTGTGGCAGACATTATGTGGGCAACTATTGTCCACAGTGCGGACAGTCGTCGAAGATTGGGCGATACTCGTTCAAGAATGCCTTCCTGCTGTTTATCGATGTCTGGGGGCTTGGCAACCGAGGTATGTTCCGCACGATACGCGACCTGCTACTGCGCCCAGGCTATATGATTCGCGACTACCTCAGAGGTATGCAGATGGCTTATTTCCCGCCGTTCAAAATGTTCTTCTTGATTACGGCTCTGTCGCTTGTTATTGATTCAGGGCTGAACATTCGGGGTTTGAACCGTTTTGAACTTCAGGAGAAAGAGGCTGAGGAATTATTTGGTGTGGAATCATCAAGTAAGGACAAGGGTAATAGTGAAGAGCTTGATGCAAAGACAAAGCAGTCGGAAGTTAAGGATAACAAAGAACAAGCATCAGAGGAAGAGAATGACAAAGCACATCGGGAGTACGAAAGAATGAAAGATGGAGTCAGTGCATGGCTTGACAATGAAAGTAATAGTTCTTATGTTGTACTCATGATGCTGCTGCTGTACTCCTTTCCGCTATGGCTCCTGATACGCCGCTGTCCTGCCATTCCAGACTTTCGCTTCTCTGAGTGTTTTGTAGCGATGGTCTATATCATCAATATGTTGACCATCTATACTTTGATACCTCAGTTTATGTGCGTCAGCTATAAGACCGAAATGATTTTTTCCTTGACAGTTACTTTGCTGATGATTGTTCCCGTGAAGCAATTATCGGGATACAGCTACTGGCAAGCCGTCTGGAGGATGTTTGTGGCTCTCATTCTCGCCTTCATAATGGCTCTGGTATTGTATGTCTTCTTTTTTTTAATGTTAAACATATACGCAGATATTAAATACGGTTGACTTTCAGAATGAGATATAAGATAGGGATACGGATTGTCTATACCATGATGCTCGCGATGCTGATGGTGCAGTATGCTCGTGCTCAGGAGGATGACAGCATTACTTATTCGCTCCATCTTCCAGAGACGGTGGTGCTGGCTGATGGTATGACCTTTGAGGAATACCTGCTGAAACAGGTGCTTGCTAACGCCAAGCCGCTGAAGAAACGGATAGAGACGCTGAACTATTCTGTGACGTGTCAGTTGGAGAAAGACATAGACCTGACGAAATTTCCCCACCGGCGTACTATCACCTTTGCTGCCCGGCTTGCAGGGTATGGTCCTATCGTGTCGGCGCTCAGAGAACACAAGCATTTCGGCATCACAATGGCTGAAGACGTACACTTCAATAGAGGAAAGATAACAACCTCGAATGTACGGATGGTGGAGATGAAGCAGCAGCTGACAGAAAAACAGGTAGCCTCGTTTCTGAAGCACGACGGCATGATGAGTGCTAATGTGTATGACAAATTCTATAAAAAGGTGCGCCAAAAGGTGAAGGAATTACAGAAATTGCGCAAAAAGAACAAGGAAACGGGTATGAAGTATGTGGGCAGCTATACATCGGGCAGCAGGACTGTCTATGTGGTGAAACTCGACAATATGAAGGTAGATATTGCGGAGGGCTGTTGGCAGATATCGCGTATCAGTTATCAGGAAGGACAGAACAATATGTACTATGAATTCAAGGAAGTACGCCCCAATCTTTTCTTGCTGAGTCACGGACGCGCGAAGTTCTTCCTGGACAGAGCCAAATGGCCTAAAGGCTACGTTTCCATGAAGATGGAATATACCTATCGGTGATTTAAGAATCTATAACATAGACACAAATATGTGGGCTTAAAAACATTATACCAAAAATAACAAATGATGAAAAGAATTATTTTTGTCGCAGCACTAGCCTTGGTAAGTATGGCTGGCTCGGCACAGAATTTTAAAGCGAATCTTGACGAGAGTGTGAGGCCTGGGGACGACTTCTGGCAGTATGCCGTAGGTACGTGGCTGAAAAACAATCCGCTGGACAATCAGCATTCTACGAATGGTGCGTTTGCCGAGTTGGGGGAACTGAACAAGAAACGTATCAATGCGCTAATCATGAAATATGCTGACCGGAAAGACCTTCCTCAAGGCAGCGACGGGCAAAAAATAGGGGCACTTTATCGCCTTTACATGGATAGTGTGAGCCGCAACAAGATGGGGTATGAACCTATTCTGCCTTATCTGAAGCAGGTGCGTGCCCTAAAAACCCGTGAGGAACTGCTAAGACTGATGTTTGAACTAAGTAGCAAGGGTTTTGGTACTACACCCTTCAGTCTCACTCTGGGACTTAACCCATTCAATTCATCGAAGTATATCATAGATGTCGAACACGGAGGTACGACGCTGTACCACGAAGATTATGACCATCCCAACGAACAGCAGCAGGCTGTCGTTGAAGCCACTAAGAGCCTGAACAGGGACTTGCTGAAGATGATAGGTAACAGCGAGGCTGATGCCGAGCGCATGATGCAGGCTGCTTGGGCCATAGAATACAGAATAGGTATGAAGGAACTTGATCAGGTGGCACAGCGCGACCCGAGTGCTGTCAACCACTTGATGACGTGGAAACAGCTGTTGAAGGACTTCCATGGCATTGACTGGGTGGCTTACCGTGATGCAATGAACCTGCCGAAAGATATCGACACAGTGAATGTCGGACAACTCGGCGCGTTGCACGAAGTAGAAAAGGTGCTGACAGAGGTGAGTGTAAAAGATTTGAAGGCATATATGGAACTCAAGATAGTCAGATCTTACAGAAGTTACCTCAGCGATGCCTTTTCAGATCGTGTTTTTGAGGCCAGCAAGGCAACCTCTGGCTTGAAGGAGCAGCAGCCCCGATTCAAACGTGCAGTCAGTATTGTAAGCGGTAGTCTTGGAGAGACCGTCGGTAAACTTTATGTGGCAGAGTATTTCCCAGAAGAGAATAAACAGCGCGTCTATCGCATGGTGAAGGATCTGCAGCAGGCTTTCGAAGACAGATTGCAGGAGAATACTTGGATGAGCGACTCCACCAAGGTTAAAGCCATAGAGAAGTTGCGCGTCATGCATTTCAACATAGGTTACCCTGACAAGTGGGAGGACTTGGAGAAATTCATCGACATCCGTGAGAATGAGAATCTCGTTGAGAACTACATCCGTATTAATCAGGAAATACGTGCTGCCAAATTCCGTAAGTATTGGGGCAAACCTGTTGACAAGACCCAGATGGATGGTTCACCACAGACAGTGAATGCCGGTTATATTCCGCCATTCAACAGCATCGATTTTCCCGCGGCCATCCTGCAGCCTCCATTCTTCGACCCTGAGGCCGACTATGCTGCCAACTACGGTGCTATTGGCGTGGTGATAGGTCACGAGATGAGTCATGGTTTCGACGATCAAGGCTGCCAGTTCGACAAGGATGGCAATATGGTGAACTGGTGGAGGGCCGAAGATAAAGCTAAGTTTGACGAACGCAGCAAGGTGCTTGCTGACTGGTTTTCTAAGCAGGAGGCTTTGCCCGGACTCTTTGTGAACGGTCAGAAGACGCTTGGCGAAAACATCGGCGACAATGGTGGAATACAGATAGCCTATCGCGCTTTCGAAAACCGCGCGAAACAGGAACCTTTGGAGTCAAAAGAAGGCTTTACCCCCGCTCAGCGCTTCTATCTGGCCTACGCCCGTATGTGGGCGGGCAACGAAACCGATGAATTTACAGCCTACAGGGTAAACAGTGACGTTCACTCACCCCGCATTTTCCGTGTGAATGCTGCTCTGCCGATGATAGACTCTTGGTATGACGCCTTCGGCATCCTGCCCACTGACAAGATGTTCATTCCTAAGGAGAAGAGAGTTTTGATATGGTAATAATGGTGCAGACCTCGTGGTATATGGCAAGATATTCACTTCCGAAGGCAATCAGATTGTAGAAGCCTTTGCCGTGAGAAATATAGGATAAAAGCATGATTATAAAAAATAAGTTGTATCTTTGCAGCCAGAAGTAGGAATGATGATACATAACAAAATTATAATAATGATGATGAAAAGAATTATTTTTGTCGTAGCACTGGCCTTGGTAAGTATGGCTGGCTCGGCACAGAATTTTAAAGCGAATCTTGACGAGAGTGTGAAACCGGGTGAGGACTTCTGGCAGTATGCCGTAGGTTCTTGGCTGAAGAACAACCCGATTGACAAGGAATACCCGATGAACGGTGCATTCGTTGATTTGATGAAGCAGAATGAACTGCGCATCAATGAGCTGATTATGAAATATGCCAATCGGAAAGATCTGCCACAGGGAAGTGACGGACAGAAGATTGGCGCTTTTTATCGTCTCTATATGGATAGTGTAGGCCGTAATAAGATGGGCTACGAGCCAATTCTGCCATACCTGAAACAGGTACGAGGTATTAAGACCCGCGAGGAGGCTCTGAAATTGATGGTTGCGCTTGATGCCAAAGGCTTTAACACAGCCCCCTATGGTATCAGCCTGAGCCTGAATCCTTTCAACTCGTCGGAGTATATCATCAGTGCAGGTCATGGCGGTGCTACAATGGACCAGGAGTATTATTCCGAGCCCAACGAGCAGCAGAAAGCCGAAGTTGCCGCAAAACAAAGTCTGTATAAAGACCTCCTAAAGATGGTGGGCAATAGTGATGCCGATGCCGAGCGCATGATGCAGGCAATATGGGCTATCGAGCACAGGATTGGTGTCAAAACGCTGAATCAAGTAGAAAGACGCGATCCGATGAAAACCATCCACATCATGCCGTGGGAACAGTTGTTGCAGGACTTCAAGGGCATCGACTGGGTAGGCTATCGAGATGCCATCAACTATCCAAAGGATATCGATCAGGTGAATGTGAGTCAGTTGGAGCCGCTGCATGAGGTGGAGAAAATATTGGCCGAGACGAGTGTCGAGGACTTGAAGTCCTATATGGAACTGCGCGTTGTCAGGGCCTTCAGCGCGTACCTTAGTGACGACTTTACTGACCGTGCTTTTGAGTACTCAAAGGCCGTCTATGGTGTAAAAGAACAGAAACCTCGTTGGAAACGCGCCGTCGGCGAAATCAACGATAATCTGGAAGAGACCATCGGTAAGCTCTATGTGGCTGAGTATTTCCCTGAGTCGAGCAAACAGCGTGTCTATCGCCTGGTGAAAGACTTGCAGCAGGCTTTCGAAGACCGATTGAAGGAAAACACATGGATGAGTGACTCTACCAAAGTCAAGGCATTGGATAAGTTGCATGCTATGCACATTAACGTTGGATACCCCAACACGTGGGAGGATATGGAGAAGTTCATAGACATCCGTGAGAACGAGAACCTCGTAGAGAACTTTATCCGTATCAAACTGGAGACACGTGCTGCTTTATTGCGTAAATACTGGCGCAAACCTGTGGATAAGACCATTATGCCATTCTCACCACAGACGGTGAATGCCTGCTACGTTCCCATGTTCAACAGCATCAACTTCCCCGCTGCCATCCTGCAGCCACCATTCTTCGACCCGGCGGCTGACTATGCTGCCAACTATGGAGCTGTAGGTGCTGTTATCGGTCATGAGATGAGCCATGGGTTCGATGATGAAGGCTGTCAGTATGACAAGGAGGGCAACCTGAAGAACTGGTGGACTGCCGAAGATAAGGCTAAGTTTGACGAACGCGGCAAGGTGCTTGCCGACTGGTTCTCCAAGCAGGAGGCTCTGCCCGGGCTCTTTGTGAACGGTCAGAAGACGCTTGGTGAGAATATCGGTGATAACGGTGGAATACAGGTGGCTTATCGCGCCTTTGAGAATCGCATAAAGCAGGAGCCTCTGCAGACCATTGATGGTTTTACCCCTGCCCAGCGCTTCTATCTTGCTTATGCCCGCATGTGGGCAAGCAATATTACTCCAGAGTTCCTTGCCCGTGTAGTTAATAGTGACGTCCACTCACCTCATGTATTCCGTGTGAATGCTGCTCTGCCGATGATTGACTCTTGGTATGACGCCTTCGGCATCCTGCCCACTGACAAGATGTACATTCCCAAGGAGAAGAGAGCTTTGATTTGGTAACACGCTAATCACAGCTGTGAACTCTGGCTGTATAAGGAGTGTTGAGACGAAATATAGCATTGCGAGTGAAAGAATAGAGAAAGAAAAATTGATTTTCTTTTGGTTTTTCGCTCAATTTGCACTATCTTTGCACGCTCAAAACGAATAACAATATTAAATAAGGTAATAATAAGATGAATATTTCATTTGAAGCTCCCGACAAGATTAATGGCTTGATGACCATTACTTTGGAGAAAGACGATTATCAGGGCGAGGTTGAGAAGACCCTGAAAGATTATCGCAAGCGTGCTAACGTTCCCGGATTCCGTCCCGGTATGACTCCTATGGGTCTGATTAAGCGCCAGTATGGCACTGCCGTTAAAGTGGACGTAGTGAACAAGATGCTTGGCGAGAAGCTGTATGAGTATGTTCGTGAGAACAAGATTCAGATGTTGGGCGAACCATTGCCCAGCGACCAACAGGAGACACTTGATTTCGAAGGTGATGCTCCCCTGACTTTCAAGTTTGATATTGCTGTTGCCCCTGAGTTTGAGGCCAAACTGAGTGGTAAGGATAAGATTGACTATTATAACATCACGGTTGATGATAAACTCATCGACCAGCAGGTGGAGATGTATCAGCAGCGTGCCGGCCATTACGAGAAAGTGGAGGCCTATGATGCTGAGCAGCGTGATATGCTGAAGGGCGATTTGCGCGAGGTTGACGGAACCATCGAGGTGGCTGATGCCGTGCTGATGCCTCAGTATATGAAGGTAGATGACCAGAAGAAACTCTTCGATGGTTGTAAACTGGGTGATATCATCACTTGGAATCCACGCAAGGCATATCCGGAAAGTGATGTAGAGGTTTCTTCATTGCTGAAGATTCAGAAGGAAGATGTGAAGGATCATGAAGGTGACTTTACTTTCCAGATTACAGAAATCTCCCGCTACATGAAGGCAGAAATCAATCAGGAATTGTTCGACCAGACCTTCGGTGAAGGTAACGTGAAGGACGAGAAAGAGTTCCGCCAGAAGATCAGCGACATTATCAGTCAGCAGTTCAAGGCCGATTCAGACTATAAGTTCCTGCTCGATGTCCGTGCACACATGGAGAAGAAGGTTGGCAAACTGGAATTCCCAGAGGCTTTGTTGAAGCGCGTAATGCTGAACAACAATAAGGACAAGGGTGAGAAGTTCGTAGAGGATAACTTTGAGAAGAGTATCCAGGAACTTGGCTGGCACCTGATTAAGGAACAGTTGGTAGCTGCTCAGGAAATCAAAGTAGAGGACGATGACTTGAAGAATGTGGCAAAGGAAGCTGCTCGTGCCCAGTTTGCCCAGTATGGTATGTCGAACGTGCCCGACGAGTATCTTGAGAACTATGCTCAAGAGATGCTGAAAAAGCGCGAGAATGTTGACGGACTTGTTGACCGTGCCGTTGACCTGAAACTCACTGCAGCGTTGAAGAATGTTGTAAAATTGAATGAAAAAGACATCACTATGGAGGACTTCCAGAAGATGTTACAGGAAAAATAAGTTTTTTTAAGAAAAAAAACCTCATTCTATTGCGGGGTTACCAACTTTTTTCGTAATTTTGTATCTACAATTTTGCAAAAAGGTTGATAACCCTCTTTATTTGCGCTTAATCGATAGTATGAAAATGAATAGTGATTTTAGAAAATATGCTACCAAGCATTTAGGAATTAATGGCCTCGTCCTTGACGAAGTAATGAGTGCGCAGGCCCAGTATTTGAATCCTTATATTTTGGAGGAGCGTCAATTGAACGTTACCCAAATGGATGTGTTTTCCCGTTTGATGATGGATCGCATCATTTTCTTGGGAACACAGATTGACGATTATACAGCAAACACTTTGCAGGCTCAGTTGCTATATCTCGACTCTGTTGACTCAGGAAAAGATATCAGCATCTATTTGAATTCGCCTGGCGGTAGTGTGACTGCTGGTTTGGGCATTTATGATACGATGCAGTTTATTTCCAGTGATGTAGCCACTATCTGTACAGGTATGGCGGCGTCAATGGCTGCAGTGCTGTTGGTGGCAGGTACGGAAGGCAAACGCTCGGCTCTGCCTCACAGTCGTGTAATGATTCACCAGCCTTTAGGCGGTGTTCAGGGTCAGGCTTCTGATATAGAGATTGAGGCTAAAGAGATTATGAAATTTAAAAAGGAACTCTATACCATTATATCAGAACATTCGCATACTCCTTATGATAAGGTGTGGAATGATTCGGACCGCAACTACTGGATGACAGCGGAAGAAGCAAAGGAATATGGTATGATAGATCAGGTACTGGTAAGGAAGAAATGAAGAAAATCTGTAACTTTTGCGGTAGATCTGAAAGGGAAGTAAAATTACTAATTACAGGTATCAGTGGTAATATCTGTGAGGATTGTGTTATGCAGGCGTATGAGATAGCCAAGGCGAATGGCTATGGACCAGAAACCAAGAAGAAGCAACCGACAGAAGACATAGACCTGAAAAAAGTTCCTAAGCCCAAGGAGATCAAGGAATATCTTGACCAATATGTTATCGGGCAAGATGAGGCTAAACGCTTTCTTTCTGTTGCTGTTTACAACCATTACAAGCGATTGCAACAACCGGTCGATGATGAGGGCGTGGAAATTGAGAAGAGCAATATCATCATGGTGGGTTCGACGGGTACTGGTAAAACGTTATTGGCTCGTACGATAGCTAAACTGTTGGATGTGCCTTTTACCATTGTGGATGCCACAGTGTTTACAGAAGCAGGTTATGTGGGTGAGGATGTTGAGAGTATTCTCTCTCGTCTCTTGCAAGTGGCCGACTACAATGTGAATGCCGCAGAAAGAGGTATTGTTTTTATTGACGAGATAGACAAGATAGCCCGAAAGAGTGATAACCCCAGCATTACGCGTGATGTGAGTGGAGAGGGCGTTCAGCAGGGACTCTTGAAACTGCTGGAGGGAACAATCGTCAATGTGCCACCTCAGGGGGGACGTAAACATCCGGATCAGGAGTATATACATGTGGATACCAGAAATATCCTGTTTATTTGTGGTGGCGCTTTTGATGGAATAGAGCGTAAAATCGCACAACGTATGAATACGCATGTGGTTGGTTATAACTCGGTACAGAATGTACGGAAGATAGATAAAAATGATCTGATGCAATATATACTGCCTCAGGATTTGAAATCGTTCGGACTGATACCTGAGATTATAGGCCGGTTGCCCGTGCTGACTTATCTGAATCCGTTGGATCGTGAGGCTTTGGAGCGAATCCTTTTGGAACCCAAGAACTCTATTGTAAAACAATATGAGAAGCTCTTTGAAATAGACGGTGTAAAACTGACCTTTACTCCAGAAGCACTAAAACTGATAGTTGATAAAGCAGTAGAATATAAACTCGGTGCCCGCGGACTTCGTTCCATTGTGGAAAGTATCATGATGGATGCCATGTTTGAGGTGCCTTCGAAACGAACAAAATCCTTTAAGGTGACAGCCGAGTATGCCCAAGAGCAACTCGACAAGTCGCACTTACATTAATAATTTTTAAGCCTATGGCAACAATGAAAGTAAATTTGAATGAAGCCCTGAAGAAATATTTCGGCTTTGATAAGTTCAAAGGTGACCAGAAAGCCATTATACAGAATGTGCTGGATGGAAAAGATACCTTTGTGCTGATGCCGACAGGAGGCGGAAAGTCACTTTGCTACCAGTTGCCGTCGCTGTTGATGGAGGGAACAGCTATTGTCATCTCTCCACTCATAGCACTGATGAAGAATCAAGTAGATGTGATTAGTGCTATGAGTGAAGAGGGAACGGCTCATTATCTGAACTCCTCACTCAATAAGTCGGCAATTGATCAAGTGAAGGAAGATGTTAAGGCAGGTCGCACGAAATTACTCTATGTAGCCCCAGAATCATTGACAAAGGATGAGAATGTGGAGTTTTTGAAACAAGCTAAAATATCTTTCTATGCCATTGATGAAGCACATTGTATTTCTGAATGGGGGCACGACTTCCGTCCAGAGTATCGGCGTATCCGTCCCATTATCAACGAGATTGGTAATGCACCTATCATTGCCTTGACAGCTACGGCAACAGATAAGGTGCGTACTGACATCAAGAAAAATCTGGCCATTGTGGACGCTGTTGAGTTTAAAAGCTCATTCAATCGCCCCAATCTGTACTATGAGGTACGTCCCAAAACAAAGGATGTTGACAAGGACATCATCAAGTTTATCAAACAGCATCCAGGTAAGAGCGGTATTATCTATTGTCTCTCTCGTAAGAAGGTGGAGGAACTTGCTGAAATACTGCGAGCCAACGACATTAAGGCTCAGGCCTACCATGCAGGATTGGATTCCGGTCTTCGATCTCAGACGCAGGATGACTTTCTGATGGAGAAAATAGATGTCATAGTAGCCACCATAGCTTTTGGAATGGGTATTGACAAACCTGATGTGCGTTTTGTTATCCATTACGACATTCCAAAATCCTTGGAAGGTTATTATCAAGAAACAGGGCGTGCCGGACGTGACGGTGGAGAGGGACTTTGCATAACCTTCTACTCAAACAAGGATTTGCAAAAACTGGATAAGTTCATGGAAGGCAAACCAGTGGCTGAACAAGATATAGGGCGCCAATTGTTGCAGGAAACAGCAGCATACGCTGAGACCTCTGTTTGTCGTCGAAAGATGCTGCTTCATTATTTTGGTGAAGTCTATGAGCAAGATAATTGTCATAATTGTGACAACTGCTTACATCCTAAGACCAAGATAGAGGCGAAAGATCAGTTGGTCATAGTATTAAATACGGTTATTGCTATCAAGGAGAATTTCCGTTCCGACTATGTCATTGATTTCATTATGGGACGTGAGACGGATGAGATACTGGCTCACAAACATCAGGAATTGGAGATGTTCGGAGCAGGCGAGGATGATGACGAAAAACTTTGGAATCCAGTTATCCGACAAGCATTACTAGCAGGCTATCTCAAAAAAGATGTGGAGAATTACGGTCTTTTGAAAATCACCCCAGCAGGTAAGAAATTCTTGAAGAAACCTGAATCCTTCATGATTGTGGAGGACAAGGAATTCAATGATGATTATGAGGGAGCATTAGATCAGGAAGGTGGAACGAGTGCTCTGGATCCTACTTTGAATGCTATGCTGAAAGATTTGCGCAAGAAAGTGTCGAAACAGCTGAATCGTCCGCCATATGTCATTTTCCAAGATGTTTCGTTGGAACAAATGGCAACAGACTATCCCGTCACTTTGGATGAACTGAAGAATATTCAGGGTGTTGGCGAAGGTAAGGTAAAACAACCATACGCCAAGGAATTTGTGGATCTTATTAAACGGTACTGCGATGAGAACGAAATTACGCGTCAGGCCGATTTGCGAGTACGTACTGTTGCTAAGAAGTCGATGTTGAAGGTGAAGATTATTCAAGGAATCGACCGACAGGTAGCTCTTGACGATATCGCCAATGCGCAAGGTTTGGATTTTGAGGAATTGCTTGATGAGGTGGAAGCCATTGTCTATAGTGGGACCAAACTGAATATCGACTATTTCCTGGATGAAGTAATGGATGAAGATCATATAGATGACATCTATGATTATTTCGCAGAAAGTGATACTGATTCCCTCGAAGCAGCCATTGATGAATTGGGTGATGAATGCTCAGAAGACGAGATACGTTTGGTGCGCATCAAATTTATTTCGGAAATGGCTAACTGATAAATCGCGTTAAAACGTATTAATATTGCGTGCAAATGACTGCTATCTCAGAAAAAAGCACTAAATTTGCACGCAATAAAATTTAAAAGGAGTATTTTTATGTCATCATTTATTGCAGACAAGATTGTAATGGACGGCTTGACTTTTGACGACGTCCTGTTGATCCCAGCTTATTCAGAAGTACTGCCAAAGACAGTAGAGTTGCAAACGCAGTTTTCGCGTCATATCCAGTTGAACATCCCATTTGTTACAGCAGCTATGGATACCGTGACAGAAAGCCAAATGGCTATTGCGATTGCTCGTGAAGGCGGTATCGGTGTGATTCATAAGAACATGTCTATCGAGAATCAGGCACGAGAGGTGGCTATAGTAAAACGTGCAGAGAACGGAATGATATATGATCCCATAACCATTCCACTCGGCTCAACTGTTGCTAAGGCTCTGGATATCATGGCTGAATATCATATTGGCGGTATTCCTGTTGTGGATGAAGAAAAGCACCTTGTCGGTATTGTCACCAACCGTGATCTCCGTTTTGAGCGCCAACTGGATCGACCCATTGAGGAGATTATGTCGAAGGATCATCTTGTGACGACTCATCAGCAGACAGACCTGACGGCAGCCGCCCAGATATTGCAAGAGAATAAGATAGAAAAACTTCCTGTAGTTGATAAGGAGAACCACTTGATTGGTTTGATTACTTATAAGGATATCACCAAAGCCAAGGATAAACCAATGGCTTGTAAAGACGAAAAGGGTCGTCTTCGTGTGGCAGCCGGTGTGGGTGTAACTTTCGACACGCTTGACCGCATACAGGCATTAGTGAATGCTGGTGCTGATGCAATAGTGATTGATACTGCCCACGGACATTCCAAAGGGGTTATTGAGAAATTGCGTGAGGCGAAATCTTCTTTCCCTGGAATTGACATCGTGGTTGGTAATATCGCTACTGGCGAGGCTGCTCGTCTGTTGGTAGAGAATGGCGCTGATGCTGTGAAGGTTGGTATCGGTCCAGGCTCTATCTGTACGACTCGAGTTGTAGCTGGTGTCGGCGTTCCTCAGTTGAGTGCTATCTATGATGTTTACCAAGCATTGCAAGGCACAGGTGTTCCTTTGATAGCCGATGGTGGCTTGCGCTATTCTGGCGACGTAGTTAAGGCTTTGGCTGCCGGTGGTTCTAGTGTAATGATGGGATCGCTTGTGGCAGGAACGGAGGAAAGTCCTGGTGATACCATTATCTATAACGGCCGTAAATTCAAGAGTTATCGTGGTATGGGTTCTTTGGAGGCTATGGAGCATGGTTCTAAGGATCGCTATTTCCAGGCAGATACCAAAGATGTCAAGAAGCTCGTTCCAGAGGGAATTGCCGGTCGTGTACCTTACAAAGGAACCGTACAAGAAGTTATCTATCAAATGGTCGGTGGCTTGCGGTCGGGTATGGGCTATTGTGGAGCTTCTACTATTGAGAAGTTGCATGGTGCCAAGTTTACACGTATCACAAATGCCGGCGTCAACGAGAGCCATCCGCATGATATCACAATCACCAGCGAAGCTCCTAACTACTCACGTCCAAACGATTAAGATGAAGTCACGACTCCTGCTCGTCTTGATGGTGCTTGTTCCAATGGCGGTACAGGCAACAGAGGATCCGATACTGTTTACAGTAGGTGATATGCCTGTGACACGTTCGGAATTTGAGAAGTCGTATTTAAAAACCGTCAAGTTTGGGCAGGAAGGGCGTCTCTCGCTGTCTGATTTTCTGAAGTCATATATTGTCTATAAGTTGAAAGTCAAGGCTGCTCTTGATGCTCATCTCGATCAGACGAATGTTTTTCAGACTGCTTATGCACAGTGTATGTCGGGGGATAGCTCTGCTCAGATGATTTCCGTTTCTTCCTGCAAATTGTCGGCCCCTACTTCCGAAGTAGTTGCTCACTATGAAAGATTGAAGAAAAGTTCTGGGACAGATGGTATGATATGTTTATCGCAGATTTTCATACCAGTGCCCCAGAAGGCTAATAGAGAGGAACAGCGAAAAGCAGAGCAGCGCATAGAAGAAATCTATCGCGAACTTCAGGGTGGAGCGGAATTCTCCCAAATAGCACGTCGGTATTCTCAAGATCGACAATCGTCAGATAATGGGGGAGTGATGGGATGGTACTGTCGAGGCCAACTCTTCAAAGAGATAGAAGATGCAGCATTTAAACTCAAGAAAGGTGAAATGAGCCGTCCCTTCCTTTCGACCATAGGTTACCATATTCTACTGGTGAATGACAGGAAATCTATAGAGGAATATGATGTGGTCAAAGAGCGTCTGTCAGACGAAGTGGGACGAAGAAAAATTCACCAACAGACAACTGCAACGGCTATAATGGGACAGCAGCTTGTGAAAGAAAATGCTGCCGCGTTTGCTGTGTCCGGCATTCAAGAACCCACGGACCCTTTGCAGCAGGAATATTATGAAGGATTGCTGTTGATAGAACAAAGCAAACAATCGGTAGGACGACGTGCTGCTGAAGATGAAGAAGCTTTGAGATACTATTTCAAAAAGAATAAGAAGAAGTATCGTCGCAAGGGCTTTAAACCAAAGGATTATACGGAAGTACGTGAACTTGTGGTAGCCGATTTACAAGAAGAAATGAACAAACACTGGGTAGCTGATTTGCGGAAGCAGTATCCAGTCAAAGTGAATAAAAAGGTATTAAAGACAGTAAATAATCACCGTTAAAATGAAAATACGAAGCATTTTTGCAATCATATCATTGTGGATGGTATTCCCATTGCAGGGAAAAAATGTCAATGATAGTATTCAGAGTGTTGTGGATGAAGTAATCTGGGTAGTAGGCGATGAGGCTATTCTGAAATCGGATGTAGAACAAATGCGCATCCAGGCGCAACAGGAAGGAGTCCGTTGGAGTGGCGACCCTGATTGTGCTATCCCAGAGCAGATAGCCGTACAGAAGCTCTATCTGCACCAAGCTGCCATCGACAGTATTGAGGTTACTGAGGCCGAAATAACCCAGGGTATTGAACAGCAGATAGAATACATGATTTCCGTGATAGGTTCACGTGAGAAGTTGGAAGAGTATCATAAGAAAAACATGACTCAAATTCGTAATGAGTTACGTGAATCTTTCCGTGAAAGACAGTTGGTTCAAGAAATGCAGCGCCATTTGGTGAAAGACATTACGGTGACTCCTGCTGATGTGCGACGTTATTTCGCTGATCTGCCTCAAGACAGTATTCCTTTTGTGCCTACAGAGGTTGAAGTGCAGATTATCTCACAAACACCTCGAGTCGATCAAGAGGAAATCAACCGTGTAAAAGAAGAACTGCGCGACTATACTGACCGTGTGAATAAAGGAGAAACATCGTTCCAGACTTTGGCACGTATGTACTCTGAAGACCCGGGTACGGCTCGTCGCGGTGGAGAGTTAGGCTATACTGGACGTGGTACACTTGATCAGGCTTTTGCCAATGTCGCCTTTAATTTGACAGATCCCAAAAAGGTATCAAAGATTGTGGAATCTGAGTTCGGCTTCCATATCATCCAGTTGATTGATAAGCGTGGAGATAAAGTGAACGTACGACATATCCTCCGTAAACCGGTAGTCAGTCAGGACGCTATCGACCGTTCGTTAGCCCGTCTGGACTCTATCCGTGCAGAAATTATAGAGGGAAAGTTTAGTTTCGAGGCTGGTGCTTCTGTAATCTCCGACGATAAGGATACGAGAAATAATAATGGTTTGATGGCTAATGCTACGCAGACGGGTCGTACATCAAGATTCCGTTTACAAGACTTGCCTTCAGAAGTTGCTCGTGCCGTAGATACCTTACAGGTGGGTGCTATCTCTGCTCCTTTCCAGATGATCAATCAGCGTGGTAAAATAGTATGTGTGATTGCCAAACTGAAGAGCCGTACGGAAGGACATAAAGCTACTATCACCGAAGACTTCCAAGTGATGAAAGATGTCGTTTTGGAAAAACGCCGTCAGCAGAAACTCCATGACTGGGTGGTCAATAAGATCAAATCGACTTACGTTCGTGTGAATGACAGATACAAAGACTGTAAGTTTGAATATCAAGGTTGGATTAAACAATAATTTGTAGTTTAGCATTGAAGAGACTCCTGTTTGTACTTGTAGGGTTGCTGGTGCTTGGTATGGTGTTTGCCATGATGCCAGCCAAGCGGAAAAATCCCCCTCGCAAGAAGGTGGAAGACAAACGTGTCTATTTGATCCATTCAGATCAATTGCGCTATGACCAGTACCGTAATGGAGACGCACAGATTCTGGTAGGAAATGTGCATTTTCGTCACATGGGGGCTAATCTTTATTGCGATAGCGCTAATTTTTTTCAGCAGACCAACTCTTTCGAAGCTTTCGGTCATGTAAAAATGTTGCAAGGAGATACACTGAAACTCTTTAGCGACTATGCGTATTATGATGGTAATGCGCAGATAGCACAAGCTCGTTACAATGTGATATTGAAGCATCGAGAATCTACGCTATATACCGATAGCTTGGATTATGACCGATTGTATAATTTCGGAAATTTCTTTGAGGGAGGAAAATTGGTGGATAATGGTTCTACGCTCACCAGTGACTGGGGGGAATACCATACAGACACCAAGATGGCAATCTTCTACTATGATGTTCGTTTGCGCGACAAGAACTTCTATTTGACAACTGATTCGCTCTATTACGACACACAAACTTCGCGTGCTCATATTGTGGGACCTTCAAACATTACGTCTGGCAGTAGCCATATCTACAGTGAGGATGGTTATTATAATACCAAAACGGAAAAATCTGAGCTTTTCGGTCGGTCGGTGATGAAAAACCAGGGGCGCACGATTGTAGGTGACAGTGTCTATCATGATGCCAAAAAAGGTACGAGTTATGCCTATTGGAATGTGATTTATACAGATTCTGTCAATAAGAACGCACTGACAGGAGACTATTGTGAATATAACGACTCTACGGGTTATGCCATGGCTACTAATCGTGCTGTTGCCATGGATTTCTCCCAGAAGGATACGCTCTATATGCATGCAGACACATTTAAGTTGTTTACTTTCAATATTAATACAGACTCCGTTTACCGTAAAATACATGCATATAAAAAGGTTCGCGCGTATCGTGTTGATGTGCAGGCAGTGTGTGACTCCTTGGTGTACAATTCTCTTGACTCCTGTATGACCATGTATCGCGATCCTATTGTGTGGAACGGAAGCCAACAATTGTTCGGTGAACAGATACGCGTCTATATGAAAGATTCAACTATCCATAGGGCTCATGTCATCGGACAAGCTTTCTCTACTGAACAGATGCCCGATACGATACATTTTAATCAGGTGTCTTCTAAAGAGATGTTTGCATTCTTCGAGAAAGGAGAGATATACGAGACGGATGCCGTCGGTAATGTGTTGATAGTTTATTATCCTGTTGATGAATCAGACAGTACGCTAATAGGCTTGAACTATACGGAGACTCCTAAGATGAAAATGTTCTTGGAGAAAAGGAAAATGAAAAAGATATGGATGGAGAAACCTACGGGCACACTCTATCCGATGACCCAAATTCCCCCAGCTAAGTATTTTTTACCACAGTATGCGTGGTTCGATTATATTCGTCCTCTCAACAAGGATGATATTTTCAATTGGCGACCTAAGAATGCAGGACAGGAACTCAAGGAGATTAAGCGACGTGAGGCTCCGAAACAGAAAGTGACAAGGAAGGAAAACTTATAGTCATGAGTGATGTGATTCAGTTATTACCCGATTCTGTTGCTAACCAGATAGCGGCAGGTGAGGTTATTCAACGACCGGCATCTGTTATCAAGGAGTTGGTGGAGAATGCTGTTGATGCTGGTGCTACCGCCATACAGGTATTGGTGGTGGACGCAGGACGTACCACTATCCAAGTGATAGATAATGGTAAAGGCATGTCGGAAACTGATGCTCGTTTGGCTTTTGAACGTCATGCTACTTCCAAGATCCGTAAGGCAGATGATTTGTTTGCACTTACTACGATGGGATTCCGTGGAGAGGCCTTACCGTCAATTGCTGCCGTATCGCAAGTTGAATTGCGGACCAAAATGGCTGGTGAGGAACTGGGAACCAGTTTGCGCCTCTCAGCGTCTAAAGTTGAGTCGCAGGAACCTGTTAACTGTCCTGTGGGTGCTAATTTCAAGGTGGAAAATCTGTTCTTTAATGTTCCAGCCCGCCGTAAGTTCCTTAAGACCAATGCTACAGAGCTGAATAATATACTGACAGCTTTTGAGCGAATAGTCTTGGTATACCCCGAGATCAACTTTATTCTACACAGCAACGGACAGGAATTGATGAACCTGAAAAGTGGATCGTTGCGTCAGCGTATTGCTGATGTTTTCGGTAAACGTTTTAACCAAGACTTGCTGGAGGTGAAAGTGGAAACTTCGCTTTGTAAGATAATGGGGTTCGTAGGCAAACCGGAGTCAGCACGTAAAAAGGGAGCGCACGACTATTTCTTTGTCAATGGGCGCTTCATGAAGCACGCTTATTTTCATAAGGCAGTGATGCAGGCTTTTGACCGTATGGTGCCTGTAGGCATGCAAGTTCCCTACTTTATTTATTTTGAAGTGGCACCATCTGATATTGATGTCAACATTCATCCCACCAAGACCGAAATTAAGTTTGAGAACGAGCAGGCCATTTGGCAGATATTGTTGGCTGCAGTCAAAGATGCTATTGGTGTGTTCTGCGAAGTGCCCCAAATCGACTTTGATACAGAGGGACGTCCGGAAATACCATTGTTCAGTCCTGATACCGAACAGCCTAAGGTTACTCCACAGCCATCATACAATGCGTCTTACAATCCTTTTAAGCAACACCAAACCACTGAGCGTCCTCGAAAATCGGTAGAAGGGTGGGAGCAACTGTACGAGCAACAGCCGCCACAAGAGGTAGAGCAAATTGAGGTTTTTGATGCGGAGGAGAAATCGCCTATACATTATCAATATAAAGGGCGGTATGTCATGACTGCTGTTAAATCAGGATTGATGATTATTGATCAGTATCGGGCTGATGTGCGTATCCGATACGAGAAATATCTGTCACAATTGTCCACTCAGGCAGTCAGCAGTCAGCGTGTCCTCTTTCCTGAAGTTGTGCAGTTCGCCCCCTCAGATGGCGTGATACTCCAGAAGATTTTGCCGGAACTTCAAGGTATGGGTTTTGAATTAAACGACCTCGGACAATATAGTTATGGTATCAGTGCTGTACCGGCAGGCATAGAGGGCTTAGATTATGTACAGCTGGTGAAAGATATGGTGAACGATGCTGTTGAAAAGGGAAAGGGCGACTTGCAGGAGATTCATTCGGCCCTGGCTTTGAGCCTTGCAAGACATGCAGCTATTCCGCAAGGTCAGATACTGAACAACGATGAGATGGAGAATTTAGTCAATGAACTCTTCTCCTGTTCCAACGTTAATTACACCCCGGATGGGAAAGCAATATTATGTATTTTACCCCAAAAGGAGATAGAACAATTATTAGGATGAATTTAGCTTTTTTAATGGTGGTTTTAAGGCCAAAATGTGATAGAAAACAATTTTTTTCGCAAAAAAGTGCAATTTTTTGCCAAAAATGTTTGCAGTTTTAAAATAAATGTTTACTTTTGCACAATAATTGATAAAAGTGTATATCATTTTACATTAATATTTAGTATAGGTATGAAAAAGTTATTAATGGTACTGGCTTTCGCCGGTGTATCTGTTGCCTCAATGGCACAGGAGGCTGTACCTACAGAGAAGTACAGCGTATCTACAAATTCTTTCTGGAGCAATTGGTTTGTACAGGCCAATCTCGCTGGAACTGCATTCTGGGGTAACCAGGAGGTTCAGAACAACTTCAGCAAGAGCCCTCTTAAGGGTTTCCGTAACAACCTCGGTTTCTCAGTAGCTATCGGTAAGTGGTTTACTCCTGGTATCGGACTTCGCACAAAGTTCAATGGTATTTGGGGTCGCACTGTTATCTCTGAGGACAAGAAGACCAATGCAAGCAAGTACTGGACTCTGAATGAGCAGGTAATGTTCAACCTGAGCAACATGATTCTCGGTTACAACGAGAACCGTCTGTGGGATCTGATTCCTTATGCAAGTGTTGGCTTGGAGCGTAACATGTCTTACAACTCTTATTCTCCAGTATGGGGTATCGGTATCTTGAACGAGTTCAAGCTGAACAACAAGTTCGCTATCAACCTCGACATCAACTACAACCTGTTCATGTCTAAGTCAGATGGTCAGACAGGTTTGCTGGCTGGTGCTCATAAGTATGATTCTCGTACTTTCAAGGGCTTGATTGCCAACCACGATCGTAACCTGAACATTGAAGTTGGTATCACTTACAACCTCGGTAAGGCTACATGGAACAAGACTCCAGACGTAGAGGCCATCAAGGCTCTCTCTCAGGGTCAGATCGATGCTCTGAACGCTCAGCTTGCTGACGCTAACGCAGAGAATGCTCGTCTGAACAACATCATCAAGAACCACAAGTGCCCAGAGGTTAAGGACGGTGGCGAGAAGGTTGTTGAGAAGGTTATCTCTACTCCTGTATCAGTATTCTTCAACATTGGCAAGTCTAAGATTGCTTCTCAGAAGGATCTCGTAGCTGTTAAGACTATCGCTGAGGCTGCTAAGGCTAACAACGCTAAGATCGTCGTTAAGGGTTACGCTGACAGCAAGACTGGTAAGGCTGACTTCAACCAGAAGCTCTCTCAGAAACGTGCTGAGGCTGTTGCTGCTGAGCTCGTTAAGCTTGGTGTTGATAAGGCTAACATCGAGTGCCAGGCTGAGGGTGGTGTTAACACACTGTCTCCAATCAGCTTCAACCGTCGTGCAACTGTTGAGTTGAAGTAATTCGATTAAAACATTAAATCTTATAAACCCCGAGCGCTTCCGAGTGCTCGGGATTTTTTTTGTTTTCTCCATAAAATTCATTTTTAATCTAATTTTTTCAGTTCTCTATTCTCCGTTTTCAATTATTCTTTGTACCTTTGCATCACACAGAACTATAACAAACTTAAAACACAAAACAAGTAAAAACAAAACGAACAATGATTTGGAATGAGACTGTGGAATGCATGGATCGCGAACAGCTACGCGAAATCCAGAGCATTAGATTAAAAAAGATGGCTGAGTATGTGTATCATAACACGCCATTCTATCGTAAGAAATTTCAAGAAATGGGCTTGGAACCGGGCGATATCAAGGACATAGATGATATCGTTAAGTTGCCATTTACCAACAAACTTGACCTGCGTGACAACTATCCGTTCGGACTGGCTGCCGTTCCGATGAGTCAGATAGTTCGAATACATGCATCTTCTGGTACAACAGGAAAGCCTGTTGTGGTGTTGCATACCCGCAAGGATATCGCCATGTGGACAGAAGCTATTTCGCGTGCCTTTACAGCCTACGGGGCCTCAAAGAATGATATCTTCCAGGTGTCTTATGGCTACGGGCTGTTTACGGGGGGACTGGGAGCCCATGACGGAGCTACCAATATCGGTGCCAGTGTCATCCCCATGTCAAGCGGTAACACCCAGAAGCAAATCACGCTGATGCACGATTTCGGTGCTTCCGTACTTTGCTGTACCCCAAGTTATGCCATGTTCTTGGGTGAGGCGATGCGAGAGTGCGAGTGGCCCAGAGAAGAATTCAAGTTGAAGATAGGCGCTTTCGGCGCTGAGCCTTGGACAGAAGAGATGCGCCAGAAATTGGAAGCATCCCTGGGAATTAAGGCTTATGACATCTATGGGCTTTCTGAAATAGCAGGTCCGGGCGTAGGCTTTGAGTGCGAATGTCAACACGGCACTCACCTTAATGAAGACTATTTCTATCCGGAGATTCTCAATCCTGAGACGGGAGAGCCGATGCCCGAAGGTGAATTGGGCGAACTGACCTTTACCCATCTTACTAAGGAAGGTATGCCTTTGCTTCGTTATCGCACCCATGACCTCACCGCTCTGCATTATGACAAGTGTTCATGTGGACGTACGCTGGTGCGTATGGATCGTATCTTGGGCCGTTGCGACGACATGCTCATCATCCGTGGTGTGAATGTGTTCCCATCTCAGATAGAAGCAGTTATTCTTTCGTTACCCGAATACGAGCCCCATTTCCTGCTCACTGTTGACCGTGTTAACAATACCGATACCAGCGAATTGAAGGTTGAGGTGAAGGAAGAATACTTCACCGATGATATGGCTACCATGGTTGGTCTGCAGAAGAAACTGGAGGCAGAACTGCGTTCGGTCATTGGACTGGGCTTCAAGATTAAGCTCGTTGAGCCGAAGGGTATTGAGCGCTCTACCGGTAAGGCTAAGCGTGTGATTGATAATCGAAAACTTTAAAACGAAATATTATGTTAGCAAAACAATTGTCTATTTTCTTGGAAAACAAGTCAGGGCGCCTCACAGAGGTGACCGACGTTTTGGGTGATGCTGGGGTCAATCTTTCAGCAATGAGTATTGCCGACAATTCTGATTTCGGTATTCTTCGTTGTATAGTCAGCGACCCTGATAAGGCATATCAAGTGCTGAAAGCAGCTCATTTTGCCGTAAAGATCACCGATGTTATCGGTTTTATTTGTCCGAACACAAGCGGTTCGCTGGCTAAAGTACTTAAGATGCTTTCTGATGCTGGCGTGTTCATTGAATATATGTATTCTTTCGCCAATGGCGACGTGGCTCATGTGGTGATTCGTCCGACGGATTTAGAGAGCTGTGAGCGTATCCTGGCAGAGAAGAAAGTTGACCTGATGGCAGCCAACGACCTCTATAAACTTTAAAAAATGTGAAAAATTGGTGCAAAGGTTTGGTGGTTTCAAAAAAACTCCCTACCTTTGCACCCGCTTACAAGACGTAAGGGCGCTTAGCTCAGCTGGTTTAGAGCATCTGCCTTACAAGCAGAGGGTCGGCGGTTCGAATCCGTCAGCGCCCACGAAAGAAGTTCCTCTCCATAACGGAGGGGATTTTTTTTTGACTGCACTCGAAAAAGTTTTTGACTGCACTCCAATTTTTTTTTTGGAGTGCACTCTAAGAAAAATTACTTTTCTTTTGGCTTTTTCCTTAGTTCTTTGTATCTTTGCACTCTCTTAGAGGAAGTATAGCTATATTTATAATTAAGGTTATTTAGGAAGAACATGACATTAGACGTATTGACCGCCATCTCGCCTATAGATGGTCGTTATCGGAACAAGACGGAACAGTTGGCAGGATATTTCTCTGAATATGCTCTCATTCGTTACAGAGTGCGTGTGGAGATTGAGTATTTCATTACTCTTTGTGAGTTGCCCTTGCCCCAGTTGGCAGACTTTGACCATAGCCTTTTCGAGCGTTTGCGCGACATTTATCGCAACTTTACAGAAGAGCATGCAGCGCGTGTGAAGGAAATTGAGAAAACGACCAATCACGACGTGAAGGCTGTGGAGTATTTCATCAAAGAAGAGCTTGACAAGATAGGCGATTTTGAGAAATACAAAGAGTTCATCCATTTCGGACTGACATCGCAGGATATTAACAATACCAGTGTACCGCTCTCGATAAAGGAAGCGTTGGAACAGGTGTATTATCCCATGGTCGAAGAGCTTATTGAGCAGTTGAACGACTATGCAGAGCAGTGGAAGAACGTGCCCATGCTGGCAAAAACGCATGGTCAGCCAGCCTCTCCAACCCGTTTGGGTAAGGAGGTAATGGTGTATGTTTATCGTTTGGAAGAGCAACTGCGTGGTTTAAAGGATACGCCCATTACCGCTAAGTTCGGTGGTGCAACAGGCAACTTTAATGCGCACCATGTAGCCTATCCGCAATATGATTGGAGAGAGTTTGGCAATCAGTTTGTAAGTGAGAAGCTGGGCTTGGAACGTGAGCAATGGACCACTCAGATATCCAACTATGACTGGCTGGGAGCCATCTTTGATGCGATGCGCCGTATCAACACCATTATCATTGATTTGGATCGTGACTTCTGGATGTATATCTCCATGGAGTATTTCAAGCAGAAGATTAAGGCAGGCGAAGTAGGCTCCAGTGCTATGCCTCATAAGGTGAATCCAATCGACTATGAGAATTCTGAGGGCAACTTAGGTATTGCCAATGCTATTCTGCAATTCCTGGCACAGAAATTGCCAGTTAGTCGCCTGCAGCGTGACTTGACCGACTCTACCGTGCTCCGCAATGTGGGCGTGCCAATGGGACATGCTATGATTGCAATACAGAGTACACTGAAAGGACTGCGTAAGCTGATACTCAATGAAGAGAAACTGCAGGAAGATCTTGATAACACCTGGGCAGTAGTGGCTGAGGCTATACAGACTATTCTTCGACGCGAAGCCTATCCTCATCCTTACGAAGCCTTGAAGGCTTTGACACGTACCAACCAGAAAATGACGCCTGAACTGATACATGACTTTATTAAGGAGCTGGCAGTCAGCGACGAAGTTAAAGAAGAATTAATGGCAATAACGCCAATGAATTATACAGGAATTTAAAGAAATTATTAACAACACAGAGGGAGCCGTGAGGCTTCCGGCTAACAAGTAAAATTACAATTATGGAATTAGAGAACGAAAAGAAGACTGAGGAACAGTCAACAGAACAGAACACGAACCGTGAAGGTTATTCCCACTCAACAAGTGGTTATCAAGGTTACAAACCAGGACGCTCACCTCGTCCACGAATTCATCAACAGACACGTCCTTACAATCAGGGTGGCTATAGAAGTCAGAATCAAGACGAAGGAGGATTCCGTCCGGAAGGCTTTGGTGCAGGCTTACAGAGCAGTGCGCCACAGCGTCAGCAGGGTGGTTATCGTCCCCGTTTCAATCCAAATAATGGCGAGCAGGGCGGCTATCGTCCTCGCAACAATTATCAGCAGGGTGGCTATCAGCCCCGTGGTGGTTATGGTCAGCAGGTTGGCTATGGTCAGCCTCGCCAGCAGGGCGGTTATCGTCCTCGTTACAATCAGCAGCCAGAAGGTGAGGAGGGTGGATACCAGCCTCGTCAGCAGCGTGGCGGCTATGGTCAGCAGCGCGGTGGTGGTTACGGTCAGCCTCGTGGTGGCTATGGTCAGCAGCCCCGTGGTGGCTATGGTCAGCAGCGCGGTGGCGGTTACGGTCAGCCTCGCGGTGGCTATCAGCAGAAACCCCGTGGCGGCTATCGCCAGCATTCTGCCGACTATGATCCCAATGCAAAGTACAGTTTAAAGAAGCGTATAGAATATAAGGAGGAGAATTACGATCCCAACGAGCCCGTTCGTCTGAATAAGTTCTTGGCTAATGCAGGTGTTTGCAGCCGTCGAGAGGCTGACGAGTTCATCCAGGCAGGAGTCGTGACGGTAAATGGTCAGGTGGTTACCGAACTGGGTACCAAGATTATGCGCACCGATACCGTGATGTTCCACGACGCTCCTGTTACTCCCGAGAAGAAGGTCTATGTGCTGCTTAACAAGCCGAAGGACTATGTCACCACCAGTGATGATCCTCAGCAGCGTAAGACGGTCATGGATCTTGTCAAGGGCGCATGTCCAGAGCGTATCTATCCGGTAGGACGCCTTGATCGTAATACAACAGGTGTACTCCTGCTTACCAACGATGGAGATATGGCATCTAAGCTCACTCATCCTAAGTATCTGAAAAAGAAGATCTATCATGTTCACCTCGATAAGAATGTAACCGCTCACGATATGCAGCAAATTGCCGAAGGTATCATGTTGGATGATGGTGAAATCAAGGCTGATGATGTTCAGTATGCCGATCCTGTTGACAAGAAGCAGGTGGGTATTGAGATTCACTCAGGTAAGAACCGTATTGTACGCCGAATTTTTGAGAGTCTTGGTTATCGTGTCACGAAACTTGACCGTGTACAGTTTGCCGGATTGACCAAGAAGAATTTGCGTCGTGGCGATTGGCGTTACCTCACAGAGGAGGAAGTTGACCGTCTGCGTATGGGGGCATACGAATAATTCACAGTTTAGAGTTCATAGTTCATAGATATGAAAAGAACAAAAATAATTGACGTACTGCAGTGTACGGAATATGGAAAAGAAGTTTGTGTAAAGGGATGGGTACGTACCCACCGCTCTTCGAAGGCAGTCGACTTTATCGCCATGAACGATGGTTCGACCATCAAGAATGTCCAGATAGTCGTTGATCCTGCAAAATTCGATGAGGAATTGTTGAAGCAGATTACCACAGGAGCTTGTATCTGTGCCATCGGAACTTTGGTAGAAAGTCAGGGCGCAGGTCAGAGCAGTGAGATTCAGGCTACAAGTCTGGAACTCTATGGTGCCTGCGACAATACTTATCCTATGCAGAAGAAAGGACAGTCGTTTGAGGTTATGCGCAAGAATGCGCACATGCGTCTGCGCACCAACACCTTCGGAGCCGTCATGCGTATTCGCCATAATATGGCAATGGCTATCCACACCTATTTCCACGAGCATGGATTTTTCTATTTCCATACCCCGCTGATAACAGCCAGCGACTGTGAGGGAGCAGGTAACATGTTCCAGGTAACAACCAAGAATCTCTATGATTTGAAAAAGGATGAACAAGGAAAGATTATTTATGATGATGATTTCTTTGGTGAGCAAACATCTTTGACGGTATCTGGACAGTTGGAAGGCGAGTTAGGTGCTACTGCATTGGGATCTATTTATACCTTTGGTCCTACGTTCCGAGCAGAAAATTCTAATACTCCACGCCACCTGGCTGAGTTCTGGATGGTTGAGCCTGAAGTAGCTTTCCTTGATCAGGATGAGCTGATGGACTTGGAGGAAGACTTCATTAAGTATTGTGTGCGCTGGGCACTCGACAATTGTAAGGACGATCTTGCTTTCCTCAATCAGATGATCGACAAAACGTTGATAGCTCGCCTTGAGGGGGTATTGAAAGAAACCTTTGTCCGTCTGCCTTATACGGAGGGTATCAACATCCTGCAAGAAGCCATTAAGAATGGTAAGAAGTTTGAATTCCCCTGCAACTGGGGCGATGACCTGGCTTCAGAACACGAGCGCTACCTTGTTGAGGAACACTTCAAGAAACCTGTTATCATGACCGACTATCCACGTGCGTTCAAATCGTTCTATATGAAGCAGAACGAGGAAACTGCCGATGGTGGCTCTGTTGGCTACAAGGGTGCTGTAGCTCCTGGACCAACCATGCAGGGTACGGATGTGTTGTTCCCCCAGATAGGTGAAATTATTGGCGGATCTGTCCGTGAAGAGAGCTACGACAAGCTGATGGGCGAGATTAAGCGTCGCGATATGGATATGACACACCTGTGGTGGTATATTGATACCCGTCGTTGGGGCTCATGCCCACACGCTGGTTTCGGACTGGGTTTCGAACGCCTTATCCTGTTTGTCACGGGAATGCAGAACATCCGCGATGTCATTCCATTCCCACGTACACCAAAGAGTGCAGAATTCTAAACGAGGGTGATACCCTCATCGGAAATAGTAATCAGTCGGCGTCGGTAAAGGTCGCCGACTGCTTTTTTATATATCTTTTTGGAAACTCCAAAACGCAGAGCGATTTCCTCAGCAGGACTCTTGTCGCCTAAGTCGCACTGCCCGTGCTCTTGCAGATAGCGCAATAGTTCTTCGGAGAAGTCAAGCGCACGCTGGTAACCGTCATGTTTCTGATAGCGCTCTACCTTGGCTGTAGCCATCAATCGGTGGGTCTTCTCATCTTCCATGACATATACATAATAGCGTTGTCCTTTCTGCATACGCTGTTTTTGTTCGCGGAAAGGACAGAATAAGTCTTTCATCAGTCCCCAATTCAGAAATGCGCCATATTCGTTTGTCCATGCACATTCCAACCAAGCGAATTCTCCTACTTTAGCCAGAGGCTTCTCCGTGGTTGCAATGAGTTTTTCGTCTTGGTCGAGATAGATGAAAACTTCAATTTCATCTCCGATTCTGACGCCTTGGGGGACATAGCGTTTGGGCAGCAAGATATCACCCTCGTCGTCTCCGTCCAGATAAAGTCCGAAATCTACGCGTTTGACGATGCGCAGCGTATTATAATCACCGAGTTTAATCATTTTCTGTTACAGTAGTCAGGTTTTCTAATAGTCCGTCGCGCATGTGGATCGTACGGTCGGTAACATTGGCAAGCTGTTCGTCGTGAGTCACAATTACAAAAGTTTGTCCGAACTTGTCGCGTAGATCGAAGAAGAGTTGATGCAGTTCCTCCTTGTTCTTTGAGTCGAGCGAACCGCTTGGTTCATCAGCCAGAATGACTGCCGGTTGGTTGATAAGGGCTCGTGCCACGGCCACTCTTTGCTTCTCACCACCGCTTAATTCATTAGGCTTATGATTTGCTCGCTCGCTGAGTCCCATGAAGTCAAGTAGGTTGAGAGCCCGTTGCTTGGCTTCACGTTGCGAGGTTCCTGCTATATAAGCTGGTATCATGATGTTTTCAAGGGCTGTAAATTCTGGCAGCAGCTGGTGGAATTGGAATACAAAACCGATATGCTGATTGCGGAAGTCAGCAAGTTTCTTCTGTGACAGGCGTGTCACGTCGATATTGTCAATGAATACCGAACCGCTGTCAGGGTGGGAGAGTGTCCCCATAATTTGCAAAAGGGTAGTCTTTCCAGCACCACTTGGGCCTACTATGCTGACAATCTCACCTTTCTCTATCAGGAGATTGATGCCTTTCAGAACTTGCAACGAACCAAAACTCTTGGTGATATTTTCGATTCTTATCATATACTTCTTCTAAATCTTTCTAACTTCCTTAAAATATAGTCGTAGATGCTACTCTCCTCCTGATGCTGAGCTTCCGTAAACGTCATACGCTCGTCCTTATGTTCACCATACTGGTCAGGGAAGATAATCATGAGATTCTTGCCCGCGAAGTGCTTCATCAGTTCGTTAGGCAGTCGTTCGAGAGCATTCTTGTAGGAGATAGTGCCCTTACGGGCTGTAATCACAACAAACAAGTGGTCTTCCTTGATGGTTTCGGCTATTTGCGGTAACTCATTCCAATGCGCCATGAAGGTATATTCAGCGCGGACCCCATGATGCAGATTGTTAATAAATTCCCGAATCAGTTCCAGACTCTCGTTACGGCCATGAAATTGGATGCGACAATCCAGATTCTCAGCCAAACGGCTCAGGCGTTCCAGCCATCGGTGAAAGCCTGGTTCGAATTCTGCCCGTGAAGGTACTACCACCTGAATGCGTCGCAACGTGTTGAGCGGTTGTACAAAACGGCTCAGAATAATCTGGCGGTTCAGTCCATTGTATAAACTCTGAATGAAATCGCCCCAGAACTTGGGGTTCACTTCTGTATGGACATGCATACCCATAATAATTTCAGAACCCGAATATTCGCGGAATGCATGCTTGATACCATTAGCGATATTGGTGGCTAAGCGCACCTGCTTTTGTATCTTTACCTCACTGGCACTAGCCTGCTGTTCCAATCGTTCCAGCAGTCGCAGTCCTTTCTCCCTGTTGGCAGGGGCATTGCTGTCATCATATACCACATTAAGAGCGACGAGGCCTCGGTTCAGTTTCTGATTGCGCACCATGATGGCCAATTCCAGTAATTGAGGCGCAATCTCAGGATATTTCACGCAGAGCAGAATCTTCTCGTCATCATTCTTTTGACCACTGGCAGACAGTTGTTGGCTGTTCCCTTTCAGTACAATTTGCTGAGCAGCGTGAGCTGTCATCAGCGAACTGATGACACAAGTTACCAAAATCATGATAACTACACCGTTCAGAATCTCGTCATTGATCAGGTAAGTGCCAGGTGCGACCTCCAGTCGCATACCTACCATCACCATCGCGATACTTCCGGCGGCATGGGCACTCGTCAGTCCGAACATCATGTGTCCTGCCGATTTAGGCAGTCGGAACAACAGGCTCGATACATAAGCAGCCACGGCTTTACCGAAAGTGCCGAAGAAAACTATCAGTGCTACAATCCACACCATGTGCCAACTGGTAAATAACGAAGATATACGGATAAGCATACCTACACCAATCAAGAAGTAGGGAATGAACAAAGCATTACCAATGAACTCTATACGGTTCATCAAGGGCGATACATGCGGGATATAGCGGTTCAGAATCAAACCGGAGATGAAAGCTCCCACGATACCTTCCACACCAGCAGCCTCAGACGCTGCGGCACTGAGGAACATCACAGACAGGACGAATATAAATTGCATCACCTGGTCAGAATAGCGGCGCAGGAAGTAACGGGTCAACCGAGGGATAATAAGAATGCATGCGGCTATGAAACCACCGAACTTTAAGAGGAAAAATAACCAGAACCAAACATTTGTGTTTTCTTCATGTGAGGCGACCAAAGCTGCCAACATTACCAAGGAAAGGAATAATGACAACATCGATGCCCCCACACTCAGCATGACGCTGGAGTCGCGTTGCAATCCGTAGCGTCCTACTATCGGATAGGCTATCAGTGTGTTCGAAGCCATGATACATCCCAATAAGAACGAAGCCTGTGGACTGTAATTCAGGAGCCAGCTGGCCATGACGAATGTTAGGACGAACGGTATCAGGAAGGATAATAGTCCGAAAATAAGTATTCTTTTAGAACTTTTCTTCACGCTTTCCAAATCCATCTCCAGTCCTGCTAAGAACATGATGTAAAGCAGTCCTACCCTGCCAAAAAGTTCGAAGGATGAGTCGCGCTCCAGAATATTCAGTCCGTATTTGCCTATCAGCATACCTGCCAACACCATTCCGATAATATGTGGAATACGTAGTTTACCCATGATGATTGGGGCAAACAGGATAGTCAGCAGCACGACGAAGAAAATCAGCGTCGGGTCAGTGATGGGGAAATATGTAGCTAAAAATGTCATATTGTTTGCAAAGATACTAATTTTTTAGCATGGATGACATGGATTACGCGGATTTTTTGTAATTTTGCAGCCAAAATTGATGTTTTAATAAGAAAAAGAAAGATGAAAGTAGCTATCGTGGGTGCCTCAGGTGCCGTGGGTCAGGAGTTTTTGAGAATCCTCGACCAGAGAAATTTTCCGATGGACGAACTTGTTCTGTTTGGTTCAGAACGCAGTGCTGGCAGCAAATATACATTCCGTGGCAAGGAGCTGACAGTGAAGTTACTCCAACACAACGACGACTTTAAGGATATTGATATTGCCTTCACCTCTGCTGGGGCAGGAACGTCTAAGGAGTTCGCTGAGACCATTACAAAGTATGGCTGTGTGATGATAGATAACAGTTCTGCTTTCCGTATGGACGATGATGTGCCCTTGGTTGTGCCCGAATGCAATGCTGCCGATGCTTTGAACCGTCCGCGTGGTATCATTGCCAACCCCAACTGCACGACTATTATGATGGTTGTTGTATTGCAGCCATTGGAGCAATTGTCGCATATTAAGCGCATCCATGTCAGCTCTTATCAGAGTGCTTCTGGTGCCGGTGCCGCTGCTATGGCCGAATTGCAACAGCAGTATAAGGAAATGGTCGAGGAGGGCGAAGTTAAAACGATTAAGAAATTCCCTCATCAGTTAGCATACAACGTCATCCCTCAGATTGATGTTTTCCAGCCTAATGGTTACACCAAGGAGGAGATGAAGATGTATAACGAGACACAGAAGATTATGCATACCGATGCCAAGTGTTCGGCTATGTGTGTGCGTGTCAGTTCTTTACGTTCTCATTCCGAGAGTGTATGGATTGAGACCGAGCGCCCACTGAGTGTTGAGGAGGCCCAGAAGGCTATTGCCGCAGCTCCTGGTTGCACATTGGTTGACGACCCTGCAAACCTTGTTTATCCTATGCCACTTGAAACAGCAGGTAAGGACGATGTCTATGTAGGTCGTGTCCGTAAGGATCTCTCCGATGAGAATGGTTTGACCTTCTGGCTCTCAGGCGACCAGATCCGCAAGGGTGCTGCCCTGAATGCCGTCCAGATTGGCGAATACTTGATTAAGGTCGGTAATGTGAAGTAAAAGAACAAATGATAAATGTAAAAAGCGGAAGCCCTTATAGGTTTCCGCTTTTTTGTGTCGACACTTGGATTCGGACCAAGGACCCCCACCATGTCAAGGTGATACTCTAACCAACTGAGCTATGCCGACTCTTTCGTGCGCCTGACAGGACTCGAACCTGCACGTCGCGAGACACTAGATCCTAAGTCTAGCGCGTCTACCAATTCCGCCACAGGCGCGCAACTCTGGGTTTCGGAGTGCAAAAGTACGACAAAAAACGCAGACTACCAAATTATTCGGCTAAAAGTTTCCGTGCCGTCTCGATGATAGTATCTATGCCTTTCTTCGTATCCTCGTCTGTCAGTTCCACCGGATAGTCTGGCGCAATACCAAATTCCGTATGCTGTTTGTCTTTGTCATACATCGGGCACGCCGAGAAGCGTACATTCCAGCCGTTTGGCAGACTGCTACTCATAGGCATACCCGAACCTCCGCCCGTTTTGTCGCCTACCAGTTTGACCTGTGGCAAAGCGTGCATCATGGAGGCAAATTCGTTGGCTGCACTATAGACGGAGCGGTTAGTCAGCACGCACACCGGCTTATGCCAGCGCAGGTTGCTGGAGGGCTCCAGATATTGCGGTTCCATATCGCTGAAGTCGTTATGCCCTTTACCTGTTTTATGCCGTAGATAGCCCACTAAGGTTTTCTCCTGTACGAAGCGCGCTGCCAGTCGTTCGGCATTGGTAAGGTCACCTCCGCCATTGTTACGAATATCAATGATCAGTCCTCTGCAAAGAATCAAATACGAGAGAATATCGTCAAGATTTCCATCACCAACAGGCGACTGGAACGACTCATAGCGCAGATAACCGATATTGTCGTCCAGCACGCGATAAATGATTCCGCTTGAGATTTTGTAGTCAGTTCCCAAATACTTACGTTCCAGTGAATCGCTGAAGTTTTTGGGATAAGCCTCCTGCCACGTCCAATAGCGGCCGTAATCATAGCTCGATGATAGGTTGACGTGGCCGTCGCGCAATTCTGCCAGCATGTCGCAAAGCACCTCAAAGAGTTGCGTCTCTCGCATTTGGTCGTTTACGCGTACCTTATATTTATTATAAACTTCCTGCCAGTCCAGTCCGTATTCGTGTCCCTTATAGTCAAAGAAACAATAATGTTCATCAATAATCTGCCATAACGCTTCAAAATTGCCCGATGGTGTATCAGCTCGTTCTGTCTCGTCAACGCAGGATGAAAACCCTATAGCGACCAGAACTGCCAGAGAAGCGAGTTTTACAAGAATCCTTTTCATAGGTTATGGGGGATTATTGAGAAACGACGTGTGAAACCAATTAAGAAACGATGTGTATAGACATGTTGCTTCAGCTGGTTGACTTTATATTGCTGATAGTTACCCAAATAGCCGATGCGCAGCGTCCATTTGTTTGAGAGGCTTGCATCGAGTGAGAGCATCTGTCGCCATTCAGGAGCATTGACAAAGGTGGTGAACACCACATTATGGTCGTAATTGCCCCGATTGAATATCTCGTAATACGACTGTCCGTAGTTAGGCGAGAACATGACTCCCACCAAGGGTAGGTTCAATTCATAGCGAACCTGCATGGGCTTGTTGAACAACGTGAAGCGGTAGGCAGCGATTCCTGTAGGCATCAGGTTCAGGTGGGCGCGAGCTTGTGCTGGATTGTTTGAGTTGGAAGTATTGTAGATGAATCCCAGCGTAGCATTGCCCACACCACCAGCCTGCAGTGTCAGTCGGTTGTCGAGAAGGCTCCAGTTATAGAGCTTGCCGAAATAAAAATTATAGGCGCCCTCCAGTTCCTTTCGCGAGTTAGCCCTGTCGCGCACGAACGAGAAGTTGGCCTCGTGCTCCATGATGGTACTCCATCGGCGATGTGGCCTTTTGCGTTCAACGGTAGCCACGAAACTCAGTCCAAAGCCCTTGAAATGTTCAGCCGACAGATAGGTGTCCAGGATATTTGTTCCGCCGATACCTATCATTCTGCTACTGGTAATAACCTTAGCAGAATCGTTTTGGGCCTGTATCGGCAGTCCAAAAGTCAGTAGCCAACAGCTAACAATCCATATCTTACTGATAATCTTCATCCGAGAAAAGTGTTTGCTGACCGGTGAGTTCGTCCATGACCTGTTGCTGACTCTTTCCTGCATCAGGGTCGAGGTTTTCTTCTTCTTGATTCTCTGTGTCCTCAAGATTTTCTGCAGGCTTTTCAGGGAAGCGCAGGGGCTCCAACTCTATGATGCTTTCTATCTGGTAGGTCGTGAGTCGTTTACCTTTAGCCTTATATCCTTTGACAGCAATAAACTGTTCCACGTCTATTTCCTCTTTTCCGCGGAATTCGTCAGCACCGCCATAAGTAATCTGGATGCGAGGATAGACCTGGTCGGTCAGCAGAATCTGTTGCGAATTGATATTCTCGCCTAGGTAATTCTGTTTCTTCTTCGAAGCCTCCATCAGGAAACGCTTGACGTATGGATAGCCCTGATTGTCCGCATCGAAGAGTACACAGCTCCACACCTTCTCTGCATCGTACTTCTCCAGATGCGCCACATTGTCTTCGAAGTGAACATTCTCGTCGAAACCAGAAAGATAGTAGTCGCCATTGTTCAGAATAACCAGAATCTGTTCGCCATCGTTAAATTCGCCCAGCAATTGTCCGTGCTCGTCGTAGTTCAGGCGTTTCACGTCTGGGTCGTACCAAACTTTGCGACCTCCCAGGGTGGAGTGTCCATGACTCTTCAGTCCTATGCGGTGTATCTGGTATTTCGTTAGGATGACACCTTTGGCAGCACGTCCCTTGATACCCACTTCCGAGAAGTCCTTGTCGAAGAATATCTTCTTGAGTTTAGGAGCAGGATCGAGTGTTACCTTGATGACTTCGGCTTCGCCGTTGGGGTTCGCGGTAAAATAGACCACCTTCGACCCAGGCGTGCCGTTGGTGATATCGTACTCCCTGTCGCGAGTGATGGCTGAGACGTTAAAGCGTTTGATGTAATAGATGCCCTTCTTACCATCGCGATAGACGGCATTATAAATGGTGCGCTGGTCGTTCTTCTTGAATACACCCAGCCACATGATGTTTTTGCCTACAAACAGTTTATCTGCCACACGCACCACTTTAAACTTACCATCCCTGAAGAAGATGATGATATCGTCAATATCCGAGCAGTTGCAGACAAATTCGTCCTTCTTCAGTCCAGTTCCTATGAAGCCGTCATTCCTGTTGATATAGAGTTTCTGGTTAGCCTCCACCACCTTGGTAGCTTCGATGGTGTCGAAGTTGCGAATCTCCGTCAGTCGTGGGTGGTCTTTACCATATTTGTCTTTGAGGAATTGGAACCAGTCGGCTGTAACCTCTACGAGATTAGCCAAATCGCGGTCTATTTGGTCTATCTCGGCTTTGATACGGGCCATCAGTTCGTCAGCCTTGTCCTTATTGAATTTCAGAATGCGCTGCATCTTGATTTCCAGCAGTTTGAGGATGTCGTCCTTCGTCACCTCGCGAATCATCTGTGGATAGAAGGGCGTCAGTCGTTCGTCAATGTGTTCGCAGACTGCATCCACATTGGGCGCCTGTTCGAATTTCTTATCCTTATAGATACGTTCCTCAATGAATATTTTCTCCAGCGAATAGAAATGCAGTTGTTCCAAGAGTTCTCCCTTGCGGATTTCCAACTCTTGTCGTATCAAGTCCTTCGTGCGATCGACCGAGTGGCGCAGCACATCCGATATGGTGAGGAACTGCGGCTTGTTGTCTTCAATCACGCAGCAGTTGGGCGAGATGTTGATTTCGCAGTCAGAGAAAGCATAGAGCGCATCGAGTGTCTTGTCCGACGAAACACCAGGTGCCAGTTGCACCTGAATCTCCACCTTGGCAGCAGTCAGGTCTTCCACGTGGCGAGCCTTGATTTTTCCCTTTTCAATGGCTTTTAGGATGGAGTCTATCAGCGTTTCGGTTGTTTTTGAGAAAGGAATCTCTCGGATAACGAGTGTCTTGGGGTCCAGTTTCTCAATCTTGGCACGAACCTTCAGCACACCTCCGCGTTGTCCGTCGTTGTATTTCGAAACATCAATCGAGCCGCCCGTGGGGAAGTCTGGATAGAGCTGGAAGGGCTGGTCATGCAGATAACTGATGGCTGCATCGCAGAGTTCCACAAAGTTATGGGGCAGTACCTTGGTAGAAAGACCTACGGCAATACCCTCAGCACCCTGTGCCAACAGCAAGGGGAATTTTACAGGCAGGGTGATAGGCTCTTTGTTGCGTCCGTCGTATGACATCTGCCATTCGGTGGTCTTCGGATTGAACACCGTGTCCAAGGCGAATTTTGAAAGGCGCGCCTCAATATAACGGGGAGCGGCAGCCTTATTGCCCGTCAGGATGTTTCCCCAGTTACCCTGTGTGTCGATGAGCAGGTCTTTCTGTCCCAGTTGCACCAAAGCGTCGCCAATGGAGGCATCGCCGTGAGGGTGAAACTGCATGGTGTGTCCCACAATGTTAGCCACCTTGTTGAATCGTCCGTCGTCCATGCGCTTCATGGAGTGCAGGATGCGGCGCTGAACAGGTTTCAGACCGTCCTCTATATGCGGAACGGCACGGTCCAGGATGGTGTATGAGGCATAGTCCAGAAACCAGTTCTGGTACATGCCACTGAGGTGATGTACGGCTGCTGCATCGAAGCGGTTGACAGGTTTGTAGTCAGAATGGGCTTCGGAGACATCGGCAAACTCCTTGTTTTCCGATGTCTCCGAGCCTTCCAGATTATCTGGATTTAAAATGTCGTCTTTAATTTCGTCGTCCATAGGGAGATAGTTATTTTCTGCAAAGGTAACAAAAATTTCCGATATATCGAAACTTCTCCCTGTTTTTTCTTTACGGCATCTTCACGAGATTGACATTTTGCAGATTAATCTGAGCTGTCTTTGGGTCAATCTGCTTGTCTGTCTTGGTGTAAACAAAGGTGGAATTTTGAATATTGATGTCGTGAACACAGTTCAGTCCCAGGATGCCGCTGGCACTGATAGCCGTTTCTGCTCCATGACAGATAACGTTCGAAATATGGATGTCCTGGAATTCAGGTGCCAGTTTCTTCTGTTCTTCCGTATAGGTGGGAACGGCATTGGGATCACTGCCTGCAGGACGGTCAACATAGTCGCATTGGAAAACGATGGCCTCTTCTTTAATGTCGGTCATGATGATGTCCGAGATATAGAGTTGTTCAGTCTTACCCCCGCGAGGCATACCACTCTTGAAGCGCAGACCGGTATCGGTGCCTGCGAAACGGTTGTGGCGAACCACGATGCGACGCATACCGCTGATGGTCTCACTACCCAGTACGAAACCACCGTGAGCATGATATACGGTATTGTCCTGAATCACGATATCCTCGCATCCGTTAGCAGGCGATTTTGCCTTGGTCTTGTTGCTCTTCATGCAAAGCCCGTCGTCACCGGCATCTACCGTGCAGTTTACAATCAGTCCGATGTTGATGTCGCTGAAGTCGATGGCATCACCATTCTGAGCATTCCAGGGACAGCGAACGGTGACTCCATCTACAATCACATTCTTGCAGTTCAGCGGATGAACATGAAACTTAGGCGAGTTCTGCACCGTCACCCCTTCGATAAGCACGTTTTCGCAATCTGTAAAGCGGATGATGTCATTGCGCATATTCTCCTGCTTCTCAGGTGTCTCGGCAATATTGTTGGCAGCATCCTTCTTGTCCCAAGGATAGAAGAGCGTTCCGTTGGCCTTCTCCACACCACCTATATTCTTCTTGTATTCGTTCCACTCCACATCACTCACCTTGTTGCGCTTCACAGGGCGCCAGTATTCGCCGTTACCGTCGATGATGCCTTCACCGGTGATGGCTATGTTCTTGCGCTTCGAAGCACGGATAGCCGCATAGACGCGATCACCCTCTTTTGCTTCTGGGTTGACAAAGAGTTTCTTGTCCGACGAGAAAAGGATGATGGCATTCTTCTCAAGGTGCAACTCGATATTATCCTTGAAGGCGATAGGACCGGTGAGCCATATTCCCTCAGGTATCGTCAGTCTGCCACCGCCCAGTTTGTTCAGTTTGCTGATACCCTTGGCAAAGGCCTCCGTGTTCAGAGCGATACCGTCGCCAATACCCCCCACATCCTTGATATTGATCTCGTTGGCTGGAATCACAGGACGGCTCACCTGTTTCACCTCAAGAGGCAGATTCTGATAATACTTGGAATAGTCTTGTGCTTCCATTGACACAGGCAGCAGAAGCAACGCTGCCACGTAGTTTAGTAGTCTGTTCATCTTTTTTGATTTGTATTTAATTCTTAAAACTTATTTTCTATAACCTTTAATCTTTGCCACATTCCGCACAGATGCCCTTCACCACATACTCCGCCTCTTCAACTTCAAAGCCTGATGGCAGCGGCACTGGAGGTATGTGCACGTTGGTAAGACAGAAAGTGCGATGGCACTTGCGACAAGTCAGGTGCACATGTCCCTGGCAATGGCGGGTATCATCCAAATGGCATACACAGTATTTCTGCGAACCCGTGCCGTCGTCAATATCGTGCAGCAGATGGGCATCAGCCAACAATGTCAATGTGCGAAACAGCGTCGAACGGTCAACCGTTGGCAACTTCGCCTCCAAATCGCTCAAACTGAAAGCATCGTGAAATCCATGTCGAATCTCGCGCCAAACCATCAGTCTTACTGCTGTCACGCGGATTCCCGCATTGTCAAGCACCTGCTCATCGGATATGTCTAAATGCATTGTCTTTCAGTAATTTGAGGGCAAAATTACGAAAATTCTTATAAAACCGCTTATAATTAAGAATAATTGACTATTTTTGCAATGCAAATGTAACAATACAAAAAGCAAGACAATGAAACGTATTCTTTTAATTAGCTTTTCTTTATTAACTATGTTAGTATCAACATCGGCTTGTCCCGACTCTGATTTTTGGATTTTCCTTTGTTTCGGACAATCGAATATGGCAGGTCAGGCTCCTATAGAACCTCAGGATTTGGAGGTCAGCGATCGCTATCAAGCTATGGCAACCACTGACGGTGGCGACGGACGTGTATTGGGCACTTGGCGTAAGGCATTGCCTCCACTCTGTCGTGCCGATGCCCATCTGGGTCCTGTCGATTATTTCGGACGCACCCTGTTGGAGGTGGTACCAGCCAATGTGCGCATCGGAATCGTCTCTGTTGCCGTTGAAGGCTGTCCTATTACCTTTTTTGATAAAGACAAGAATGCAGCCCTGATTGCCCAAGAAGAGCGCGATTGGATGAATGGCATTCTCAACCAGTATGGGCGTGACCCCTACAAGCGTCTTCTGGAAATGGCAAAGATAGCAGCGAAAGATGGTGTGGTTAAAGGTATTCTGCTACATCAGGGCGAAACAGATGCATATAATGACCAGTGGCGCAAGGAGGTTCGCAAGATTTATCGCGACCTGCAACAGGAATTGCAGTTCGATTCCACGGCTGTTCCCTTGTTAGTAGGCGAGGTGATTCGTGCTGAGTATGGTGGCATCTGTGCGCATGCCAATCCCACCATCAACGACATCCAGAACCACTATCCCAACACCTATGTTGTCTCGTCAGAAGGCTGTCTGCCCAGTAGTGATAACCTGCACTTCAGCAGCGAGGGCTATCGCGAGTTAGGGCGCCACTATGCCCTCAAATACTTGGAGGCCACCAATCCCGCATTGGCTGAAGTCTGCAAGCAGAAATTGGCTCAACAGCAAAAGTCCAATGTTCAGCAAACCGCATCCACACTGACTATTCAGACAGAGGTGAAGAATGGTAAGACCCTCTCCGTCGTAGCCTCTGAGCCCATCGAACAGGTGGAGGTAGTCAGTTTCTCGGGTAAGACCGTCAAGACCTACCGTCCAGGTGGAGTAACACAAATGACCATCAATCTTCAGGAACTCCCCAAGGAAAAACTCGTCTTCGTCTTCCAAAGCAAAACAGGTCGAGCCACCACCAATGTGGAGTTGTAAACTATCATTATTGCGAGGAGGCAGATGAACCTCCTCGCATTTTTTTGCCGACTTGTTCCTTCTTTAGATTAATAAATTCACCCTGTTATTGCGAATTATTAGAAAAAATCAGTAACTTTGCAAGCGCAAACTCACGCCAATCCGATTCAGAAAAGATGTCGGAGCGGCTATAGGGAGGGAGCACTACATTTTGGAATGCGTCGCTGACGCTTTGTTTTTGGCTACCTTGAACCTAGGAAATTCAAAAGTACAGTTCAAAGACTAAGCAGAGGTTGGTGCTACGGGTCGGTATATCCAACTCGTAAGCGTGCAGAGGGCATTATGTCCTCAAGCACGCTTTACGGGCTTATTATATACCAACGGCGTGGGTGTCACTCTGTCTCGTTATACTGTACTGGTTTTCCTAGGACCAAAGGTGGCAAACGAGCAGAAGCCAGATACCCCGCTTTTCATTTTGTAGTCAAACATACAACTTAATATCGTTCGATTCTGGGTGTTTGGCGGACGCAAAGGATAAAACTTATGGATAGGAATAAACTTCTTTTCATCTCATTAATTATTAATGGTATTTTAATTATATTTTTTTGCGGAACAGCGTTCCATTATAGAGGTAGGATTTCAGAAAAAATTCAAAAAACAATAGGGATATACGATTCCCCAACACAAAAAGATTTGGCAAATTTCAATAATGAACCATTAGAAGCTGTTAATGATTCAATTATGATCGGAGCAGATTCGACTATAACATGTTTGTTTCTCGGCAATAGTCTGACCTATCATGCAGTGATTGAAGAAGAACCAGCGTTAGGAAAAAGAGGATTAACTGCAACAAGTGTAGAAAAAGACTACGTTCATGTTCTGTTGAAAATGATATCCGAAAAGAAAAAGGTAAATGTTAAATTCTCCATTCTGAATATAGCTCAATTCGAAAGAACCTTTACGAAACATAGCTTTAGTATGGATAAGTTAGCTTTAGCTGAAAATAAACAACCAGATGTTTTATTTGTACAGATTGGCGAAAATGTAGTACAGGATGATATAGCAAACCCAACTAAATACGAAAAAGAATACGTTAAACTGTTGTCCCTATTCCCTCATTCGAAAAGAATCATTACCATCCCATTTTGGCCCAGTAAAGAGAAAGAATATGCTACTACAAATATTGCAATTAATAGTAATTCATATTTAGTTGACATTTCACATTTAGGTGATGGAACTGATATAAACAATTTCTCGTCTTCGTATAAAGAATATAAGATGCCCGGTGTAGGTGCACATCCAGGTGACTATGGAATGGCTAATATTGCTAAATGCATTTATGCGACTTTTAATGCAATTTATCATTAATGAACTTGCCGATCGCACCTCGAGAGATTACGTTTCTCTAGGTGCGATCTTACGTTTCGTGGATAGAGAAGTGGGGGGGCACGACAAAATACCTAACCTCCTACCGTCAGATGGCGGAAATGCTGATGTGTAAAGGGTTGGGAGTATGGTAGGAGTTTCGTTAACTCCTACCATACTTCTACTGTGGTCTCTACTATGATATTGAAACAGCAGGAATGGTGATGTAAATGATTTTCATAATCTTCAAACTGATTATAAAAGATGGGCGCAAATGCTTAAAAACCAGTGCGTTTTTGCTGGCTGGCCTACAAAATATTTTTTCCTAACTAGGAAAATAATATTTTCTATTAATGGTAGCAATTTTTTCTCTTAATAGTAGCAAATGCAGGACTTAATAGGTTTTTGATTTTGTAAATAATATTCAAGAACATTCGGTTTAATCGCAGTAGTATCGATGGTAGGAGGGTAGGAGTTACTTTAAAAAGTGTCAGTAATTGTGGATTGTTTCCGAGAAAAGTATTACCTTTGCGAAACTTTTGAACGAATGTGATGGATTGGGAAGCATACGAGAAGCATAAACCATTTGCAGGGAAGAACAAACCTTCCATGCTCAGAAGACGAATAGGTCACGATTATGAATCGCGATGTATTTATCTTGTGACTTTAACGGTTGAAGGCCGCCGGCCACTCTTAGGACGGTTGGTTGGGGATGCCAATGCCGAAAAGGGGAGTGCCGAGGCGCCTAAGATTGTTTTGTCGCCTTTAGGAGAAAAAGTGAAGGAGATGTGGCTATCCATCAGTCTTTATCACCCAGAAATCAAGGTGCTTGCCACGATGGTAATGCCAGACCATCTGCATGGTATCTTATTCGTGGAAAGGGCGATGGGGGTGAGTCTGGGGATGGTTATCAAGGGCTTCAAGGCTGGGTGTAATAAGGCTTATCGGACGGAGATGGGGATTCCTGATGGGGCTGTGCTGCAACACTGTTGCAGCAGAGGGGACATTAAGGGGTTCCTGTTTTCCAGGAATTATAATGACCATATTCTTGATAGTGATGGGGAGCTTCATCGCTGGTTCCGATATCTTGAGGATAATCCTCGCAGATTGGCTGTGAAGCGACAGCATCCTGAGTTATTTACTGTAGTTAGTGGGATTCATATTGGAGAGTGGGATTGTCAGATGGTTGGAAATCGGAGTTTGCTGGCTTATCCGGAAAGGGCAGCAGTGATAGTGCACAGGGCTTATAGTGACCAAGAATACGAAGATCTAAAACAACGCTGGTTGGCTTTGGGCGAACATGGTGGCGTTTTGGTGAGTGCGGCTATTGCTGCAAGGGAAAAGGAGGTGATGCGCGAAGCAATGAATCGTGGCTATAAGTTGATTGTGCTTCGCGAAAATGGATTTCCTCCTTTGTATAAGCCAGCTGGTGAGGCGTTTGATGCTTGTTCAAAAGGAAATCTTTTGCAGGTTAGTCCTTGGGAGCATCACAACAAACGGCAGACAATTTCCCGTGAGCAATGTCTTCAATTGAACAGATTGGCTGAATATATTGCTAATCTATGAAAAAGCCCGACTTACCAGTCAGCGTGTTCTGGTAAATCGGACTATTCGTATATCCAACTATAGAAATGGGTTATACCAAGTGCTCAATCAAGTCGGCACGCTCGCCTGGGAGCATATCGATGACAGGAATCTCAATCATGGTGTAGCAACCTGGTTGCTGGCGCATAGAAGCACGAGCGACATTCACCAGAACCTGAGCCGTCAGGGCAGGGTTGTTGATGCTCATGTTGAACTCGAAACGCTGGTTCTGTGTCTTACCACTTACACCCTTGCGAACAAGATTCACTCCATGACCCATATCGCGAACAGCATCTACCGACTCAACGGCAAATACGTGCGTCTCGTCGTTGGCAAAATAAGGATCGGCCTTGATAGCAGCAGTTACATCTTCCAGTTTGGCACCGTCTTCCAACTCTACATATACCATACGGCGATGAATGCCCTCGCCCAAAGGAATGGTCATAGAAAGTGCATTCTTCACTCCAGCCTTAGAGCGTACGCAAACAGAGTGGCCCATCGACATACCAGGTCCGAAGTTGGTATAGCTCAGACCTTTAGGAGCCAAGCTCTGCATCAGGGTACGAACGATGGAGTCGGAACCTGGGTCCCATCCGGCAGCGATGACGCTGACAGTACCCGTCTGCTTGTTGATTTCCATCAGACGCTCGCGATAGCCACGGATATTGGTGTGGATGTCGAAAGAATCGACCGTATTGATGCCCAAAGGAAGAATCTGCTTTGCATATTCCTCGCATGAACGGGTAGGAGTGGCCAGAATAGCCACGTCAACGTCTTTCAGTTCCTTAATATCCTTCACAACCTCATAGGGAGCCAGTTCTGCTGGTTTGTCAGCAGCACCATTACGGCGTACTACTCCTGCAATCTCAAAATCGGCTGAAGCCTCCAGAGCTTCGATGGTAAATTTGCCGATATTACCGTATCCAACAACGGCTGCACGAATCTTTTTCATCTTTTTTTCTTTTATTTAGTTTGTATTTATGTCAAAATCGGTTGCAAAATTACACTTTTTCGACGAAATACGTAACGAAACGGAAGAATATTTTCTTAAAAAGTAACCTTTTGTAATAATATGGCTGTATTTGCAGGAGAAATACAATAAATTGTAAGCAAAATGCGTTTTAAAGATTGTATTAATACAATTACGTGCGTATGATAGATTATATTAAAGGGGAGTTGACCGAGCTGACTCCCGCATTGGCTACCGTAGAAGCCGCAGGCGTGGGATATGGATTGAATATCTCGCTGAACACCTATAGTGCCATTCAAGGTAAGAAAGACGTGAAACTCTATGTCTATGAGTCGATTCGCGAGGATGCCTATGTGCTTTATGGGTTTGTGAACAAGAAGGAAAGAGAAATGTTTGAATTGCTCATTACCGTCAGCGGTGTAGGTCCTAATACGGCTCGCATGATGCTTTCGTCGATGAGTGTGCAGGAACTCTGTTCGGCCATTTCCACAGGTAACGAACGAGTGGTGAAGGGCATTAAGGGTATTGGCAAGATGACGGCTCAGCGCATCATCGTTGATTTGCGCGACAAGATAGTGGCTTTGGGTATAGCTGATGAAATACCGGCAGGAGGCAGTGTGGCTATGCCAGTCAACAATGCCGTCAAGGACGAAGCCGTATCAGCCCTTACTATGTTAGGTTTCGCCCCGGCACCCTCGCAAAAGGTGGTGTTGGCTATCCTACAGGAACAGCCCGATGCCCCTGTTGAGCAAGTGGTGAAGATGGCCCTCAAGCAAATCAAATAGCACTTTGAATAAACGGGTTGCCTATATTGCGGCTGTTTTGCTGAGCATCGGAACATTTGCCATGTCTCCGCAAGACGACAAGACGAAGAAGCAGACCAATACTGCTCCTCCGCCTAAGGAGCAACCCATCCTTGCCGAAGAAGAGGAAATACCTGACTCGCTGTTGCATCCCCGTTGGCGAATCAAGAAGACAACCCCTTTGTTCGTCAGCGATCTGGATAGTGCTGCCGTTGACCTCCGTATGCCTGATAACATCAAGCAACAGGCAGAATACGACGATTCAGCAGGTGTCTATCTGATTGGTTCGAAGATAGGCAGTTCGTATCTGAACACTCCTATTCTGATGACCCCCGATGAATATCAGGAATGGAGCAGGGAAAGAGAATTGCGTAAGTTCTTCCGTCAGAAGAATGCAGCCAGTTTCGCACAGAAAGGCAAGGAGAAATTCGATTTTCTGGATATGCACTTCGACTTAGGACCAGCCGAGAAAATATTCGGTCCTGGTGGTGTGCGTATCAAGACGCAGGGAACAGCCGAACTGAAACTCGGTGCCAATTTCAAGAGCATTGACAACCCTTCGTTGCCAGAGCGTAACAGGAATACCAAAGCCATTGATTTCGAAGAAAAAATCAACTTGAACATGACGGGTAAGGTGGGCGATAAGGTGAACATGAACCTGAACTACAACACCGATGCCACCTTCGACTTCGATACCAAGAACATCAAGTTGCGCTACGAAGGCAAGGAAGACGAAATCATCAAACTCATCGAGGCAGGTAATGTGACCTTCCCCACCAATAACTCGTTGGTGAAAGGTGCTTCCAGCTTATTTGGTGTGCGCACGGATATGCAGTTTGGTAAGCTGAAACTCCAGACCGTCTTCTCGCAGAAGAAATCTACCACCAGTAGCGTGTCGTCGCGTGGTGGCGTACAACTGACCCCCTTCGAGTTCAATGTAGCCGATTATGAAGAGAATCGCCACTTCTTCCTGGCCCAGTATTTCAGAGAGCATTACGACGAGTCGATGTCGAAACTGCCTAATCTGATGTCAGGTATTCAGATTACGCGAGTGGAAGTATGGGTAACTAATAAATCAGGAACAACCGCCAATACCCGCAATGTGATAGCTTTGACCGATTTGGGTGAAAGCACGTCAGCACGGTGGGGTAGTGGAAGCGGCATTTCGGCTCTTCCCAATAATACAGCCAACGACGAATACAATGCGATGAACACAACCTATGCCGACGCCCGCAATATTGACCAGACCTCGGCAGTACTGGATGGAGTGGGACAGTTTACGGGTAGTGTTGACTACGAGAAATTGGCATCAGCCCGACTGTTGAACAGTGGGGAATATACCGTCAATAAGGCATTGGGCTATATCTCGCTGAAAACCAGTTTGCAGACCGATCAGGTATTGGCTGTTGCCTTCGAATACACCTATGGCGGCATGACCTATCAGGTGGGCGAATTTGCCAGCGACCGCACCAATGCCCGAGAAGCCCTCTTCGTGAAGTCGCTGAAGAATACCAGCAATAACCCTTCGCAGAAGAACTGGAAGTTGATGATGAAGAATGTCTATTATCTCGCATCGAATGTCGAGAAGACCAAGTTCCGCCTTGACATCAAGTTCCAAAGCGATACGGCAGGTGTCTATCTCACTTATATCCCAGAGGTAAAGGATATCACGCTGTTGAAAGGATTGGGCTGCGACCGACTGGACAATAACAACCGTGCTCATCCCAATGGCTATTTCGATTTTGTAGAAGGCTATACGGTCAGCGAGGGCCGTGTGTTCTTCCCATCCGTAGAGCCCTTTGGCACGACACTCCGCAGATTCCTGGAGAGGAACAATGTGTCGGCTGATAAGGTAGCCAAATATACTTTCCAGGAACTCTATGACACCACTCGGACTGCTGCCAGACAGATGACGGACAAGAACAAATATCTGTTAGTGGGACAGTTCAAGGGAACATCAGCCAATGTGATTTCGCTGGGTGCCTATAACGTGCCGCAAGGTTCGGTGGTGGTAACGGCAGGTGGTGTTATCCTGAAGGAAGGTTCCGATTATACGGTTGACTATTCTGCTGGTGAGGTAACCATTCTGAATCAGAGTATTATCGATGCTGGTACGAATGTCAATGTATCGCTCGAGAGTAATACCGATTCTGGAGTGCAACGCAAGACTATGTTGGGACTCAACTGGGAGTATGATTTCTCCAAAGACCTCCAGTTGGGCGGTACGTGGCAATATCTCACAGAACAGACGCAGACCTCCAAGGTCACTATGGGCAAGGAACCTCTGCGAAATATGCTGTGGGGCGTGAATATCAACTGGAAGCACGAGAGTCAGTGGCTTACCAATATGCTCAACAAGTTGCCGTTCCTGCATTGTACGCAACCCTCACAGATTTCGTTTACTGGCGAATTTGCCCAACTCATAGCCGGGCAGGCAGGAGGTACGCAGGACAATGCCTCGTATATCGATGATTTCGAGAATGCCAAGAATGCTATCAGTGTGAGCGAGCCCAAGGCCTGGGTGATGTCAAGTGTGCCTACGATGTTTAAGGAACATGCCGATAAGGATTCCGTAACCAGTGGTTTTAACCGTTCGCTGTTGGCGTGGTATAATATCGACCCCTTGTTCACCTATCGTTCTTCATCACTCACCCCCAGTCACATCAAGAGCGATTTGGAACAACTGTCTAACCACTATGTACGTGCCGTCTATGTCAGCGAACTCTATCCTAACCGCCAGCAGAGCACCTACAGTGGTGCCACAGCCACACTGCCCATCTTCGATTTGGCTTACTATCCAGACGAAAGAGGTGCTTATAACCTATCAACTGAAGTTGGTCTGGATGGTAAACTCACCAATCCGCAACAGCGTTGGGGAGGACTGATGCGTAAACTCGATACCAATGATTTTGAAACAGCCAATGTGGAATACATCGAATTCTGGTTGATGGACCCCTTTATCTATTCTTCCAGACGAGGCGATGCATCCGATTATGGAGGTGATTTGTATATCAATCTTGGCGAGGTAAGCGAGGATATCCTGCGAGACGGCAAGAAATTCTATGAAAGTGGTATGCCTGTTGATAACACAGGCAGTTTCGTCAACTCAGCCTGGGGTAAGATACCCGTCCAGCCTACACAGGTCTATGCCTTTGCCACCTCAACCGGTTCGCGAGCCAAACAGGATGTGGGATTCAATGGACTGACTGACGAGGAAGAGCGTGCCAAACCAGCCTATGCCAATTTCCTGAACGGCGTAACCGTGAATGACAGTGTGCGTGCTGCTTGGAATGCTGACCCAGCCAATGATAACTATCACTATTTCCGCGGGGCTGATTTAGATGCCCGTCAGGCTTCTATCCTCGAGCGATATAAACGTATCAATATGCCCCAAGGCAACTCACCCGACAGTGACCAGCAGACAGAGGGCTATGATACGAGTTACAAGACATTCCCTGATGTAGAAGATATCAATCAGGACTTCACCTTGAATGAATATGAACGCTACTATCAGTATAAGGTGAGCATCCGCCCTGAAGATATGCAACTGGGGCGCAACCATATCACCGATATCCGCGAGGCAAGTGTATCCCTGCGCAATGGTTCACGGGAAACGGTGAAATGGTATCAGTTCCGTATCCCACTCGACCAGTATGACGACAAAGTAGGAAGCATCAGCGACTTCACCAGCGTGCGCTTCATGCGTATGTTCCTCACCCAGTTCAAGCATCCTATCGTGTTGCGTTTCGGTTCACTGGATTTGGTACGTGGCGAATGGCGTGTCTATCAGCAGCCTCTGACCACTGGAGCAGCAAGCGGAACCATGGAAGTGAGTGCCGTGAATATTGAGGAAAACAACGACCGCCGCCCAGTCAACTACGTGTTGCCTCCTGGTATCAGTCGTGTGACAGACCCCTCGCAGCCTCAGTTGGTAGAGGAGAATGAGCAGTCTATGAATATGATGGTGCATAACCTGGCTCCAGGTGAATCGAAAGCCGTCTATAAGAACTCGATGCTCGACCTGCGCCGATACAAGCACTTGCAGATGTTCAATCATGCCAACCATCTGATTGATGATAACAATCTGAAGGATGGCGAACTGGCACTCTTTATCCGAATGGGTAATGACTACAAGAACAACTATTATGAGTATGTTATTCCGCTATCGCTGACTCCTGATCGCAGTGACTATAATAAATATAAGGTGGAAGACTGTCGTGCCGTCTGGCCTCAGGAGAATATGCTGGATGTGGACCTCTCGTTGTTTACTTCGCTGAAAAAAGAGCGTAATAAGTCGAAAGCTGCTGGTGGTGCTACCTTCAACCAACTCTACTCCAAGCCCGACCCTGACCATCCGGCAAATACTGTCAGCATCATGGGTAACCCCTCATTGGGTGAGATAAAGACCATGATGATAGGTGTGCGTAATATCTCTACGGAACAGAAATCCGGCGAGGTGTGGGTGAATGAGCTGCGACTGAAGGAGAGTAACAGCAATGGTGGATGGGCTGCCAGTGGTGCCTTGAATATGCAACTCTCCGATCTCGGATCTATTAATCTGACAGGAAAGGTTATGACGGCAGGCTTCGGCGGTCTGGAGGAGGGCGTGATGCAGCGTTCGATGGAAGACTACAAGACCTACTCGCTGACTGCTAATTTTGATTTGGGTAAATTCTTCCCTGACAAGGCGAAAGTGAGTGCTCCGCTCTACTATTCTGTCACGAAGGAAGAAAAGCGCCCGAAGTATAATCCGCTCGATACCGACATGGAATTGAAAGATGCACTGGATGCTGCTCCCTCACAGCATGAGCGTGACTCGATAGAGAGTATTGCTGTCACCAAGACCACCAATACCAATTTCTCGTTGTCGAATGTCCGAGTTGGAATCAAGACCAAACGCCATCCGATGCCATACGACCCTGCCAACTTCTCGTTCTCATACAGTCATTCACATCGCTATACGAGTGGTGAGACTACGGTCTATGAGAAAGAAGACCAGTGGCGTGGTTCGCTCAGTTATAACTATAGTCCTGTGTATAAGGCATGGGAACCTTTCAAGAAGAGTAAAAGTAAGTCGAAGTGGGCACAATATCCTAAGCAGTTCGGACTCAACTGGTTGCCACAGAACATCTCCTTTAATACGGAAATGACGCGAAGCTACTATGAGTTGCAGGAACGTGATATGGAAGATTTGGGTGGGCAGAAACTGCCCGTAACCTTCAATTCGCAATTCCTGTGGAACCGTGAGTTCTCCATCCGATGGGACTTGACCAAGAATCTGCACATGAATTTCCAGTCGGCTACACATGCAGAAATCAAGGAGCCCTATGATGAACGGCCTATCAATAAGGACTTGTATCCTGACCGTTATGAGGCTTGGAAGGATTCTGTATGGCACAGCATCAAGCATTTTGGTACGCCATTAGACTACCAACAGCAATTCACAGCCTCCCTGCAGTTGCCTCTGAATAAACTGCCTATCTTTGATTGGGTGACCAGTGATGCTACCTATAATGCAACGTATAATTGGGTGAGGGGTACCGATTTGGAAAACGGAACCAGTCTGGGTAATACGATTGCCAATAATCGCCAACTGAACATCAACGGCAATTTCAATATGGAGACGCTCTATAACCATATTCCGTTCCTCAAGAAAGCCAACGAACGGTTTAAGAAGGCTGCATCTACACCAACCCGGACACAGAAGAAAAATAGAAATAAGAATAACAAACAAGGTAATAAAGAGGAAAAGATACTGCCTAAGAACCAGAACGCCTGGCAGAAGGAGGTAACCCTCTCGGCGGATTCTTCCATCATTGTGAATCATGGTAAGAAAACAAAGAAACTGACAGTTGTGGCACGTACCAAAGATGGAAAGAAGTACTCGCTGAAATACAAAGTGCTGGACGAAAACCGCATCCGTATCAATACGCGGGACACAGTGCAGTTGATGTTGAGTGTCGCTCCCAAGCCAGCTGCCGATAAACAGTGGTGGTACAAACCTGCGCAGTCGGCTGCCCGTGTGTTGATGATGGTGCGTTCTATCGGTATTTCCTATCGCAATCAATATTCGATGTCTATACCTGGCTTCCTTCCCAATATCGGCGATGCCTTCGGACAGCGTACAGGTAGTGTGATGGCTCCAGGTCTGGGTTTTGCCTTTGGTATGGTGGATGACAGCTATATTCAGAAAGCATGCGACAATGGTTGGTTGCTCCATAACGACGATGTGGCTACTCCGGCAACGACCAATCTTACTACTGATTTGCAAATCAGGGCAACATTGGAACCGATACGCGACTTGAAGATAGACCTGAATGCCAGTCGTACGGAGACGAAGGCCCGTTCTATACAATACATGTATGACGGAATGCCTACCACTCAGAGTGGAACTTTCACTATGACCACCATTTCGCTGAAATCGGCTCTGGAGGGAATGGGTGATGCGAATAATGGCTTCCATTCAGCTTCCTTCGATCGTTTCTGCAATATGCTTACGGACTTCCAACAGCGCGCTGAGGCTCACTATGGTAAGTCGGTTGATGCCTATAGTGCCAGTGTGATGATTCCGGCATTCCTCTCTGCCTATACGGGCAGTGGCGGGTCGAATCTGAGCTTCTTCCCTGCTCTTACTCGCCTGTTGCCTAACTGGACCGTGCGCTATACGGGACTCTCAAGACTTCCTTGGTTCCGTGATACGTTTAAGAGTGTCACGCTGAATCATTCATATAAGAGTATTTACGCAGTGGGCAGTTATACCTCCAATGCAGGTACAACTTCCCAACTGGGGTATAACGTGCCGACGGTCAGTCTTAATGAATCGTTCTCCCCCTTGTTAGGTGTCGATGTCACTTTCCATAATAATCTGACGGCTAAGGTGGAGTATCGTACCACCCGTGTGCTGAACCTGTCAATGACCAGTATTCAGATAAATGAGAGTCGTTCCAACGACTTGGTGGTAGGTTTGGCTTATAAGATTAGCGACTTCAATATTTTCGGTACCAATGGTAACCGAAAAGTGAAAAGAGCACAGCGTGGAAGTAGGCGGAATGCCCAGAATGCGCAGACACAGAGTAATGCTACGGCTCCAAGGACGGGCGTCAACCACGACCTGAACCTGCGACTGGACTTCTCGTTGCGTAAACAGGCAGCAATCACCCGTGATATAGCCACCCGTACCAGTGCTGCCAGCAGTGGCAATACAGCCTTGAAGATTTCCTTTATGGCCGACTATACCTTGTCACGTTTGTTGACACTGAGCGCATACTATGACAGACAGACAAATACCCCATTACTGTCGTCCAATAGTTACCCCACAACCACCCATGACTTCGGTTTGTCGATGAAATTCAGCCTGACACGCTAAAAATTCGGTCTTTTTTCTTTGTTATCTTCTCGGTTTAGTGTATCTTTGTACCCAAATTAATTAATAAGGTGGAATTACTTAATAAAATCAAATACCCCGACGATTTGCGCAAGCTGTCGGTGGACCAACTACCAGAACTTTGTCAGGAACTTCGCGAGGATATCGTGAAGGAATTATCGGTCAATCCGGGACATCTGGCTTCCAGCCTTGGTGTGGTGGAACTGACGGTGGCTCTTCACTATGTTTTTGATACCCCCGAAGATCGCATCGTGTGGGATGTGGGTCATCAGGCCTATGGACATAAAATCCTGACAGGACGCAGGGAGCAGTTCTGTACGAATCGTAAGTTGGGAGGCATCCGTCCTTTCCCTTCTCCCTACGAAAGTGAGTACGATACATTTGCCTGTGGACATGCCAGCAACTCTATTTCCGCTGCATTGGGTATGGCTGTTGCTGCCAAGAAGACAGAGAAATGCCAGCGTAACATCGTGGCAGTCATCGGCGACGGTGCGCTGAGTGGTGGACTGGCTTTCGAAGGTCTCAATAATGTGTCATCATCGCCTAACGATATGCTCATCGTGCTCAACGACAATAATATGTCGATTGACCGTTCGGTGGGAGGCATGAAAGAATATCTGTTGAAGTTGAATACCAATGAGACTTACAATGCTTTGAAATTCAAGGTATCGAGTTGGGCGCATTCAATGGGACTTCTTGAAGAGGACCGGCGCAAAGGCATCCAACGACTGTCGAATGCCTTCAAGAGTGCTATCTCCCATCAGCAGAATATCTTCGACGGTATGGATATTCGCTATTTCGGTCCCTTCGACGGACATAATGTGAAAGAACTGGTGCGTATCCTCCGTCAGTTGAAGAAGATGAAAGGCCCCAAGCTCCTGCATCTGCATACGCAGAAAGGGCATGGATATGAACCTGCCGAGAAAGATGTGACTACATGGCATGCACCAGGTAAGTTCGACCCAGAGACGGGTGAACGCTTGGTTGACAAGGATCCCAATAAACCTCAGAAATATCAGGATGTGTTTGGACATACTCTTCTGGAACTGGCTCAGCAGAATCCGAAGATAGTGGGAGTTACACCTGCTATGCCTTCAGGCTGTTCGATGAATATCATGATGAAGGAAATGCCCGACCGCACTTTCGACGTGGGTATTGCCGAGGGGCACGCCGTTACGTTCTCTGGCGGTATGGCTAAAGACGGACTGATTCCCTTCTGTAATATCTACAGTGCTTTTTCGCAAAGAGCATTTGACAATATCATCCATGATGTCGCACTGCTGAACTTGCATGTCGTTTTCTGTTTCGACCGTGCGGGTATCGTAGGAGAAGACGGACCGACTCATCATGGTGCCTTCGATTTGGCAGCCTTGCGTCCTATTCCTAATCTTACTATTGCATCGCCGATGGACGAGCATGAGTTGCGCCGACTGATGTACACGGCCCAGTTGCCTGACAAGGGACCTTTCGTCATTCGCTATCCGCGAGGCGGTGGTGTCTTGTTGGACTGGCGTTGCCCATTAGAGGAAATCAAAGTGGGTACGGGTCGTAAGATGCAGGATGGTGAGGATGTGGCAGTATTGTCCATCGGACCGATAGGCAATAATGTTACAGAAGCCATCAAGGGAACGAAGGCGGCACACTATGATATGCGATTCCTGAAACCTATTGACGAAGCCATATTGGAAGAGGTGGCTCAGAAATACCAGCACATCATCACCGTTGAGAATGGTGTCAAGACCGGTGGACTGGGTTCGGCTGTCTTGGAATGGCTGAATGATCATGGATACGCTCGTCGTGTAACTCGACTGGGTATGCCCGACAATCAGTTTGTGGAGCATGGCACGGTAGAGGAACTGCAACATATCGTAGGATTAGATGCTGAAAGCATTAGAAAAGCCATAGAATCATGAAAATAGTCATTGCCGGTGCAGGTGCCGTTGGAACTCATCTGTCGAAACTGCTTTCACGCGACCATCAAGACTGTGTGCTCATTGATGCAGATGCCGGACGGTTGGCAGGACTGGATGGACGCTATGACATCATGACCATTCAGGGTTCGCCAACAAGTATCAAGACGCTGAAAGATGCAGGGACGGAATCGGCTGATCTCTTCGTTGGGGTCACTCCTGATGAGAGTAAGAATATGAATGCCTGCAGTATTGCGCATGCCTTGGGTGCCAAAAAGACGGTGGCCCGTATTGACAATTACGAATACTTGGCTCCGCACCTGAAGCCTTTCTTTGAGAAGTTGGGCGTCAATTCGCTGATCTACCCGGAGGTCCTGGCTGCTATCGATATTACTAATGGTTTGAAGATGTCGTGGGTGCGACAGCGTTGGGATGTGCATGACGGTGCTTTGGTGATGTTAGGTATCAAACTGCGTGAGACCTGTGAGATACTCAACCAACCGCTGAAGAACCTTTGTGGTCCTGACGACCCTTATCATATCGTGGCTATCAAGCGCGATGGCGAGACGCTCATCCCCAGTGGTAATGACCAGTTGCACGTGAACGACCTCACTTACTTCATGACCACCAGTGAGTATATTCCTTATATCCGCAAGATTTCTGGTAAAGAGCACTATGCTGATGTCAAGAATGTCATCATCATGGGAGGCGGCAAGACGGCGGTTCGCGTAGGACTGACATTGCCGGACTATATGAATCTGAAGATTATCGAGAAGAGCGAACGCCGTTGCGAACAACTGAATGAATTGTTATGCGACACCGATACGATGATTATACACGGCGACGGTCGTGACCTCGGATTATTGCAAGAGGAAGGAATAGATAACACGCAGGCTTTCGTAGCTCTGACGGGTAATGCCGAAACGAATATCCTGGCGTGTCTGACGGCAAAGCGTCTGGGTGTCAGAAAGACCGTTGCAATGGTTGAGAATCTCGACTATGTGGAGATGGCTGAGAGTCTGGACATTGGTACGATTATCAATAAGAAGACGGTGGCAGCCAGTCATATCTATCAGATGATGCTGGATGCTGATGTCAGCAACGTCCGTTCGCTGATGATGGTTGACTCCGATGTGGCTGAGTTCATAGCAGCAGAGGGTTCGAAAGTCACCAAGAGACCCGTGAAGGATCTCGGTCTTCCGTTTGGCGTGACCATCGGTGGACTGGTCCGTAATGACGAAGGTATTCTGGTGAATGGTAATACCCAGATCATGGCAGGCGACTCCGTTATGGTGTTCTGTCATGAACAGAACCTGAAGAAAGTAGAGAAGTATTTCAAGTCGAATGCCTTATGGTAAATTTCCCCCTGATATACAAGATTATCGGTTCATTGCTCCTGTTGTTAGGTTCAATGCTCACTTTGTGTACAGGTATATCTTTCTATTATATGGAAGATGACATGATGGCGTTCCTCATGTCAACCCTTCTCACCTTCAGCTGTGGTTTCATCTTGAAGTTCCTTGGCAGGAATGCCACCAACAATCTAAGCCGTCGGGATGCTTATCTCCTGGTAACCTTGACATGGATCATATTCAGTCTTTTTGGCATGATACCATTCCTCATTGGGGGGTATATAGATAATGTGACTGATGCCTTCTTTGAGACGATGTCAGGTTTTACTACTACAGGAGCTACGATTATCGATGATGTGGAGTGGATGCCGCATGCCATCTTGTTCTGGCGTACGCAGACACAATGGATTGGAGCATTGGGAATCGTGTTCTTCACCATCGCCATTCTTCCTTCGATGGTAGGCAGTGGCAGTGTGAAGGTGTTCGCTGCTGAGGCTACAGGGCCTATCCGTTCTAAGATGCACCCACGCCTGTCCACCACAGCCAAGTGGATATGGTCGGTTTATTCAGCACTGACCATTGGGTGCGTTCTCTCTTTCTATGTGGCTGGTATGGATGTGTTCGACAGTATCAACTATGCCATGACGACTACAGCCACGGGAGGATTTGCTCCTCATAACGATTCTGCGGCTTTCTTTCATTCACCGTCCATAGAGTACATTGCCATCCTTTTTCAGTTCCTGGCAGGTATCAATTTCACGATGCTGTATCTGGCCGTGTTCCGTTTCAAGATAGGCAATCTGTTTAGGAATTCTGAGTTTAAGCTCTATATCTTTGTGATAGTAGGTGCCACGACATGGATTATGTATCTCCTGATGTCGCATAACGGCTATGGTTTTGAACGGGCATTCCGCAGTGCATTGTTTCAGGTCGTGTCCTTTATGACTACTACAGGTCTTTTCAACGACGATGCCTCGCTGTGGCCGCATATTACCTGGGTTATATTGGGCTGCCTGATGTTCCTGGGGGCTTGTGCGGGTTCTACGACGGGTGGCTTCAAGTGTATCCGTGGCGTGATGGTGATGAAAGTATTGCGCAATGAGTTCCATAAACTCCTGCATCCCAATGCTGTGCTGCCTGTCAAAATCAACGGTCAGCCTGTGGAGCAGCAGAAGCTCAATTCCCTTTTGGCTTTCTTTGCCATCTTTACCTTGATGGTGCTACTCTCTGCCACCATTATGATAGTGGCAGGCATTGACAATACGAATGCCATTACGATAGCGTTGAGCTGTGTAAGTAATGTAGGACCGACACTCGGCACGCAGATAGGACCGGAGATGTCTTGGAGCCAGTTGCCTGATTTCATCAAGTGGGTTTGCACCTTCCTGATGTTGGTAGGGCGTTTGGAAATTATGAGTGTTCTGGTGCTCTTTACCCGTGGATTCTGGAAAGATAATTAACTAGCATAATATGAAATACCTAAAGTTTAAGCCATTAGTAAAACAAATGCTCTGGGGGAGCGAGAGTTGGGAGATTTCTGGAGTAGAAAACAACGAGACTGTTGCCATTGGCGACGGACGTTCCCTCAACCAATTGGTGTGCGAGATGAAAGGTGAGTTGGTGGGCGAAGCCAACTATCAGCGCTTCGGCAATGAGTTCCCATTGCTCATCAAGTTTATTGATGCCAAACAAGACCTGAGCATTCAGGTGCATCCTACTGACGAGATTGCTCACAGACAGGGTAAGCCTCGCGGTAAGACGGAGATGTGGTATGTGATGGACAGTGCGCCGGAAGCTAAGCTGTATAACGGACTGAAGAAACAAATTACTCCGGAACAGTATAAACAGATGGTGGCTGATGATACCATCTGCGATGCCTTGGCGCAGTATAGTGTGAAGGAGGGCGATTGCTTCTTCATTCCTGCCGGACGCATTCATGCCATCGGCGCAGGCTGTTATCTGGCAGAGATTCAGCAGACGTCAGATGTCACCTATCGTATCTACGATTTCAAGCGTAAGGACAAAGACGGGAATTACCGCCAACTGCATACCCAAGAGGCTTCCGAAAGCATCAACTATACCGTTCTGAAGGATTACCGTACGCAGTACACTCCGCAGAAGAATGCCAGTCAGCTGTTGGTGGAGTGTCCTTATTTCAATACGGCGGTTTATGATTTGACAGAAGGCATGACCATCGATTACAGCGAGCTCGACTCCTTCGTGATTCTGATAGGACTGAAAGGAGAGGGTAAACTGATGATTGACGGAGAAGAGACAGACTTCAAGGCCGGCGAGACAATACTCGTTCCTGCCTCCGTTCAGGAAGTACGCACCGAGGGAACCGTCAAGTTCCTGGAGACGTACGTTCTTTCGTAAGGAAATGCTCAATATCGGCTTGCGTCCTGCGGAATTGTTCTGACTGCATATAGCCGCTGTTTTTCTTCAGCATCTGACGAATGTCTTGCAATGAGTGTTCATAGCAGGACATTTCGTTTTTTCGCTGGGTATGATGGCGTGCCGTTCGGTTGATTTCCTCCTGCCGTTCCAGTCTTAGCCGGTTGCACACCTTATTTAATATAGGCACTATCACATTGTCGAACAGCGAGTGTCCCTGTATGTAGAGATAGGTGGTCTGAGGCGTCACACCCAGTTCCTTGATGTCGGCTTTCAGTTTGAGATAAGTCTCTTTGTTATTGGGAAAGTCGGCTTGCAACTGTCTGACTTTCCGATTCACCTTCTGGCGCAGATGGTCGATGGAAGGCTGTGGGTCGAAGACGTTGAAGCCTCCCGGGTCAATGACTCGGGCAAAGTCGGTAAGCGAGAATTTGTTGTGATTGCCTGAACGGTAAGCCCATACCGACCAGATGAACAGGGGGAAGATGGCTTCGCTATACTGGGCGAGATAGTCGTTAAAATCGAAGATGCGATGGTCGTTCAGGGTTACTGCTACACAGACATCATGTAGCGAGGGGGCATAGCTCTGCAGATTCTCAATGGCGTAGGCATAGGTGTGGAAAACATAGGGACTTCCTATGACTTTCTGCGACTGGGGGGTAGTGCCTTGCATCAGGTAGTCGTAATCGGCATCTACACAGGCTATCATGTCTTCGCCGATTCGTCCCTCAATGAAATTCATCAGCACCGACTTCTTGCCACGTTCCAGTTTCTGGTGCGAAGGCAGCATCACTTCAAAGTATAGCTTGTCGTTCTCAAAACGGCTCAGCACCGTGCGCCAAAAGTAGATGTCATCATAGCTTTCCACGTATGCTACGATGCGTCGCTTGGCTTTTTTCGAGGTCATCTGGTTGGCTGCCTCGAAATAACGCGAGTTCAGATTATCCTTCAGCCTGTTCCCCATGCCTATGACTTAAACTGTAATGTCCGAAACCTCCGTTACTTTGTCCATCCATCCGCTCATGATGACGGCAGGTGAATGGGTGGTCAGTATAATCTGTACGTTGGGGTTGAGTTCCAATATCAGTTCAATGAGTCGCTTTTGCCATTCGATGTGGAGCGACACCTCCGGTTCGTCCATCAAGAGCACGTAGGGTTGTTGGTCTTCCACCAATACGGTGAGGAGAATAGCCAGAATTTGCTTTTCGCCACTTGAAAGCTTATAGGGCATCAGTGTTTCGCCGATTTGTGAGAAGCGGATTTCATTCTCCGTACGGATAATTTTCTTACCTGTTTCCTCGAACAAATCGTCAACTATGTCCTGAAAGCGTTTCTTGGGTTCCGACAGGTGTTGGGCGGCATCCGTATTACCTTGTTGCAGTTCTGCGATGATACGGTTGCCGATGTTCACCTGATAGTCGAGATATTTGCGCTGCAGGTTATAGAGCTGTAGGTCAAGCAGCGACCCACCGCCCATGCCTGCCAGTGCCGATAGCGTCTCGCGCATCACAGCATCACCTTCCGACAGGGTCTGCGAAATATTGCTGTCCAGCGAGCGGATAATGTCGAAGCGGATATGCGTGGCTTCTTCGGGTTCGGAGGTAATGCGGACACCCTTCAGCATGTGGTTGCGGATATCGCCATTGCTGGCAATACTTCTCACTACCTTATTTAATATGGTGGATTTGCCCACGCCGTTGATACCACTGAGCACATTCACTTTGGGGTCTAAGTTCCAAACGATGTGCTTCCTGCCTCCCCATAGAGATTCTATCTCTATCTGCTTGATGTAATCTGCGTACTTTTGCATATCCGTTGGTGTGTTATTTTAGTAGCGGTCGCCTCTCTTCTTCGACCAGAACTCTACCAGTTTTATTTCAAATATCAAAGTACTGTAAGCAGGCACACTGCCACTTGCCGTAGCACCATACCCCAGCTGATAGGGAATGGTGACGCGCCAATAGTCGCCTGGATGCATATTCAGCAGTGCAGTTGTAAAACCTGATACCACTGCGTTGACAGCAAACTTACTGGGAACGGCTGTTGCCTCAGTGAAGGGCTCCAAATAACTCTGGTCAAACTGGTAGCCCTCGGGGTAGGAAGGCGATGGAATCAGATGGCCTACGTAGTGAATTCTGACACTGTCGGTCAGATAGGGCGTAGGCAGACTTTCATCGCCTTGCTCCAGCTCATCCACCAGGATGAAGTCGGTGCTGGCTGGAGTGACAGCTGTGCCATACGAGTATTTCTTGATGGCGGAGTCGTAGTCGTTGGCATTGTAGGCAGACTCGAAATATTTCTCGTTCTTGTTCTTCCAATCGCCATACTCATCCACGGCATCACTTTTCTCGCTGCATGCTGTCAGAGCCAACAGGGCGAGACCTGCCATTAAAAACTGTTTGATCTTCATTATTGCAGTTTCTTCAATAGACTTGCGATACTTACCTTATCTTCGATAATAGCAGCCAGGTCGCTGATGTTCACACGCTCCTGTTCCATCGTGTCGCGGAAACGGAGTGTCACCTTGCCGTCGTTCAGTGAATCGTGGTCAACGGTGACACAATATGGTGTACCGATGGCGTCCTGACGGCGATAACGCTTACCGATAGAGTCTTTCTCATCATACTGGCAGTTGAAGTGGAACTTCAGGTCGTTGATGATTTCGCGGGCTTTCTCAGGCAGACCGTCTTTCTTCACCAGTGGCATCACGGCGAGTTTCACAGGAGCCAGGGCTGCAGGCAGTTTCAATACCACACGTGTCTCGCCGTTCTCCAGTTTCTCCTCGCAATACGAGTGACACATCACGGAGAGGAACATACGGTCAACACCGATAGAGGTCTCGATGACAAACGGAGTGTAGCTCTCGTTGGTCTGTGGGTCGAAGTATTTAATGCTCTTGCCTGAGTATTTCTCATGCTGCGACAGGTCGAAGTTGGTACGGGAGTGAATACCCTCCACCTCCTTGAAGCCGAACGGCATCTTGAACTCGATGTCGGTAGCGGCATTGGCATAGTGAGCCAGTTTGTCGTGATCGTGGAAACGATAGTTCTCGGCGCCGAAGCCCAGTGCCTGGTGCCAAGCCATACGGGTCTGCTTCCACTTGGGGAACCACTCCAGTTCGGTGCCAGGAGCTACGAAGAACTGCATCTCCATCTGTTCGAACTCGCGCATACGGAAAATGAACTGGCGAGCCACAATCTCATTACGGAAAGCCTTACCAATCTGGGCAATACCGAATGGAATCTTCATGCGGCCTGTCTTCTGTACGTTCAGATAGTTCACAAAGATACCCTGAGCCGTCTCCGGACGCAGATAGACCTTCATCGAACCGTCTGCTGAAGCACCCATTTCGGTTGAGAACATCAGGTTGAACTGACGGACGTCCGTCCAGTTGCGAGTACCGCTGATAGGACAAACAATCTCCTCGTCCAGGATAATCTGCTTCAACTCTTCCAAGTCGGGACCCTGCATGGCAGCAGCATAGCGTGCGTGCAGTGCGTCGCGCTTCTCCTTAGTCTCCTTCACGCGCTCGCTGGTCTCCATATACTTCTGTTCGTCGAACGAATCACCGAAACGCTTGCGAGCCTTCTCCACTTCCTTCTGAATCTTCTCGTCGTACTTGGCAATCTGATCTTCTATCAGCACGTCAGCACGATAGCGCTTCTTCGAATCGCGGTTGTCAATCAGAGGGTCGTTGAAAGCATCCACGTGTCCTGATGCCTTCCATATCGTTGGGTGCATAAAGATGGCAGAGTCGATACCCACGATGTTCTCGTGCAGCAGTACCATCGACTTCCACCAGTATTCCTTAATGTTGTTCTTCAACTCAACACCGTTCTGACCATAGTCATACACGGCTCCTAAACCATCGTAAATTTCACTGGATGGGAATACGAAACCATACTCCTTGCAGTGGCTTACGATTTTCTTAAATACATCTTCTTGTGCCATAAAAATACTATAATTTCGAAATTATTGCTGCAAAGGTACGAATAAGTGAGCAAAATGCAAAAGGAAAACTCGTTTTTCTTTTCATTTTCGAACGAAAGTACCTTCGACCGCAGGTCAAAGGCCCCCTTTCACGATACGCAATCTCTGTGTCGTGCGGCTATCTTCTATCACTCGTCCGAATATCTTCTATCACTGATCCGGATAGGGCTTTATAGGGGATAGAAAGCATTCGCGCAGGGAACAGATACCGCTCCAGCAGGGAATAGATGCCGTTCCGATGACCGTTTGCGCCTACGCAAATCATCGTGCGCGCCTACGCAAACGATTATTCGCGTTAGCGCAAATTCAGCTTCAGCATTTTTCGCCGTTTGTGCGAAATGTAGTTTAACGATTTTAGTTGACTACTTGTGGTCTTACTCACGATATGGGTTGACCCGTGTTAAACTTAATTTTAATTCACGTTGACTCGACTTTACGTTAGTCATAAATAGGGTTTACATCAA
>Ga0256405_10001268_pt1 | contig 70373 bp, 58 predicted proteins | sample RumenRJG_02DNA_FD_189096 | JGI IMG/M metagenome (GOLD analysis project Ga0256405, IMG submission 189096) | Bovine rumen microbial communities from Lethbridge, Alberta, Canada - RJG_02 | ecosystem: Host-associated > Mammals > Digestive system > Stomach > Rumen | place: Canada: Alberta...
GGCCACCCTCCAGGACTTCCACAGGCGCATTATGATGAACCGCGACGAACTGACCAAGTATCTCGGTTACGAGTATGGCGACGACTGGGTGGATTCCCGTATCGGCATGTACGACTACAAGCACCCTTACTACGAGAACGGCGTCATCGATACCGACTGGCTCTCCGAGTACTTCGAGCCCACCTGGAGCCAGCAGCACGGCATCAGCTTCTCCGGCGGTAATAGGAACGGACACTTCTTCACCTCCCTCAACTATGTGTACGACGACGGTGTCGTCAAGGGAAAGAAGGATGTGTACAAGCGTCTCACCGCCCAGGTCAACGCCGACTACAACCTTTTCAAATGGCTGCAGGTCGGAGTCAACAACTCCATTGAGAAATGGGCCACCCAGAGCGTTTCCCAGCGTGGTTACGGTTCTTCATTCGAATCCGTCCTTTCCATGGACCCTATGACCCCTGTCTACTGGGTCACTCCTGAGGAAATGTCCCTGTCGTTCAAGACAATCTACGATGCCCTTCAGAACGGAACCTCCGACATCAACTACACCCTGTTCCGCGACGAGAAAGGCTGGTATGCCAACACCAAGTACTCCGATATGGAAGGTAGCGCCTTCGCAAAGCGTGACGCCACCGACAGTGAAAACGGCGGTTTCAACATCAACGGAACCTTCTTCGCCAACCTCAAGCCCCTCAAGGGCCTGACCATCACTTCCCGTCTCGGCTACCGCCTCAACTTCGGCGTCAGCCACAGCTACAGCGCTCCTTATTGGATCGGCGACCGCGGTTCGCAGAAGACCTACAGCATCTCCGCCAACGCCTCCACCGGCTGGTACTATCAGTGGGAGAACTTCGCCAACTACCTCTTCAACATCGGCAAGAACAACTTCACCGTGATGGCAGGTATGTCTTACCGTGAGTCCAACAGTGATAATGTGAACGCCGGCTCCAGCGGCGAGGACATCCTCTCCAGCTACGAGCCCAACTTCCGCTATCTCTCCTACGTGCTTTCCGGCGCTCCGAAGACCATCAGCAACGCCCCGAGCAAGAGCGCTTCCCTCGCCTACTTCGGCCGTCTCATCTGGAACTACGACAACAGGTATCAGATCCAGGCCAACTTCCGTGCTGATGCATTCGACTCCTCCAAGCTTCCCGCCAGCAACCGCTGGGGATACTTCCCGTCAGTCTCCGCTTACTGGACCATCAGCAACGAGCAGTTCTTCAAGGACAATGTCAACACCAACGTGTTCAACTTCCTGAAGTTCCGCGCATCCTGGGGACGCAACGGTAACATCAGCGTGCTGAGCGGTTATCCTTACACCGCTACGATCAACATCGGCTCCAGCTCCTACCAGTACGATGTCGACAACATCGGCAACTCCTACGGTTCCGCCCCGAGCAAGCTCCCTAACCCGAACCTTAAGTGGGAGACCTCCGAGCAGATCGACTTCGGTATCGACGCCCGTATGTTCAACAACCGCCTGACCTTCACCGCCGACTACTTCAACAAGCAGACCAAGGACCTCCTCTTCAGTGTTACCATCCCATCCGAGCTCGGTTTCTCGTCCGTGACCACCAACGGCGGTAATGTCCTCAACACCGGTTGGGAGTTCGAGCTTGGCTGGAGGGACCACATCGGCGACCTCAACTACAGCATCAGCGGTAACTTCTCGACACTGCACAACGAAGTCCTCTCTCTCGCCGAGGGTTCCACTCCTTCCCGCAGGACCGACGCCAGCTCCTCCAACTACCAGGTTGAGACAGTCTTCGACGTAGGTTACCCGATCTGGTACATGAACGGTTACGAGTATGCCGGTGTCTCTAGCGACGGCAAGCCCGAGTTCATCAACGCCAACGGCGAGCGCACCGATGTCGTCAGCTCCGGTGACCTGAAGTTCATCGGCCAGACCACTCCTAAATATACCTTCGGCCTGAACCTCAGCCTCGATTACAAGGGCTTTGACTTCGCCCTCTACGGTTCCGGTGTCGCAGGAAACGTCATCATGCCTGTCCTTCACCGTACCGGTTTCAAGAACGACCTCAAGTACTACCTCGAGGCCTATGAGAGCGGCAAGTATCCGAACCTTTCCGAGGTCTCAGGAAACTACCAGTTCTGGTCTTCGACCGCCAACGTGTTCAAGGGCGACTACTTCCGTATCAAGCAGATGCAGTTCGGCTATACCATCCCTTCGAGAATCACGAAGAAGGTCGCCATCAGCAACCTCCGCTTCTACGTCTCGCTCGACGACTATTTCACCTTCACCAAGTATCCCGGACTCGATCCTGAGACCGCTTCTATGAACAACTCCACCGGTGCCGGTCTCGACTTTGGCTCGTATCCTACGATGCAGAAGATTCTCCTCGGTGTCAATATCACGTTCTAAACAATGATTTGTGAAATGAAAAAGATATTCCTTCCTATACTTTTAGCGTTCTCGCTCTTCGCAGTGTCCTGCGAGTCGAAGCTTGAGATCCCCCAGAAGGGTACCGTCAGCACATTGGAGTTCTACTCCTCCGATGAAGACGCCGAGGCTGCCCTCAACAACATCTATGCGAGCTTCATCAGCATTGCATCCGCCAACGCTATCAACAACCCTGAGCTGATGCTGCTCAACTACTCCTCCGACGATATCCTCGCGGCCGGCGGAAACATCGACGACCATGACGATTTCCGTATCTTCGACGAATTCCGTTATTCTGAGACTATTGGACTCCTGAAAACCTGCTACGATCGCTATGTTTCCTGTATCTATGCCTGCAACCTTGTGATCTCCAACTTCACGACCGAGAACCGCAACAACACCGAGCCCAAGTGGGAAAGCGAGTACACCAAGAAGTGCGTCGCCCAGGCCCGCGTGATGCGCGCTTACGTCCATATGATGATGGCCATCATCTGGAACCGTCCCGCCATCATCGACCGCCTGCTCGAGCCCGATGAGCTCCCTGTCCAGGCCGAAAGCCAGTCCGCCATCCTCAAGTGGGTCATCGCCGAGTGCGAGAAGGCCATTTCTTCCGGCTACCTGCCCAAGCGCAACGGACCCAACGACAAGAACGGCACCGCTATCATGACTGTAGGATTCGCCCAGTTCACCGCCGGCAAAGCCGCCGTGTTCGACAATGATATGGCCACCGCCCGCAAGTACCTCGGCGACCTCATCGCTTCCGGGAACTATGTACTTATCCCTACCGAGGAGTACTGGACCAACTTCCACATCGATGGTGACGGCAACAGCGAGAAGATCTTCGCTCCCAACTACATCTATGACCCCAACCTCGGATGGACCAACACCATGCGCAGCCGCTGGATGGTCGCCAACGTCCTCTGCTGGCGTACCGACCACCTCGCTTCCATTCCTCCTTGCACCCCTTGCGCAGGTTGGAACGGCGGTGCCATCCAGGAAGACTTCGCCAAGAAGTTCCTGGAGCACGACGGTGACTCTCCTCGCCGCAAGGCCTGCTTCATCACCGAGGATGAGTGGCTCTATGAGATGGAGTGGAACTCCGACAAGAACGACGCTTCCCTCGAGGAGAGGATGGCCGATCCCAACCGCGGTATCTCCGACGTGACCGGTATCTACAGCCACGGCCCTTACTTCGAGTGGAAACGCATGTCCTACGCAAAGCCCTCCAGGATCCTTACCGGCGGCAGCGACAAATACCGTGGTGACAACGTCCAGGCCGTCAGCGGCGGTTCCTCCAACCAGTCCAACTTCCCTGTGGCCCGCTACGCCGAGGCTCTCCTCCTTTACGCCGAGGCTTGCATTAGTTCCAGTGACGAGGCCAAGGGTCTCGCAGCCCTCAACCAGGTCCAGGAGCGTTCCGGATCCGGCAAGATCAGCAGCAAGCTCACCTTCCAGGACGTGATGGAGGAGAAGCAGTACGAGATGTGGTGGGAAGGCTGCCGCTTCCCCGACCTCGTCCGTTGGGACAACCTCGGAAAGGTCGACATGAAGGCCATCTTCAACACCAGCTGGGGCGGCAAGGGCATCCACAAGGAGGTCCCTACCGTATTCGACGAGTACTTCGTGGAAGGCAAGCCCGGATACAAGAAGTATCACAAACTTTACGAGACTTACTCTTCGGTGAAGTACAACGACTTCTCCGACAAGTACAAATACTTCCCGTTCCCTCGTGACAGGAAGGCTGTCAACAAGTTCAAGGATGTCCTTGGCTGGGAGTACCTCAACGTTGCAGAGGAAGGCGAATAGCGATAGAGTTTGTCGAAAGTTTCAAAACGAAGCTTAAACATGTCCCATTATGGAGAGGGCGCCTGATGGCGTCCTCTTTTTATTTACCATAACCTGAATCAATTTTAAAGCAAATGGTCTATATTTACAATTCCATGTTCGCTGAAAATTGTATTTTTGTGAAAGCATAGCATAGAGCATTCATAAACTAACATCCAATACCATGAGATTTATCAAAATCGCCATTTTGGCAACCATGTCAGCGTTACTGCTTCTCTCCTGCCAGCAGAACCAGTCCAACCCCTGTGAACCTTCTACCGAACGCAAGGTCATCGAACCTGGAGAGCAGGCTCCTCCTGCAAGTCCCGGTCAGAATAATTTCGGTGGCATGATATCTTCCGCCCCGCGTGACACCACCGGTATGGCTGAGCGCATGCGCCGCATGCGTGAGGAGCAGAACCGCATCCGCACCGTCCATTTCAACGACCTCTCGATGAGCGACCCGTTCATCTATGCGGATGAGGCCACCAAGACCTATTATCTCACCAGCTCCGGCGGACGCCAGTACCGTTCCAAGGACCTCGTGATGTGGGAGGGACCTTACAATGTCATTGACCTGACCGGTACCTGGTGCGAGAAGGCCGGCTTCGCAGCCGCGGCCGAGATCCACAAGATCGGTAACTATTACTACTATGCAGGTACCTGGAGTGACCACAGCGAGATCATCCAGCAGGTGCCCAGACGCTACAACGTGCCTCACAACCAGACCTATCTCCTCCGTTCCGAGAGTCCCGAGGGACCGTTCGTTCCTTTCTCCATCACTCCCGGTTACGACTATCAGCCTTATGAGTGGGACTGCATCGACGGAACCCTCTATGAGGAGGACGGCCATATCTATATGGTCTTCGTCCATGAGTGGACCCAGCTGATCGACGGTACCATGGACTACATCGAGCTGTCCAAGGACCTCACCCAGACCATCTCCGAGTGGCCTGTCACCATGTTCCGCGCATCCGAGGCTCCGTCCTGCGGTGAAATGAACGGCCTCGGAGAGGCTACCTTCGGCATGAAGATGCCCGGTTGGGTGACCGACGGTCCCCAGATGTTCCGCACCCAGACCGGCAAGCTCGGTATGCTCTGGTCCACTTGGGGCAAGGAGCGCTATCTCCAGGAGGTCTGCTACTCCGAGTCCGGTACTATCGCCGGACCTTGGGTTCAGGAGCCCGAGCCGTTCCTCGGCAACAACTCCGGTCATGGCATGCTCTTCCGCACCTTCGACGGTGAGCTCCGTTATGTCGTGCATCACGTCGAGGGCAACGGCCCCCGCAAGCCTCAGTACTGGACTGTCGATGACTCCGGCGACAAGCTTAAGCTCGGACACCAGATCATCTTGAAATAATTGAAACGGCAATAATCTGGACTGGGGATGGGTCGTCCATCCTCAGTCCTTTTTTCGACCAATCCTACAGACAACAATGAAACATTCCGTCATCATTTCCCTGGCCTTTGCCGCCATGGCCATCGTATCCGTTGCGTGCAGCGGAGGAAAGCAGGTAGGCGTGCTGACAAAACCTACCCCAGCCACCACTAATCTCCCCGGCAAGGAGTATCCCAAGATCAATCCAGACCTGAGCGCCGTGTTCCGCGTCGAGGCGCCGGACGCCAAAGAGGTGTCGGTCAATGTCGGTAAACCCTATCCTATGACCAAGGGTGAAGATGGAGTGTGGGAGGTTACTACCGACCCTCTTGTCCCCGGATTCCACTACTATATGCTCACTATCGACGGGAAGAGGGTGGCCGATCCCAATACCAAGAAATTCTTCGGTTCCGGATACTGGTCCAGCGGTATCGAGGTGCCCGAGGCCGGGGTGGATTTCTATCTTGAGAAGAAAGTTCCCCACGGTGAGATCCGTATAGAGAAGTACGACTCCAAGCTGACCGGGGTGGAGAGGACTAGCTATGTCTATCTTCCTCCTCAGTATGCTTCCGAGCCCGAAAGACGTTTCCCCGTGCTCTATCTCATGCACGGAGCCGGAGAGGATGAGACTGGATGGAGCACCCAGGGAATGCTGGGCAACATCATGGACAACCTCATCGCAGCCAAGGAGTGCGTCCCTATGATAGTCGTGATGGAACGCGGTACCGCCGTTCTGGCTGACGCCGATCCGGCTGTCCGCCCCAACCTCTTCAATTTCGATGCTTTCGAGAAAGTGATGGTCGAAGAATCAGTCCCGACCTTCGACGCCCGTTTCCGTACCCTTACCGACCGAGACAACCGCGCTATCTGCGGACTCTCGCTCGGCGGCTTCCAGGCCTATACCATAGGATTGGACCACCCCGAACTGTTTGGATGGATCGGCGGATTCAGCGGCTCCGGCCGCGGTCCGAACGACCGCAGGGATGCCGAGATGTATCCCCAGTCGCTCAACGACGACTACCATCTCTTCTACATCAGCATCGGTACCGACGAGCCCGCTGGAATGTATGCCGGCATTCGCGACCTGCATCTTGCACTGGACAGCCTCGGTATCAAGCATGTATACTATGAGTCACCGGGTACCGGCCACGAATGGCTCACCTGGAGGCGTTCGCTGCACCAGTTCGCCCCCATGCTTTTCCAATAGACTAGCCAAGTCAAATACTAAATAATAACACAAACTGACTTCCTATGAAACGTATCTTCGCAATCATTGCCGCCTTGACGGTGATGACACTGTGCCTTTCCGCCCAGGAGAAGGCATCGATCAACGTCCATTCCAAGGCTCCTTCGGGGCAGATCGACCCCATGCTGTACGGACAGTTGTTCGAGCACATCTATTTCTCCGCCAACAACGGTGTATGGCAGGAGTTGATCTACGAGCGCTCCTTCGAACCTGAGCATTATCCCGGCATCACTCCGCGCGACGGCTATTTCGACGGATGGTATATGGATGAGGACAAGGTCCTTCATTCTCCTACGCGCTATGAGCAGCCGATGCCGCTGACCTCGGTCGATACTGACGACTATGAGATCACGATGGACGTCAACTGGAGGTCGTACAGACTTGCCAGGCGCTCCTGGAGCGGCGGCCTGATGGATATCCGCTTTGCGGTCAAGAACCAGGCGAACGGCGAGCCGTACTATGTCCGACTCCACAATCCCTATTATGAGGCCCGCATTTTCACCCCTGCGCAGACTGAGGCGCAGGTCCAGGCAGCTGAGCTCGCCCGCGCAAGGCAGCAGGCTTCCGCGCAGGCTACGGATCCCAACTTCTCGATAGCGAAAATGGTCGAGAGGGAGGGCCCGTCATTTGGAGGAAGGCCCGGACGCATGGTAAGGACTCTCGATCCTATCGTGTCCAGGACCGCTACGGCAGACCAGATCAACGAGAACCAGGACTGGCACAAACTCCGCATAGTCTGCAAGGGCAAGTCCATCAACGTCTATTTCGACGGCAAGCGTGTACTGAGCTACTCCAAGGCGGATGCCACCGGCCACAATGACATCGTGTTCTGGGTCAACTATACCGAAGCCACTTACAAGAACATCAAGGTCACTTCCCTGAACGGCAAGCAGACGTATTTCGAGGGTACTCCCGATGTGGTCAAGATCCCGGACGTAGCCCCTCAGTGGAATGCTTTCGGCGACGCCTCTTTCGAAATGGTGAAGGGCGATGCCGTCAACATGGATTATTCGCAGAAGATCACCGCCCGTTCCAAGGCGGGCGTCAGCCAGGGCCCTCAGAACCTGATCCCCGGCGAGACATTCGTAGGATCGATATATGCCAAGGGCAACGGCACGCTTTCCGTCGGCCTGAAGCAGGGCAATACCTTTATCGCCGAACAGAAGCTCGGCGTTCCGGGCAATGCATGGAAGAAGTTCGATATCAGCCTTCCGGCCGGAAGCCGCGCCGGTGACGCCGACTTCGCCATCATCGTGGAGAACGGCACCGTCCAGGTGGACCAGGTGACGCTCTCGACCGCTACCGGCCAGGCTCTCGGAGGCTTCCGTCCCGACATCCTCCAGGCGGTCAAGGACCTGCATCCGACCTGCCTCCGCTGGCCCGGCGGCGGCTATGTCGCCCAGTACTACTGGCAGTGGGGTGTCGGCCCGCAGGAGAACCGCTACCGCTGGCCTCACTGGATGTGGATGGACTATGACCAGAACTGTTTCGGTACCGACGAGTTCATCAAGTTCTGCCGCACCGTCAATACCGAGCCCATCATCGTAGTCTCCGTACACTTCGAGCGTCCCGCAGAGGAGTACGATTCAATCCTGGAGGATGCTGTCAACTGGGTACGTTACTGCAATGCCCCCGCGACTGACGAGTGGGGCGCAAAGCGCGCCGCAAACGGTCATCCCGAGCCGTACAACGTCAAGTACTGGGAGATCGACAACGAGATGTGGGAGATGGGTATCGACAGGTATGAGAAATGCGTACGCGAGTTCTCCACCGCCATGCGCAAGGTCGATCCCAGCATTAAGATCATCGCTTGCGGCGGTTTCCAGGAGGACAATGATTTCATCAATCGTTCCGGAAGCTATTTCGACTATCTTAGCCTGCACCACTACGAGCAGCAGGGCGGATATGCCACCGGTCCCAAGCGGCTGGCCGACCAGTATGACCGCTACGCCCAGGTGATTGCCGAGAGCCCGAACCCCAATATCAAGCTCTTCATCTCCGAGTGGAACCTCCAGAGCATTGACTGGAAGACCGGCCTTTTTGCCGGCGGCTTCCTTAATGTCTGCGAGGAGCGTGATGTCGTCGCCATGGGTGCTGCGGCTCTCTTCATCCGCCGTACCGACATGCCCGACTGGAACAACGCCTTCATCAACTTCGACTACAAGGATGTATTCGTGGCTCCGAACTATCAGGTGACCAAGCTCTGGTACGACCATTTCTCCCGTTATCGTCTTGACCATGAGGGCGATACCAAGGATCTCAGTGTTGTTACCACCCTGTCCGAGAACGGCCGCGACGTCATCGTCAAGGTCGTCAATCCGACAGAGAAGTCATATACACTGGACGTTATCGGCGACTGGAAGGGTATCGCTTCGACCGGGTACGAATACTATGCCCCGGGTGCGCTTGATATTGCCAACAGCATGGAAAAGAAGGATGCTGTCGCCCTCAAGAAGGCATCGCCTGCATGTGACGGGAGCAAGGTTACCCTCAGCGTCGAGCCTTATTCCGCCGGTGTTATGACCATTGAAAAGAAATTCTGATAATCTATGAAAACATTGCTTTTTGCCCTGGCCCTTATGGCCGCGGCCCCTTCGCCGCAGGTGAAGGTCACTTTCTTCACTCCGACTGTCGTGCGCGTGCAGAAGGCTCCCGAGGCTTCGGGCTTCCATGACGGCAGTGTATCCGTCGTAGCGCAGCCGGAAGACGTCCGCGTGACGGTCAAGGCTTCCGGCACTTCCAAAGTGTATTCCTCCCCGTCGCTGAAGGTCACTGTCGCGGCCGACGGCACCGTGAGCTTTGCCACTGCGAATGGCAAGATGCTCATGAAGGAAGGGGAGTCCTCCTTCACTGAACGCACGGAGGGCCTGGACAAAGGCGCTTTCGTGACGAAACAGGCTTTCCGGCTCGAGGCCGGAGAGCCTCTTTATGGTCTTGGCATCCTCCAGGACGGTCAGTTGAGCCTCAGCGGCAAGACACGCTACATGCGCCAGGACAATACCGAGGACTTCGTTCCCTTCGTCCAGTCGGTCAAGGGATACGGCATTTTCTGGGACAATCCTTCAACCGGCACCTTCACCGATAAGGATGACGTTGCGTCGTTCGAGTCCGAGGTCGGCACGCAGATCGACTATTACTTCATCTACGGCGGCAACGCCGACGGCGTGATAGCCGGCATGCGCGGGCTTACTGGCCATGTGCCGATGATCCCCCTGTGGGGCTTCGGCTTCATGCAGAGCCGCGAGCGCTACAAGAGTTCGGCCGAGTATCTCGGTGTGCTCCGCGGCTACCGCGAAAGGGGAGTGCCGCTCGACGTCGTCATCCAGGACTGGCAGTACTGGGGCAACAACTACCAGTGGAACGCCATGGAGTTCCTCAATGACGATTTCCGCAACGCCCAGGCCATGATTGACGAGACACATGACAGCCACGCCCATATCCTGATTTCCATCTGGGCTTCGTTCGGCCCCATGACCAAGCCGTTCCGCGAGCTGGATGCCAAGGGGCATCTGCTGCATTTCGGCACGTGGCCGCAGAGCGGATTGAGCGACTGGCCTCCCCGCAGGGACTATCCTTCCGGCGTGCTTCCGTACGATGCTTTCAGTTCCGAGGCCCGCGACATCTATTGGGACAATCTCATGCGTCTTGAGAAGATGGGTATCGACGGCTGGTGGATGGACTCCACCGAGCCGGACCATCTCGACTACAAGGACAGCGACCTCGAGCAGATGACCGCCATGGGCTCATACAGGAGCGTGCTCAATGCTTTCCCGCTGATGTCCGTCGAGGGCGTTACCGAGAAGCAGTTGACCGTCTCCGACCGTCGCCCCATGGTCCTGACCCGCTCGGCCTATGCTGGCCAGCAGCGTACAGGAGCCAATACCTGGAGCGGCGACGTCCAGTCCACCTGGAACGACTTCCGTCACCAGATATCCGCCGGCCAGGGATTCACCCTCACGGCCATTCCTTATTTCAACTCCGACATCGGCGGATTCTTCCCCAGCGGATACAACAAACGCGGCGAGACACAGACCTGCTCCCGCAATCCTCTGTTCCAGGAGCTTTATGTCCGCTGGCTGCAGTTCGGCCTCTTCAATCCCATGATGCGCAGCCATGGCGAGTCCTCGCGCCGCGAGATCTGGGAGTTCGGTGAGAAGGGCGAACCCGTTTACGATGCCATTGAGAAGAGTATCCGTATGCGCTATGCGCTCCTGCCGTATATCTATAGCACTTCGTGGCAGGTCAGTTCTGCCGATGACAGTTTCATGAGGGCCCTGTTCATGGATTTCCCGAAGGACAAGAATGTCTGGGAGCTCGGTGGCGAGTACATGTTCGGCCGTGCTTTGCTGGTAGCCCCGGTGGGTAAGGCATTGTTTACGGAAGAGACCCGCAAGTGGTCCGAGGATCCCGTTGACTGGACCGTTCCCAAGTCCTACGATGTCTATCTCCCTGCCGGAGCCGACTGGTATGACTGGTGGACGGGTGAGGCGCTCAAGGGCGGGCAGACGATCGCGGCCGACGCTCCGCTGGACCGCTGTCCCCTCTACGCCCGCGCCGGCGCCATAGTCCCTCTAGGTCCGGATGTGCAGTACTGTGATGAGAAGCCCTGGGATGACCTTGAGGTACGTGTGTACCTTGGCGCAGACGGCAAGTTTACGCTCTACGAGGACGAGTTCGACGGACAGGCTTACAAGAACGGTGTGTACAGCACCATCGATTTCAGCCTCAAGGGACGCACCCTGACGATCGGCGCCCGTAAGGGCTCCTATCCCGGGATGCTGGAGAACAGGAAGTTCCGCATCGTGTATTACGGCAAGGGCGTCAAGGGAGAGAAGGCCGTCGAGTACAACGGTTCACAGTTGAAAATCAATCTTTAGAATAAAAGCGATCTGAAATGAAAAAACTGTTAATGATCCTTATGGCGCTGACGGTTGCCTGTGCAGCCCGTGGCGCCGTAGACAAGAATTTCCACATCTTCATCTGCATCGGCCAGTCCAACATGGAGGGCAACGCCCGCGTCGAGGACCAGGACCGTGAGGGCATCAGCCCCAATTACCTGATGATGGCCCCGGTGGATTTCCCCGGCATGAACCGTACGAAGGGCAACTGGTATCCTGCCGTCCCGCCGCTCTGCCGCGAGAACACCGGTCTTACCCCGGCCGACTATTTCGGCCGTACCTTGCTTGAGAACCTCCCTGAGGGACACAGAGTGGGTATCATAAATGTCTCGGTGGCAGGCTGCAAGATAGATGCTTTCATGAAGGACCGTGCCGAGGAATACGGCAAGACCGGTGCGGACTGGCTGCAGAACATCATGCAGATCTACGGAGGCAATCCTTACAACTATGTGGTCGATCTTGCCAGGAAGGCCCAGAAGGACGGAGTGATCTCCGGTATCCTCCTGCACCAGGGCGAGTCCGATCCCGATGACGAGACCTGGCCGAGCAAGGTCAAAAGCATATACGATGACTTCCTGAAGGATCTCAACCTCAAGGCAGAGGAGTGTCCGCTCCTGGCCGGCGAGGTGGTCAACAGCGACCGCGGCGGCGTCTGCGGCCCCATGAACCGTATCATCAACATGATCCCAGATGTCATCCCTACGGGCCATGTCGTATCGTCCAGCGGCTGCAAGGAGAATTTCGACCGCCTGCATTTCAGCGCCGCCGGCTATCGCCAGCTCGGCCGCAACTATGCCATGGTGATGCTTCCGCTGATGGGCTATGAGGCCCGCCAGACCGGCGGCGCCATCGACGGCGGTCTCGAGTCGCCCATCATCCATTCGATGCCCCGTTTCCCGGGAATGGGCGGGCGCAGGCCCGAAGGCGCTCCTGCGCGCCCGATGACCCCCAACGTGACCTTCAACATCAGCGCACCGCGTGCCAAGGAAGTGTTCTTCACCTCCCAGTTCACCCAGGGCCGTCTCCCCATGACCCGCAACAGCAAGGGCATCTGGAGCATCACCGTCCAGCCTGAGAAGGCAGACATCTATCCTTACAACTTCATCGTGGACGGCGTCAGCGTCGCCGATCCCGCCAACATGAACATCTTCCCGAACGAGAACTTCAAGCAGAGTCTCGTAGAGATTCCCGATCCGGAGGCCCTCTATACCGTCAATGACGTTCCTCACGGCCGCGTGTCTTACTGCACATATAAGTCATCCGTCCTTGACCTGAACAGGCCCCTGCTTGTCTATACTCCCGCCGGTTATGAGACTTCAGGCAAGAAGTATCCTGTGTTCTACCTCGTCAGCGGTACAACCGACACCGAGGAGACCTGGTTCAAGGTAGGTAAGCTCAATGTCATCCTCGACAACCTCATCGCCCAGGGCAAGGCCGAACCTATGATCGTCGTGATGCCTTACGGCAACATGATGAACGGCACTCCCAGGCCCAATACTATGGCATCTGTAAGCATGTACAAGGTGTTCAACGAGGAGCTTACCACCTGCATCATGCCTTATGTGGAGTCCAATTTCCGTACTGTCAACGACAGGGACCACCGCGCCATAGCGGGATTCTCCCGCGGCGGCGGCCAGTCGCTCTTCGCGGCCCTGTCCAACCTTGACAAGTTCGCATACCTGGCTTCTTACAGCGCATACCTCATCCCCGAGGCCCTGGATACCTGCTTCCCTCAGTACGCCGCCAATCCCTCACTGCTCAACGACGGCCTTAAGCTGTTCTGGTTCGGTGTCGGCACCTCCGACGGCCTCTATCCTGATGTCATCAGGCACCAGGAGTACAACGATGCCAAGGGTATCAAGTACGAGAAGGTCTTCACCGAAGGTGCGCACACCTGGATGAACGCACGTAATTATCTGTCAATCACTCTCCAAAGATTCTTTAAATGAAAGCTAAACTCACAATCCTAGCCCTGCTGCTGTCCGCCCTGTGCTCGGGCCTGTCAGCTCAGAACCTTAAAGTCAATGACCTTGAGTATTTCGAGGATACCGGTGTCAACTTCCTCGTTTACAGCAACAACTACACGGGTATGTTCTGTGACGAGAAGACCGCCGCCATCGAGATCATCCTCCGCGGCGTCCGTATCGCCACGGGCGGCGGCATTCGCCTGATGAACACCCCCGAGCAGTGGGATATCTATCCCGTCCTGGAGTCCAGGACTGTCAACAAGGAAGAGAATTCCATATCGGTAGTGCTCGACTACGCCGACTATGGATTCAAGTCCACGATCAAGGTGACCGGCAAGGACAAGGGCGTCACCATGGCCGTCTATCTCGACAATCCTATCCCGGAGAGCCTTGTCGGCAAGGCGGGAATGAACATGGAGTTCTTCCCTGCGACCTATTTCGGCAAGACCTTCCTGATGGACGGCATGCCTGATATCTTCCCGAAGCACCCTGCCGGAACGACCGAAATGCGTCCGGTCAGCGAGAAGATCACGCAGATCTTCGGACTCTCGACCTTCAACGACCGCGGCCGCGGCGAGTTCATCGTCCCCGCGCCCATTTCCACAGGACATACGCTTGTTCTTGCCCCGGAGGATGATGACCTGAGGGTTTGCTTCAAATCCGATTCCGAGATCAATCTCTTCGACGGCCGCAACCTTTCGCCGAACGGCACCTTCGTGGTCCGCACCTTCCTTCCCGGAGGCAAGACCGGCAAGGTCGCAGAGTGGTACATCGAGCCTTCCTACGATCCTTCGTGGGTGCGCAAGCCCAATATCGGTTTCTCGCAGGTAGGCTATACTCCGGCACAGAAGAAGGTAGCCGTCGTCGAACTCGACAAGAATTACAATCTGCCTGCCAAGGCGAAGATCATCCGCGTGGATGCTGACGGAAAACGTTCCGTCGCACTCGAACCGGCCGTGAAGGAATGGGGTGTGTACAACAACCGTTACAACTATGCTACCGTGGATTTCACGGCTGTCAAGGCCCCCGGCCTCTACTGCATCGAGTTCGGTGACGAGACTTCCAACATATTCCCGATCGCCGAGAATGTTTACGGCGACAAGTGGCATACGACGATGGATGTATGGCTCCCTGTCCAGATGGACCACATGGAGGTCAAGGAAGCATACCGCATCTGGCACGGCCGTTCCAACATGGATGATGCTCTTCAGGCTCCTCTCAACTATGAGCAGCAGGACGGTTACCGTCAGGGCCCCACTACCAATACCAAGTACGAACCTCTCGAGCATATCCCCGGCCTTTCTGTCGGTGCATGGTACGATGCCGGAGACTTCGATATCCAGTCCGGTACCGTGATCGGACTCACCCAGCAGTTCGCTTTCCTCTGGGACCTCTTCCATGAAGACCGTGACCAGACCTATATCGACCAGAAGACCCAGTTCGTGGACATCCATCGTCCGGACGGACAGCCTGACGTGCTTCAGCAGTGCGAGCACGGATTGCTGAACATCATCGCCCAGGTGGAGAACATCGGCTTCGTCGCCCAAGGTATCGTCCAGGGCAATATGTGGCAGTATGCCCATATTGGAGACGGCATGACCCAGACCGACGGGTTGGTCTACAACCCGTCCCTCAGGCCTTACGATGTCGTGGGTGGCACTTCCGGAACCCGCGACGACCGTTATGCTTTCACCAGCAATGGCGGCAACCCCGCGGGACAGATGTCCACCATCGCTGCGATGGCAGCCGCTGCCCGCGCCCTCAAGGACTACAATCCCGAACTTTCGGCCAAGGCCCTCAAGCTTGCCGTAAAGCTTTGGGACGAGAACTTCGAGGCCGCCGATCCCGAGAAGATGGCAGCCAATGCCAACAATCAGATGATGCGCCGCTTCAACATGGGCGACCAGCGCACCGGCGCGGCCGTACAGCTTTGGCGCGCCACCGGCGAGCAGAAGTACAAGGACTTCTTCCTGCCCAAGGTGCTTGAGCAGCTGAAGCCCCAGCCGGCTCCGGCCGGCGCTGCCGCCATGGGCGGATTCTTCCGCGGAGGCTCCAACCTCAGCACCGCCCTCGAGCTTTATCCGTTTATGGACAAGGATTTCCAGAAGGCTGTCAAGGCCGCTGTCCCTGAATATGTAAAGGGTGTCGAGCAGGCTGCCAAGGAGAACCCTTACGGCGTTCCTGTGTCGGGACGCGGCTGGGGCGGCACCGAGATCGCACTCGGATGGGCCTACAACAACTACATGGTTTGGAAGTACTTCCCGGACATGATCGACCCTGAGCTCGTGCTCAACGGCATGCACTTCATCTTCGGACGCCACCCGTACTCCAACGTTTCCTTCATCACCTCGGTCGGCGTCAACACCAAGAAGGTGGCCTACGGCAACAACCGCGGTGACTACACCGTCATCCCCGGAGGTATCGTCCCCGGCCTGTTGATGATGAATCCCGACTTTATGGAGCACAAGGATGACTATCCTTTCCACTGGGGCGAGAACGAGTGCTGTACCCGCAACGTGCCGCAGTTCGTGATGCTCACCCTCGGTGCAGAGGAGATCACCAAGGCCCTCAACAAGAAGAAATAACAGATAAGTCGCTATGAAAATCTTTACATTCAAGCACGTCGCTGTGGCGGCCGCCGCGCTCATCGCGCTGGGCGGCTGCTGCGGCACGTCCGTGCCCGGACCGCTCACGACCGGGGAGGACACCATAGTTTCCACCAAGTATGGAAAGATACAGGGTTACAACGACGCCGGTATCTATACCTTCAAGGGCATTCAGTATGCCAAGGCAGAGCGCTTCATGCCTCCCGAGTATCCCGACAAGTTCGACGGTGTGAAGAAGTGCCAGGTCTACGGCCCCAAGGCGATGCAGAACCAGAATGTCCGCTGGAACGATCCTACTGACTACGATTTCGGTTTCCAGTTCAAGATCGAGTTCCTGAGCGAGGACTGCCAGGTACTGAATGTCTGGACTCCTGCCCTTGACGGCAAGAAGCGCCCCGTATTCGTGTGGATTCACGGAGGCGGATATGCCAACGGCTCAGCTATTTTCCTGCCTGCGCAGGACGGACGCTCGCTAGCAGAGAAGGGAGACATCGTGGTCGTAACGGTCAATCACCGTCTCAACATCCTCGGTTACATCGACTTGACTGCCCTTGGCGGCAAGTATTCCGAGTCTGTCAACCTCGGTATGCAGGATCTGGTCAAGGCGCTTGAATGGGTTCACGACAACATCGAGGCCTTCGGCGGCGACCCCGGTTGCGTGACCATAGGCGGGCAGTCCGGCGGTGGCGGCAAGGTCTCCACCTTGATGGCGATGCCTTCCGCCCAGGGCCTGTTCCACCGTGCGGTGGTCCAGAGCGGCTCGACGCTCAGGCAGTCCCTGCCCGAGCAGTCGCAGGCGCTCGGCCTGGCCGTCCTGGAGGAGCTCGGGCTCACGCCCGAGACCGCGGACAAACTTGCCGAGGTGCCGTACGACGAGCTCGAGGCGGCCGGCAACCGCGCTTCGCGCCGCGCCGGCGGCCGCTTCGCCCCCGTGGTTGACGGCAAGTACCTCGTCCAGCATCCTTTCGATCCTGTGGCGCCGGAGTGCAGCCGTGACGTTCCGATGCTTATCGGCTCCAACCTGAACGAGTTCTGTTACACCAACAACGTAAAGTTCACCGTAGATGAGCGTGCCCGCGCCGGCGTCATCTCCCAGGCGACGGTCAAGGCCGCCCAGGGAGGCGCTCCTGCCTATGTCTACCTCTTCGAATGGCAGTCGGCAGTGAACGACGGCGCACTTGCGGCCTGTCACGGCATGGAACTCCCGTTCATGTTCAACAACGTCGCCGTCCAGCGCGAGATGACCGGCGGGACCAAGGAGGCCTACAAGATGGCCGACCGCGTCAGTTCCGCCTGGATCAACTTCATCCGCAACGGCGATCCCAATACGAAGAAGCTCCCTAAGTGGGAGCCCTTCAATGCTGAGACAGAGGCCACTATGGTCCTCGACAATACCAGCATAATGCAATACAAGGAATAGTATATGAAGAGAATCAGTATTCTTCTCGCAGGGCTGTCGCTTATGGCGATGGCCCTGTCATGCAAACAGCCCGTCCCCGGTCAGGTCAAGGTCACGGGAGGCTGGATCCAAGGTGAAGTCACCGAAGACATGTGTATTTACAAGGGCATTCCTTTCGCCGCACCGCCTGTCGGTGACCTCCGTTGGAAAGAGCCGCAGCCCGTTATCCCCTGGGAAGGGGTGAGGGATGCGCTGGAGTTCGGCCCCGGTCCCGTCCAGGGCATGAGCTTCCCCGGCTCCAACAACAGCGAAGACTGCCTTTACCTGAATGTCTGGTCACCGGCGAAGACTCCGAAGGACAATCTTCCAGTATTCGTATGGATTTACGGAGGAGGTTTCGCCATGGGGTCATCGTCGCAGTATGACGGCCGTCCCCTCGCGGAGAAGGGCGTCATCCTTGTGACGATCAATTACCGTGTCGGACAGCTCGGTTATTTCGCCCATCCCGAACTCACTGCCGAGAGCCCCCACCACGTGTCCGGCAACTACGGTATCATGGACCAGATCGCCGCCCTGCAGTGGGTCCACGACAATATAGCGGCCTTCGGCGGCGACCCGTCCAAGGTGACTATCTTCGGCGAGTCCGCCGGCGGCATCTCCGTCAGCATGCTCTGCGCATCTCCTCTTGCCAAGGGCCTGATCAGCGGTGCAATTTCGCAGAGCGGTGGTTCCTTCGGCCCCGTGCGCCATCACTCCTATCCAGGCGAGAACATGAAAACCCTCGCCATGGCAGAGCAGGACGGCGTCAAGTACGCCGAAGGCCTCGGCGCCAAGTCGCTGGCTGAGCTGCGCGCCATGGACGCCGGCGCCTTCGCGCGCCAGATGGTCGTCACCGGCGGCGCCTGGCCCATCGTGGACGGTTATGTGATCCCGGATGACCAGTACCGCATGTACGAGAATGGCAATTTCAACGACGTGAACGTACTTATTGGATACAACTCCGATGAAGGCGCGAGCTTCGGCAGCAGCAATGTTCCCGAGGAACATGTCGCTGCCGTAGAGGAACGTTACGGGCCTTATGCTGAGAAACTCCTTGCAGCTTATCCGCTTGACGGCAGTTCGGTAGTGCCCAAGTCAGCCCGCGACCTCGGTCGCGATGCTTCCTTCGGCTGGCATACCTGGAGCTGGGCCCGTCTCCAGTCCGAGAAAGGCAAGGCAAATGTATATATGTACTACTTTGACCAGCATCCGGACTACCCGGAGGATTCGCCCCAGTACGGACACGGATCGCCTCATGGTCAAGATGTTGACTATGTCTTCAAGAGCCTTCGCCGTGAGAATCTCCCGACGGACGGCTATCTCTCCGAGACCATGGCGACCTATTGGACCAATTTCGCCAAGTATGGCGATCCGAACGGCGAAGGCCTTCCCGAGTGGCCCAAGTTCACCAAGGATAACCACGTGACTATGGTCCTGACGGGCTCCGGCCCTCATCCCGAGGCCGTTCCTGACGAGGATGCCATGTGGGTACTCAACGAGTACTTCGAGTGGCGCCGCTCGCCCGAAGGCGCCGCCTGGGCAGAGGCCCAGCCGTAGCCCAGTTTTAGCCTAACTGTCGCTCAACTTTGGCCATAAGGATATGCGTTTCCCTTGATACCCTGCAGTTTTTTCCTGCAGGGTATCTTTTTGAAGCCAACCCCTCTGGACGGACAAATCATTTGGAACAAGGATATGTCCTGTACGCTTCTGTAGACAATAGTCATGTTCGCAACCCAGCGTATTTCTTTGGTTTGCGAACATTGACTGCCCTCTGAGGCTTCTGGAATGGGTGTTTGTGTTCCCGACGATTTGTCGAGGGGGGAGGGTTAAGTACATGATAGAAATAATCCGGAGATTCAGCAGTTTAACTGAATCTCCGGATTGTTTCGACTCCCGGGAGCATGGCGCCCGGGAAAGGTCCAGGCTCTAGATGGCGAGGGTGAGCATCAGGGCGCCAACAAGTCCGAGGATGGCGTAGAACTCCGGAAGGGCGGCGTAGATGAGTGTGTTCGTCTGCACGTCATGACCTTGGCTGATGCCTACGATACCGTTGGCGCAGACCTGACCCTGACGGATGGCGGAGAAGAGGCACACGAGACCCATGCCGAGACCTATACCGAAAAGGACGGGCCCGTTGGCGGCAAAGTCGAACTTGTAGACGAGCAGCCACATGAAGAATCCGACGAAACCGTAGATACCCTGGGTGGCAGGGAGAGCGGACAGGATGAGGTAGCTGCTGGACTTTTCCGGAGCCTTCTTGAGGGCCCCTTCGGCTGCGTTACCGGCGATAGTGGTCCCGAAAGCGCTGCCGATGCCGGACAGGCTGAGCATCAGACCGAGTCCGAGATAACCGAGAATTTCATTCATAGCGATAGATTTATTTTATTGTTGTTGAATTCGTTATTGGTCTGTAACCCCGTCCCTTCCCATCGTAGCCGGAATTCTTGAAGAACTCCAGGAAGTTGAGTCGGAGCGGGTGGACGAACGCGCCGAGGCAGCACATTGCAAGGTTCAGGGCATGTCCTATGACAAGGATAACTATGAAGAATATCCAGCCGACGCCGAACGAGCCGTCGCCGAGTGTCATGGATGCAATGTCGTTGAAAGCCTTGCCCAACATGCCGCCGGCCAGGCCGAGGGCATAGAGGCGCAGGTAGCTCAGCACGTCGCCGAGCAGTCCGGTGACGGTGTTGTAGGTCTCCCACAGGCCGGCCCCGATATTCTTGAGCGGACTGCGGTGGATGTCATTGAAGAGGAATATACCGAGCGCGGAAATGATACCCAGCCCGATAATTATCCACTTGGTGACGGCAGGAGGCAGGAGTTTGAACATCGCAAGAGCTCCGATGACCACGCCTCCGACTATCAACAGTGTCCATCCCCAGACCCCGAGGGAGCCCAGGAAACCCCTGTTGCGTGTGGCGTATACGGTCTTGACCACCATTGCAAGACACAGGTGTATGATACCAATTACCAGCGCCAGCACCATTTGCGCTTCGAATCCTCCTATCGTTCCGGTGATCATGACCTTCTTCATCCATGATGGTATCCATGGCAGCGCTGAGATATCGACGCCGAAGAAAGTATGCATGACTATGCCGACAACGAAAGTTCCGGCTCCGAGGATGGTGACCAGCGGAGCGAGATTCTTCATGCTGTCGACCTTGCGGAGCAGGAAGCCTCCGATGAACAGCAGGAGGCCGTAGCCTGCATCGCCCATGCACATGGCGAAGAACAGCAGGAAGAAGATGGAAATGTACGGAGTCGGGTCGAATTCATCATAGTCGGGCCGGCCGTACATGTCGGTCAGGGTCTCGAACTGTTTGACGAACTTGTTGTTCCTGAGCTTGATGGGAGGATTGTCCTCCTTGGTTGCAACATATTTGATCCAGAGGGCTTCGGATGCATCGAGGACCTCTGCCAGCTTGGAATCGCTGTCAGTAGGTGCGAAGCCTTCATATACCGTGATGTGGTCCTCGACTGCGGATTGACCCGCGAGGGAGGCAAGGTAGATGTTGAGTTCGTCGGTCAGCGACCTCTTGCGGTCCTCCAGTCCGGGTATTTCGGACTTCCTGTCTTCCAGATGCTTGCGGTAGCGCTCGATCTCCTTGTCCTTGGCCTTTATCATTCCTTCGAGTTCGCGGACGGTGGAGAGGGGGGAGTGCATTTCGGCGAGGGGGAAGCCTGAGGCATCGCCCGCTATGACGAAATGCACCGTCTTGCCGTCATCACAGATGACTTCAAGCGGATAATCCGCCTCCCATGAAGGATCGAAGCCCTTCTTGCGGGTGCGGTAGAAGTGGATGGGGACCCCGGCCTTGCCGAGGGCATCCGTCTTGTCGCGGTCGTAGTCGCCCCACGGGGCGATGGTCTCTTCCGCGTCGGCCAGGCTCTGCCTTTGTTCGAGCAGTTCGGTCAAGTGGGTGTCGACACCGTTCTGGAGTGATTCGATCTCGTTCTTGACCTGGCCGATGCGGTCCAGCAGGTCCGTGGAGTGTGCGTCCACCGGGACAGAGGAGCGCTTGATATCGACGACTCCGAGCTCCCGGAGCTGTTCCAGGAACTTTTCCTCCCCGCCCTTGAGCAGGACGAAGGAGTATTTTGTCATTTTCTCAATCATGCCGTTTCCTCCTCTTCTTCCAGTGCGTGACGTTCCTTCACGATCTTGGAGGATGCCTTGGAGAGATTTTCCTCGTCCTCCATGTACCGCTTTATCTTCCTGATGGCCTCCTGGTATCCCGGAATCTGGACCTTTTCATACAGGTTGACCTTCTGGGTGGTCTTCTTGCGCTGATAGTCCAGGATGCGGCTCTTGTACTGACATACTTCGGACTCAATGCCCAGGCGGGTGAGTTCCTTCAGGATGTTGACGCCGTCGGCGTACCACGCGGGCTTGGCGAAGGCGTTGAAATCCTGAATCTCGTAATGTATCTCCTTGAGCTCGGGCACCTTGACTCCGGCGACCTTGACGGTTGCGAGGTCCACGTCCGTGATCTTGATCAGGCTGGGCTCGAACTCGTTCCAAAGGGCTGCAAGGTAGTCGTATCTGTTCCGGGTGGCCTCCAGGTCCGCAACAAGCCGGTCGGAATAGTCCTTGGCCTTGCGCACTTCGACCCTGAGGGCGGACTCCTTGTTCTGGAGGGTAGGGAGCGCCTTCTGACGGACCTTCAGCTGCTTGCCGAGGTTATTCAGCGATGTCTTATTGTATTGGAACTTTATAGCCATAACAGTTATTCAGCAGGCCAGTATTTGTCGATCATGGTTTGCTTTATGCCGGTCTCCGCCTTGGAAAAATACTTGGCGAACAGCTTCCACGCAGTGTCGAGCATCTCGTCTATCTTGATGTTGACATCGATGCTGAGGAGCCTTATCGCATATTCCTTGGCGTAGTCCAGACAGCGGAGGTCGTAGTCGGAGAGGTCGAAACCGTTCTCCAGTTTGGTCTTGGCGTTCTGGGCGTCAGCATATAGGCGGACGCCTGCGTTCATGACCTGGCTGTGGTCCTCGCGCGTTTTCTTGCCCTGGACGAGCTGTTTCAGACGGGACAAGGAGCGGAACGGGTCTACGATGACCTTGCCGGTATCGGTGTCGGCGCGGAGGAACAACTGCCCTTCGGTGATGTATCCGGTGTTGTCCGGGATGGCGTGCGTGATGTCTCCGTCGTTGAGGGTGGTCACGGCGATGATCGTGATCGAGCCTCCGGCGGGGAACTGCACGGCCTTCTCGTAAATCTTGGCGAGGTCGGAGTATAGCGAGCCCGGCATCGAGTCCTTGGAAGGGATCTGGTCCATACGGTTGGAGACGATGGACAGGGCATCGGCGTACAGCGTCATGTCCGTGAGTAGCACGAGGACTTTCTCGTTCTTGTCAGCGGCGAAATACTCTGCGGCAGTAAGGGCCATGTCGGGGATGAGGAGGCGCTCCACGGGAGGTTCCTCAGTGGTGTTGACAAAGGAGACGATCTTCTCGAGGGCACCTGCGTCCTCGAATGCATGGCGGTAGAAAAGGTAGTCGTCGTTGCTCAAGCCCATGCCGCCGAGGATGATCTTGTCCACGTCGGCTCGCAAGGCCACGTCGGCCATGACCTGGTTGTAAGGCTGGTCCGGATCAGCGAAGAACGGGATCTTCTGGCCTGAAACCAGGGTATTGTTGAGGTCGATGCCGGCGATACCGGTAGGTATCAGCTCCGAAGGCTGCTTGCGCTTGTAGGGGTTGACGGAAGGGCCGCCGATCTGGCGGACTTCGCCGTCAACTGCAGGGCCGCCGTCGATAGGATCGCCGTATGCGTTGAAGAATCGGCCGGACAGCTGCTCGCCTACGCGGATGATCGGCGGATGGCCGAGGAAAGTCACTTCTGCATTTGTAGGGATACCTTCCGTACCCGCGAATACCTGCAGGGTGATGAGGTCGCCCTTGGTCTTGACCACCTGTGCGAGACGTCCGTCAACGGTGGCCAGCTCATCGTTTGTAACACCTTTCGCCCTCAGGGAAACAGTAGCCTTGGTGATGGCGTCCAACTGCGTATAAACTTTGTGGTATGCTTTAGTTGCCATTGGTCTCGAGGTGTTTGGTGATTTCTTCACGATACTTCATGAAAGGTTCGCTTTCGAACTTGCTGTAGTTCATCTGCCGCAGGAGGTTGATGAGTTCCTTGAACCATTCGCGGCATTTCTCGTAGTCGTCGAACTTGTATTCCTTGGCGCAGATATCGCGGACGAGGTCGACCATGTATTTCTGGCGTTCCATGGGGCAGAGGCTGTCGACAGGGTCGAAACCGTCCTGCTGGAGGAGCGAGAAGTCGATGAGCTCGGACTTCCAGAACGCCTCGTGGTAGCTCATCGGCACGCCGTCGTCTCCGAGGATGTTGATCTGGTCGTTGGCTTCCTTGCCGCGGCGCACCAGCACCTTGAGGGCGTTTACCTTCTCGACCCATCCGTGCTCGACCGTGCGGTCGAGGAACTCGCGGATCTCGGGATACTCGAGGTATTTGGAATAGGAGTCGATGGGGTTGACTGCGGGATAGCGCTTCTGGTCGGCGCGGTTCTGCTCGAGGGCATAGAAGCAGCGGGCCGCTTTCTTGGTGGACTCGGTGACAGGTTCCTTGAGGTTTCCACCGGCAGGGGAGACCGTACCGATGAAGGTCACGGCTCCGGTCTGTCCGTTGTTCAATACGACGACACCCGCACGGGAGTAGAAGTTGGATATGATGGCTGAGAGGTCTACCGGGAATGCATCAGCTCCGGGAAGTTCCTCCATACGGTTGGACATCTCACGGAGGGCCTGGGCCCATCTGGAAGTGGAGTCGGCAAGCAACAGGCACCTCAGGCCCATCGCCCGGTAATACTCGCAGATGGTCATGGCTGTGTAGACAGATGCCTCACGGGCGGCCACAGGCATGTTGGAGGTGTTGCAGACGATGGTCGTACGCTCCATCAGGTGGCGTCCAGTATGCGGATCGATAAGCTCCGGGAATTCCGTGAAGATCTCCACGACTTCATTGGCACGCTCGCCGCAGGCCGCCATGACGATGATGTCGGCCTCTCCCTGCTTGGCAATGGCGTGCTGGAGCACGGTCTTGCCGCAGCCGAACGGCCCGGGGATAAAGCCCGTACCGCCCTCGGCGATGGGATTGAACGTATCGATGACACGAACGCCTGTCTCCATGATCTTGAACGGCCGGGGCTTCTCCTTGTAACCCTTGATGGCGACCTTGACGGGCCATTTCTGTGTCATGGTCACATCAACATCCTCGCCGTCTTCGCCGGTGAGGACTGCGATGACCTTGTCTATGTTGTACTCTCCGGCTTCTACGATGGATTTGACGGTATATTCACCCTTGAAGGAGAAAGGTACCATGATCTTGTGGGGAAGCCAGCCTTCCTTGACTTCTCCGAGCCAGTCGGCGGCGACGACCTTGTCGCCGGCCTTTGCGATGGGGACAAAGTCCCATGTCTTTTCGTGATCCAGCGGGTCAGTGTATTCCCCTCTCTGGAGGAAGACCTCCTTCATGGTCGTGAGGTCGTTCTGGAGGCCGTCGTAGACGCTTGAGAGCAGACCGGGGCCAAGAGTGGCCTCGAGCATCCTGCCCATGAACTCGACGGTATCCCCGTCCTTCAGGCCGCGGGTGCTTTCGAAGACCTGCACGGAAGCCCTGTCCCTGTTCACCTTGATGACCTCGGCCATGAGCTTCGTGCCCCCGAGGTCGATGAAGCAGAGTTCGTTCTCCGCCACAGGACCGTCCACCTGTACGGTCACGAGGTTGGATACGATACCCGTAACTTTTCCGGTTGTGTTCATATCGTGTGGTTATTTTGTTTCATTGAATTCAACTCCGTTGAAGGTCCCTCGGATCTCGTCCACCAGCTTGCGGAACATCTCCCTGCCGGTGGCCTCGTCGAGGGCCATCCACCTGTCGATGATCTTCAGCTTGGCGATGTAGCCGAGGAGGGCTGAGACGTTGAAGTAGTCGAAGGTGTTGATCTCGTCGATCTTCTTCCACATCAGTTCGTCCAGTCCCTTTTCGCGCGAGAGAAGGTTGGGCCCGTACAGGACGCGGTGTACCTCAGCCTCCTCTTCGAACTCTCCTTCGTCCTCGAGGAAGATATCCGTATTCCGGGGCCTTCCGAGGCTTTCATTGAGGTAGCGGACCTTGGCGTTCCTGACATTGAGGTCGAAGCGGAAGAACTCGCGGAGGAATCTGTTGGGATGCGACAGCATCGCACCGTAGAACTCCGGCGTGAAGTTCTCTTCCTCATAGCCTTTCAGCAGCGTGTCGAAGAGGATATTGTCCTTGTCGGAACTGAGCTCCCGGATCTCTTTGATAAGCACGGAAGCGGAAGGACAGTCCTGCCCGGACACGTCGCTTGAGAGGGCCGGAAGCCCGGCTATCAAGTACTCGTAATTGTCCATGGACCTATCCGAAAAGGAGCCTCTTGGTAACCGGACGCAGATACTCGGTGATCAGTTCGTTGAAGGTCTCGTCGGTCATGCTGATGAAGTATCCGCCGTCCTTGGGCCCGATGGTGAATCCGCCTGAAAGCTTCTTGGAGAAAGATGCGCTGATTTCCTTGCCGAGGACCTTGGAGAGCTGTCCCTTGACGAAAGGTTCGAGCTCGTCCTGCAATGAAGCAGGAAGGACCACGCTAAGGTCGGAAGCGTCGTCCGTGGAGAATTTCTCGGCGATGGCCTGTAGGAATTGTTTTACGAAATCGGCTGAGGAAAGGGTGCTCTTCACCTCCTCACCGGCGAACTTGCCTATGATGAGGTTCTCGATATCGCTCTTGGTGGCCTGGAAACTCTGGGCGGCGGCCATCTTGAGGTCGGATTTGACTTTCTGGCTGTAGTCGTCAGCCTGCCTGCGCGCCTCGGAGACGATATCTTCCGCCTCTTTCCTGGCCTTGGCTATGATATCATCGGCCTGGCTGCGGGCTTCTTCGAGAAGCCTTTCTCCTTCTTCCCTGCCTTTGGACAGACCGTCATTGTACAGTTTGTCCGTCAATTCTTGCAGTTTGTTCATACTTAGTGTTATTAGTGTAAAGGGGGGATGCTCTCCGGAGGGAGATCCCCCCTTGAATATGATTAGTGTCCTAAATGGTCAGTCCGGGTGCTCCCTCTATCCGAGGAAGCTGAGGAGGATACCGGCCGCAACGGCCGATCCGATGACGCCGGCCACGTTAGGGGCCATGGCGTGCATGAGCAGGTGGTTCTTGGGGTTGCTCTCCCTTCCTACCACCTCGGAGACGCGGGCGCTGTCAGGCACGGCCGACACGCCGGCATTTCCGATGAGCGGGTTGATCTTGCGGCCATCCTTGAGGAAGAGGTTCCAGAGCTTGACGAAGAGGACTCCCGACGTAGTAGCGATGATGAAGGAGGTGAGTCCGAGGCCGAAGATCAGGAGGGACTTTCCGGTAAGGAACTTGTCAGCCTGGGTGGAAGCACCCACAGTGAGGCCGATTAGGATGGTCGTCACATCGACGAGCGGTCCGCGGGCGGTCTCCGCCAGACGCCTGGTTACGCCGCTCTCCTTCAATAGGTTGCCGAAGAAGAGCATGCCAAGCAGCGGAAGGCCGGAAGGCACGATGAAGGCGGTGAGGATGAAGCCGATGATAGGGAATATGATCTTCTCCTTCTGGCTGACGACACGCGGAGCGGGCATCTCGATGAGGCGCTCTTTCTTGGTGGTCAGCAGGAGCATGATGGGCTTCTGGATGACGGGCACGAGGGCCATGTAAGAATAAGCGCTCACGGCGATGGCACCCATGAGGTCCGGTGCAAGCTTGGAGGAGAGAAAGATGGCGGTAGGACCGTCGGCACCGCCGATGATGCCGATGGCGCCGGCTTCATTGGGGGCGAAGCCGAACAGGATGGACAGGAGATAGGCCCCGAAGATGCCGATCTGCGCCGCGGCGCCGATAAGCATCAGCCGCGGCTGCGATATCAGGGCCGAGAAATCCGTCATGGCACCGATGCCCAGGAAGATCAGCGGCGGGTACCAGCCCATGCGTACACCTTGATAAAGGGTATTCAGCACCGAGCCGTCCTCATAGACTCCGATGTTAAGGCCGGGGAACATCGGTATGTTGCCGATGATGATGCCGAAGCCGATCGGGACGAGCAGCAGCGGCTCCCATTCCTTGACAATACCCAGGGTGATGAATATGATGCCTACGCATATCATGATGATATGCGATATGGTCATATTGGCGAACCCGGTGAATTGCCAGAATTGTACTAAACTGTCGAAAATGTTGCCCATGCTGCGATTATGCTATGGTGACGATCTTCGCTCCTTCGAGTACGGAGTCTCCCTTGTGGACGTGGATGGCGGTGACTGTACCGTCCTTCTCGGCCACGATGTCGTTCTCCATCTTCATGGCCTCGAGGACCGCTACCTTTTGACCGGACTTGACGGCCTGGCCCTCCTTGACGGATACCTCGATGATTACGCCCGGGAGAGGGGAGTTGATGTCGGTTCCGGGACCTGCGGGGGCTGCCGCGGGAGCGGCGGCCGGAGCCGGTGCTGCTGCCGCGGCCGGGGCTGCGGCCGGAGCCGGAGCGGGCGCTGCTGCGGGAGCATTCTCCATTTCGACCTTGTAGGCCGTTCCGTTGACTGTTACGTCTGCGATGTTTCCTTCGATGGCGTTGATGGCGACTTCGTACTGGTTGCCGTTGATCTTGAATTTATATTCTTTCATGGTATGGATATTATCTTGGTTGTTTTCTGAAAATCCTGGTCTTGTCGTTCCACGCGCTGCCGCTGCGCGGCTTGATGGTGATGACGAACGGCTCGGCGTCATGCGCGCTCTCGCTTAGGAAGCGGTGGAGTGCCAGGGCTATGGCCGCCTCGGTCTCTCCGCCGCATTCGGCCTGGAGGGCCATGGCTATGGCGAGAGCGATCTCCTCATCGCGTCCGCCGGCCGGCAGCGAAGCTACCCCGGCCGCGCGCGTGTTGCGCTTGAAAGGATTGCGGAACTTGATCTGGCCGGAGAATACCTTGCCGGAGAAGTTGTAGATGGTGAAGAGGATGAGGAGGGCGAGGAACACCACGGATATGCTGACTATGGTCAGGGTGTAACCGTGGGGGTCGTTCTCCTTGACTATCTCCGCCTTGGACTTCTGGTTGTGTTTGCCGTTGACCGACCGGGGTGACGGCGCGGCGGCATGGATGTCGTCGAACACAAGCTCCTTGACATCGGTGGCGAACTTGCTTATGCTCTGTCCCTCGGGGACGCCCACGGGGATCTCGATGCTGTCGATGACGGTGCGGCCGTCATTGCTGACGAGGTAGAGCGTGGAGCCCTCGCGGAGAGGGAAATTCAGGTAGAAGGTGCCTTTGGCGGCATCGCCGTCGGCAAAGAAGACGGCGACCTGGCGCGGACCTATCTTGGTACGCAGGTCTCCCTTGACGATGGGGCTCTTGGTGAGGTTGGACGGGTCGTCGGTGAAGTAGCAGCCGGCGATGTTGACCGTGCCCTGCGAAGTATTGAACACCTCGACCCATGGCGTGTGTTCACCGAAATCGTCCACCACCGAAGAGGTGTTGTCCACCATGGCTTCGGAGATGATGAGGTCGATGACGTTCTGCGCCCGGAGGGACGCCGCGGCCAGGATGACGAGGGATACTGTCAGTATTCTTTTCATCATAAGCCTGCTCTACAAAGGGAGATTGTCGTGTTTCTTGGCCGGGACCTCCTGCTGCTTGCAGCTGAGGGCCTCCAGTGCGCGGATCACGCGGAAACGGGTGTTGCGAGGCTCGATGATGTCCTCGATATAGCCTTTCTGCGCAGCCTGGTAAGGATTGCAGAACAGGTTGTTGTACTCCTCTTCGGTGACATTCTTGAGCACGCCGACGGCGCCCTTGGCGCCCATGACTGCGATCTCGGCCGAAGGCCAGGCGTAATTGATGTCGCCTCGGAGCTGCTTGCAGCTCATGACGATGTGTGCGCCGCCGTAGGACTTGCGCAGGGTGACGGTCACCTTGGGTACCGTGGCCTCGCCGTAAGCGTAGAGCAGCTTGGCGCCGTTGGTGATGATGGCGCCGTACTCCTGCTGCGTGCCGCAGAGGAATCCCGGAACGTCCACGAGCGTGACGAGGGGGATGTTGAACGCATCGCAGAAACGCACGAAGCGTGCGGCCTTGCGCGAGGCGTTGATGTCCAGCACGCCCGCCAGGACGTCGGGCTGGTTGGCTACGACGCCGACGCTGCGGCCGTTCATGTGGGCGAAGCCCACGATGATGTTCTTGGCGAAATCTTTGTGTACCTCCAGGAAACGGCCGTCATCCACGATGCCGGAGATGACGCGGTACATATCGTATGATTTGTTGGGATTGTCGGGAACGATCTCGTTGAGAGCGTCGTCTACGCGTGATATAGGATCGGCCGTGGGACGCTCGGGGGCCTCCTCGCGGTTGTTCTGGGGAAGATAGCCCAGGAGTTCCTTGATGGTGGCGATGCCTTCCTGCTCGGAGGCGGCGGCGAAGTGCGCCACTCCGCTCTTGGATGCGTGGACCACGGCCCCGCCGAGCTGCTCCTGCGTGACTTCTTCGCCGGTGACGCTCTTTACGACGGCGGGTCCGGTAAGGAACATGTAAGAGGTATCCTTGACCATGAGGGTGAAGTCAGTGAGGGCTGGGGAGTATACCGCTCCGCCGGCGCAGGGGCCGAAGATGCCGCTGATCTGCGGCACGACGCCGGAGGCAAGAATGTTGCGCTCAAAGATGTCGCCGTAGCCGGCGAGGGAGTCGATGCCTTCCTGGATGCGGGCTCCGCCCGAATCGTTCAGGCCGATGCACGGGGCGCCGTTGCGTACGGCGAGGTCCATGACCTTGCATATCTTCTCCGACATGGTCTTGGAAAGGGAACCTCCTGATACGGTGAAATCCTGTGCGAAAACATATACCAGACGGCCGTCTATAGTGCCCTGACCGGTCACGACGCCATCGCCGTCAAAGTGCTGGGCGTCCATGCCGAAGTTGGTGCAGCGGTGCTGGACGAACATGTCGAATTCTTCAAAACTGCCCGCATCGAGCAGGAGCTCCAAACGCTCCCTTGCGGTGAGTTTGCCTTTCCGGTGCTGGGCGTCGATGCGCTCCTGACCGCCACCGAGCCGGGCGGAAGCCCTGCGCTCTACGAGTTCATTGATCCTATTCTGCTGTATGTTCATTATGGTATGAATTACTTATATTCCTTCAAAAATATAAAAAAAACCTTAATTAGGCAAGGTACAGAAGCGAAAAGAGACATCCTGAAACCAGGATGTCTCTTTTTTTATACTATTTGATCCGAACGGATGGATTACTCCTCCGCGGGTTTCATTGTCGTATAGACGTTGGTGACATCCTCGTCGTCCTCAAGGAGGGCGGTGAGCTTGTCGAGGGTGGCGCGCTGCTCGGGCGTAACGTCCTTGAGATCGACGTTCGGGATGCGCTCGAAGCCTCCGGAGATAAGCTCGTAGCCGTTCTCCTCGATGAACTTCTGGATGTTGCCATAGGCGGTGTAGTCGCCGTAGATGCTGATCTCGACGGTGATGTTCTCGTCCTCGTCCTCGACCTCCTGCTTGAACACTTCCTCTGCGCCGTAGTCGATGAGCTCAAGCTCAAGCTCCTCGATGTCGACGGGTTTGGCGGGATCCTCCTTGATGCGGAACACGCACTTGTGGTCGAACATGAAACTGACGGAACCGGTGGTGCCGAGCGAACCTCCGCATTTGTTGAAATAGCTGCGGACGTTGGCCACGGTGCGGGTGTTGTTGTCGGTGGCAGCCTCTACGAGGTAGGCGATGCCGTGAGGGCCGTAGCCTTCGTATACGATCTCTTTGAAATCGCCAAGGGTCTTGTCAGTCGCCTTCTTGATGGCGCGCTCGATGTTCTCCTTGGGCATCTGCTCGGAACGAGCCTCGGCCAGGAGGGCGCGGAGGCGGGGGTTGCCGGTCACGTCGGGACCGCCGTTCTTGACGGCGATGGTGATCTCCTTTCCAAGCTTGGTGAAGACGCGGGCCATATGCCCCCATCTCTTCAACTTCCTTTCCTTGCGGAACTCAAACGCTCTTCCCATGGTTCAGACTATTTGGATTCGATTCTGGAAATGTACTTGTCGATGTCGTAACCCTCGATGGACTGTAAGTAGTTGTCCTTGATCCTGTTGTAGCATGCGAGGGCCTTGTCGTTGTCACCGAGCTCCTCGTAGGCGATGCCGGCCTTGAGCAGGTAGGATGCGGAATAGACGTTGTCAGACAGGTCGGCGGCCTTCTCGAAGTAACCGATGGCGGTATTGTAGTCCTCGAGCCCGGTATAGGCGTCGCCGATGCAGGCGAGGGCGCGGGCGGAGAGGATGTGGTCCTTGCCCTTGTACTTCTTGAGATACTTGACGGCCTCCTCGAAGTTGCCGAGCTGGAGCTCGCAGATACCGGAATACAGGTAGATGTCCTTGCCTCCCTTGGTGCCGTAGTCCTCGAGGATGTCCTTGAATCCGAGGATGTTGCCGTCTCCGTTGAGGGCGAGTTCGTATTCGCCTGCGGCGAAAGCGGCCTCGGCCGGGAACTTCTGTTCCATAGCCTCCGCCTGCTTGGGCTTGAGGATCCACTGGTTGTATGCGAGTATGCCGAATCCGATCACGAGGACGGCGATGATGAGGCCGTAAATGAGATTCTTGTTTTCAGTGAAGAACTGCTCGGTCTTCGAGACGGTCTCGTTGATTTTCTCCTGCTGGAGAGCTTCCTTCTGTTTAAGGTTTTCCTTTGCCATATTACGTAATATTATATTATCTGTAGGATGCTGTTTTTACCAAACGGGCAAAACAGAACGCAAAAATAGAAAAAAATGATAACTTTGCAAAGAACAACGCCGATTTATGCCCGTACTCAAGAAAATAGTGGTCCAGGATTTCAGGAACATAGCCCTGCAGGAGCTGTCCTTCTCCCCTAACATCAACTGTATCTCCGGCAACAACGGGGAGGGCAAGACCAACCTCATCGACGCCATATACTATCTCTCCATGACCAAGAGCGCGCTGGGCTCTTCAGACCGGTTCAATTTCCGGTACGGTACGGACTCGTTCGCCATTGCAGGGTCGTACATTATGCCCAACGGGCTGGAGTCGCGTTTTTCCGTCTCGGTAAGCTCCGACGGCGAGAAGAAGGTCAAGCGTGACGACAAGCCATACAAGCGCGTTTCCGAGCATGTAGGCGTGCTGCCCATCGTGCTCGTATCTCCTTCCGACATCTCCATGGTCAGCGAGTCAGGCGAAGAGCGGCGGCGGTTCATGAACGCGGTCCTGTCACAGATGGGCCATGCATATCTCGACAACGTACAGCAGTACAACCGATATCTCCTGCAACGCAACCGCCTGCTCAAGTCTTCCGATCCGGATCCAGACTTGCTGGATGCGTTCGACGCGAGGCTTTCTATCCTTGCCGCTCCGATTGCGGAGGGGCGGAAGAATCTCGCGGAGTCCTTGGCCCCCGTGGTTCAGGCCTACTATACCGAACTCTCAGGCGGCAGGGAGGAGGTCGGCATAGAGTACCGTACCGATGCCGACAGGGGAGAGCTGGCCGCCCAGCTCAGGGCTTGCCGCGACCGCGACCGCGCCCTGAAATATACGTCAGTGGGCGTCCAGCGCGACGATTTCCTCTTCACGATGAATGGATATCCCATCCGGAAATGCGGGTCCCAGGGCCAGCAGAAGTCGTTCCTGGTATCCCTGAAGTTCGCACAGTACGAGATCATGAAAGAGTCCTACGGCTTCGCGCCCATCCTCCTTCTCGACGACCTTTTCGACAAGCTGGACATGAACCGCGTGTCCAACCTTCTCTCCATGGTGGCGGGATCGGACTTCGGCCAGATTTTCCTGTCCGACAGCAACAAGGTCCGGCTCGCCGGCATCGTGGATGCCCTGACTGAGGACCGGAGTTATTTCGAGACCGTGGACGGCACTTTCACCAGGATGGAGGAGTAACATGGAGAAGAAGAGTCCTGTACGCATCACCCGCAAGCGGGCAATGTCGATGGAGGAGCTTGTCCCTTTGTATATCAAGTCGATGAAACTCTCCGCCGGGCTCAACACCCACCGTATCTTCGCGGCATGGGACGAGGCGTCCGGGGCGGCCGGCTATACCCTGAAACGCTTTTTTCGCGACGGGAAACTGTACATCACCCTCAATTCCTCCGTCGTACGCAACCATCTGTCCTTCCAGAGTGCCGAACTGGTGGACAGGATCAACCTCATACTGTCCAGGGACGAGCTTTTTGTCAAGGACGATCCCCGGGTTTCCTTCGTGCGTGAACTCATTCTGAAATAAGCCATGAAAATCGTTATCGACCGCATGATCCCGTTCGTCGAGGGTGTCTTCGAGCCTTACGCCGACGTCGTCTATCTCAAGGGCGAGGATATCTGCCATGAAGACATCATCGATGCAGATGCGCTGGTCATCCGTACCAGGACCCGCTGCGGCGCGGACATGCTGTCCGGCACGTCGGTCCGCGTCATAGCTACGGCGGCCATCAGCACGGACAACATCGACATGGATTATTGCCGGGAGCACGGCATATTCGTCAGCAACGCATCGGGCAGCAACGCTGGAGGCGTGATGAACTATGTCCTGTCCGCACTGTACGGAGTCGCTTCGCGCAAGGCCATCAGGATAGATGGGACTACGTTAGGGGTCATCGGCGCAGGCAATGTCGGCAGCCGTGTCGTAGGCTGCGCCAAGGAACTGGGATTCAAGGTGTTGATATACGACCCTCCCCGTGCCGAAGCCGAAGGACAGTTCGATTTCTGCTCCCTCGAATACCTGCTCGAGAACTCCAACATAGTCAGCATGCATCTCCCGGTGAATGATTTTACCCGCGGGATGGCGGACGAAGCTTTCTTCGATAGGATGCGTCCCGGATCGATATTCATCAATGCCGCAAGCGGCGAACTGGTCTCCGACCAGGCCCTCAAGGCGGCGATACCGAAGCTCGGAGCCGTCATCATCGATACGTGGAACAATGAACCCGACGTGGATCAGGAGCTGCTCTCCATGGTCGACATCGCGACTCCCCATATCGCGGGGTATTCGTACCAGGGCAAGCAGCGCAGTACGGCGGCAGCAGTGAAGACCGTAGCACGTTTCTTCGACATCAAGCCGCTGCTTGACTTCTTCCCCGTAACCCAGGTCAAGGAGCTCGAAGCGGTCAAACTTGATGTAAGGGGAAAGAGCCAGGGACAGATTGCCTCGCTTTTTCAATATAATTATCCTATCTTTATAGACGATTTCATGTTCCGCGTCAATCCCGGCGGTTTCGCCGGCATCCGCGGGAACTACAGCTACAGGAGAGAATTTTACATAGAATAACACACATAATTGATTCACTATGTTTACTAATGATGACGTCAGGCAGATCACGGGAAGGGGAACCACCGTGCAGGCTGTCGAATCGCAGGTGGAGAGGTTCAAGAAGGGTTTCCCTTGGATGGATATAGTCGCTCCGGCCACGCCGGGCCGCGGCATCGAGGTGCTCGATGAGGACGAGATAAAGGACGTGACCGAATATGTAGGCAATACCACGGTCGCCGGGGCATGTAAGTTCGTGCCGGCTTCAGGTGCTGCCTCACGCATGTTCAAGGATATATTCGCCGGAATGGCGACGCTCGAGTCCGGGCAGGACCTGCCGGCCGACGCGCCCGCCGCCCGCCTTGCGGCGGCCGTGGACCGCTTCGCCTTCTATACCGAAGAACTCTTCGGAAAGGTCGAGGACAGCCGCGAGTTCCGCCTGAACGTCGCGGAGAAGGTCCTCACGGACAAGGGCCTTGGCTATGGCTCCAAGCCCAAGGGCGTGATCCGTTTCCATAAGTACGCCGACGGCGAAGCGCGCACCGCTTTCGCCGAACATCTGGTGGAGGGACAGGACTACATGCGCGCCGCCGACGGCAGCGTGAACCTCGTAGTGACCATATCTCCCGAGCACAGGGAGCTGTTCGAGGCCGCTTTGGAGGAGGTCCGCGCAGCTTACGAGGAGAAGTACGGTGTCAAGTACAATGTCCGTTTCACCTATCAGGACAAGGCCACGGACACCATCGCCGTTGACAAGGACAACAAACCTTTCCGCAAGGAGGACGGTTCGCTGCTCTTCCGCCCCGCCGGACACGGCGCCCTCATCTACAACCTCAACGAGGTGCAGGAGGAAGTGGTTTCCATCAAGAATATCGACAATGTCGCAGCTGAACGTCTCCTTCCGTTTACTTCCAAATACAAGAAAGCCCTGATCGGCCGTGCGCTCCAGCTCCGCGATGCCATTTTCGGTTATCTCGTCGAGATGGACATGGTGACGGGAGAGGGACTCAGCGAGTACTCCGTACCCATCCCTGAAGTGCTGTCCGGATATTTCTCCATGCCGGAGGACCGTTACGCTACGAACGAATGCCAGATGCTATGCAACGAGATCGAGGAATTCCTCCGCGAGGAGCTCTGCATCGAGATGCCGCAGGCGAGGAACTGCAAGGAGCGCGCCCTGGCCCTCAAGGCCAAGCTGAACCGCCCGATTCGCGTTTGCGGAATGGTGCGCAACCAGGGCGAGCCCGGCGGTGGACCTTTCATTATACGCGCGAAAGACGGATCCACTTCGCTCCAGATCCTCGAAAGCGTCCAGATCGACAAGGAGAATCCCGAGGCGGTCAAGGCACTCAAGAACGCCACGCATTTCAACCCCGTTGACCTGGTCTGCTGCCTGCATGACTACCGCGGCAATAAGTTCAATCTTCCCGATTTCGTGGACGAGGATGCCGGCTTCATAAGCTCGAAGAGCTATCAGGGCCGCGAACTCAAGGCCCTTGAGCTTCCTGGCCTCTGGAACGGTTCGATGAGCGACTGGAACACCCTCTTCGTCGAAGTCCCCATCGAAACCTTCAATCCCGTCAAGGTCGTCCTCGACCTTCTCCGCCCCGCCCATCAGGCATAACCTGCCCTATTGTTGAAATAACCTCCAAAAAAAATCAAAAAAAATTTGGAGGTTTGATTTTTGTGCGTATCTTTGCAGTGTAATAGAGAACTAATACACTAACGATATGGTCGAAATCAAAAATCTCAGCTTCAGCTACGGATCGACATCCGTGCTGGAAAACATTTCCCTCAATCTCGAGGAAGGCCGCATCTACGGCCTTCTGGGGGAGAACGGCGTGGGCAAGACCACGCTCCTGACCCTGCTCTGCGGCCTGAAGAAGGCCGGACAGGGAACCGTCTGCATCGACGGGTGCGATCCTTACAAGCGCCAGCCTTCGCTGCTGCAGTCCGTATACTACCTTCCTGACGAGGTGATGCCGTACAACCAGACCGGAACCCGTTTCGCCCGCTATGCCGGCAGTTTCTGGCCCGGATTCGACTATGACAAGTTCGTCAGTATCATGAAAGAGTTCGAGACCGATCCCGAGAAGAAGATGAACAAGATGTCTGCCGGCCAGCTTAAGAAGACATATATCGCCTTCGCGCTCGCGTGCAACACCAAGTACCTCTTCATGGACGAGCCTACCAACGGCCTGGACATCCCGTCCAAGGCACAGTTCCGCAAGGCGGTCGGCCTCTATACGAGCGAGGACTCCACCATCGTCATCTCCACCCACCAGGTGCGTGACCTGGAGAACATCATCGATCCCATCATCATCCTCGACCGCTGCGACGTCCTGATGAACGCCACCATCGAGGAGATCACCGAAAAGCTCTTCTTCGACTATGGCACCACCCTTCATCAGGACGCCCTGTATTCGGAGCAGTTGCCCGGAGGTTTCATACAGGTCCTGATGAACACGGAAGGCCTGGAGAGCAAGGTCAACATCGAGGCCCTTTTCAATGCCGTACACAGGCACAAGGACCTCATCAAGGGAATTTTCAACAAATAGGAAAAGGAGGAATGATCATGAACAACGTATTCGATATCAAGAGGTTCGGACGATATCTCGCCTATGACCTCAACAACGCCCGCAACACTTTCGGCGTGTCGGCGCTGACCATCGGCCTTCTGCCCCTCATCGTACTTTTCTTCAATACCCTGTTCGGACTGGTCTTCACCGGCAGTGTCCCGGAAGTCGCGGCCCCCGTGAAAATGATGATCCTGGTTTTCGCCTTCATCATAGTCGCTATTTCCGGCCCGGTGAAACTCTACGGACATCTTACCGAGCGCAGGAGCGGTTCCGACTGGCTGATGATCCCAGCATCTTCGTTCGAGAAGTTCCTTTCCATGGCCATTATGCTGTGCATCGTGCTTCCTATTGCCGTTCTCGGGCTTTTCTCCATCTGTGACCTTCTTTTGTCATGGATCGTCCCCGTTTACGGAGATTCCGTCGTCCGTCAGATCGGCGGTGGCTTATCCCAGTTCTTGACAAACGGCAATGACCTTGGCATCGTTTTCTTAACGCCGGGAGGGACCATCGCCGGTACATGGATGAGCTGGTGCATGGGCGTTCTTCCGTTCGCATTGGGAGCCATCATATTCAATAAAGGAAAGGCTGCCAAGACCATCCTTTGTCTGATCGGTCTCAACATGCTGCTGTCCCTCATCGCTGCGATTGTGTTCAAAAGCTTTGATTTCAGCAATTTCGAGACCTTCCTGGAGAACCTGACTGCTGAGAAAGCCAGCTTCTGGGTCAACTTCCTCATCAACGCCATATACCTCATAGTCATCGGTGGCCTGTTGACTGCACTTTACTTCCGTGTCAGAACCATCAAACACTAGAACTATGGAATTCGATCCCAACAAACCCATCTATCTCCAGATCTGCGACAATATCTGTGAGCAGATCCTGAGCGGAGGATTGGCGCCGGAGAGCCGCATACTCTCTGTCAGGGAGTATGGAGCATCCATCGGAGTCAACCCCAACACGGTGGCCCGTTCGTACGAGAAACTCACGGACGCAGGCATCATCTACAACAAGCGCGGCATCGGCTACTTCGTGGCCGGCCCTGCCAGGGATATCATCCTTGAGCAGCAGCGCCGCGAATTCCTCGAGAACGAGGCGCCCCAGTTCATCAAGAGGATGAGACTCCTCGGCATAGATCCTTCAGAGATCCTCAATAACGCATAATCGAACAAAAGCAATGAAAAGAATACTATCCTTCGCCGCTGTATCGGCGATTCTACTTATCTCTTTGTCTTCCTGTACTTTCGTGAGAATAAACAAAGGTGTCTTCGAGGGGACATCCTCCGATTTGGTGGTTGCCAGCAAGGATACGAAAACTGTATCATATGATTTGGAACAGTTCACCGGTATCGAGACGTCAGTTGCGGCAGACATCGTATACAAGATGGGGGAAGGGGAGCCTTCCATCAAGATCGAGGCCCCCGAGAACTTCATCGACAGGATCAAGTACGAGGTTGAAGACGGCATACTCAAGCTCAGCTTCGACGGGAGGCAGTCTCGCGGCAAGGTCCTCATCACCGCCCAGTCCTCGACCCTGACACGGCTCAATATCCGAGGATCCGGTGATTTCGATGCACCTTACGGCATAGTCAGCCCCTTCATGGATATCGATATCCAAGGTGCGGGTGACATCAACCTGAAAGGCCTGGAGTGCCTGGAGGATGTATCGGTTGTCCTGCGTGGTGCCGGAGACATCGACATAAGCGACCTGTCCTGCCAGAATGTCAAGGTCGAGGTGCTGGGTGCCGGCGACGTAGACCTGGACGGAGTCGCAGAATCAGCTGACCTTTCCATCAAGGGTGCAGGTGACATCGACATCGCCGGACTCTCTGTCGCGGATGTGACTACATCAGTGCAGGGAGTGGGTTCAATCCGAAGAAAATAAACCGTTTTTGTTTGTGTTTCCATGAAAATGCGTATATTTGCCGAAACGTGTCTGGAACCTTGCCGGTAAATCAAACCCCGGATGTTTAGGTCATTAACGGTAAATATACGCATTGTCATCATGCTTTCGCTGCTGGCTGTGTCAGCGGCTTTAACTGGTTGTGGCAAGGATCATTCGGAGGACATTCAATCCATAGATTTCAGTGTAAAGTTCTTTACTGTATCCGGAACGGTATACGACTCGTCGGAGTCGCTTCCCGGCACTCCTCTTCCAGACATTAAGATCACGATGACCGCATATTGGTACGACGATTCCGCACGGAACAATCCTATCTATTCTGAAACTACTTGGACGACCTCCGACGGCAGGTACCAGTTCCACAAAGCATGGGAGATGACCATGCAGAATGTCTATTATGTGCTGGTGGTCAGTGATGACTCGAAGTCGAGGTCCGTCCATTTCAAACCGGTTGAGCAGGAGCTCTACCTGCGTGCGCATACCGACTCCTACGACAATGTCACGCGTTCCTATGAAGTGAGGAACAACGATTTCTACCTGCTTCCCGAATAGCCTTGATACGGCATTTGAGCCTTCTGCCTCCGCTCTCCCTCCATACGCGGGGAAGATAGCCGGTCTCTTCCTTGAAGGCTCTCCTGAAGTCACTCTTGTCCTGGAATCCGACTGTCCTTGCAACCTCTGACATAGTCATGTCCGGACGGGAAAGCAACAACCTTTTCGCATCACCTATCCTTAGGCGTTTCCTGATGGTCAGGAAACGTTCTCCAGTACAGATCCACAGGAGATCGGAGACATCCTCCCGCGGCACTCCGAGCCTATCTGCAACGCAGTCCATGTCCGATGCCGGATCAAGATACTCCCGGAACAATATCCATTCCATCAACTCCCGCCTGATGATCTTTCGGGCTGGGGTGACGTACGGTGTCCTGGCTGAAGAAGACTTGAGGGCGGAGAGGTATCGCATTCGGATGTCCATAGTCTGAGTTCAGTAAAGATGCTATAAATTTAGCAAAAATGTCTAAATTTGTAATCTTCGACATTCAATAAACATAAAACGATGCTTGACATTCACAATTTCGACAAGTTCGCGGAAATGGAAACCCCATTCTATTTCTACGACATCGACCTTTTCGAGCGGACGGCGGACAAGCTTGCTGCCTTGTCCGTGACCTATGACATAGGTGTCCACTATGCGATCAAGGCCAACTCAGAGGAGCGCCTGCTGTGCATGCTTTCCGCGCGCGGCTTCGGTGCTGACTGCGTCAGCGCCAACGAAGCCGTACACGCTTCGAAATGCGGCTTCGCCCCCGCTTCCATCATGCTTGCCGGCGTAGGCAAGACCGACAAGGAGATCCGTACTTCGCTCGAGGTCGGCATCGGTTGTTTCAATGTCGAGTCCATCCCGGAGATGGATGCCATCGACGGCATCGCAGGAGGTATGGGGATCAAGGCGCCCGTCGCTCTCCGTATCAATCCCAATATCGACCCGCATACCCACAAATATATCACTACTGGCCTGGAGGAGAATAAGTTCGGTATCTCCCGCTTCGAGTTCGACGCCGCCCTTGAGAAGCTCCGCTCCTGCCGAAACCTCGAGTTCAAGGGACTTCTTTTCCATATCGGTTCGCAGATCACGGACGTGGAGAATGTATTTGGCCTAGAGTCGCGTTGCGGCCGTGAACTCGTGAGCTGGTTCGAGGAGCACGGGCTCAAGGTCGAGAACGTCGACTTCGGCGGAGGTCTCGGTGTCGACTACGAGGACCCGGACGGCTCTCCTGTCGCCGACTTCGAGACGTGGATGAAGGCCCTGCGCAGCTGTTTCCCCGTAGGGGAGGGCTACAAGCTCCATATCGAGCCGGGTCGCGCCATCGTGGCGCAGTGCGGCTCGCTGATCACCAGGGTGGTGTTTGTCAAGAAGGGACGCACCAAGAATTTCGTCATAGTGGATGCGGGCATGAACGACCTTATCCGTCCCGCCTTGTACGGGGCGTACCACAAAGTTGAAAACCTGAGCGCATCCTATCTCCGTGGCGATGATACCAAGGACTGCGCCTACGATGTCGTGGGACCCATCTGCGAGTCGAGCGACGTCTGGGGAGAGGGAAGAATCCTGCGGCAGACCTGCCGCGGGGACCTGATGGCCATACGCACCGCAGGCGCATATGGCCGCACCATGGCAAGCCGGTACAACATGAGGGACCTTGCTCCCGCCGTGTATTCGGATGAAATATAATAGTTTGAATTAATATATGTTTGAGAATCTATCTGAGAGACTGGAGCGCTCCTTCAAGATACTGAAGGGCGAAGGAAAGATTACCGACATCAATGTCGCCGAGACCCTAAAGGATATACGCAGGGCTTTGCTCGACGCCGATGTCAGTTACAAGGTAGCCAAGGAATTCTGCGACCGGGTGAAGGCCAAGGCGATGGGACAGAATGTCCTCACCGCGGTCAAGCCGCAGCAGATGATGGTCAAGATCGTCCACGACGAATTGGCCGATTTCATGGGCAGCGAGTACACCGACATCAATATCAAGGGCCAGCCCGGCATCGTGCTGGTGGCCGGTCTGAACGGTTCCGGTAAGACCACATTCTCCGCCAAGCTCGCAAACCATATCAAGAGCAAGAGGGGGATGAAGGTCCTGCTCGCGGCGTGCGACACTTTCCGTCCTGCGGCCATCGACCAGTTGAAGACGCTCGGCTCCCAGGTGAATGTCCCCGTCTATAGTGAGGACGGCGTCAAGGATCCCATCGCCATAGCTTTGAATGCCATCCGTACGGCCAAGAGCGAGGGATACAGCGTCGTCGTCATCGATACCGCCGGCCGTCTGGCCGTTGACCAGGAGCTGATGGACGAGATCTCCGCCCTGCATCAGGCCGTCCATCCGACCGAGACTCTGTTCGTCGTGGATGCCATGACCGGTCAGGATGCCGTGGAGACCGCCAAGGCCTTCAATGACCGTCTGGATTTCGACGGAGTCGTCCTGACCAAGATGGACGGCGACACCCGCGGCGGTGCAGCCCTCTCGATCAAGGCCGTGGTCGGCAAGCCCATCAAGTTCGTCTCGACTGGCGAGAAGATGGAGGCCCTGGACGTGTTCCATCCGGCCCGCGTCGCAGACCGTATCCTCGGCATGGGAGACGTCGTGTCCCTCGTCGAGAAGGCCCAGGAGCAGTATGATGAGAAGCAGGCACGCGAACTCAAGAAGAAACTCGCCAAGGACCAGTTCACGCTCGAGGATTTCTACGAGCAGATCCAGCAGGTCAAGAAGATGGGTAACATCAAGGACCTGGCCGGCATGCTTCCGGGCATGGACAAGGCACTCAAGGACGTCGACATCGACAATAAGACCGCCTACAAGGCCACCGAGGCCATCATCCAGTCCATGACAGTGCAGGAGCGCCGCCATCCGGAGATCATCAACGGCTCCCGCCGCAAGAGGATAGCCGACGGATCGGGTACCTCCCTCCCGGAGGTTAACCGTTTGCTCAAGCAATTCGAAGGCACCCGCAAGATGATGAAGTCAGCCGTCAACGGCTCTCTGGCCCAGCAGCTTCGCGGCATGCGCCGCCGCTAGCGAGGCACGGAGGCTGATTGCCTCACAAACCTTTCGCTTCGCTTCATCCCACCGCTGCGCTTCGCTTGCGGTCCCCCCGTTCACGAGGCCACGGGCGGCCACGGGTTTGTCGAGGCAATCAGCCTCCGTGTCAGTCTCCGAAGAGGAGGCGCATGTCGCGGGCGATGCCCGGTCCGGCAATGGATTCGGGGACGAACTCCCAGTGGCCTATGACCTTGGGGTCGCCTATCACTGCAGAATCGATCGATCCGTGCTCTTTCAGGTATTCGTAGATCATATCCCGGATCTCGGGATACTTCTTCACGACCCTCTCTTCGATGCGGTCGGTATCAACCCCGATCTTGTCCAGCGTCCCGCCTCCGCCGGAGGCGCGATAGGAGGTCATGGCTACGTTGTACGTAGCGGTCGGATCAAAGGGGGTGCCGTCCGCCATCGAACTGATGGTGATACGCTCTCCTGCGGGCTTGGTGACGTCCACCGTGTAGTTGATTCCGGCCATGGAATCGAAGTTGTAGCTGGCGCCGACGAACGACCAGCGCTCCAGTCCTGTGCGGGCGTCAGGAAGGTTGTGGATGTTCAGGACGCGGTCCCCGGGCTTTGCGGCCGTGCGTATCCACAGGTCGTAGGACGCTTCGAGATAATCCTTGACTTCCTTGCCGGAAAGCTTGACCACTGAAAGCTGGTTCTCGTACTGGTACAGGGTGAACAGGTCGTTGTATACCAGTTTGCCGGCCTTGATGACTCCGCGCTGGTTGAGGGGGGCCGCTATGGATATCTGGGCAGGTTCGCAACCGAGGCTGACGGTGTGGATAAGGTTGAGATAATCGCTCATGCCGGCGAAGGCGTCACTTAGCCTCAGGTCGGTCTTGAGTTCGCCTACTTCCTTGAGGGTAAAAGCTTTGACAGCCTCGTAGTCCTTTTGGAACACCTTGCGCATTTCCGGATCGGCCATCTCCTTGCGGATGGGGATGAGCCCGGACTTGACGGATTTGGCAACTACATTGTGCTTCTTTATGGTAAGGTCCACGATGCCGTGTCCGAGATTGCGCGAATGGCTTCCGGAATTGAGAAGGGCGATGGTGCCGTTGTCGGTCACGAAGGGCCTGTGGTCATGGGCGCAGACGAGTACGTCGACGCCTTTCAAGCTCTTGTACAGGTCGAGTCCCTGGCTTTCCAGGACCGATCCGTCACCGTCTCCTGTGCCGGAATGGACCGCTACTATGACTATCTGCGGCTTTTCCTTCGCGATGACCATGTCGACATCCTGCTGTACCAGCGGTATCAGCGACTCGAAATGCATGCCGCTCCAGATGCTCTCGTCCAGCCAGGCCTTGATGTTCGCATTGTTGAACCCGAGCACAGCGATTTTGACCTTGTTCTTCTTCAGGATGGTATAGACCGGGAAATACGGCTTGCCGTCTTCCTTGATGGCGTTGCCTCCGAGGAAGGGGATACCGAAGCCTTCGATCTCGCGAGAGATGCGGTCATATACGGGATGGCCGGTCTCCACGTCGTGGTTGCCCCAGACTATGGCGTCATAGTCCATGTAGTCCACCATGCGCGAGAATACATGTGGGACTCCGGTTTCTACATAATTGTAGTAATAAGCGGCGTTGTTGCCCTGAAGGAAGTCGCCCGCGTCGATGAGGATGACATTATCCTTGCCTGCGGCAGTGCGGACGCTGTCCACGAAATAGTTGGCTGCAAGCATGGAATTCTGCGTGCGGCCGTCGACATACGTGGAATCGAAATAAGTTCCGTGAATGTCGTTGGTGGTCAGGATATGGAAACTGTATTCACCGTCCTTGGGACCGCAGCATGCCGCTGCGAGCAGGGCGGGGAGGATGAATCTAAAGGCTTTGTACATATCTGGGAGGTCTTAGTATCGTCGGGAAAGACTTACAGGCTTATAGCGGGACCGGTCTGGGCAGGGCGCTCCTGCCGGGCCTGCCGGCGTCCGGAGGACGCGTTTTCACGGGCGTGGCGGAACGAATCGAGATTGAATATCAGCGTAGCCTTGGCCTGCGTTCCGATGAAAGGCCCGATACGGTCCTCATCCTCTCCAGAGGGGGTAATGAAATGGCAGACGGCTGAGATCCTCGCATTTACGAATCCGCTGGCCAGGGGCTGCCAATAAAGCTCGATGCGGTCATACCATGAAGCATAGCCTCTGCGGGTAAAGTAGAAGGTCTCTCCTGAATAAAGGGTCCTTGCATACGTCGAAGCGTAAGATATGGAATCATAGGCGCTGCTGCGGTAAACCATCTGGTTGTCACCGTAATAGAATGTGTTTTCGAGACCGAAACCCCAGTTGCGGACATCGAATACGGCTTCAACCCCCATGGGGAAATGGGCTTTGTCACTGATCACCTCGCCGGTCGCTTCATCCGTTACGGCTATGCTGTAGTCGAGCTGGTAGGATGCGATCGGACCTGCCTTGAACGACAGTGCCTGCATGCCGGTCTTCTGACCGAAATCCGCTTTCAAATAAGGGTTGAACAACGCCACATCAGTGTCACTGCCATATATGAGGTTGCCGCTCGTGTGCGCATAAGAGCCGGACCAGCCGAGGAACGCCCAGTCCAGGACCTTGAAGGCACCTGCGGTAGATACCATTTCGCATCCTACCCTGTCGACACCGCGCTTGCCCACGATGTCAGCGGTGAGCTCAGCCTTGAAGCGGGGAGCCTCGTACTTGACTGTAATCCCCTCGAAGTTAGGATCATAATACCGGAGGTCATCTGCGAAGATGGCACGGGTGTAATCTCCTCCTAGCACGGTCCTGGGAAATATGCCGGCATAAAGGTCCAACTGACCGTTGCCAGTCCGAGTCCGGTAATTGTAGTAGAAGAAGAAATCCTTGATCAGTTCGCTGTTCCTGAGGGAAGGATCATGTTCGGTTTCGGAAAAAGAGGCGATGTCCGTAGGATTCACGCCGAGGTTCTTCGTGAGATCGACTCCCAACGCAAGCCTGTGGGTGATGCTGCGGTTCTGGTCGAACCGAAGTATGGCCGACGGGGAGAAACGGGCGACGTTGTAGGTATTCGTCAGCATGAAGATCTCATCGCACGCATCGAAATTCCTTATATCGGTGAAATAATGGAAATCGATGTTGTACTCGACCTTAACGGGATTGTCCTGGGTGCTTGTCTGCCTGCGGAGCAGGTCGGGAAGGTCCAGCAGGGACTGGGCCGCAATACCTGACGACGCAGCGGCGAAAAGCGCGGCGGAGAGAATCAAAGACTTGACTTTCATGGTACCTATGTCTAAATGTGCACGTATATAAGATGCATTTCCGGTCTTGTTCGTTGCACGGAATCCGTTCTCTTTCGTGCCGGGTGGGGAGGATTCTGCATCTTTTTCCGTATTTTTGTAAAAATGGCGTTTATGTTGAAGCTTCAAACCAGGGTGGAGTGCGGCAGCGCTCCGTTCCGCATGTCGTATTCGGACGGCATCGTGCTGCTGGGCAGCTGTTTCGCAGATGAGATCGGCGCGCGTATGTCGGACGCCGGCTTCGATGTCTGCGCAAACCCTTTCGGAACGCTCTACAATCCGGTTTCCATCTCCGATGCGGTCAGCAGGCTGGAGAGCGGAGAGCCTTTCGTCCAGGACGACTGCGTAGAGATGGGCGCGGGTGCGGGGCTTGTCTGCTCCTTCCGTCATCACACCTCCTTCGCCCGTCGGACTCAGGAGGAATTCCTCGCGCATGCGAACGCATCCCTTGCGGAGTCCCATGAGCGCTGGAGCAAGGCCGGGATCGTCATCCTGACCCTCGGCACCGCGTGGTGCTTCCGGCACAGGGAGAGCGGCATGGTGGTCGCCAACTGCCTTAAACGACCGGACCGCGAATTCTCGCGCGAGCGCCTTTCCTTCCAGGACACCGTATCCATACTGTCCGGCATCGTGTCCCGTTTTCCGGACAAGCGTTTCATCTTCACTGTCAGTCCTATCCGCCACATAGCCGACGGTGCCCATGGCAACCAGCTCAGCAAAGGCACCCTCCTGCTCGCTGCTGACAGCGTGACTGACGGGGAGCGCGTGGTGTATTTCCCTGCCTACGAGATCCTAATGGACGAGCTCCGGGATTACCGGTTCTATGCCGAGGACATGGTGCATCCGAGCGCGCAGGCAGTGGACTACATCTGGGAGCGTTTCTGCGACTTCGCCCTCGCGGATGGAGAGAGGCAGACACTCCTGGACAATATCAAGGCCTGCCGCCGGTCCAGGCACAGACCTATGGAAAGGTAGGGGAGCGGTCCCCTTATTTGGCATATGCCACGGAACGGGTCTCCCGGATGACGGTGATCTTCACCTGGCCGGGATAAGTCATCTCCTCCTGGATCTTCTGGGCTATGTCGGTTGAGAGCCTTGCGGCCTGCTCGTCAGTCACTTCTTCTGCACCTACTATCACGCGGAGCTCGCGTCCCGCCTGGATGGCGTATGACTTGGTGACGCCCGGATATGACGCGGCAAGGTCTTCCATGCCCTTGAGACGCTTGATGTAAGACTCGATGACCTCGCGGCGGGCTCCCGGACGGGCACCGGAGATGGCGTCACCGACGAGCACCAGCGGAGCGATGATGGAAGTCATCTCCGTCTCCTCGTGGTGGGCTCCGATGGCGTTGCAGATCTCGGGCTTCTCCTTGTATTGCTCGGCGATCTTCATGCCAAGGAGGGCGTGGGGAAGCTCCGGATCCTGCTCGGAGACCTTACCGATATCGTGGAGGAGACCGGCGCGCTTGGCCAGTTTGGGATTGAGCCCGAGCTCCGATGCCATGATCGCGCAGATGTTGGCGACTTCGCGCGAATGCTGGAGAAGGTTCTGGCCATACGAGGAGCGGTATTTCATGCGTCCGATGAGACGGACGAGCTCCATGCTCATGCCGTGGATGCCGAGGTCGATGCATGTCCTCTTGCCGGTCTCGAGGATCTCGTCCTCGAGCTGTTTCTGGACCTTTGCGACCACTTCCTCGATGCGTGCGGGATGGATGCGGCCGTCGATGACGAGCTGATGAAGCGCGAGTCGTGCGACCTCCCTGCGAACGGGATCGAATGCGGAAAGCAGGATGGCGTCCGGGGTGTCGTCCACGACGATTTCAACCCCGGTGGCAGCCTCCAGGGCGCGGATGTTGCGTCCCTCACGGCCGATGATGCGGCCCTTGATCTCATCGTTCTCGATGGGGAAGGTCGTCACTGCGTTCTCGATGGCCGTCTCAGTGGCGGTGCGCTGTATGGTATTGATAACGATACGCTTGGCTTCCTTGGCGGCATTGAGCCTCGCCTCGTCCATGGTGTCGTTGATATAGGCCTGGGCCTCCGTGCGCGCCTCGGCCTTCATGTTCTCCATGAGGACGTTCTTGGCCTCGGCGGCGCTCATGCCGGCAATGGCTTCAAGCTGGCGGTTGACCTGCGAGATGAGGCGGTCGTACTCCTCGCCTTTCTTGTCTACATTCTCGGTGCGGGCCTGAAGGCTCTGCTTGAGTGAATCGTTTTCCTTGATCTTGCGTGCAAGGTCCTCGTTCTTCTGGTTGAGGGTGTTCTCCTTCTGCTTCAGGCGGTTCTCGGCGTCGCGGAGCTGGTTGTTCTTCTCGCTCACGTACTGGTCGTGCTCGCTCTTGAGCTGGAGGAAGCGTTCCTTGGCCTGCAGGATCTTGTCCTTCTTGATGTTCTCGGCGTCGTTCTTTATCTTTTCCGCTTCGAGGCGGGCCTGCTCGAGGATCTCCTCGCGCTTGCCCTTCAGGCCCTGCCTGCGGATGAATATGGAGATGGCCAGGGCGAGCGCAGCGCCCAGTATGGCGGCCAAAATGTAGTAAACCAACATATATGTGAAGATTATATGGTTAATAAAAATGCTTTAGGTCTTAATACAATACAAGCCGGCACATGCCTGGAAGCATGCACCGGCTTGGTATATTGAAAAAAAGCCGTTAGTCGGGTGTCAGAAAATCTTAATGATAAGATTTGAGCTCCGAATCAGTTCCGGCGTCCACCGTCCCGCTTCCGCGGAATCCCGTGAGGTCACCTTGGCCTGCCATCCCTCATTCGAGTTACCCGGTTCCGAGGAACTTGTTGTTTTCAGCACGATGGACTAACGGCTACTTTTTATCAATGTTGTCCAGGTAGGCACTTGTGCGGCTGAGCATCGCCTTGGCCTCCTCGTTCACAGAGGAAAGCCTCTTCTGGTATGACATCCGGCTGACGGTCTCGTTCAGGGCCACGAAGGAGAGCTTGTCCACAAGTGTCTTGTCCGGGAACTTGGCATCATAGGCGGCAAGCTTCTGGTTGATGGAGTCAGCAGCCAGTCTCATAAGCTGCTCCATCTCCGGAGAAGTCGCCTTAAGGGGATAGTCCTTGCCGGCTATCTTGATGGTAATGCTCTGTTCCATATCACTTTTCAAGCAACGAGATACACTTATTGATCTCCTTTATGAGTTTATCTATCCGTTCCTTCGCGCTGTCGGAACTGCCTGTCGGTGTCAGAAACGCTTCAGCGAGCCTGAGATTCTCTACCTGTCTCTCCAACTCGGTTATCTGCTTCCTGTAGGTGTCATTGGAGGCTTCGCTGGCGGCGAGTCTGGAACGGAGGTCGGCGTTGGCCTCCCTTTCACCCTCGTACAGTGCGATGATGCGTTCGAAATTCTGTTGTATTTCTTCAAACATTCCTGTCCAATTTACACATACTCTGCAAATTTAGGAAAATTGTGCGGAAAATGAACCCTTATCCCGGACATTTTTGGGCGATTTCGCATATATTTGCAACATCATGAGCAAAAACGGAGTTTTGACTGTTGCCGCCGTCACGCCAAGGGTGTGGCTTGCGGATCCTGCGAAGAATGCAGAGGAGATCATCAGCCTTGCCTGCGAGGCGGCAGCCGTAGGCGCTGACATCATCGTGTTCCCTGAAATGAGCGTCACCGGCTCTACCTGCGGAGACCTCTTTAAGCAGTCATTACTGCTTGATGCTGCGCAAAAGGCGGCGGAGTCGGTTGCGAAGGCATTGCCCAGTCTGGAAGCTACGATTGTCATCGGCCTTCCGGTGCCCTCGGAAGGAGGTTTCTCCTCCGGAGCAGCAATCATCAAGCGCGGCCGCTTCGTAGGAAGTGACTCCCGTTTCCTGCTGGTCACGGGGGACCGCATCCCAGAAGACCTGCCCGAGGGGACATCCCTGGTGCTGCATCTGGCGGCCGTCCCGGAGCTGGTGACCCGCCATGCGGTCCGCAAGCGGACGCTGGCCGGGCTGACTTACCGGACCGGGGCTGCTTATGTCTATTGCGCCGCGGGGTACGGCGAGTCCACAGGTGACGCCGTATATGCCGGCCCTTCGCTGATCTATCAGAAAGGCAGGCTGCTGGCGGAGAACGGGCGTTTCAAGACAGAGTCGGGCATCATCTATGCCGCCCTGGACCCTTCTGCTGAAGCGGAGGAGCCTTCGCCGGCTCCGGAAGTCCAGATGCCCAATCCCCATCCTTTCGTCCCCGCCGATCCGGATGTGCTGGCATTACGCTGCGAAGAGATCCTTTCCATCCAGGTCAACGGACTCCGCACCCGTCTTGAACATGTTGGATGCAAAACCGCGGTCCTGGGTATCTCGGGCGGGCTTGATTCCACTTTGGCGCTGCTGGTGACCGCAGCGACTTTCGACAGCCTCGGCTACGACAGGAAGGGCATCATCGCCGTCACGATGCCGGGCTTCGGCACCTCGAAACGTACGCACTCCAATGCCTCCGACCTTATGGCTGCTCTCGGAGTGGATGCACGGGAGATCCCTATCGGTGCAGCCGTGTCGCAGCATTTCTCGGACATAGGCCACGATCCTGAAAATCATAATGTTACGTTTGAGAATGCCCAGGCCCGCGAGCGTACCCAGATACTGATGGACATCGCCAACGATACCGACGGCCTCGTGGTCGGAACCGGGGACCTCTCCGAGATCGCACTCGGCTGGTGTACCTACAACGGCGACCACATGGCCAATTATTCCGTAAACGCCGACGTACCGAAGACCTTGATGCAGGCCATGGTGCGCTGGGCAGCCGTGAACCGTTTCCCGGAGGCTCGGAAGACCTTGCTGGACATCGTTGATACGCCCATCAGCCCAGAGCTGACTCCGGTTGACGAGCACGGCAACATCAAGCAGAAGACCGAAGACATCGTCGGCCCGTATGAGCTTCACGACTTCTTCCTCTATCACCTGGTCCGTCATGCCCGTCGTCCGCGCGAGATCCGCTCCCTTGCGGTGGAGGCTTTTGCTGGCAAATACGACGAAGCCACCGTCGACCGATGGCTCCGTAAATTCCTCTGGAGGTTCTTCTCCCAGCAGTTCAAGCGCTCATGTTCCCCTGAAGGCCCGCGTGTCGGGTCTGTCTGCCTTTCGCCTCGAGGCGCATGGGCAGCTCCTTCCGACGTCTCCGCCGCCCTCTGGGTCTCCGATCTCGATTGACCTTTACGGCAGCAATGCCATCCTGAAAACTGTGCCACCCTCGGCAACATAAGAGGGAGGGTCCCAAGCTATGCTTGGGAGGGGTCCTGAGGAGCAGGACGTTTTCAGGATGGCATTGCTGCCGTAAAAGGGCTAGAGTGTCGCGATGAGGCGGGTGAAGAGCTCGCACATGCGGTCTGCGGCGGCATCCGCTGCGCGGACCACGTCCTCACCGTCGTTGTGGTTCCTGGTGATGTTGTCGGTATTGCACTTGTTGGTGATCACGGACATTCCGAACACGCGGATGCCGCAATGGCGCGCCACAATGACCTCCGGAATGGTGGACATTCCCAGTACGTCAGCGCCGACCATCCGGTAGAACCGGACTTCGGCGGGAGTCTCGTAAGTAGGACCGGGATTGCCGAAATACACACCCTTGTGATACCGCACCCCCATATCGATGGCAATCTGCTGGGCCCTGTCTATGAGCTCGAGGTCGTATGCGCACGTCATGTCGGGGAAACGCGGACCGAAATCCTCGAAGTTGGGTCCCAGCAAAGGGTTGGGGAAGAGGCTGATATGGTCCTTGATGATCATCAGGTCGCCGACCTCGAAGTCGGGATTGGCTCCGCCGGCGGCATTGGATACGAAAAGATATTCGATGCCGAGCGTCTTCATGACGCGGACCGGCAGCGTGACGAGCTCCATCGGATAGCCTTCGTAGTAGTGGAAGCGTCCCTGCATGGCGATGACGAACTTGCCGCCGAAATCCCCGGCGATGAAGTTGCCTTTGTGACCGATGGCGGTGGATACAGGGAACCCGGGGATGGTCCGGTAAGGGATGACGACAGGGTTCTCTATGCGGTCGGCAAGCTTGCCGAGCCCGCTGCCGAGGATGATTCCGGCCACGGGGGCACGGCCTCCGAGCTGCTCGCGGATGAACGCGGCAGCGGCATTGATCTTTTCAACTCTGGGGTCCATGGCTGTAAGTTTAAAGCTCGTCGAAATCGACGTCGCTCTCCCCGGCGCGGGGAGAAGGGGAGTCTGAACTCAGGCAGTTCTGCTTGATGTATCCGATGACTTCGGCCAGACCCTCCTGGAACTTGTCGAAATCCTCCTTGTACAGGAAAATCTTGTGCTTGTCGAACGAGAATGAACCGTCACGCTCCTGCTTGCGCTTGCTCTCGGTGATGGTCAGGTAGAAATCATTATTGCCCTTCGTCGCTTTGACGTCAAAGAAATACGTACGTTTGCCGGCCCTGACCGGTTTGGAGAAAACATCCTCGCCGTTCCTGTCCGGGGTGCCTGTCCGCTCGAAATCCTCTCTGTACATGGTCTTGTTTTTAATGCTTTTCTACGCAAAAATAGGATTTTTTCCCGATTCTCGTGTTATATTTGCAGAAAATATGCTATTTGTTTGAAATAACATGCTGAACAGAAGAATTCTCAGGATAAAGGCCTTCAAGGTGCTCTACAGCTATGCTGAAAACCCTTCCATGAGCTTGAAGGAAGCACAGGCCCAGCTGGAAATGTCCTGCAGGGCCACCCGCAGCCTCTATCTCTTCATGCTTTCCATCATTCCCGCCCTCACGGAGGAGGCGCGCGCCCGCATCGATGCGGCCCGCTCCAAGTTCAACCCCACGGAAGAGGAAAAGCATCCCAATCTCAAATTTGTCGAAAACGCCATAGCGCCGCTCCTGTCCGAGGATCCGGACTTCCAGAAAGCCGTCTCCCGCGAGAAACTTTCCTGGGACCAGTACGACGTGCTCCTCAGGAACCTTTACGACAGCATACGCGGCAAGTCCTATTATTCCAAGTACATGGCTTCCCAGGAGCGTTCCCTGGCTGAGGATGTGAAGCTCTTCATCAGGATATTCGAGGAGGAGTTCGTTGACAATACCGACCTCGAGGACATCCTGGAGGACCTCTCCATCTACTGGAACGATGACCTCGCCTATGCACTGACCTGCTGCTGCCGTACGCTCGACTCTTTCGTGGCGGGGGAGCGCTGGTCGCTGCCGCCGCTCTACCAGAGCGAGATGGCCGGCCGCGAGGGCATGGACAGCGACAAGCGCTTCGTCACCGAGCTCCTCCGGGCTGCATACTGCAACTACGGCACTTTCTATGACAAGATCGCAGCGTCCGTCCCTAAGTGGGACAAGGACAGGCTTTTCGTCATAGACATGGTACTTATCATCTGCGGTCTGGCGGAAGCAAAGGCATTCCCGGAGATCCCCGTCAAGGTCACCATCAACGAGTATGTCGACATCTCCAAGTATTACAGCACTCCCAAGAGCCGGTCTTTCGTGAACGGCATACTCGACGGGATCATCCAGGAGATGCTCGCCTCGGGAGAGATCGTCAAGTCCGGCCGCGGCCTGCTCTAGTTTTTTTATCGAAGTTTTTCGTGTATATTTGTAGTATAAATATAAAACCACAGACATGAACTTTCTTACTATCCCTCTACAGGCCGCACAGCAGGCCGCTCCGACCGCGGGTGCGGGAGGAATGTGGATCATGATCCTCCTCCTCTTCGGCGTGATGTATTTCTTCATGATCAGGCCCCAGCGCAAGCAGCAGAAGGAGCTTGAGGCTTTCCGCTCATCCCTCAAGAAGGGTGACAAGGTTGTCACCACCGGAGGTATCTACGGCACCGTGGACGAGATTACCGACAGGACCGTCCTCATCAAGGTCGACGGCGACGTCAAGCTCAGGGTCGACAAGAATTCCATCGTAAAGGATTATACGAGCGCCCAGTAAACGGGTGTTTGATCCATGCTGAAGGACACGTTGCACAGGCTTCTCCGGAAGCTGGGCATGAACGGGAGGGACCTCGCAGTTTTTCTGCTGTCTCTCCTGTTGGCTTTCAGCATATGGATATCCCACAATCTTTCGCTGCAGTACTCTTCCGTCGTCAGCGTGCCGGTCATCGCGCGCAGCAATATCGAAGGGCACTCTGCCGAGTCTTCCAACACCAGCCCTGTGGTGGCCCGCTGCCGCACCACAGGCTACCGTCTCCTCAAGAAAAACCGCATGTCCCGCCGGGGACAGCTGTATGTCTATTTCTCGCCGGATGACCTCCATCCAGACGAGGGCGATGTGTATTATATCACAAGCAACGAACTGAGCGGCTATTTCAGCGAGATCTTCGGCGACAATGTCCAGCTGGAGTCCTTCGTGTCCTCGCGCGTGCAGTTCCGTTTCCCGGAGGAGAACCACAAGACCGTTCCCGTACAGGCCGTGAGCGTCACCGGCTTCAAACCTCAGTACATGGCGCGCGGCCCCATGAAGATAACCCCTGACTCGGTCATCGTATATGGTGAGCCCCTGCAGCTCCAGAACATCGACCGTGTCGTTACGGAGACGATTACGCTCCAGAACCTTTCAGCCGGCGCTCACGGCATGGCCCGCATCGAGCCGCCGCGGGGGAGCGTCCGGCTTTCCGTCGATGAAGTCAGTTACGCCCTTGACGTCACCCGATATGTCGAAGTTCGCAGGGAGGTCAAGGTCGGGACCCGCAATGTCCCGGCCGGAAGGGACCTGACAGTATATCCTTCTGTGACAGACGTAGTCTTCCGCTGCGTCTTCCCCCTGGCCTCGGACCCGACTGAGGGCATCTCCTTCTATGTGGACTACAACGATTTCGTCCATTCGATCAACGGCCGCTGCGTGCCGCGCGACAGCGGACTTCCCTCAAGCGTCATAGACTACACGGTCGAGCCCGGTGTGCTCGAGTGCATAGAGAGCGTCCTGCGATGAAAACCATTCTGGTCACCGGCGGCATCGGAAGCGGCAAGTCTGAAGTCTGCCGCCATTTGGTTTCGCGCGGTATCCCCGTTTATGACTCGGATGCCCGGACCAAGCGGCTGTATGACGAAGTCCAAGGCCTGGCGGCGCGCGTGGACGCCGCGCTTGGCGGCGGCATGCTCGACGCAGAGGGGCGGCTGGACCGCAAGGCCCTCGCCGCTGCGATATTCTCCGACCATGAAGCCCTGCGCCGCCTGGAGGCTGTCGTCCATCCGGAAGTCCTCGCGGACTTCCTGCGCTGGCGCGACGCCCAGGATGCGGCTGCCGTCGTCATGGAGTCGGCCATAGCCGCGGACCTGCCCCTATTCAAGGGGGTATTCGATCACGTCATCCTCGTCGACGCTCCTGAGGACATACGGCTCGAGAGGGCGTGCAGCCGTGACGGAGCACCCCGCGAGGCCGTACTGCGACGTATCCGGGCCCAGCATCAGGACGCGGGACTAGCCGACGCAGTCATCGTCAATGATTCCACCCTCGAGGTTCTATGCTCCCGCACGGACAAGGCTCTGGAAAAATTAGTATATTTGCAACTCAACAATAATGAAGAAAAAATGAAAACAGACCTTTCGAAAATCCTGTCAGTATCCGGCCAGCACGGCCTGTACCAATATATCGCCCAGGCCCGCAACGGCGTCATCGCCGAGTCGCTGGCCGACGGCAAGCGCACCGTTTTCGACATGCGCAGCCGCATCACCACCCTTGCCGATATCGCCATTTTCACATCTGAGGGCGAACTCAGGCTCAAGGATGTCTTCGGTGCCCTTCACGAGGCTCTCGGAGACGCTGACGCTCCAGGTGCCAAATCCTCCCCGGACGAGCTCAAGTCCTTGTTCGCCAAGGCTGTGCCGGACTATGACGAGGACCGCTTCTATGTCTCGCATATGAAAAAGGTGGTGGAGTGGTACAATGATCTGAAGGCCCACGCTTCCCTCGAGTTCGTTGAGGAAGAAGAGGAGGCGGAGGCCGACGCTGAGCCTTCACCGGATCCTGCCAATGAATAAAAGATTGCAGGTCGTCACGCTCGGATGTTCCAAGAATACCGTGGACACCGAGCATCTCCTCGCCCAGGTCGGACAGTCGTATGAGATAGTTCCCGAGGGCGTGGAGGAGCCCGTTGACGTCCTGCTGCTCAATACCTGCGGATTCATTGGCGATGCCAAGGAAGAGTCCATCCAGGCCATCCTTGAGGCCGCTGAACGCAAGAAATCCGGCCTGGCCGGCAAGCTGATGGTCTTCGGCTGCCTGTCCCAGCGCTATGCATCCGAGCTTCCCGGGCTTATCCCTGAAGTTGACGCTTGGTTCGGGGCGCGCGACCTTATGCCGGTGGTGCGCGCTTTGGGGGTGGAACCTTCCGAAGCTGCGCGTAACGACCGCCGGCTGACCGGCAAGATACGCAGCTATGCGTTCCTGAAGATTTCCGAAGGATGCGACCGCCGTTGCTCCTATTGCGCCATCCCTTTCATAAGGGGAGCGCATCGCTCGGTGCCGATGGAGGACCTCGTTGAAGAGGCCCGGCGGCTTGCAGCACAGGGAGTGAAGGAACTTGTCGTCATCGCGCAGGATACTACCTATTACGGGCTTGACCTCTATCGCCGCCGGGCTCTGGCAGAGCTGCTTCGCAGGCTCTCCGGGGTGGAGGGAATAGAGTGGATCCGCATCCATTATTCGTACCCTGCCGATTTCCCCGAGGATGTCCTGGACGAGATGGCTTCCAATCCCAAGGTCTGCCCTTACCTCGACATTCCTCTCCAGCATGTCTCCGACAGGATGCTGGACATGATGCACCGTCATGTCGACGGCGCCTGGACACGCGCGCTCATACGGAAGATGCGCGAAAAGGTGCCGGGAGTCGCCCTGCGCACCACCATGATCGTCGGGCATCCGGGTGAGACGGAAGAGGATTTCGAAGAGTTGCTCGACTTTGTCCGCGAAGCCCGTTTCGAACGGCTCGGAGCTTTCACTTACTCCGAAGAGGAGGGTACTTACGATGCCGTACATTTTGAGGACAACGTGCCGGAGGAGGTCAAGAATGCCCGTCTGGATGCGCTAATGTCGCTCCAGAAAGATATCTCGCTGGCATTCAACCGTTCCCGCGTGGGGAGTGTCGAGCGCGTGCTGGTGGATGACTGGGTGGACGGTATCCTCGTCTGCCGCAGCCGTTACGAGAGCCCCGACGTCGATGGCGAGATTCTTGTAAGGTATCCTTCCGGGTCGCCCGTCGGAAGTTTCATCGACGTACGTATTGTCGGCGCAGACGAGTATGACCTTATAGCTGAAATTATCGAATGATTGAGATATGAAAAGTCTTTCTGTTTTGTCTTTCGTGATCGCGGCGCTTTCCGCTGCCGCCCTGGTTTCCTGTGCTCCTTCTGCTTATGTCATGCAGGTGGAGTCCCGCAAGCCTTCCGAGTGCGGACTTGACCTGGCTGGAAAATCCTTGTCCGTCGTATACCTCGAATCCCCCGACGGGCGCGATTCGCTGTTCAACAACCGTGCGGCTGACGCCCTGGCCTATGGCCTGGAGTCCGACCTTTTCGACGGCGCGGAAGCCGTCAAGGTATACAACCTGACCAAGGATGCCGCAGGCGACTATGCATCAAAGGATACTGCTTCCCAGTATATCATGCTTCTCGACAGCGATGTCGTGATGATCCTGGATACTCCGGTGGCGGGTGAAAGCCATACCGGGCGAAGTCTTCCCGTCACCAGCAAGCTCTATGTATACGATTCGATGGCAGGAGAAGATGACGGCGTGACTACGCTCCAGTGTTCTTCCAGTGCAGCCTCCCTTACGGATGAAAGCCGTGCGATGAATATGGGCACGGCGCTCCTGAAACCCCTCCGCAGCAGATGGGAGCAGGAGCAGTTCACGGTGCTCTATTTCGATGGCCTTGGCCGGAAGTGGATTGACGCCGTGCTTCTGGCGGATGACATGAAATGGGCGGAAGCCATAGATCTGTGGATGGACCTCTCCAAGTCCAACAATTCTACTGTTACGTCATGCGCCCGCTACAATGTCGCCCTGGGATGTTTCATGCTGGGCCAGTATGACCTTGCGCTTGAGTGGCTTGACACTTCGGACGCAATCAGGCCCCTGTCTCTCAACAAGGGCCTGCGCAAGCGTATACTTGAGAAGAAGGGCGGATCCGCTACTTCCGATTGATCTTTTCCTTGACTTTTTCCTGGGCCCTTTTCCGCTTGCTCTCCCAGCGGGAAGTGACCTTTTCAAGATTCTTTTCGCTCAGACTCGGGAAACGTGCCCGGATCTGGGCGATTTTCTGTTTGATATAGGATTCGACATGGCGTGCGCGTTTCTCATGATACATCTCGTCGAAACCGACGAGGATGCCGGTCTCTTCGACGTCGCCGAAATCGTCGTTGATGGCCGTGCCGAAAAACTTAAGCTCCGGTGAGGTATTCATGTATGCGTTCACCAGGGGAGGGATGGCGGTACCGAGAGAGTGGATGGCTTCCTTGAGCAGCTTGTAGTCCTGCTTGAAGTCATCAGACTTGAGGATGAGGTTCATCATCCTCGGGTCGTGCTCGATCTTGATGGGATTGAACGGGTACATAAGCCCCTCATGATCAGGGAAATGCTTGGCAAGGAAATGGAGTATGAGATCTCGTCCGCAGCGGTCGTATGACGGATACATCGTCACCTTGCCGAAGAAGTATGTCATGTGCGGATGAAGGATCATCAGCGTAGACAGGCCGTCCCAGAGGTTGTCCAGTGCGAAGAGCGCTTTGGCGCCGGCCTTGGAGCTCTGGTACTCGGGCGTCACGAACGAGCGTCCCAGCTCGATGATGTGCGGGAGGTAGTCCTTCAGGAACTTGTCCGAGAAATGGAAAAGGTGGGAAGTGGCCAGGCGCGGCTGTCCGTTCTCCATCAGGGTGATGTCCGGCCCGAGTATGAAACGGTAACCTCCCAGGATGGCCTCGGCGTCCGGGTCCCATACCACGAGCTGCCTGCAGGGATTGTCCATGAGGTCGAACTCGTCGATGTCCATGGCCTTTCCGGTGCCGCCTCCGGCTGCCCGGAAAGTTATCTCCCTGAGACGCCCGATCTCGCGGAGGGTGTTGGGGGAGTCCTTCCAGTCAATGACATAAATCTCGTTTCCGCCCTTGTTGGTGTCTCGGAGTTTCTTCTCCGGGGTGAGCTCGGCCTTGATCAGGTCAATGCCCACGGGGTCGATGATGGGTTCCATGGTCGATCGGTGTTAGATGCTGTAAACTTTTCCCCTTACCCACTGTGCCCATTCCTGGGCGCTCCTCTCCTTGGTGAAGAACCCTGGTGCGATCGGTTCTCCTACCTTGACGGTGAAAGTGCTGTTCCTGGCCTTGTACATCTCGTCGGGCAGGAAAAGCATGGCGACGTTGAACTTGATGCCGAGCTTCTTGCTGAGGTTGGCGATACGGTAGAACCTCTTGGAGTTCTGGCCGATGAAGTGTACGGGTACGATATAGCGGCCGGTCTGGACGCTCTTGTTTATGAAAGCCTTGCCCCAGGGCAGGTCCTGGATCTTACCGTCTATCTTGCGGGAGCAGAGCTTGCCGGGAAACATGATGATTTGATTCTCAGAATTGAATGCTCCGTCAATGAGGGCGGGGAGGTCACGGGACTGACCGCCTATGACATTCACGGGAACGCACATCGGGGCAAGTCCCTTGATGTTCATCAGTATGTCGTTGACAAGATACTTGATCCTGCCGTCGAAGCGGCGGCCGAATACCATGCCGAGGGTGACGCCATCGATACCTCCAAGCGGATGGTTGGACACGAAGGTGAAACGGGTGTCATCCGGAAAACCGTCTAGGTGTTCCATGCCTTCAACTTTGACGTCGACCCCGAGGTAGCGTATCGTGCCCTCGCAGAAGTCAACGCCGGTGTAACCCTTTGACAAGTATTCGTTTATGTAGTCCTGGTGGATAAATCTCTTGCCCCAGTTGATGAGGAACTTGGGGATGCGGCCCTTTCCGGCCTTGGATTCTACGACCTTTTCGAGGTCGATGGTCATGGAAGCGTCCTCAGTCATTTCAGTTCGGTTTTAGTACTCACAAATATATAAAAAAACCGTGTGTTTGTCAATCAACACACGGAAAAATGATATGGCCGCTTCAGGCTCAGATCGTGTCGAATGCGAACTCCTCCCAGGGGAGGTCTGCGTCCTTGCCCTCGAAAAGCACTTGGTAAAGGTGATGGATGAGGGGGAACTCCTTCATGTCGACCTTGCCGTTCGGCGTTTCGACACCTTTTTCCGCAAGCACGGAGATGCCCTCGTACAGGCTCTTGACTGCGCTGATGGACTCCAGCGTGACACCTTTGAGCTTGAGCTGGGCTTCCTCCCGCGAGTAACCCTCGCCGAGCAGGATGCCGAAGGTCCTGGTCCTTCCTCCCTCGACGGTCACGAACAGGTCCCCGAGGCCCATCGAGATGCAGTCGGTTTCGGCCTGCACGGTCCTGAGGATGCGGCGCATCTCCCTGGCAGCCTGGAAGAAGACGGCGGCCTGGGCGTTTACGCCGGTGGGCCGCACCGAGTCTTCCCTTTGCCCGAGGCCGATGGCTATCGCCGGGCCGAGGGCATAGGCATTCTTGATGGCTACCGCATACTCGAGGCCGGTGACGTCATGCGTCATGGACACATGCAGGAAGCCGGTCTGGAGACACTCCTTCATCATGCGCAGCACGTCTGAGTCGGGACCGCTGATGGTGGTAGCGGTGTGCTCGCCGTCGATGATGTCCTGGGCGATGCCCGGCCCGCCGAGCATGTAGACCTCTCGGCTGATGCCGGCTTCGGAAAGCTCCTTCTCCCAATACTGAGGCCACGTGGAGAGCGAACCGTCTTCATTCACTCTCAGGCCCTTGACCACCGTGATGACGGGAATCTCCGCAGGGATATACTTCAGAACCTCCTCGAGGAACCACTCGGCACCGTACGAGGATATGCCTCCGATGACGAAGTCAGATCCGGGGACCGCCTTTTTCCAGTCCTCGAACTGATAGAAAGTGATGCCGGCGGGGAAGGGACGCGAGAGTTTGGGGTTCCGGCCGGTTCGGATGCACTCGTCTATGATCTCCCTGTCATAGGGAGTTCCGACGATCTTCAGGGATACGCCGTTCTCCGAAAGGGGGAAGACGAGGGCTGATCCCATCACTCCGAGTCCTATAATAGTTACTGTCTTTGACATACAATCAGGTTAAGGCTTAGGCTTCTGTACAGAAGAGGCCACAAAGTTAGTGTTTTGAAAGGGAATTTTCAATTCTTTCGTATCTTTGCAGTCAGAAAGGTGGAGCGATCTGCCGCGGCATCATGCTGAGGAAAGTCCGGACAGGACAGGGCACCCCGCTGCGGAAAGCGCAGGTGGGAGCGATCTTACGCCGGCCGTAACAGAAAACAACCGCCGCCTTCGCTGAGAGGCTTTGCCTCTGACGGAAGACGGCAAGGGTGAAAACGCGAGGCAAGAGCTCACGACGCCGCACAGCGATGTGCGCCGGGTACGGCACCGGGGCCTGCAAGACCAAATATACCGGCAGACGAGGGCGGCCCGCCCGATGCCGGGGGGTAGGTTGCGAAGATAAATGGCAGATTCAAAAACAGAAACCGGCTTACGGCTCCGCCTTTTTTTATTTTGGAATGCTATGAGAAGGTCATTTCTTGTGATGATGTCCGTCCTGCTCGCCGCTCTGCTCTGCAGCGGCTGCGATGCCAAGGTCAAGGAGTATAAAGTCAAGGTCGTGAAGGAGTATCCGCACGCTACCGATTCGTATACCCAGGGACTGTTCTTCCATAAGGGCGACATGTATGAGAGCACGGGGCAGTACGGCTCATCGACTTTCCGCAAGGTCGACCTCGCTACCGGCAATGCCCTTGAGAAGCTGGATTTCAACCGCAAGTACTTCGTCGAAGGGTCAGTGGTCCTGGGGGACAATCTCTATATCCTCACCTGGGAGAGCAAGGTGGCGTTCGTCTACGATGCCAACACCCTCGAGTACAAGTCCACATATTCCTATCCCCGCGAGGGCTGGGGACTTACTACCGACGGCAGGCAGCTGATCGCATCCGACGGCAGTTCGCGGCTGTACTTCCTGGACGGTGAATACAAGCTCCAGCGCAGCGTCAACGTCACGCTTGACGGACGCCCCGTACGCTATCTCAATGAACTCGAATACATAGACGGCAAGGTCTGGGCGAATGTCTATACCACCGACCTCATCGTCATCATCAATCCCGCCACCGGTACCGTAGAGGCCACGGTGGACTGCACCGGCCTACTTCCGGCCTCCCTCCGCGACAACCGTACCGACGTGCTCAACGGCATCGCCTTCGATCCCGTTTCCCGCAAGACCTATCTCACCGGTAAGTACTGGAAGCGCCTGTACGAGATCGAACTCGTCGAAAAGAAATAGTCGGCATCATCAACTCCATAAACGAATTAATCCCGCATCACTGCGGGATTAATCGGTTAGTTAGTAGTGTATTTACCTCTGAAAAAGGTTAATTATTGTTGGTTAGATCTCTTTTGCAAGAGTAGAGTGTGTTCCGTTTGTAACGTTTTAATTCCACTGCAAAGGTAGTGAACTTTTGGGATTCTGCAAATTTTTTGAAGAAAAAAAGTGCCTTTCTCGCTATCTTTGTGCAGGCCACCGTTTTTCCTTCCATGAGAAGACTTTTCCTGCTGATACTGCTGTCATGCTCGGCCGCTGCCGCAGCGGCGGAGATTGCCCCCGGCGCGCATCCGCGCCTGCTGATGCGGGCGGGGGAGGAGCCTGCCGTAGCCGCTTCCGGCCCTATCTTCCAGGCGGACAGCATCATAAGGGATTACAGTGATGTTGTCCTGACCGTCGCTCCGGTAGGACGCAACATGGACGGGAACCGTCTCCTTCAGACTTCACGCGAAGTGCTGAAGCGTGTGTTCTGGCTCTCTTGGACATACCGGATGCACGGAGGGGAGGCATACGCCAGGCGTGCGGTTGAAGAGATGCTTGCAGTAAGCGCCTTCCCGGACTGGAATCCTTCGCATTTCCTGGACGATGCAGAGATGACCATGGCTTTGGCCATAGGTTATGACTGGCTGTATCCCTGCATGACTGGGGATGAACGTTCCGTCATTTCCTCGGCTATAGTGGAGAAAGGCTTGAAGGCAGCGTTGAACGATGCCGATGCATGGTTCTACAGGATAGGGAACAATTGGAATTCCGTATGCAATGCTGCTATGGTCTTCGGAGCCCTGGCCGTGTGGGAGAACGATCCGGATTTCTGCAGTACCATGGTGGATAAGTCCCTGGAATCCAATAAACTCGCCTATGAGGCTTATGCCGGAGGAGCTTATCCTGAAGGATATAATTATTGGGGCTACGGCACGTCGTTCCAAATCATGCTTGAGCTTGTCTTGGAGGATGTTTTCCCTGAGCGTGAAATTCATCCTGAGGGTTATGGGGACTTCCTCGCATCGGCCGACTTCATCCGTTTCACGAGTACTCCCGCAGGCAATTGTTTCAGCTATTCGGACTGCGGCCGCCGCGCTGTATGGCATTATATGCAGCCTTGGATGGCCGGCCGCCGTAACGATCCGTCACTCCTTTATGAGGAGAACAGGATATTTGGTGTGACTGGCTTCGACCGTCTGTGCGAAGAGAGGCTGCTTCCGATGTATATCCTTTGTGCCCGCCGTTCGAGCGTTCCGTCCGATGCGGCCGTGTGCCCGCAGGACCGGTATTTCCTGGGCGGAGGCACTACACCGGTATTCGTGTATCGAAGCGGATGGATGTCCCGCGATGACGACTACCTTGGCGTCAAGGGAGGCATGTCCATGTCGAGCCATTCGCATTGTGACCAGGGGTCGTTCTATTTCGAGTCGGACGGAGTGGCATGGGCTACGGACCTGGGCATGCAGGACTACGGGTCTTTGGAGAACGCCGGCGTAGACCTGTGGGACATCATCTGGGACGGAGAACGCTGGCAGATCTTCCGTACGGGTCCCTTTTCGCATAATATCCTGACCGTCAACGGACATGTTCCCAGGGTTGACCGGCAGACAGGCTTCAGCCGGGTGCGGATGCCCGACAGTCCTTCGCGCGCTGACCGCATAGGAGCAGACCTCGACCTGACCGCCCTTTACAAGGAGGACCTGGACTCGTGCAGCCGTTCCGTCTATCTGAAGGACGGCGAGTTGCACGTCATCGATGCCGTAACGGCCGGTGACACGGTTTGTCATGTCCGCTGGGCAATGTGCTCGGAGTCAGAGGCTTCACTGCAAGGAGGAGACATCCTGTTAAGCTCGGGAGGGCATGTTCGCATGCTCTCGGCTGAAGTGTCCGACGCAGGAGAGCGCTGCCCGGAACCCCGGGCGGGTATATGGCCGACGACTTATGAGCCGGATAAGGATGTAGAGGGTATGGAGCATCTCCGTCCAACGGACGCACCCAATCCGGGGACTTCGTTGGTCGGATACAGTTTCACGCTGGAGCCGCACCAGAGTGCGGCCCTTCATGTAACACTTCGGAAAATCAGATAGTTATTTCTCGAGAAGGCCGGGCCTGAGGGCTTTGGTACGGGCGAGCGCCTGCTCGTCCTGCCATTCCCTTATGAGCTTGGGATTGCCGCTGAGGAGCACGTCCGGAACCTTCCATCCATTGAATTCCGCGGGGCGGGTATAGACGGGAGGGGAGAGCAGCCCGTCCTGGAAGGAGTCGCTCAGTGCAGAGGTCTCGTCCGTGAGGGCGCCGGGAATGAGCCGGATGATGCTGTCGGCGAGGAGCGCGGCGGGAATCTCACCGCCGCTGACCACGTAGTCGCCGACGGAGATCTCCCTGGTGATGAGGTGTTCGCGTATGCGGTGGTCCACGCCCTTGTAGTGCCCGCACAGTATTATGATGTTCTCCTTGAGTGACAGGTCGTTTGCGATGCCCTGGTCGAGGATGTCCCCGTCGGGGGACATGTAGATGACCTCGTCGTAATGGCGTTCCGCCTTGAGCTCCTCTATCATCCTGTAGACCGGCTCAACCATCATCACCATGCCGGCGTCGCCGCCGTAGCTGTAGTCGTCGACGTTTTTCCTGGGGCCGATGCCGTATTTGCGCAGGTGGTGGACATGGATCTCTACCAGGCCTTTTTTAACGGCCCTTCCGACTATGGAGTGGCTCAGAGGGCTTTCGAGCAGTTCGGGTACGACGGTCAGGATATCGATTCTCATATTCGGTCCGACAAATTGAAAGATTAGTTCTGCAAAAATAGCTTTTTTATCCAATAAATTGGTATATTTGCGTTCTACAACCTTATTATTTACTGATACTCTATTCATTATGAGCGAAATTATCCTTCCTGAAGAGAACCTTTCTTCAGATGTACTTGAAAACAAGGACGCCGTCGTCGCCGAGCCTGTCAATGTCGAAGCTGAAACCGTAGCCGAAGCCCCTGCCGTGGAGCCCGTGGCTGAGCCTGCAGAGGCCCCTGCCGCCGAGACTCCGGTCGAGGCCCCCGCTGCCGGGGAGCCTGCATCCGAGGCTGCCGCGGAAGAGCCTGCCGCCGCAGAGCCGGAGGCTGCCGCTGCGCCTGCTGCCGAGCCCGTCAACTTCGCCGAGAAGACCCTCGCCGAGCTTTCCGAGCTGTTCGAGAAGCTGGGCACCGGACTCGAGCGCGTCAAGCGGTCTAAAGAAGCCGAAGCCATCAAATCCGCATTCTACAAGCGCCTCTCCAAGGAGAAGGCCGATGCCGGACTGGGCACCGTGGAAGAGCCTGCCTCCGACGCTCCCGTCGAGGAAGCCGCTCCCGCCGAGAGCGACGATACCGTGAAGAACAATCCCTTCGAGGTCATCGAGGCCGGTTTCAAGTCCTTGTATAACGATTACAAGAAAGAACGCGCCGAGTTCAACCGCCAGCTTGAGAAGGAACGCGAGGACAATCTCACGGCCAAGCAGGGTGTCATCGAGGAGCTCAAGACCCTCGTCGAGAAGCAGGAGGACGTAGGTTCCTCATTCCCCGCCTTCCGCGACATCCAGAACCGCTGGAGGGCTATCGGCCCCGTTCCCGCACAGAACTACAGGGATATCAACGATACATACCAGTACTATGTCGAGAAGTTCTACGACATGGTCAAGATCAACCGTGACCTCCGCGACCTCGATTTCAAGAAGAACCTCGAGGCCAAGGAAGCTTTCTGCGAGGCTGCGGAGAAGCTCTCCGAGAACGAGAACGTAGTGGAGGCATTCCGCGAACTCCAGAAACTCCACGAGCAGTGGAAGGAGTTCGGCCCCGTGGCCAAGGAGTACCGCGACTCCATCTGGGAGCGCTTCAAGGCCGCCACGGCTGTGATCAATAAGCGCTACCAGGGCTATTTCGAGGACCAGAAGTCCAAGCAGGCCGACAACCTCGCCGCCAAGACCAAGCTCTGCGAGCTCGTCGAGGAGATTGCAGAGAAGGATGTCAACTCTTCCAACGAGTGGAATTCCCTCTCCAAGGAGATCGAGGACATCCAGAAGCAGTGGCGCGGCATCGGTTTCGCCTCCAAGAAGGAGAATCAGAAGATCTACGACCGCTTCCGCGCGGCATGCGACAAATTCTTCGAGAAGAAGCGCGTGTTCTATACCCAATACAAGGACAACATGAACGAGAACCTCGAAAAGAAGATGTCTCTCATCGAGCAGGCCGAGGCTCTCAAGTCCAGCACCGAGTGGAAGAAAGCCACCGACCAGTTCATCAACCTCCAGAAGCAGTGGAAGGAGATCGGCGCCGTTCCCCGCAAGAAGAGCGAGCAGCTCTGGAAGCGCTTCCGCGCCGCCTGCGACGAGTTCTTCGAGAACCGCGACAAGCAGTCCAAGCCCGAGAATGACTTCTACGGCAACCTCAAGGCCAAACGCAAGCTCATCGAAGAGATCGAGGCCTATGTCCCCGGGACCGATGATGAGGCAGCCATGCAGGACTTTACCGCCAAGTGGCAGGAGATCGGCTTCGTCCCGTTCAAGGAGAAGGATGCCGTCAACCAGGCTTACCGTGAGGCCATGCAGGCCAAGTTCCCCGGCTTCGGCACCCGTCCCCAGAGGGGCGGCGCCGGCCGCGGTCCCGCCAAGCCGCGCAGCGAGAAGGATATCCTCATCCAGCGTTACAACACCCTCCAGTCGGAGATCGATACATACGAGAACAACATCGGTTTCTTCGCCATGTCCAAGAACGCCGAGTCTCTGATCAAGCAGATGCAGAAGAGGATTGAGGATGCCAAGGAAGAGCTCAAGGGGCTCGAAGCCAAGATCAGACAGGCGGAGGAGACGGCAGCGGAGGAGTAGTATGGACAAGAATTCATTCATCGGCCTCGTCCTGATAGGACTGATCCTTTTCGGATTCACCTGGTACCAGTCCAGGCAGTACAACAAACAGATGGAGATCCAGGCACAGCTGGATTCCGTGGCCAGGGTGGAGGCGCTGCAGCGCGCCGCCCTGGACTCTGCTGCAGCCCTGACCGCCTTGCCGGACAGCGTAGCGGCTGAGGGACAGGCTCCCCAGGCCTCCATCTACAAGGACTCCCTGCTTGAACTGTCCCATAACGCTGTCGCCGAGTATCTTACCCTCGAGAACGGCAAGATTGCCGTGACCTTCACGACCCAGGGCGCGCAGCCTTATTCAGTGCTCATCAAGGAGTACAAGACTTATGGGCAGGATGACCTCTATCTCATCAAGCCTGGCGCAGGCAACTATTCTTTCCGGGTTTATGCCGGAGAGTATATCAACACTTCGGACTTCGTTTTCTCGGTCGTCGAGAAGACCAATTCCTCGGTAGTGATGCGCCTTCCTTTCGCACAGGGAGGATACATCGAGCAGAAGTATGAGCTCCGCGAGGATTCCTATTCGGTCGACAACCTTCTGTCGTTTGTCGGCATGCAGGGCGTCATCCCACGCAACGTCTCTTCCTTCGACCTTGATTTCTCGGTGACCGTTCCCCGCATGGAGAAGGGCTACCGCAACGAGTCGCAGTATTCCAAGATCGACTATTATTTCGAAGGCGACAAGAAGCCCGAGGAGGTCGGCCGCGGCCGCAACGGCAGCCGCCGGATCGACTCCAAGTTGTCATGGTTCGCTTTCCAGCAGCAGTTCTTCTCCGCCATTCTCCGCGCTCCGGAACAGTTCGCATCCGGCCAGCTCTCGGTCAACTTCATCCCCGAGGGCGATGAAAGTCATGACCTCATGGCCTGTGCCGCCGACATGCGCTGCGAGTTCCAGCCCGGTTCCGAGGTCTCGGTTCCGTTCGAGTTCTACTTCGGTCCGAACCATTTCCAGACCCTCAAGTCCTACGATCTGAAGTATGAGAAGATCATCCCTCTGGGAGGCTGGCTTGTCGGTTGGTTCACCCGCTTCGTGATCATCCCTCTCTTCAACTTCCTCCACCGCTACATCGGCAACTTCGGTATCATCATCCTCCTGATGACCATCATCATCAAGATCGCCGTCATGCCTCTGACCAACAAGTCATACATGTCGTCCGCCAAGATGTCGGCACTCAAGCCCGAGATGGAGAAGCTGAACGAGAAGTATCCCAAGCAGGAAGACGCCATGAAGAAGCAGCAGGCGACGATGGAGCTGTACAAAAAAGCCGGCATCAGTCCGGCGGGAGGCTGTCTCCCGACCCTTCTGACCTTCCCTATACTCTGGGCCATGTTCCGATTCTTCCCAGCATCCATCGAGCTGCGTCAGCAGCCTTTCCTGTGGTGCCAGGACCTGTCGGCATACGACTCCATAGTAGATTACGGCACCAAGATCCCCATCCTGGGAGACCACTTGTCACTTTTCGCCCTGCTTATGGCCGTGACCATGTGGCTCTATTCCAAGATGACCATAGGCAACCAGCCTGCGGGAAATGATCCGAACGCCCAGAGCATGCGCTTCATGAGCTTGTGGATGATGCCGATCATGATGTTCTTCATTTGTAACAACCTCTCCGCGGCTCTCAGCTACTACTACCTGCTCAGCAACCTCTTCATGATGCTGCAGAACTGGATCCTCCGCAAGTTCTTCGTCAAGCCCGAGGAGATCCGCGCCAAGATCAAGGCTGCCGAGAACAAGCCGGCTCCGAAGAGCAAGTGGCAGCAGCGCCTCGAGGAGGCCCAGCGCATCCAGCAGGCCCAGCTCAAGGAGCAGCAGAAGAAACAGCGCAGATAATGATAGAAGACAATCTCAATCGAATCAAATCGGAACTGCCATCAGGGGTCAAACTGGTGGCAGTTTCCAAATTCCATCCCTTGGAGGCCATCCTGGAGGCATATCAGGCCGGTCAGACCGTCTTCGGCGAGAACCGCCCGCAGGAACTCTTTGCGAAGGCACAGGCGTTCGAGCAGTGGTTGCGCGGTCGCAAAAGCGACGTCCGCGCCATCCCCCTTGAGGGGGCGCAGGGGGTGAGGACAAAAGACGAGTTCGACGCAGTCGAGTGGCATTTCCTTGGGCATCTTCAAACGAATAAGTTGAAGATGGTCCTGCCGTACGCGACTCTCGTACAGTCGGTGGATTCGGTCCATCTGCTGGAGGCCATCGACAACTGGGGCTCCGCCAATGACAAGGTCATAAGCGTGCTGCTCGAACTCCATATCGGCGCGGAGGAGACCAAGCAGGGTTTCCACGAGGAGGAGATCCTTGACATCCTTTTCCATGCCGGGGATTATAAGTTTATCCGTTTCTGCGGCCTTATGGGCATGGCATCCCACACTGACGACCAGGAGGTCATCAATGCCGATTTCGAGCGCATAGATACCTTCATGGCGTATCTCGTCGACCTTTTCCCCGAACTCAAGGATTTCAACCAATTGTCCATAGGAATGTCCGATGACTGGCGTATCGCCGTACAGCACGGCTCCACGATGGTCCGGATCGGCACCGCCATTTTCGGTGCGAGGGAATACTAAAAAAAGCGGCTGCTTTGACATGAACCCCGAAAGTTAGACAAAATACTTTCGGGGTTTTGTTATGTACAAAAAGCACACTTATGAAGACCGCCTTAAGTATATGAAGTTACTTGAGGAGGGTTATTCCGTTAGACACATTGC
>Ga0256405_10001269_pt1 | contig 70356 bp, 58 predicted proteins | sample RumenRJG_02DNA_FD_189096 | JGI IMG/M metagenome (GOLD analysis project Ga0256405, IMG submission 189096) | Bovine rumen microbial communities from Lethbridge, Alberta, Canada - RJG_02 | ecosystem: Host-associated > Mammals > Digestive system > Stomach > Rumen | place: Canada: Alberta...
CGCTCCACCCCGCCGCGAAATAGTCCGCCTGGGGTATCCGACACTCCGCCCGCCTCGTGATCACGTTATGCCTGAGATAGATATGGTCGGCCAGAAAGCTCTTGATGTCCTCGACCGTCGCATACACCTCACGCCAGTTTGGCTTGTGCTCCTTCGGCTCGCCGCCCTCCCCCTCGGCGGCAGCCTTCTTGCGTTTCTTCTTTGGTTTCTCTTCACTCATAGACAATTAGTATTGTTGGGCATAGCGCAAAGTTACGAAAAGGAGCAAACGTGTACAAACTATTTTGAGTCTTCGATAGTACGAATGGTATACTTTTATGTTAAAAACAAGCCAAATCTAAAAATATGAAGGACATTTGGCTGTTTTCTGACATAAAATGATTATCTTTGCAATCGACAAACATATCTACTTATGATGATAGGAAGAATAGACGAACAGCGCAGATTACGCGAAGCATTTGAGTCAGAATACTCAGAGTTTGTGGCCGTATATGGGCGCAGACGTGTTGGCAAGACTTTTCTCATCAGAGAACAGTTCAACTACAAGTTTACTTTCCAGCATACAGGACTGGCACGTACGAGCACACGTGAACAATTGCAAAGTTTCCAACTGTCGCTGCGCAGGCAAGGCTACAAAAAGGCTCCGCTACCTGGCAACTGGATAGAGGCATTCGACATGCTGAAAGACCTGATAGAATGGTCAAGAGAGAAAAGGAAAGTCGTTTTTATCGACGAGATGCCATGGATGGACGCGCCAAGATCAAGCTTCCTTCCTGCCTTGGAGAATTTCTGGAATGGTTTTGCTGCTGCCCGTAAAGACGTCGTGTTAATTGCCTGTGGTTCAGCCACATCATGGATTGTAAAGAAACTATTGAAAAACAAGCGCGGCCTGCATAATCGCATCACATACCGCATCCACCTACAGCCGTTCACGCTCAATGAGTGTGAGCAATATGCAATACAGCGCAGACTGGGCATGAATCGTCATCAACTGATAGAGGGCTATATGGCGCTGGGGGGCATCCCTTATTACTGGTCACTACTCGACAAATCAATGAGCCTGGCTCTGAACATCGACCGATTGTTCTTCTCAAAAGACGGTGAACTGAAGGGTGAATACAATGAATTGTATGCCTCGCTATTCAACCATCCTGAGAAATATCTGCTGGTCATAGAGACTCTGGGCAGGAAGCGGCTGGGACTAAACCGGGAGGAGATCATCAAGGAAGGAAAGCTGGAAAGCAATGGCAAACTGAGTGAAATCCTCGAAGACCTTGAGAACTGTGGTTTCATCAGGAAATACAATATGATAGGCATGAAAAGCAAAGGTGCATTGTATCAACTGACCGACTGTTACACGCTCTTCTATTTCAGATTTATACATGATAATCCTGCAAACGATGAGCATTTCTGGAGTAAGAGCATCGGTACGGGGGAATACAATAATTGGTGTGGACTGGCTTTCGAACGAGTATGTCTGCTCCATAGCCGACAAATCAAGGCAAAACTAGGCATTAGTGGTATCATCAGTAGTGAGTATGCCTGGTCGGCCGAACGGGAGGAAGGCAAACGAGGCGCCCAGATTGATCTCTTGATCGACCGTAACGACGGAGTTATCAACCTATGCGAAATGAAATACAGCAAGGCCCCATTCCGGATAGACGCCAACTTCGAGGCCAACTTGCTAAACAAGCGCACACGGTTTATTGACGCTACTCATACCAAAAAGGCCGTTCATCTTACAATGGTCTGCTCACAAGGACTTGAACGAAATTCTTATGCTGATGAAATACAATCGCTGGTTACTGGCGGTGACCTGTTCGCCGAATAAGCATATCTTACAACCATTCGCCGCGATAGGTTTTCAGCTGCTGATAGAGTGTCGCATAACTACGGCTTAGATTGGAATGTCCTGTCAGATAACGAGCCAACTGACTCAATGATACATGCAGAGCACCGCGAGCGTCAAGCCCGCACAAGTCACGATAAACCCTATTCGCATAAATACGATCCTTGTCGAACTCAAAACGATTCAGGGCAAGGGCATCGATGGCTGCGTCATCATCGCTCAGATACGGTCGCCAGGAATCGATGACCATTCTCAGTTCTTCATGGTGATTATCACGGAACAGGGCCGACAGCGGCGTATCTTGATCGAATGTCTTCGTGGCAGGCGCATCCTCGGTCTTGGGTGTCTTCGGCAGTCGCGGGCCACTGTCGTTATAGAAGTTCTGATTATCCACATGATCCACGTGGAGGCTTCCCTTCTCATAGATGTTAATCACTGTGCTGCCGTGGTTGGTATGATCTGCCTGGTGAAGTCGCGCCAGCAGTTCATTCAACTTCTTCAGGACATCGGCCGGCAGCATGTCGCCGAGTCCATCCAGAAAGTCTGGATTGTCTCCGTCTTTATGATTCATATTCCTTGATACGGATTAAATGATTTGACAATATTATGATTATGAAAAAAAGCGGAGACGTGGGGAATTGGAATAGTAATAAACAAAGTCTCTCGAGCCTAGCCTGCTCATCCACAATGTTCACACTGCCAATGCCCACGTCTCCTTATGGGACGTGAGCTGGCAGCAGTCTTTATTTGTGAATGTCTTTATGAATGGCTAGTTCGAGAGACTTTCAAGAAAGCTGCTCTTCACTTGGGTGCAAAGATACTGTTTTTCCCTCAATCACCCAAATAAATAGTCTATTTTTTATGGACTCATCATGCTTTTTGTAAAAAGAGTGCCACCTCGCGGCGGGTGGCACTCGTAAATAATGATCACTTCATGTGTCTTCATGGTGGGCAATTACGATCACCTAATTAATTTACCAGCACTTTCTTCGTCGTTCCGTCTTTCATACGGATGATATTGATGCCCTTGACGGGTGAATTGAGGCGACGGCCGTCAAGGGTGAATCGCACTTGTTCTGTTGCGATGTTCAAAGGACTATTGATAGCTGAGGGATCATCTGACTCAATGATTGTTATCAAGGAGAGGCCCCATGCCTGGCGATAGAGATCTGATGCGCCTTTGGGAACAATCAAGGTCGTTTCAGAATACTTGATTGCGCCATCTTCCCATCTCGCATTACTCTCTGGCGGTGTTACAGGCAACAGTTCGAGTGTTTCGAGGAAGCATTGGGCGCTGCTGGAGCCGAAGACTTTGTCACCAAATGTCGTCACACTGGCGGGAATAGTGGCACTCTTCAGATTCTTGCAGTTGTAGAAGGCCATATCTCCAAGTTCCTTCAGATGCCCTGGCAGGGGTACTGACACAAAATCATTTTCGGCAAAAGCCTCTGAGGCAATGACCTCAACGTTGTCTGACAAGGTTGTCCATCTCGTCATTCCATTATCACAATAGGTTCCTTCAGGCACGGTGGTCAGATAATCAGGGAACTGCGGAATATCCTTGCCACGCCTGTGGGCGAAGACATATACACCGAGCGATTCAATCTTCAAGCCTTCGGCAAAGATGATTTTCCCAGGGCAGAATTTACCCGTACCTTCTTGGCCAGCAAAGGCATAATCGCCAATAATCTTAACTGAATTTGGGATTAACAGTTCTTTCATGCCAGTGACAAAGCTAAACGCCTTGGCGCCTATCTCCGTCACGGTCGATGGTATCTCCACATAGTGGACATAAGACCCCGAGAATGCCCCTCTGCCTATTGCCGTAACTGTGTAGGTCTCATTCTCGAAGGATACGGTCTCAGGAATCCGGATCGTGTCTGCTACGTATATCCACCTTTCACCCGTAATCTCTTCCCAATGCAGGTTTGTAACCTCGACGGTCCTATCCTCCTGCGAGAGAATATTATAGGCCAGACCATCTAAGAAGAAATCACACTGGAAATACTCGCGAAAATGCGGACTGTCTGTGGCAGTGGTCTGATCGCCTGCGTAGTCCTGACCTATGACGGGCCAATAGTCCTCATCATCTGATGTCTGTGCGATGGCGAAAACGGGAAGCATCGTCAAGGCAATAATAAGCAAAGATAGTTTTCTCATAAAATAATCTAGTTTCTTATTAATTAAACGGAGAGATGCCCAATATCTTGCATTTTGCGTTCTCCATTTTATGTTTTTTTAATAGAAAAGTTCAAACCATAACCATAATGGTCTATTATGTCTCTGTCTGCAGGTGGAGATTTGAGCCAGCTGAAGCCGCAATGCCAACGGGCTTGTAAATCTTATAGTTCTGATGAGTACCTGAATATTGATTGGAAAGAATATTGTTGCTGATTGTTATATCAAAAAGAGAGTTGTTAATCCCTGTCTGGAAACTCACACAGTAAACGATATAACTATTGATATTCTGAGTTGCAACAAATGTATTATCCTTCACATCTGATATCATTGGAGTGAGGTTAGCAAACTGATCATAATACTCTATGAGTTCTCTTGAGTGACTAGTAGTCAGCGCATTGAATTGGAAGTTATTACCCATAATCTTCGTCGATTTACATTGAACGACCCTAATACACTTCATCTTTTCTGTGCTAGATCTGGCAAACAGATTGTTTGTGATCTCAACATGATTAACATAGTAAGTATTGAGATCCTCAGGCAAGATCGGAGTAGACAAGTTAGTTCCTACCATAATTGAGGGGAGGCCGTTAGTCGCATCTGTGTTATTGGAGTTAGAGAAGGTATTGTTTATGACATAGATATTGTCCATAATGCCGTATTTCTCTGGAAATACTGAAGTTGGCGTTGGGCTTTCTCTATTTGGCGAATGAGAAGATATAATAATCCCGATACTATAACAGTTAGAAATAGTGTTACTGACAATAGCGAGGTTTGTCGAACGTCTGGCTACATCAATGGCTGAATATGAAACACCGCATTCACCAATAGGATAGTTCGACCTGTGGTTTAAGATATTGTTACAACTAATGGTATTATGGTCGCCAAAAGCATGGTAGATAGAGTGTCTGTCAGAGTTATATATATTGTTACTGTGAACAGTACAATACCTAGCATTTGCCAGATGAACTCCATAGCCATGCCCTGATGTTGTCCCCTTGGCGTTATGGATAGTATTATAGCTTACCGTGCAATCCTGAACATAACAATTTGCAGCCGCTCCACCATTAATAGACATTCCAACCCTAAAACCATTAATAGTGTTATTTGTAATAGTAATATCCTTTACTCCTACAGATGACAACATCTCTTGGAAGTCGATTTCGGTTGCTGTTGTAACCGCTGTTGCAGTAAAACGCTTTATGGTAACATTCCTAGAACCGTTTCTGATACTGAAAAATGTACTAGAGCAGGTGAAACTATGATTCATTCCATCGAAAACCGTGTTGGTATTTCCTGAATTGTTTACCCCACTTATGATAATTGTATTGTTCACATTAGATTCGTTTTGATTACAATATACAGTCATGTCGGAATAGTCGGATAAATGCAAGTTGTTGATACCACCAATGCTCGCTGTATAAATGATGGTATTACGTAGTGTGCCTTCAATCCGTGCATCAATACTGCCTGTGTTCATATTTTCTAACAGGGTATCATCTAGCACAAGTGTACCGTTATTGATTGTGCCTCCACTAAGATCAATGGTCATACCGTTAGGCACGACTAATGTAGCCTTGTTAAGATTGTAATCTTTGTCAATAACCAATTTCCCGTTTTTGGCATTCTGGAAGACGCTTTGGTCCATAATTGCCATCTTACTTAAATCCTTTTCTTTCATAATCTTGATATTTTTATGTACAATTTAAAGTGTTAGGAAACCCCTATAATAATAGGTTGACGCGAAGGGTACGAGACGGATCTCATAGTTACCCGAGAGAGTTGAGGGTAGCACAAACATCGTAGAGCCAGAGGGCAGGGTGTCAGTATAGACGACCTCACCATCTTCATTAAGCAGGACGAGCGTGTAATCCTCAGGGGTAGCTGCTAGCGTAAAGACATTTTCATCCTGAGTGATGTACCAAGGACGAGGAGGAGCATAGGTGTGACCATTTTCCAAATCTTTTTCATCAACTATGTGCATGGGGATTTGTTGTGCTCCAAAAGCAAAACTTCCTCCCCCAACCAATAATGCAACAAACAATAATAGTTTCTTTAACATAATAATTGAAATTAAATAATTAATTTTGTGACAGGCCTTGTCGGCGGCAAAGGTAGGCAATAATAATAGATTTAAAGGCGTTTCCATGCCAAAAAACACCTTTAAAAACCTTTCAAAATGCCAATAAAGGTAATAAAAGGCTTAAACTATCTTCATGATTCTTTCGTCTAAATCCTTCGGAGATCCCTTTATACCATAGACTTTCAACAATATTCCCTTCCTAAGGTTTGCAATATAGCCGTCACTTCTGTCTAAGAGCTTACAAATGGAGGCTGGTTTGAAATGACAACGCGTCAAGAGACAAACTTCATACTCAATAGGTCTCAATAATTGAGACGAATTAAGACTATCATAAAAAGAAGGTATCTGTTCGTTTATAAAGTTTTTGAGTTCTCGTATCTGGGATTGTGTGGCAGATTGTACGGGATTCATGTATAACAGACTATTTAGGTCTTTCACAATATTAGCATTATCTATCTTATCTTCTAAAGTGGCTGTATCATAGCTGTCTCGGCGCTGTTTGTATTTTTCTATTTTGTTTTGCAGTTCTTTAACTTCAACAGTTCTCTTTTCTATTAAGGCTGTAGCATCCTTGTTCTTCTCACGCAATTCCAATAATTCAGACTGGGCTTCCTCCAACTTGGCTAGGTTTAAGCGATATTCTGCTAATGCTTTTTCTCTATCAGCCTTATACTTTTGCAATAAGAAATAGACAAGGATAGAAAGGATAATTAATAATATCACTAAAAACGACAACCACATTGTTGAATATTCAGCTTTTCTGGCATTTTGTTCTGCCAGTAATTGCTGATGATTATAATTGTAAGATGCTTGGAACTTTTGAATGTTCTGCATTTCAGAAAGGTTATAGGCTGAATCATTAAGTTTGTAAGATAAACTGGCGTATTTTGCTATAGAATCAGAGTTCCTTTTTTGTTGATAGAGTCGCTGCAATCCAAGACTACCTGCAATCTGATTATTCAGATCTTTTCCATCCCGTAGTTCTTTCCTGAACAGATATTCTGCAGAATCTAATTCGTTGTTAGCCAAATAATGATTACCCTTTATATAATAAAATATCTCATGACCACTTTTTATACTATCCTTTTTAATGAACAAATTAGAATATAACTCATATTCCTTAATATAATGTTTTGACTTTGTTATTTCATTGTTACTAATTAAGTATGAAATTTCTCGACTTCTTATTTGACTTGCTCTATCCTTTCTACCAATTTCTTTAAATAATGTTGATGCTTTCTCGCAAACAATTATCATTGAATCTTGTAATTGCAAGAAGCTAAAAGCATTTGCTTGCTGAGCAAAGCACTCTATTGCCTGAAGGGTGTCTTTCCCCTTCCATGCATAATACTCAGCCAATCTTAACTCTGTTAACTCACTGCGTGGTTGAATTTGCGAATGATAAATCACGGCACTCTGTGCATGAATTCTACTCAATACCTTATAGTCACAGTCCGCAGACGTGGTATCAGCACAATCAGCAGCCTCCAAGTAAGTTTCCAGAGCCCGCGGCAGTTCTCCTAAATGATAATAGGTACGCCCGAGCATATATTTGGCGCGCATGCGCTCGTTGGCATTGCCGTGTCTGTCGAAATACTCAACAAGGTCTTCGGCCAGTGAGTCGTTTAACAGTTTCTCACCGGCACGGTTCTGCTGCTCTTGCTGCTCTAGCTGGAGTCGCTGCTGCTCGCCGCTCTCGCATCCTATCAGCATGCAGAGCGCCCACAGGCAAAGGAGAATATATGGCAATCGTCTCATTCGAAAGGGCCGTTTCATCAAACACTAGACTTGAGGAACTTCGGGGTGTAGCCTTTCTTCGACTTGGCCACCTCTTCGGGGGTGCCTGTGGAGAGCACTTGGCCGCCCTTGCGACCTCCCTCTGGACCAATGTCGATAATCCAGTCGGCCAGTTTGATGACATCGAGGTTATGCTCGATGATGATGGCCGTATTGCCGCGATCCACAAGTTTCTGGAGTACATCCATCAGGATGCGGATATCCTCGAAATGCAGTCCTGTCGTTGGCTCGTCGAGGATATACAGGGTCTTACCCGTATCCTTCTTCGAGAGTTCGGTGGCGAGCTTTACGCGCTGGCTCTCACCGCCGGAGAGGGTGGTGGAGGGCTGGCCTAACTTGATGTAGCCCAAGCCTACTTCCTGAATGGTCTTGATCTTGCGGAGGATGTCGGGCACGTTCTCGAAGAACTCTACAGCCTGGTTGATGGTCATGTCGAGCACGTCGGCTATCGACTTGCCCTTGTAGCGCACCTCAAGCGTCTCACGGTTGTAGCGCTTGCCATGACACTCCTCGCAGGGCACCTGGATATCGGGCAGGAAGTTCATCTCGATGGTCTTGTAGCCGTTGCCGCCACAGGTCTCACAGCGTCCGCCTTTCACATTGAAGGAGAAGCGCCCGGGCTTGTAGCCACGGATCTTCGCCTCGGGGAGGTTGACGAACAGACTGCGGATATCGGAAAAGACGCCCGTATAGGTGGCAGGATTGGAGCGGGGCGTTCGGCCGATGGGACTCTGGTCGACATTGACAACCTTATCTATATACTCAAGTCCCTCAATGCTGTCGTAAGGCATGGGTGCCTTCAGCGAATGACAGAAGTGTTGCGAGAGGATGGGCTGCAGCGTCTCGTTGATAAGGGTGGACTTGCCGGAGCCGGAGACACCCGTGACGAGGATGAGTTTGCCCAGGGGGAATTCTACATCGACATGCTTGAGGTTGTTGCCCGTGCAGCCTTTCAGCACGAGACTCTTGCCGCTGCCTTTGCGTCGCTTGGCAGGGATGGCAATTTGCTGCTGACCGTTGAGGTACTGGGCCGTGATGGTGTCGGTCTTGAGCATTTCCTTGGGGGTGCCCTGGAAAACCACCTCACCGCCCTTGCGCCCAGCGCGGGGACCGATATCCACGATATAGTCGGCATTAAGCATCATGTCCTGATCGTGCTCCACCACGATGACCGTATTGCCCAGGTCGCGCAGTTCCTTGAGCGAATGGATCAGACGCTCGTTGTCGCGCTGGTGGAGGCCTATAGACGGCTCGTCGAGGATATAGAGCACATTGACGAGCTGGGAACCTATCTGCGTGGCCAGACGGATGCGCTGGCTCTCACCGCCCGAGAGGGAGGCCGACTGCCGGTTGAGGGCCAGGTAGTCGAGACCCACTTCGAGCAGGAAGTCAAGACGGGTACGTATCTCCTTCAGGATCTCATGTGCTATCTGCTGTTGCTGGTGGTCGAGGTGCTGCTCCACCTCGTCGAGCCACTCACGCAGTTCGGTGAGATCCATCGACGCGAGTTCGGCGATGTTCTTGTCCCAGACACGATAGGAAAGGGCTTCACGGTTCAGTCGCTGTCCGTGACACTCCGGGCACTCACATTCTGCAAGGAACTGGTCGGCCCACTTCTGACCTGCTGTACTGTCGTCGTTGTCCATCACGTTGCGCAGGTACTTGATGATACCGTCGAAAGAGACATAATAGTCGCTGGAGGTGTGGACAAGATCCTTGTCGATGCGCACGTTCTCCAGGGAACCGTAAAGCACTTCGCGAAGAGCCTCTTCGGGGATGTCTTCGATAGGTGTCTTCAAGTCAAAATCATATTTCTTCAGGATGGCCTCTACCTGCCAGAAGATCATCTGGTTCTTGTATTTCCCGAGGGGGACGATACCGCCTTCGTGGATGCTCTGACGACGGTCGGGGATGACTTTCGAGAGGTCGATCTGATTGATAACGCCCAGACCTTTACAGTGAGGACAAGCCCCTTGGGGAGAGTTGAACGAGAAGTTGTTAGGCGCCGGGTCTGAGTAGCTTATGCATGTCGTCGGACACATCAGCCGTTTGGAGAAATGCTTGACGGCACCCGTGTCTTTGTCGAGAATCATGACCAGCCCTTCACCCTGTTTCATGGCAATGGCAACAGACTTCTTCAGGCGCTCCTCGTCCTTATCGGAGACCTGCAGCTTGTCGATGACTACCTCGATGTCGTGGTTCTTATAACGGTCCACCTTCATCCCTCGGGTGATCTCCATGAGTTCACCGTCAACGCGGATGTTCAGGTAGCCCTTGCGCCGCATCGACTCGAAAAGTTCGCGATAGTGACCCTTTCGGCTCTTGACCAGAGGGGCGAGAATGAAAATGCGCTTGCCGGCATAGTCGTTCAGGATCATGTCGAGCACTTTCTCTTCTGTGTATTTGACCATCTCCTCACCTGTGGCGTAACTATAGGCACGTCCTGCACGGGCATAGAGCAGACGCATATAGTCGTAGATCTCCGTAGTGGTGCCAACGGTGGAACGGGGATTCTTGTTCGTGGTCTTCTGTTCGATGCTGATGACGGGCGAGAGACCGGTAATCTTATCGACGTCGGGCCGCTCCATGCCTCCGAGGAAATTGCGGGCATAGGCAGAGAAAGTCTCGATATAACGGCGCTGTCCCTCGGCAAAGATGGTGTCGAAGGCCAGCGATGACTTGCCTGAGCCGCTGAGACCGGTAATGACGGTCAGTGACTGGCGTGGGATCTCCACATCAATATTCTTCAGATTATGTACGCGAGCTCCGTACACATTGATCTTATCGTCTTCTCGTTTCATGGGATTATTCGTGATCGATGGTTTCTATATAGCCGCGCAGCAGATTGACGTCTTTGCGGATGTTGTAGACGCGTCCGTCGGCACCTTTGGCCTTGCAGAGGAGGAAGTAGACACCGTCTTTGACAGGCTTGCCGTTGAAGGTGCCGTCCCAGCCGTCGGCACTGGGATCCGTCCACTCATAGAGCTTATGTCCCCAACGGTTGAAGATATATGCATGAAACTCCACGAGGCTCTGATACTCCTTGGGCCTGAATGTCGGGTTCTTTTCATCACCGTTAGGGGAGAAAGCATTGGGAAAGATGAGCTTACTCTCACTGACGGTTACGACGAAGGTCGCTGAATCGAGTACTTCTGTATTGCCGTTTATCTTAACAACCAGCGTAACGCGGGTGACACCGGCATTCGTAAAGGTATAGTCGGTGTTTTCTTCATAGCGCACCATCATATCCTTCTCTTCGCCCGTCAGACGGAAATGCCACTCATAGATGGGGTCAAGCCCGTCCATATCGGAAGGATTGGCGTAGAAATTGACGCTCAACGGGGCTTGTCCGGCAATGTTATCGTGGGACTCGGTCTGGGCACCTTCGTCATTGGTATAAACGGCAGAGGGCGAGATGCTCTGTGCATGGCATAAATATGGCAGAAAAACCGCCATAGAGGCCAGAATCAACTGTTTTATCTTCATTTTCGTATGCTTTAAAGTGCAAAGATAGTAAATAATTCATAATTCATAATTACCATTTCACAATTATTTTGTACTTTTGTAGGCGAAATTCGTAATTTTTGAAAATATGACACGTGTTTTAAGATATTTTTTGTTGTTTGCACTGCTGTTTGTGGGTGCCGGTATCGTCTTGGCTCAGGATGGACCTGCCATCCGCGGATTGCATAAAGTGAAACGTAAGGAGACCATCTTCGGCATCTCCAGAATGTATGAGATCACCATCGACGAACTGATTGAGGCCAATCCCGAGATGAGGACACCCGACTTCGAGTTGAAAAAGGGAATGGAAATAAAGATCCCCTTCTCGAAGCATAGTGCCCAGCCCCAACAGGCGAACCAGAGTCAGCAGGTGACGCAGAGCCATCAGACAGAGGTGGCATCCCAGACCGCAAAGAAAGAAGACGATGACGTGAGGAACAGAGCCATCCGTCTGGGGGTGATGCTGCCGCTGCACGATATCAACGGCGACGGCAAGCGCATGGTGGAGTATTACCGTGGCGTGCTGATGGCCTGCGACAGTCTGAAGAAAATGGGCATCAGTGTCGATGTGCATGCATGGAACACCCCAGACGACGCGGATATCCGCCCCGTGCTGCTCGACGATGCAGCTACACGATGCGACTTGATCATCGGACCGCTCTACTCCAAGCAGATGGACGTGCTCTCGGAGTTTGTGAAGTATTATGATATCCGACTGCTGATCCCGTTCTCGATCAATGCCCCACAGTTGACAACCAACCGTAATATCTTCCAGGTATGGCAATCGCCAACGGAGATCAATGAGGCTACCATTAACCATTTCATGGAGCGATTCAAGGATTACCACCCAGTAATCATCGACTGTAACGACTCGACGAGCAGGAAGGGGAACTTCACCTCGGGGCTTCGCCGACAGTTGGAGCTGCATAATATTGAGTATAAGGTGACGAACCTGAAATCGACAGAGGATGCTTTCTATAAGTCGTTCAGTACGACGAAGCGTAACGTGGTGATCCTGAACACAGGCCGTTCGCAGGAACTAGGCATCGCTTTCTCGAAGCTGAATGGTATGAAGGTGAAATATCCTGAGCTTGAGATAACAATGTTTGGCTATACTGACTGGTTGATGTACACCAGCCGCTACCTGGAAAACCTGTATAAGTTTGATACCTATATCCCGTCGGTATTCTATTATAACCCGCTGTCGCCCGCCACGCAGCGGCTTCAGCAGAAGTACCGTAGGAATTTCCGTGCAGACATGCCGTCGCAGTTGCCGCGCTTTGCCTTGACAGGTTTCGACCATGCCTACTTCTTCCTGAGGGGATTGCATAAGTATGGCAAGACCTTCAATGGTGCTGCCGGTATGTTTGGCTATCCGCCTGTACAGACCCCGTTGCAGTTTGAACGCTATGGCAATGGCGGTCTGAGGAACAGGGCATTTCTTTTCGTACACTATAAGCCAGAACATCTGGTAGAAACCATCAGGTTCTAAAAATGAAGAATGGAAGATATATATGAGACGTTTTATTATCATCTTTTCATTTTTTCATTTTTTCATTGCAACGGCTGTTGCCCAGGTCGGTGAGTACAGAAGAGATCTGGCCGTTGGTGTGAACGGTGGCTACGTATTGAGTAATGTCGCCTTTATGCCCACTGTACCCCAAGGGATGATTGGCGGTATGACCGCTGGTGTGACGATGCGCTATACATGTGAGAAATATTTCAAAAGCATCTGTGCATTGGTGGCTGAAGTAAACTATTCGCAGATAGGCTGGAAAGAGAATATCCTGGATGTGAAAGACCAGCCCGTGCCACTGCATACCGATCCGACACAGACATTGCGCTATCAGCGGCAGATGAACTATGTGCAGATTCCCTTACTGGCAAGACTGGGGTGGGGAAGAGAACGTAAAGGATTCCAGGCCTTTTTCCAGATAGGACCCCAATTCGGCTTTTTCCTGAGTGATAAGTCCGAGTCGAACTTCGACGTGCATGACCCGGCATTTAATCCAGGAACCTACCAACAGCCGAATCCCGACTACAAATATCGTGGCGTCCGTGTATCGCAAGTGGTGGCTCAAGACTCGATGGCAGTCGAGAACAAGTTTGATTATGGCATCACCGGTGGACTGGGTATCGAGTTCAGCAACCGCCGTCTGGGGCATTTCCTGCTGGAGGGCCGTTACTATTATGGTCTGGGCAATATGTATGGTGCAACGAAGCGCGACTATTTCGGCCGTTCCAACTTCGGCAATATCGTGGTGAAGTTTACCTATCTGTTTGATATCATCAGGACAAAAAACTCAAATATTAAATAAGTATGTTCGAAGGACAACCTAAAGGATTATTCGCGTTGGCATTGGCCAACACAGGTGAGCGTTTCGGCTATTACACGATGCTCGCCGTTTTTGCTCTGTTTCTGAGAGCCAATTACGGATTGTCGCCCGCCCTGGCTGGTACAATCTACAGTTCATTCCTTATGCTGGTGTATTTTCTCCCGCTGATTGGTGGTATCATGGCCGATAAGTTCGGTTTCGGAAAGATGGTCACCACGGGTATCATCATCATGTTTGGTGGCTATCTGCTCTTGTCGGTGCCTCTGGGCGGCGACAGCGTGGCACTGGTCGTGATGCTGGCAGCCCTGTTGCTTATCGGCTTAGGTACTGGTCTTTTCAAGGGTAACCTCCAGGTGATGGTGGGTGATCTGTATAATGATCCGAAGTACAAGGACAAGCGCGATGCAGGTTTCTCTATCTTCTATATGGCCATCAATATCGGTGCGCTGTTTGCACCTACCGCTGCCATTAAGATTAAGGAGTATGCTGAGGTCTCCTTGGGGTATTCCAGCAATGACGCCTACCACTTCTCGTTTGCAGTGGCCTGTGCTTCGCTGATTCTCTCCATTGCCATCTATTACATGTTCCGTAGTACGTTCCGTCATACGGAGGGTGGAACGAAGAAGGATGCAGCCAAGGCTGATGCCATCTCGGAGCCTGAACTCTCGAAGGAAGAGACCAAGCAGCGCATCGTGGCCTTGTGCCTCGTGTTTGCCGTGGTGATCTTCTTCTGGATGGCCTTCCACCAGAATGGCCTGTCACTGACTTACTTCGCTGATGAGTTTACGGCTCAGTCGGCTGAAGGCTTGCAGGCGATGTGCTTCGATGTATGGAACCTCGTGGCTGTGATCTTTATCGTCTATGCCCTGTTCTCGCTGTTCCAGTCGAAGACAGGCAAGGGCAAGGCCATCTCTGCCGTGATTATCTGTATGGCCCTGGCTTTTCTCTGCCTGCAGTATGACGCTGATGGCAGTGTGACAGTCTCTGCTCCTATCTTCCAGCAGTTCAACCCCTTCTATGTGGTGGCATTGACTCCAGTTTCGATGGCCATCTTCGGTTCGTTGGCTGCTAAGGGCAAGGAGCCTTCTGCCCCTCGTAAGATTGCTTACGGTATGATTGTGGCAGCCATTGCCTATGCGCTGATGGCCTTTGCATCATTCGGCTTGCCGATGCCTCAGACGGAGATGGGCGCTGACGGTAACCCTGTTGCTGTTCATGTGGCAGATGTTACACCAAACTTGCTGATTACGGTTTATCTGGTGCTGACCTTTGGTGAGCTGTTGCTTTCGCCGATGGGTATTTCTTTCGTATCTAAGGTGGCACCTCCCAAATATAAGGGTATGATGATGGGTGGCTGGTTCGTAGCTACGGCTATCGGCAACCAGCTCGTTGTCGTAGGCGGTCTGCTTTGGGGAGCTGTTCCTCTCTGGGTTTGCTGGAGCGTCTTCCTGGGTGTCTGCCTCGTGGCTGCCGTCTTCATGTTCGCAATGATGAAACGACTCGAGAAGGTCTGCTAGATGCTGTCGTTTATCCCATTTCTGGTACTGATCGTACTGATAACATGTTGCGTTGCCGTTTTCGGTAACGCAACACTGGATGGTGCCTCTCAGGTGTCACTGCTGGCTGCCTCGGCTGTCAGCGTGGTGGTAGGACACTTCTCGAAACGGCTGGAGTGGGAGAACCTGGAGAATGAAATAACTGACAAGATAGCCAGCTGTACACCTGCCATCATTATCCTGTTGTTGATCGGTGCCATCGGTGGAACCTGGATGGTGTCGGGTATTGTGCCGACGATGATCTACTATGGTATGCAGATTATCCGTCCGGAAGTGTTCCTCGTGAGCAGTAGTATCCTCTGTGCACTCGTCAGTCTGATGATTGGTTCGTCATGGACAACAGTGGCGACGATTGGACTGGCCCTGATGGGTATCGGCAAGGCCCATGGATTCGATGACGGCTGGATAGCCGGTTCGATTATTACGGGAGCCTATTTCGGTGATAAGCTTTCTCCACTATCGGATACCACGGTACTGGCCTCAAGTGTTTCGGGTACACCACTATTCACCCATATCCGCTATATGCTCTTTACGACCGTACCGACATTCTGTATCTCGATCACGATCTTCCTGATTGCCGGATTTACGATGAACGTTTCTGGTCATGGCAATGTGGCGGAGTTTATGGAGGGGCTTCAACGAACGTTTGTCATCTCGCCGTGGCTTCTGCTGGTGCCTGTACTGACAGGGGTGATGATTGCCCGCAGATGGCCTTCGATGGTGGTGTTGTTCCTGGCCATCCTCCTCGCAGTCATTGTTGCGCTGTTGGTCCAACCGCAGCTGGTGCATCAGATTTCTGGTGAAGAAGGAATGGGCTTGCTCACACAATATAAAGGTATGATGCAGGTGTGCTATGGCAGTACAGATATCGAGACAGGCAACGCCGTGTTGAACGAACTGGTGCATACCAATGGCATGTCGGGGATGATGCCGACAATCTGGCTGATTATCTGTGCCCAGACTTTCGGTGGGGCTCTGACAGCAACGGGACAGTTACGTGATCTCATGGGACTGATCCTGCGCTTAGCTAAGGGTACCGCATCGTTGGTGGCTTCAACAGTAGGGACGGCTATCTTCTGCAATATCGCCACAGCAGACCAATATCTCTCAATCATGCTCTCCAGTTCGATGTTCAAGGATACCTATCGTGAACGTGGCTACGAAGCCAGACTGCTGAGCCGCTCGTGTGAAGATGGTGCGACAGTAACTTCTGTTTTGGTGCCATGGAATACCTGTGGTCTGACACAGAGTACAGTGCTCGGCGTGGCTACGCTGACCTATCTGCCATATTGCTTCTTCAATTACCTGTCGCCAGTTACCAGTATTGTCGTTGCAGCCATAGGCTGGAAAATCAAAAAGGTAAAGCAGTCATGATGTTTCTCAGCTTGTTACTTTCCGGATTCTTCACATTAGTAGAATTGAACTGTGAGAATCTGTTTGATTATCTTCATGATGATGGTAAGCAGGACGAGGAATTTCTGCCCGATGCCACGCGCCACTGGACCAAGAAACGCTATTGGCGCAAGGTGAACAGTGTGGCACAGACCATTCTTTCAGTCTCTGATGACGGTATTCCTGACCTGATAGCTCTCTGTGAGGTAGAGAACGACACGGCGATGAAGGATCTGACGAAACGTTCGCTTTTGCGTAATGCCGGTTATGAATACCTGATGACAACATCACCTGATGCCCGTGGTATCGATGTGGCGCTGTTGTATTCGCCCTTTACCTTCTCGCCAATCAGAACGAATCGCTTACGCATCGAACCGATAGAGAATATGCGTGCAACGCGTGATATCCTTTATGTCTGTGGGCAGATCCAGTCAGGTGATACCCTGCATGTGTTTGTCGTTCATGCACCGAGTCGTCATGGTGGGGAAAAATATAGTCGTCCTTTTCGTCAGACAGCTATGGATCGGCTATGTGCTTCGGTAGACTCTGTCCGTAACCTCTCTCCAGAAGCTAAGATTTTGATCACTGGTGATTTCAACGACACGTCTGACAGTCCTGTATTCAATAGTCTCCATGAGAGAGACATGCACAGTCTTACCCAAGAGGCACAAGGTGATCATAACGTGAGGGGTACCTATCGTTATAAGGGTAAATGGGACAGCATCGATCATGTTTTTGGCAGTCCAAGTATCGCTAATAAAGTAGATACAGCCTTTGTTCATGCTCCCTTGTTCCTGTTAGAAGAAGATTCTCAATATGGTGGCTATAAGCCCCGCCGTACTTACAATGGTATGCGCTACCAGCGTGGCTATAGCGACCATCTCCCCTTAGTAGTCCGCTTTCATATGGATGAGTAGTGTTTTACCAGATAGGGTGACACTGGATGTCATCCAGAGGAAAGAGCTGGCTACAGTGAAGTGATGTCGTAAGCCTTTGTCTGGGGCTCGAAATCAGGGCTGAGTAGGTCTCTTGTTGATTTGTACTCCTTGGTCTTGATTCCTGCCAAACGGAACAACATGTGACAGATGTTGTCAGTCGTAAACACTCTGTCAATGGCCAGTTTGATGTTCTCGTATTCCTGTGGATGCTTTTCTTTCCAGCTATCAGAGCACCACACCACGAAAGGAATTTCCAGTTGGTATTTGATCAAATCGTCGGTAATCCGATCTTCACTGAAAATCTGTCGTCCGTAGAAATCGCGGTAGTCATAGACTTCTTCGCCATGATCAGGAAAATAAATCAAAATGCTGTTCGTATGGCGTACCATCTCGATGATCTGATGGATTACTTCATCGTTATAGCGGGTGGCATTGGCATATTCTGCAATACGTTGACGGCTCTCTGCATTCAGATAGGAAGCCGTGTTTTTGACGTCCTTGGCTGAGAATACATCGTATTTTTTCTCTTGGGGATATTGGTTCTTTGCCAAAAAATGCTGTCCTGCAAGATGGAATATCAGGAAGTTACGCGAGCCAAGATCCTTGTACTTTTCCTCTTTGAAAGCAGTAATAAGTTCTCCGTCATAAGGTGCACAGGTCTTGTTGACATCGTTATACGACATTTTCATAATCGAGTCGTTGAACATGACGGAGTTCAGAGTAAAAGCCCAAGCAGCATTCTCATCCCATTTGTATTGATTGTCCCAAAGCCAGACGCCAAAGCCGGCTTTTTTGAAAATAGCAGGGAAATAAGGATAGTTGTACCAGCGTTCACCCTCATGGATATTATTGCAGCATAGCACGTTTTTCAGTACAATGCTTGTCTGATTGTGCGGTGCCTTGACTTTGTTGAAGGCGAAGAGATTACCCTTGGCAGCCTCGGCGCACTGGTAAGGTGTGGTGTCGAGATCATAGCCATATAGACTGGCATGATACTTATTATACGACTCTCCAATTACCAAGACGATGTTCAACGAATCAGTAGTGGCGCAGTTGACATCCTCCAATGCCTCGCTTGTGGCCTTGATCATGTGATTGAGATCCTCGCCCGACATCCGTATGGCATTGATGGAATAGCAGAAATTGGGCATGGGCATGCCCTTGCGGAAAGGAATCTTCATCAGCCATCGTTCAGCCTCATAGGTATCTTTGCACATTGTCAGACTCGTATATCTGCCCAAAGCACTGGCTCCGCCGATGACACCAAAGAGCACAATGATTGTCAGCAAAACAAGAAATGCTGGTTTATTAACCATTTGTCGGATTCGTTTCTTCAAGCGCTCTCCTAGGATGATGAAAGTCACCACAATCACAAATGCACCTATTGTCTTGTACATCCCGCCTGTCATCAAATAGGTCTTGAAGAATCCGGATACCTCCTTTGGGTTCGTCTCAAATACCAGCAGAAGAATCTTGGGTGAGATATCTGTTCCGAAAGAATACCTAAGATAGAAATTGACGATATAGATAACGAACAGGACAAGATAGACAAAGATATGGAAGTGTATCTTGCGTAGCAGATAACAGACGATATTAATAATGTACGCCATGAAAACCATTTCTGCATATCCCGACAAAATCTCATTTATTTCGTATTCATGGTACAGATGCTGATAATAGAGCATGTCAAAACCGCCCAGCATCAGAATTGAGATGAGAAATAAGGGGAGGTTCCAAACGATAGGTGTTACCAAATAGTTGATACTTTTAGTAAGGATTGATCCAATCTTCATGTTTGTCACTTTTTAATGTTTGGTAGTTGCAGTCCGTAACCCTTCTGTCGATCAACCAACAACATGGCGATGGCGATGAGTGCCGCTCCTAGGGCCGTAAAACCGAAGATAAGCATTGATGTAGTATAGCTGGAATCAGTCTCGTTGGCACGTCCTACAAACATCGGGATGATTGCACGCCCAAAATTCTGGATGAAGAAAATCATGGAATAAGCAGTTCCGAGACATTTCAGAGGGATAATCTTTGGTACACAAGGCCACAAGGCTGCAGGTGCCAAGGAATAGCCGACACTGAGAATGACCATTAAGGCGATGGCTATCGTTGAAGAGTGCATGGGCAGCGAGAAACCGAAATGGACTGCTGTGAGCATCAGGGCACCTGTGATAACTAATGTAACACCCTTGCCGTAGCGATCATACACAAGTCCGAACAGTGGCGTCATCAGTATCGTACCAAAAGGGGCAATACTCGAGAAGAAACCTGCAATATCTGGATCGACACCATATTTCATGACCATCAGTTTGGTTGAGAATTTCAAGAATGGCGAAACGGCAGAATAGAAAAGAACGCAAAAGAGCGTGATCAACCAAAAACCAGGATTGCGAAGCGTCATGCCGATATCGGAGAAACGGAATTCTTCAGAATTTGCCGTCTCACTATGAGTCGAAGAATCCAGTTTGCGATCCATCACACAGAACACCAGGAATGCCAGCAGACCAATCATCAGGAATGCCAGCGAAACAAGCAATGGCATTGAGAGGGTGAAATGGCGTGCGATAGGAGCAGAGATGCTCAGTGCAGCAGCTGTCCCCAGACGGGCCATGGCCAACTGAATGCCCATGGCCAATGCCAGCTCATGCCCAGTGAACCAACGTACCATCGCTTTTGACACGGTGATGCCCGTCATCTCATAACCCACACCGAATACAGAAAAGCCCAATGATGCAACAGCCACCGACATGGGCAGCTGAAAACCGAATACCGTCATCTCGGCAGAACCAAAGTCGGTAGTGACACCATAGAGTTTCAACAATGTTCCTATGACCATCAAACTACAGGCCAGTACACCTGTAAACCGGATGCCCATCTTGTCAAGAATCAGTCCTGAAAAGAAGAGCATTAACAAGAAAACATTGATAAAACTGCCTGCACCTGAAAAGAATCCATAGTCGGATGGTGTCCAACCAAGTCCGCCCTGACTGCGAGGCGCCTCTAACAATGTCTCGAGAGGCGACATCACATCATTGACAAAATACCCCATCATCATGGCTGTAGCCACGATGAAGAGCACAGTCCATCTGGCGATGGGTGAGTCATTCAGACGATGACGGATTGCTTCTTCCAATTATTTCTTACTTCTTTTTAACAGGATCGCAAGTCAGTCCACAACCTAGTTTTTTGAATATCTTACGATCCACCTCGCTCAGCATCACAGTGGTATGTACCTGACAGTTACGCAGTTTCGGCAACTGTTCAAGAGCCATACGGCAATTCTCATCATGGGTAGAGAGGACACTCAAGGCTACAAGCACCTCGTCGGTATGCAGTCGTGGGTTCTTACCACCCAGATATTCTATCTTCGTTTTCTGAACAGGCTCAATCAGACTCTGTGGAATCAGTTTAGACTCATGGTCAATCTCTGCCAGATACTTGGTGGCATTAAGCAGAAGGGCGGCACTACATCCCAGAAGCGGAGTAGATTTGGCTGTTATGATGGTGCCGTCTTCCAACTCGATGGCAGAAGCCTGTTGGCCTGTTTCCAGTTTCTTCTCATAAGCTGCTGTCGTTACAGGACGGAATGCTGTAGTGATCTTCGCCTGGTTGAAGAGCATACGGATCTTGTTCACTTCACTTTCATTGTCAGCGCCATCAGCCATCTTGTTAGTGGCATCGTAGAAACGACGGATGATTTCATCCTTAGAAGCCTTGCAGCATACCTCGTCGTCACTGATACAGAAGCCAATCATATTGACACCCATATCCGTAGGTGACTTATAAGGATTCTCGCCGTAGATACCCTCGAAGAGTGCGTTCAGCACCGGGAAGATCTCAATGTCGCGATTGTAGTTCACAGCTGTCTTGTTATAGGCTTCCAGATGGAAGGGGTCGATCATGTTCACATCGTTCAGATCGGCTGTAGCAGCCTCATAAGCGATGTTGACAGGATGCTTCAGTGGCAGATTCCATACAGGGAACGTCTCGAACTTAGCATAGCCAGCTCGAATGCCGCGCTTGTTCTCGTTGTAGAGCTGCGAGAGACAGGTTGCCATCTTACCGCTACCAGGACCAGGGGCCGTCACGATAACGAGTGGACGGGAAGTTTCCACATAGTCGTTCTTGCCAAAGCCCTCGTCGGAGGCAATCAGTTCCACACTATGAGGATAGCCGTCGATAGGGTAGTGTACATACGACTTGATGCCCTCACGCTCCAGACGATGACGGAACTGATCGGCAGCATGCTGTCCTGTGTAGTGCGTAATCACAACGCTGCCCACCATGAAGTTACGAGTCATAAACTCATCGCGCAGACGCAGTACGTCCTCATCGTATGTGATGCCGAGGTCTGCACGAACCTTATTCTTCTCGATATCGTCTGCATTGACCACAATCACAATCTCGATGCTATCACGTAACTGAGCTAGCATGCGCAACTTGCTATCGGGCTTGAATCCTGGCAGAACACGTGATGCATGGTGGTCATCGAAGAGCTTTCCACCTAACTCCATATAGAGTTTGCCGTCAAACTGGGCAATACGCTCCTTGATATGTTCGGACTGGATCTTAAGATATTTGTCGTTGTCGAATCCTATTTTCATAATAGTCGTATTATTCCGTTATATTTGGCAATTCAAGGCCAATGCCTTTCTTACGGTCTACCACCTTCAGTACAAAGCCTAGCACTAATGCTGCAACGCCCAGGCAGGCAAGCATTACGAGTGGAGCCGTATAGTCGAATTGAGTGGGATCCGTGACACCAGGATTAGTCTGGTCGAGCACCTTGCCAATGAGCAACGGGAACAACCACAGACCGATATTCTGGATCCAGAAGATAAGAGCATAGGCCGATCCAATCACCTTGGCATCCACCAGTTTAGGTACTGAAGGCCAGAGAGAGGCAGGTACCAGAGAAAATGATGCACCCAACACTAGAATCGTGGCATAGGCAATGATGATACCTCCAACAGGACTACCCTTGAATGCTGGTAATACAAAAGCAAATGTCAGATGGCATGCAATCAGCAGTACAGAACCTAATACAAGCATAGACGCAGCCTTGCCATGATGGTCGAGATAACTACCTAGAATCGGTGTTATCAGCACAGCCAACAAGGGGAATACAGCGAAGATGCTCTCTGCCGACTGACGCATGTAGCCCATATAGCAATATGTGATAAGTGCAATGACCGAAATGGCCAGCAGTCCATACTTCAGATTCACTTTCTTCTGGAAATTGCTGGCGAAACCAGCTGCAGCTACAATGAGCATGATGATATACTGTACAATCGTAACGCTCGAAGAGGCCCAGAACGAATCAGCATCAGGTGCTGTCAATGTGAGGTTACACTGCAACATATTCACCGCATATTTCTGGAAGGGGAAGATGGCAGAATAATAGAGCACACAGAGCAGCGCCACTATCCAGAAACCAGCATCCGTGAGAATCTTTCCCAGATCGCTGATCTTGAAAGGATCATCTTTTTCCTCAGCCTCACCGGTCTGAGCATCCAACTTCTGATCCATGAAGAAATATACGATTGTCATCATCAAGGCGATACACATCAGTACTACACCGAAAGCAACAGAGCGGCTAACGGAAACCTCACCGCCCAGACGTGCAAAGAATGGTGAGAAGATCATACAAGTGGCAACACCCAGACGAGCCAAAGCCATCTCGGAACCCATGGCCAGGGCCATCTCACGACCCTTGAACCACTTGACGATACCTCGACTGACAGTAATGCCACACATCTCGCAGCCACAACCGAAAATCATAAAGCCACAAGCTGCAAACTTGGCAGAAGCAGGCATCCCCTCATAGAAAGGCGAAACGCCTAGTTCATCGAAGATGGGAATATAATTCAGGTTGTTGTTAAACCAAGCCTCTAGTCCGGTTCCCACGAAACTCTCGCTCACAGCATACCACTTTACACAAGCTCCGACAAGCATGACCGCCGCGGATAAAACCGCAGTAAATCGGACACCCATCTTGTCGAGGATGATACCGGCGAAGATTAGGAAGAATACGAATACGTTGAGGAATACCTCTGAGCCTTGCATCGTACCGAAGGCTGTGGAGTCCCAGCCACGGGTTTCCTGCATTAGGTCTTTGATAGGTGAGAGGATATCCATGAAAATATAGCTGCAGAACATCGCCATGGCAAGCAGCAGCAACGCCGTCCACCGCATAGCAGCAGAATCGCGCAGAGTCTTTTGAATCGTTTGAGTCATATCTCTTTATTCTTATAACTTGTATCTAGATTATTATTTCAGCCATCTGTCAAGCCAGTCGAAGAATGTGCGCTGCCAGAGCACACCATTCTGAGGTTTCAGCACCCAGTGGTTTTCATCGGGGAAGATAAGCAGTTCTGCTGGAATCCCCTTCATACGAGCTGCATTGAAAGCCTGCATACCCTGGGTATAGCAGATGCGATAGTCCTTTTCGCCATGGATACAGAGAATTGGCGTATCCCAGTTCTCGACGTACTTATGTGGTGAGTCATGGTAGGTCTTCTTGGCATTAGGTAACTGTGGACGATGCCAGTAAGCCTCGTCGTATTCCCAGTTAGAGAACCAGTTCTCCTCAGTTTCCAAGTACATGGAAGCAAGGTTGAAGGCGCCATCGTGAGAGATAAAGGCCTTGAAACGCTTGTTGTGATGACCAGCAAGGTAGTAGATGGAAAAACCGCCAAATGATGCTCCGACAGCTCCTAACTTGTCCTTATCCACAAAGGGCAGGTTGTTGGCTGCATCGTCGATGGCCGCGAGATAATCCGCCATACACTGACCAGTCCAGTCGCCAGAGATCTCCTCAAGCCACTCTTGTCCGAAACCAGGCAGACCGCGACGGTTAGGTGCTACAATCACATAGCCGTTGGATGCCATAATCTGGAAGTTCCATCGATAGCTCCAGAACTGTGAAACCGGACTCTGTGGGCCACCTTCACAGAAGAGCAGGGTGGGGTATTTCTTGGTCTCATCAAAGTTTGGTGGCAGGATGATCCATGTGAGCATCTCCTTGCCATCGGTGGTTTTCACCCATCGCTGCTGGACGGATGGCTTAGCCAGTTGGTCGGTGATGTGCTTATTTTCAAAAGTCAGCTGCTGAACAACAGTGTTTTCTGGCTTCTTGAAGTTCGGTGTCACGATATAGAGATCAGCAGGGGCGGTAAACGAGTGACGTTCCATCAGCAGCTGCTTACCGTTGTTCATCAGTTGGATAGCACCAAAGTCTGCCCAAGGATTATTCTTCTGCCCGTCAGATCCTGACTCAGGTGAAACAACAGTTTGAATTTGTTTTAACTCACCTTTCCAGTTTATTGCATATAGATTCTCTGTAGCGTGCCAAACGCCAATGAAGTAAATCATGGCATCCTTAGAATCACTCCACACGAAATCCTCAACGCCAGAGTCGAAACTTTCAGTGAGATATTTCTTCTCACAGGTAGCTAAGTCGTAGCAGCACAGACGGTTACGGTCAGCCTCATAGCCATTGCGCTCCATTGAGAGCCAGGCAACATACTTACCATCAGGCGAGAACTTTGGATTGGTGTCATAGCCCACATTGTTCTTCAGATTCTCTTGTGAGTTCACCTTCTGATACTTCATCGAAACAGTTGGGTTAATCTCTGGTTCAACATAGTCAGCAGGCTTGCAGAGATTCTTTGTCTCGCGCGTACCTATATTATATAAATAAATGTCGGAATCGGTTGAAATGCTATAGGCTGTGCCCGTCTTCTTGCGACAAGTATAGGCAATAGACTTGGAGTCAGGACTCCATGCCAGTTGTTCCATACCTCCAAAGGGCTCCATCGGACACTCGAATGGCTCGCCCTCAAGCATGTCGATGCCGTCTTTGATACCATCCTCGGTTACTTCAGCAACAAAGGGATGCTGGATACTCTCTACATAATGGTCCCAATGGCGATACATCAGATCTGTTACCAAACGACCTGTTGCCTTAGGAAGATCATCAGGATTCTTCTTGATGACCTCATGGAAATCGATGCTATGGAGCAAGATGACTTTACTGCCGTCAGGAGAGAATTTGAATCCCTCGATATCCTTCGATGTCTTTGAAAGCTGTTGGCGGTCAGAACCGTCAGCATTCATGGTCCAGATCTGCCCCCCGGAGAGGAAGGCAATCTTACCATGATACCAAGTAGGATCAGTCTCCGACTTTGTGCCTGTGGTTAGTGTGACATTATTGGTGCCATCGGCATTGATCAATGCGATCTTCTGCTGACTTTTATTCGCCTTTACACTATAATAGCCTACCTGATAGACAATCTGCTTACCGTCGGCACTGGCCTCAGCCTGAGCGATACGCCCCATAGCCCAAAGGGCTTCTGGGGTCATCAGGTCACTCGTGAGCTTGATATTCTGTTTCCCGATTTTCACTTCGTCTTGTGCGTTAGCTTGAGATACTAGATTGGCTAGTACAACAAGAATTACCAGATATTTCTTCATATAGTCATCTCTTTTGGTTCATGCGCTGTTTCTGCATCTCTTCTGCCTGCTTCTGCATGGCCTCCAGACGTGCAGCAAGTCCACTCGTCTTCTTGTTCGGATTGTTCTTGTTCTCCTGATACTTTGCCTCAAGAATGGCAAGTAGTTTCTCGTCATTGGTGGTCTTGCGGAGCGTCCACATGATGGCTGCAGAGAAGAAGAGTGAGATAAAGTAGTAGAAGTTCAGACCTGATGAATAGTCGTTGAACATGAAGAAGAACATCAGTGGCATAAGATACATCATCCATTGCATCATCTTCATCTGTTCAGCCTGCTGTCCTACCATCTGATCCTTCTGCTGACGCATCGTCATATAAGAATATAGGACGTTGGATACACAGAAGAGGATACAGGTCAGTGAGAGGTGGTCACCGATACCCCAGATCTGGGTGCCCCATTCGATGATGGGATCATAGGTCGAGAGGTCGTCGATCCAGAGGAACGACTGCCGGCGCAACTGAATGGCATTTGGCACAAAATTGAACATGGCAATCCAGATAGGCATCTGAATCAGCATGGGCAGACAACCACTCAAGGGGCTGACACCATACTTTGCATAGAGACTCATCATCTCCTGCTGTTTCTTCATAGAGTCCTCTGGCTTATCATACTGCTTGGTAGCCTCATCGAGTTTCGGCTTCAATACACGCATCTTTGCTGACGACATGTAACTCTTCTTCACCATCGGGAAGGTAATGGCCTTCAGCAACAAGGTTATCAGGATAAGGACGATACCCATTGAGAAACCCCATGAGGTGAGCCAGTCGAATACGTAGATCGTGAAGAAGCGGTTGATATAACGGAAGAGCGGCCATCCGAGATAGACGAGCTGTTCCAGGTCGAGTTCCTTGCCAAAGGTGCTCTGCTCCTCGACATCCTTGATGAGACGGAAGTCGTTAGGACCGATGTACATCTCGAACTCTGTTGGATGGATACCCGACGGGTCAAAAGCTGTCTTCATCTTGGCATTAAACTGCTTCAGATAGCCGGAGCCTTTCTCCTGCGGGATACTGGTCATCAGCGAGTTGGCGGCAAAGTCGTCTTTCGAAATCAGGGCCACTGAGAAGAACTGGTTCTTGAAAGCTACCCAGTCAAGTGATTCCTCAATCTTCTCATCAATCTTTTCGGATGTCTCACTCAGATAGTCTGTGCCACCATTCTTCTCCTTATAAGTAAGGGTTGCATAACGGTTTTCAAAGGTGAATCCTTTCTCCTGCTGACGGGCCTTGTCAGTCCATTCGATGTCCATCTCCTTATAACTGGGAGCAAAGAGTCCGTTTAGTCCGTTGGTGCGCAACATGAAATGCAACATGTAGTCCTTGCCCAACTGATAGTCGAGAACGATGCTTCCGCCGTTACCTGCTTGTGCAGTCATCGTAACCGTACTGTCCGTAACGTTTGAGGGCGTGAAGAATAAGTCTTGCGTGATGATGTTCTCCGACTTGCCCGACAACATGAAATTCATCTGCTGAGTATTCTCGTCGAAGAGTGTCACGTTCATCTTGTTGTCACGATCCTCAAACCCTTTGATGATAGCCTTGCTGATGGTGCCACCCTTGGTGTTGAAGGTCAGTTCAACCTTGTCATTCTTCAGCACAATGGGCTGGTTGGTACCGTTAAGTGCCGAAAAGAAGAGGGCGGTAGAGTCTCCTTTGGCTTCTTCTTCGGCCTGAGCCTTACGGGCTGTCTCGTCAGCTTTCTGCTTTTTTGCAGCGTTATCCTTAATGGCTGCAGCGATACTGTCTTGCTTGCGTGCGGCTTCAATTTCTTCAGCAGAAGGCTGGTTATACCAGCTGAATCCAATCAGGACCAAAGCTATCAGAATGAAGCCGATTAAAGTGTCTCTGTTCATTTATTTTTGCTTTATTTATTAATGTACGCGATAAATCAAGGTGCAAAATTACGAAAAAAATACGAAATGTATGCATTCTATGAAGAAAAAATTGTATCTTTGCATTCAGTTATGAGAAAAGTCACATTATCATTTGCGGTGATCTCAGCGCTCAGCGCGAGTGCCGCACAGCCAAATGACAGTCTGGACGGACGCTATTATCGGCTGTTCGCACCATTGACGTTCTATCACAATGTCGCCGACAAGACATTAGCTTTAAACTCTGAGTCAGCAGGTAAGGATCAGGTAGCCGATGAGGTTGATGCAGCATTGTTGAAAGTTTATCTGAAACGTCCTGATCTGGTTCGTACTACCGAGACGGATCTGGAAGAGACAGGATCTATTCGAGAAGATTTGTATCAGCCGATTATCAATGAGGTTGAGTTTGTAAACAAGGTTGATACCGTGCCTTTGGTGGATGCCCCAGAGGATATTCCCGATACCGTAATGGTTCAGAAACCCAAATTCTGGACTTACAAGGGGGACGGCTTCCTTCAGTTTATGCAGAACTATGTGTCTGGCAACTGGTACAAAGGTGGTGAAAGCAACTATTCGATGGTAGGTGCATTGACGGCAGAGGCTAATTATGATAATAAGAATAAATGGAAGTGGGACAATAAGCTGGAGTTGAAACTAGGTTTCCTCCGTTCCCGTACAGACTCACTCCATAAATTCAAGTCTAACGAAGATCTGATTCGTCTGACGAGCAAACTTGGACTTGAAGCAGCTAAGAATTGGTACTATACACTTCAGTTACAGGCCTATACGCAGTTCACTCGTGGTTTGAAAGCGAATGATCCTGGTATCTATTCTGATTTCATGTCACCTTTCAACCTGAACCTCGGTCTTGGTATGGATTATAAGGTGGAGACGAAAAACCAGAAGTTGACGGGAACTATCAACTTCTCTCCGATAGCTGTGAACTATCGTTATGTAGGTCGAGTTGATTTGGGTCCAAGTTATGGTCTCGATCCAGGGAAACATTCCATGTTTGAGTTTGGTCCGAATATGACTGCCGACTTGGTGTGGAAATTCAATGATGTCGTAACTTGGAAGACACGCTTCTATGCATTTACGTCTTTCAAGCGTGCAGAGATAGAGTGGGAGAATACATTTGAACTCCGCGTGTCGAAGTACATCACCGCCAATCTGTTCCTCTTCCCACGTTTCGACGATGCTAGTGTGTATGACGATGATTTAGGTTATTGGCAGTTTAAGGAGTATAGTTCCTTGGGTTTTGCCTATACATTCTAAAATGAAATCACCCGCCAATCGGCGGGTGATTTCGTTTATTTAGCTTCTGTCATATCTCCTTCGATATAGAGTCTGGTCATTTCAACCGCTCCGTTGGATCGGATGGTAATGGACTTTTTGAAATGTCCAGGGAACTTGCCTGTGCCATTGTAAGTCACCTTAATCTGTCCCTTCTCGCCAGGCTTAACAGGCTCCTTCGTATATTCAGGAACAGTACAGCCGCAAGAGGCAACAGCCTGATTGATAATCAGCGGTTGTTCTCCAATGTTGGTGTATGTAAAAGTACAAGTGACAACAGGTTCTTTCTCTGAGAAGGTTCCGAAGTTGTGTGTCAGTTTGTCAAATCTAATCTCTGCCGGCTTCTGTGCTAAAGCAGCAGTCAGTCCGCACATGAGTAACATGGTCATTACAAATAGTTTTTTCATTTTCATTTGGTTTTAAGTATAAATTTCGGGGCAAAGGTAATAAAAAAAAGAGAATTAGGAATTAATAATTAAGAAATATTTGGTATTTTACCCGCTAATTTGTACCTTTGCACCTCAAACAGAATAAAAATATAATAAATATGTATAGAAGCAAGACTTGTGGAGAGCTTCGTCTCTCAGATGCAGGCAGTGTCGTGACACTTGCCGGATGGGTACAGCGCAGTCGTAAGATGGGAGGTATGACTTTTGTCGATTTGCGCGATCGTTATGGTTTGACACAGTTGGTTTTCAATGAGGCTGATGATGCAGAACTGTGTGATCGTGCCAATAAGTTAGGCCGTGAGTTCTGTATTCAGGTCAAAGGTGAAGTGAGCGAACGTCAGAGTAAGAATCCTAAGATGCCTACTGGCGACATCGAGATTCTGGTGAAAGAACTCAATATTTTGAGTGAGAGTCTGACACCGCCGTTTACGATTGAGGATAATACTGATGGCGGTGACGATATCCGTATGAAGTATCGTTACCTCGATCTTCGTCGTGCTGCCGTTCGTAAGAACCTCGAACTGCGTCATCGCATGACAATCCTCATCCGTAACTTCCTTGATGCCAAGGATTTTATTGAGGTTGAGACACCGATTCTGATTGGCTCTACGCCTGAGGGAGCCCGCGACTTCGTGGTGCCGTCTCGCATGAATCCTGGGCAATTCTATGCCTTGCCCCAGTCTCCCCAGACGCTTAAGCAGCTGTTGATGGTCAGTGGTTTCGATCGATACTTCCAGATTGCCAAGTGTTTCCGTGATGAGGATCTGCGTGCAGACCGTCAGCCGGAATTCACACAGATTGACTGCGAGATGTCGTTTGTTGAGCAGGAGGATGTACTGCAGCTTTTCGAGGATATGGCCCGTCATTTGTTCAAAGAGGTTCGTGGTGTTGAACTTCCCCCGCTTCAGCGTATGACTTGGCATGAGGCCATGCGTCGCTTTGGTTCTGATAAGCCAGATCTCCGTTTTGGTATGGAGTTTGTTGAACTGATGGATCAGTTGAAAGGCACAGGTACCTTCCCTGTATTCAACGATGCGACCTATATCGGTGGTATCTGTGTGCCGGGATGTGCTAACTATTCTCGTAAACAACTCGATGAGTTGACTGAATTTGTCAAGCGTCCGCAGGTTGGTGCCAAGGGACTTGTTTACGTCAAGTTTAATGAAGATGGTACAGTGAAATCCAGCATTGATAAGTTCTATGAACCCGAGGTATGGACAAAGGTCAAGGAGGCAACTGGTGCCAAGGATGGTGACCTCGTGCTGATTCTCTCTGGTGACAATGCCAATAAGACTCGCATTCAGCTTTGTACGCTTCGTCTTGAGATGGGTGATCGTCTCGGCCTTCGTGATAAGGACAACTTCGTCTGTCTCTGGATTGTCGACTTCCCGCTCTTTGAGTGGAGCGATGAGGAACAGCGCTTGATGGCTACCCATCATCCGTTTACCATGCCTAATCCCGATGATATTCCTCTGTTGGATACTGCCCCGGAGAAGGTTCGTGCCGTCGCTTACGATTTCGTATGCAATGGTGTTGAGGTTGGTGGCGGTTCACTCCGTATCCATGATGGTAAACTTCAGGAGAAGATGTTCCAGATTCTCGGCTTTACCCCCGAGCGTGCTATGGCTCAGTTTGGCTTCCTGATCAATGCTTTCAAGTATGGAGCACCTCCTCACGCAGGTCTGGCTTTCGGTCTCGATCGCTTTGTATCGTTGATGGCAGGTCTCGACAGTATCCGTGATTGTATCGCATTCCCGAAGAATAATAGTGGTCGCGATGTGATGCTGGATGCACCAGGTGAGTTAGACCCGAAACAACTTGAAGAGTTGCAGTTGAAAATTGATATTCGTCAAGAATAGTTACCTTTTTGCCAAAAATGCTTAAATTTCAATAACTTGTATAAATAAATAGTCGTACTTTTGCACGCGATTTAATAAATGAATAAGAGTATAACTTCAATAAAGTATTAATTTTTTAAGAATTATGGCAGAAAAGAAAGCAACAGCAAAGAAGGCCGCCGCTCCTAAGGCAGCCGCTGAAAAGAAGACCGCAACCGTTAAGAAGGCAGCAGCTAAGTCTGTTCTCACTGTAAACGCTGAGAATGCAGGTTTCAAGGCTGGTGATGTTTATCAGGCACTGGCAGCCGCTGGAAAGGCTCTCACTGTAAAGGAGATTGCAAAGGCTGCAAAGATTTCTGAGGAGGAGACTCTTCTCGGTCTGGGTTGGCTCTTCAAGGAGGGTAAGCTCGCCAACGAAGATGAGAAAGTAACATTGGCTTAATCCATTTACTTACAAATAAAAGAAGGTCGGTAATCGTCTTACCGGCCTTTTTTAATCTTTATGACATACGACCGTCAGATACTTAGGATTCTTACAGCTGTAGGTGACAAGGGCATCAGTGTTCAACTGTTGGCCAAACACGTCTATAACCAGAATTCAACATTATTCTATACACCTGATCTGTCAGAGATCCGATCGTATGTCCAACAATACCTATTGAAAAACTCCAAGTTGCCTTCCTCGCTGATAGAAAGTATGGAACAGCGAGGCTATTACCGTCTGAATACCAAGAATAATCCCGATGCCCAACAATTGATGTTGGACTTCAAAGAACAATCCTCCGAAGAAGAAAAAGAGGAAAAACCTCAGCAAGACCTATCTCTGGATCTCTTTGGCTAGATTCAAATCTGTTTAATGATTTTGGCAGGAACACCCGCAACGAGAGAATGTGGTGGTATATCTTTCGTAACCACAGCTCCAGCGGCAACTACTGAGTGATTCCCAATAGTGACACCAGGCAGAATCACAGCATTAGCACCAATCCAGATGTCGTCTTCTATTATGACAGGAGCCGTAATGACGCCTTGTTCGTCAATTCGTTTATCAGGATCTTTAAAATTGTGATTAAGCGCTGTGACCGTGATGCCCTGTGCCAGGTTAACGTGACTGCCGATAGTCACAGGCCCGATGATTGTGTTGTGCAGGCCTATCCTGGTATGGTCACCAATGATAATATCGCCCACAGCATTGTTGATGCAGGCAAAAGATTCTATGACCGAGTAATTACCTAGCGAGAACTTACGATAGGGTGGGGTGTCCATTCTGGCCGAACGATGAACCACTGAATGCTTCCCCCTATGCTGATAGAGCGGAGCTAGCAACCTGACGAACCATCGTGGCCTTGTTTCCACCTGATTCATAATCATCCAGTCCACAAATTTCTTCAACTTGGGATTGCCCTTGAATTGTCCTCTGATCGCCTCGTTATTCATGAAATTATTTTTCTATGAGTTGTTTCCACTGTTTAATGATTTGAGACACTTCGAATCGTTGTGATATCTCGATAGCTTCTTTAGATCTTGTTGTCCAGTCTAATCTTGTAGCATCCTCTAGTCGCTGCGCCAACTCATTGATGTCGCCATTTTTGAAATATAGCCCAAAATCGCCCATGATTTCCTTGCTGGTAGGTAGGTCAGACGATACTATGGGCAGTCCGTGAGCCATAGCTTCAACCAATACAAGCCCAAATCCTTCCCATCGAGAACTGAGCACATAAACTTGTGCTTGGGAATAATAGTCTTGAATCCGATTGGTAAATGGATGAATCCAAATTCGATCCTTCAATTTGTACTTGCTGATGAGTTCTCGGTACATCTTTTCTTCCACACCCTCACCAACAATATCCAGTTTCCATTCAGATTCATTTTGGGCAAACAAGTGGAATGCCTCAATGAGTAGATCGAATCCTTTATGCTTGCGAGAGAACCGTCCAACGGCCAAGAACCGCTTGGAGTCTCCTTTTGCCTTTTCTCCTGGTTGGAGTGTCAAAGGATTATATATAACCGTTGGCTTGAATGCCGGGTCATAATCATAATAGGTTTCTGCATCATGATGACAAAGTAGCACAACATCATCCAGTTTCCGAAACTGATACACATAATGCCGCTTTCTGTCTGGCCCTATATATAAAGAGGTGTCTCCAAAGAGAGCTTCGAAAGAATTGTGTATCCAACCTATGATTTTCGCGTGAGGAAGTGTAGGCTTCAAAGTAGCTAATCTGCTTGCCAAAGGAGCGTGGACAGCTATGATGGAATCATAGTTCCCTTGTTTTAGCACGCTAGCCAACGATCTTCTCATCTCAAACGGAAAAGATGTGTAGGCATAAATATCAGACGTTGCCTTACATTGTGGCAAATAGCGTTTGTACAAATAACTATATGCCTTATTAATCTTATCTTTGATATAATTAACCTTTGGGTATGCAAAGAAAACAAACTTGATGGATATGCTGTCTAAATCATAGAGAGAGGTTTTGGCTGTATTTTGTTTGTCAAAGGTTACGATGGTTACATCATAGTCTTTTGCCAATTCCTTGGCAATGACAGCAGTAACGCGTTGTACGCCACCAAAACTGAAGATACTATCTACGATGAAACATATTTTTCGCATAATGGTGCAAAAATACTGAATTAATTCAATTATTCCAAATTTTTATCGTATATTTGCAAAAGAAATCGCAAAAAGATTAAAATAAACCCCAAATGTCAGATAATCGCCGTTACAAAATAGTGTATTGCACTCCAGCTTTATATTCTGCTGGTGGAGTCGAGCGCATTATTTCTGTGAAAGCAAGTTACTTTGCTGATTTTCTTGACTATGATGTAACGATTATTGTGACAGAAGGTAAGGGGAAACCGCCCTTTTTCCCGTTATCTGAGAAGGTTAAGGTCATTAACCTTGATTTGAATTTCGAGGAATTATGGGGCGTTTCATTTTGTAATAAAACATTTCTATATTTGCTAAAACAACAGCGATTTAAGAAGTTGTTGTCAAAGGCCTTGATGCGTATTCGACCAGATTTTACAATCAGTGTCTTAAGACGTGAAATTAATTTTATTAATTCCATCAAGGATGGCAGTTATAAGATTGGAGAGTTGCATGTTAATCGTGCTAATTACAGAAATTTTCAAGTCAAGGGTAATAATCTGTTTTTACGTTTATTCTCTCATTTTTGGATGAATAGACTGTTGAAACATCTGAAACAATTGGATAAGTTCGTCGTCTTGACAGAAATTGCAAAGAGAGATTGGCCAGAATTGAATGATGTTGAAGTCATACCTGACCCTTTGCCTTACCATACTGATGCTCAAAGTTCCTTATCTGTAAAGAGAACCATCAGTATCGGGCGATATGTTTACGAAAAAGGAAATGATCTTCTTCTTGAGGCATGGTCTAAAGTGGAAAAACTGAGGCCGGATTGGTCTCTTGATATATATGGAATGGGAAATCGTGCCCCATATGAAACTCAAAGAACTCAGTTGGGAATAGATCCGCAGCGCTGTTGTCTTCATGGATTTTTGAAAGATGTAAATCATGAATATCTTTCAAGTTCTATTTTCGTATTACCTTCTAGGTTTGAAGGTTTTGGTATGGTGCTGATAGAAGCTATGGCTAGTGGCTTGCCAGTTATTGCTTTTGATTGTGAAAATGGTCCACGTTCTATTATTTCTGATGGAGTTAATGGATTCCTGATTCCGCCATTTAATGTCGATATGCTTTCTGAAAAGATGATGTCGTTAATGGATGATGTGGAATTGAGAAAACGTTTAGGACTCAATGCCTATAATGAGTCTAAGAAGTATGACATGGAACACATTGGCATACAGTGGAAACAATTGTTTGATTCTCTTATTAATAGAAATGAAGTTTGATGTTACTATTGGAATCCCCGTTTATCGGTCAGAGCAATATGTTAGTAGGGCATTAGAGTCTGCATTGTCTCAATCTTATGCATCCATTGAGTTCTTGGTTGTCGATGATGGTGGGGATGATAGATCAATGGAGATAATTTATGATTTACAGAAGAATCATAGAAGAGGAAAGGATGTCAAAGTCATTTGCCATCAAGAGAATCTAGGCGTTTCTGCCTCTCGAAATGATATTATCAAACAAGCTCAAGGTGATTATCTATATTTCATGGATTCTGATGATGTGATAGCAGATAATACAATATCTTTACTGATGAAAAAGGCCCGTCAGTTTGATGCTGAGATAGCTTTTGGGTCTTATGAAAAGATTGATGTGTCTGGCATTAGAACCGTTTGGCAATATCCTGATATCCAGTTAATAGGCGAGGATCAGTTGGCCCTGTTCGCATTTAGGAAATATGCAGGTATTCAGGCTTCGGCATGCAACTATTTGGTAAAAACGTCATTGCTACGAGATAATAAACTATTTTTTATCGATACAAATTATTGGGAAGATATGGTATTCACGACCCAACTCGTTACTTTTATTTCTAGAGCAGTCTTATTGCCAGACATCACATATACATATTGTTGCAGAGAGAATTCACTATCCCATTATCAGGAAAGAATGTCTATCAGTAAAGAGGAAATTTTTCAAAACGTCAGTGCTGTGGATTATCTGAAGAAGAATTCTTCTTCATTACAACATAAACCATATTATCCCAATTGGTGCTATAACCTAGTGATGACTGGCTTTTATATTGCATGCAATGTTCTCAAAAGAAGAGATGTTATTTCTCCATCTGTTACAAATGCGGAGATTAGAAGCATGCTGTCTCATCCGGCAACGATCAGACAGATATGCATGTTCCGTCAGTCTTGCTTGAAAAATCTAGTTCTCTACTTTTTATGTAAATCTCCCTCCTTTTTGTGCGTCTTTTTGATTAAGATGATAAGAAAAGCAAAAAAGTCTATTTAAAATTTGGCAAATTGTAAGAAAATGCTTATCTTCGCAGACAGAAATCAAAATCAAGAACTATATGCCGAAGTGGTATGGTAAATATCTCTCCATATATGGGAAGGCTTACGATGAACTTCCCTGTGATATTGTTGATGAAATTAAGAATAATCTCGCAGAAAGACAAAGTGCAAATCCATTAATTTCAATTGTTGTAATAGCTTATAATGAAGAAAAGAGATTGGCGGCATGTTTATGGTCTTTGAGTGAACTGAGAACGAACTATCCTGTAGAAATTATTGGCGTGAATAATAATTCGAAAGATCGAACAGAACAGGTTTTTCAACGTTTGGGCTTGCCATATTATAATGAAACAAAGCAGAGTCCAGGCTTTGCGCGACAATGTGGACTGGATCATTCAAACGGTAAATACTATTTTTGTATAGATGCTGACACATTTTATCCTCCTAAGTATATTGATTTGATGATGAGCAAACTGGAGAAACCTGGTGTATCATGTGTTAGTTCGTTTTGGAGTTTTTTCCCAGATAAGTATCATTCTTCATTCGGTTTGTTCTTGTTTGAATTGGCAAGGGACGGTTTCCTTTTCCTGCAACACTTTAAACGTCCAGAACTTTGTGTGCGCGGAATGGTTTTTGCCTTTAAAGTTGAATATGCACGTCAGGTTAAGATCCGGACTGATATACGTAGGGGAGAAGATGGCTCATTGGCTCTTTCTTTGAAACAATTTGGTAAAATAGCTTTCCTCTATCATCGAAAAGCCAGGCCAGTAACAGGTTATGGCACTCTTAATGAGGATAGTCTTTTGAAGAGTTTCTTAAGTCGTGTGAAGGTTCAGTCTAAAGGTATTACACGTATTTTCTATAAGAAAGATCATTATGAGGATAGTGAAGATAATTTGGTAAAAATGGTATGAAAATAGTATATGTATATCCACTTCTGGTATGTCAAGCAGGGACAGAACGCGTTCTGATTGATAAAATGAATTATTTGTCCGAATACTATGACTATGAGGTGTATCTCATTACTATTGAACAGGGCAAGCATCCTCTTTCCTATCCTTTATCTTCAAGAGTGAAGCACATAGATTTGGGAATACGATTTAGCCCACTGTATAAATTGGACCAGTTTTCAAGATTCTTTAAGTGGCAGCAGAATAATAGGACTTTACGCAAGCAGTTCAATGACCTTATAATTGAGGTTAAGCCTGATATCATGGTAGCAACAACATATCATAGTAATTTGTTGTCTGTTGTTGGTGATTGTCCTGTTAACTGTATACGTATTCTTGAATCACACATTGATAAACGCTATATCTTAAACAATGACCCTTATAATAAAAAGAGTATTTTGAGATGGCTTAATACGTATAGCCAGATGAAGCTAATTGACAGGAAGGCACGCAAATTTGATTTGCTTGTGGCGTTGATGGATTCAGATGCTCATGATTGGTCTAAATATGTAAAGACTACAGTGATCAAAAATGTTGTTCATTTGAATCCTACAGGAAAGATATGCGATTATTCGTCAAAACATGTGATATTTGTTGGCAGATATAAAGAGCAAAAAGGTGTTTTGGACCTCCTTGATATTTGGAAACTTGTTTATCCAAAACATCCAGACTGGCATTTAGATTTATATGGAAGTGGCTATTTGAGAGACAAACTTTTAAAGGAAGCAGACAGACTCCATATGAACATTCATGTCAACGAACCAACAACCGACGTATTTGAGAAGTATATGAAGTCTTCTATCTTCGTTCTCACTTCTATTTACGAACCTTTTGGCTTGGTTATACCAGAAGCCATGAGTTGTGGTGTGCCGGTTGTTGCATTTGATTGTCCTTCTGGACCAGCGGAAATTATTGACGATGAGAAAACTGGCTATTTGGTTCTTAATCGTGACAAGAATGTTTTCGCAGAACGGCTTGATCAATTGATGAATTCTCGAGAACTCCGTGAGAGGTTGGGTAAAGCGGCAATGGACTCTTCTATGCGATTTGCTCCAGAAAATATTATGCCTATTTGGAAAAACTTATTTGAGACATTAATAGCATCTGGTCAATGATGACAATACTCTATCTTTTCCGATCATTAGCAATTTGGGGTGGCATTGAACGCATACTTGTAGAAAAGATGAATTTTCTTATACAAGAGTATGGCATGAATATTTATTTGCTTACAACAGACCAGGGACAGCATCCAATTCCTTATCATCTTGAAGATAATGTAAAGAGAGAAGATCTTGGTATCAATTTTCACCACAGATATCGATTTTCTCTATTTAAACGTCTTTGGGTAGGACATCAGAAGACAATCCTATATGAGCGTTTGTTACATTCTCGTATTCAGACAATCAAACCTGATGTTATTATATGTACTACCTCCGATCCTGTCAGTTCAATTGTTAAGGTTAAAGGCTCCATCCCGTTGATTATTGAGTCTCATTCTATCTGTAGTCGTACAATTAATCAGGGGAAATTTTGGTTTCTTCGTATAGTTAATCGCTTAACGTTCTTAAAGGCTATTTCAAAGGTTCAAGTCGTTGTTGCTTTGACAGAAGGCGATGCTGCTGAATGGCGAAAGTATCATCCAAATGTTGTTGTGATACCTAATTTTATTAGTCGAGAATCTGAAGAACAAGCTTCATTAGAATCAAAGCATGTCATTTTCGTGGGACGTTTTGACTATCAAAAAAGAGTCTTGGATGCTCTCTCGATCTGGGAAGAGGTTTTTAAAAGATTTCCAGACTGGATACTTGATATTTACGGTGAAGGTGAAATGAAGGATGAGATAGAAAGTAGAGTGTCAAATATGAAAAATGTCATATTGCATCAACCTACTGACAAAATATATGATTGTTATCGAAATAGTTCTGTCTTGATTCTTACATCTTTGTTTGAGCCTTTTGGGCTGGTTATCCTAGAGGCAATGAGTTGCGGTTTGCCCGTTGTAGCGTATGATTGTCCATATGGGCCTGCATCTATTATTACTGATGGTCATGATGGATTTCTTGTTCCTAATCAGAATAAAAATATGTTTGTAGATAAAGTATGTAGTTTGTTAAGTGATTTTGATTTACGATGTCAAATGGGGAGTGGGGGTAGAAAGTCTTCTGTGCGATACTATCCAGAGTGCATAGTTCCTCAATGGCTATCTCTCTTTCTGCAATGCATTAAAGAAAATGTAATGTGACTATATTATTATTTATGATGAAACATCCATTAGTGAGTGTCATAGTACCGAATTATAATCATGCGCCGTTTCTTGAAGAGCGGATAAATAGTATATTTAATCAGCGCTATGATAATTATGAGTTGATTATTCTCGACGATATGTCTACAGACAATAGCGTAGAAGTAATCAACAAATATAAAGATCATGAGCGAGTTTCCAATGTCATAGTTAATGAACAAAATAGTGGTTCCCCTTTCAAACAATGGGAAAAGGGTTTTGCCAATGCAAAGGGTGAACTGATTTGGATAGCTGAAAGTGATGACACTTGTGAGTGTGATTTCTTAGAGGTTCTTGTCGGGGAGTTTGAACGAGATGAGAATTGTGTATTGGCTTTTTGTAGGTCGGTTAAAATAAACGTGAAAGGAGAAAGGCTTAGTGAAGATGGCTTTCCTAATAATTTTTGTGTTGATGGGAGTTCATTTATTAAGAAAGATCTAAGTCGATTCAATTATATTGTTAATGCGAGTTCTGCGGTATTTGCGAGAAAGACTCTCACAGATGTGGATCGGTCTTATACGCACTTTCGTGGATGTGGAGATTGGATCTTCTGGATTGAGGTGGCCAAATGTGGGCAGGTTTCCTATATTAATAAATCGCTAAACTATTTTAGACAACATGGAACTAATACTACATCTGAGCAGACCCGTACAGGGAAAGGTGAATTGGAAGTGATAGAGGTAACCAAATATCTGAGGAGAAAAAACTATATTGACTATAAGGATTATCTTAGAATACAGGTTGTGCATATCTATTCAGTCAAATATGGTAAATTAAGTACCATTTTCTCAAATGAAGTTAAACAAGAGATTATTCATGGATGGGGGAATGGCATACTCCCGATTTCATTGGTGAGGGCTGTTTATTTTTTGAAATGTATTGGAATACAATTAGTCAATAGATAATAGATGGCAAGAGCAGAAAAAATGTGTTTTTTTAATGATCGAGAACTATATGACGCGTAAAATAAAAGTATTAGAAGTTATTCGCCAGGGGCAGATAGGTGGGGGGGAATCCCATCTGCTTGACTTGATTTATTATTTTGATAAGGAAGTAATAGAACCGGTATGTCTGTCTTTCTCGAAAGGTGAGATGATCTCGAGACTGAATAATATGGGTATCACATGTTATGTGATTGACACTGAAAAGCCTTTTGATATAAAAGTTCAGCAAAGGATCATAAGACTTTTGAAAGATGAAGGCATACAGATTGTCCATGCTCACGGGAGTCGTGCCGCATCTAATGTACTCTATCCGACTCGGAAACTAGGTCTGCCTCTTGTTTATACTGTTCATGGATGGAGTTTTCATGATGATCAGTCGTTTTTTGTGAAGACATTGCGTGCCTGGAGTGAAAAGCTGATTTGCCATTATGCGGATGAAGTGATATGCGTTTCACAGAGCAATGCCGATACAGGTCAGAAAGTCTTTGGATTAAAATCTGCTGTGGTCATTGAGAATGGGGTTAATTTAGATCGTTTTAATCCTGACATACAATATGAGGATCTTCGTACAGCATTTGGGTTTGCCAGTTCTGACTTCATAGTTGGTTTTATTGCTCGTTGTACGAAACAGAAGAATCCGTTAGTTTTTTTAGAAGCCATCAAGTTGGCGCATCATAATAATGTTCAGATAAAAGGCTTGTTCATTGGCGAAGGCGATATGGACGCAGAAGTAGATGCATTTATTGAGTCGAATCAAATGCGTGAATATATCTATCGGTCTCCTTTCCGTACCGATGTGCCAGAATTATTGAATTGTATAGATGTCTATTGCCTTCCTAGTCTATGGGAGGGGCTCTCTATAGCGTTGCTGGAAGCGATGGCCATGAAAAAAGCTATTGTGGCAACACCGACGGATGGTACTATTGAGTTAATTGAACATGAAAAGAATGGGCTTATAGTTCCTTACAATGACCCAAAGGCTGCCGCTGAGTCATTCTGCCGTTTCCTTACGGAACGGCAACTAAAGGCAACGTGCTCTAATGCAGCCCGTCAAATTGTAAAAGAACGGTTCGATGCCAAGCGCGTGGCTGCGTGTGTACAAAAAATCTATCATCAATTATTGAAATAGGAATAAATAATGACGAGATAGGTATGAATTGGGTAGAAGCTATTAATCGATAAGAGATGTTGAAATTGAGCATTATAATACCTGTATATATGGTGGAACCATTTATCCGCTCTTGTGTTGAAAGCGTCTATTCTCAAGGATTGGATGATGCTGATTTTGAGGTGATTTTTGTGAATGATGGAACACCGGACAATAGTTTTGATAAGATTGAGGATATTCTAGCCAAACATCAAAATGTCACTATTATTAATCAGGAGAATCAAGGACTTTCTGTTGCACGGAATATCGGAACGCTCCATGCTTCAGGAAAGTATGTATTATATGTTGATTCTGATGACTTGCTGATTGACAATTGCTTGCTCTCATTACTTAATATCGCATTAGAATCTAATGCAGATATGATTATCTTCGATTATATAAAGATGGATAATAATGAAATCGAATTACGTTTTGTGGATTCTACTCCCCCAAATCAAGAAAAACCTAAACAGGAACAATCAAATTGTCAGAAAGGATGGGATTTCTTCCTTAACGATTATGACTATCATGGCTACGTTTGGAGAGTTTTGTTCAATAGATTTTTTCTTGAAAGTAAACATTTGTGTTTTTCCCCAGGTATAACATTTGAAGATATCCTCTTCATAATAGATTGTTTATTGGCAGATGGCATCATAATAAAGGTTCCACTCAGTTCTTATATTTATAGACAGACCCCGACCTCCATAGTACACACTCCGAATAAAAAGAAACTTATGGATTTGAATATTGTAATGGAGAATCTTTGGGCAAAGAAAGAGAACAATTCTTATCCGATAGAGATAAAAAGGCGTTTGACAGATACATTGTTTTATGTTTTTAATAATTTCAAGTGGCGTATTATACTGAATAATGGTGTGTATTCTGAGAGACGTGACATCATACGCGACTTAAGAGAGAGAATTCCTGATTTGAAATTTGACAACAATCTCCAACAACTATTCGTCACTTTCCTTTTCAGATTGATGCCATACCACTTTTTTGAAATAAGAAAGTATATGGATAATGCGATATGGAAAATCAAGAAAATCTGGAGATTTCTAATGTATAGGGATTCTGTTAGCAATGCATGAATCTAGTAGGTAATAGCCTTTCTTGTTCAAGTGTATATTGTCAGAAAGATATAGCTGCCGTTTATCCTTGAATCCTTGTTGATTCCACGAGTCTGCTGGTATGTAGATGATTTGATTTGGAAGATGATACTCTGATAAATATGCTTTAAGAGCATTCCGGTAATCCTCGAAACACCACATGTCAGTCATATTGATACGACTCGATAGTCTATGTCTTATTCTCATAAATAGAGGTTCGCGTTTATAAGCAGAATAGTATCCAACATCAGGCATGTCTATAATTATTGGAGTGATACCAGTTGAGATGAGTTGTTTAATGATGAGGCCATAGTGATAACAATAGTTCTGGGTTCCCATTTTTGCAATGGCATCATTAATACCTGCAGAAATAATGCAATAGTCAGGGCGTGTCGCTAATAGTCTCTGAGTCCCCCTTGAAGAAAGCGTATCAAACATCAGTTCATAAATGGCTTTTGTCTTGGCTCCTACCATTCCTGACGAGATGACATGAACTGGTTTATACAATTTCTCTTGTAACAAAGTCGCTAATATGGTGTCGTTGTTATGGTGATAGGCCGCCCAACTATCGCCAATCATGAGAATTCTTAGCGTGTCATCTGCTTGTTTCCTTCTTGAATAGTAGTCTGTTGGTCTCTCTTCTGCCCATGAATAGTAGTCGTAGAGCCTTTTACTGACATTAAGAATGCCATATACACATCCAATTATTGCAATGGCAATTATATATTTATACTTTTTCATTTCTTTTTATTCTACCAATAAGTATAGGGGCATATTTCTTAGAAAAGAGAATAATAGGGTAGAGGAGTGCCACAATGAAGAGACTGATTGGTAATGCTTCATACCACTGGTAGCAGATTGTACCATCAATGTGCCTGATGTGCTCAACGATTATGTTGACACAGCTTACGACAGGGAAATGGAGTCCAATGATTACCAAAGTACCAATTGAGAGATTGCCGATAAATGAAAAATGAATACCATTGAGAACTTTACAACCATATAACACCCCAAATAGGAAACCGATATTAACGGGATAAAAGAGTATGATGTGCAGTAAGTGCTGTCTTCCAAAGTATGCCAGCAGATGCCAACGGAAAAAGAGTAAGCTGCCTACTAGCCAAAAGATACAATAGAAATAGTCTCTATTTGGTTTTATGTCTCTGAAAAGATGGTAATGTCCAAACACATATCCTATATAATAATATGGTAGGTTGCGCATCAGTCCCATTGGTGTTAGATTAGGGGCAAAATACCAGTATTTGTTTGCAGCGTAGAGAATGAATGACAGGATGCAGAGTGTTATCATTATGAGATGCTGATGTTTCGTTTTTCGGCTGAGATCTATGATAACATGCATAATTAGGATGGCGGGAAGATACCACATCGGGCCATTGAGTGGTTCACAGAAAGAATTCTCGTGTTCAAATAATAATGCTCCCCAAATGGGCCTGAATGCCGTATAGAAATCTGGCAGCCCGCCATTGAGCATATAATGTTTGACCAACCAATATGGATAAACGATAACATTATAGAGTAAATATGGTATAATAAGTCCATAACAATATTTCTTCCAATTCGCCTTGTTGCTGCCTCGGTCTTTTTTGAGATATCCGGAAATAAAAAAGAAAATGACAAGAACGACAGCTTGGAAATATCTAAAATAGAACCATTCCTGTGATTGTGGCAAGTGAATAAACACGATACCGCAAACAGCCAGAGCTTTGGCCCAGTCTATCCAGTTAATCCGCTCTTTCATGATGCAAAGATACGCATTTATATGCGAAAATACAAATAATTTTTGGCATTTTCCTCACTTATTCGTATATTTGCACCACCAATGGCAAGGCAGAGGATAGAATACATAGATGCGATGCGAGGATTTACGATGATTCTCGTGGTTTATTCGCATGTCTGCCATTTCTGTTTTGGCGACTCATTGTTGGGCTACAATGGCATATTCTTCCTATTTCGTTTGCCCTGTTTCTTTATGTTGAGTGGATGGCTGTTTGAACCTGTTGCCCAAAGGCCATTTATTGCCAATGTCCGCCATAAGTTCATGGTGCAGATTGTGCCTACGTTTATTTTCCTGTTACTATTGGCTCCTCCGCCTGAGTTCTTCCATCAGTTGGGAGCTGTTAAGGGAGGCTATTGGTTCACATTTGTTCTATTCGAGTTCTTTATTCTCTATATGATTATCGTGCGAATTAGCACAAGATGGTCGTTGTTGATGGCATTGGCAATAGCATTGGGCTCCTTTGTCTATGCCAGAAATTATGATAGCTTAAAGTCAATGGCAGAAGGCTGGCAGTTGCATGTAATCAATGGGCTTGGTTTTGCGAGTGTCACTTTATGGCGGTTTTTCTTATTCTTTTATATCGGCGCATGGATGAGGCGTCATTTTGAAGCTTTCATTCATTGGACAAGTAAGCCTGTTGTTATCATAATCATCACTGTTGTGTTTTTCGCCATAGCCTCTACGCCTCATATTGATAATATGTGTTATGAGATGGGCAGATTCTATATCGGAGGCATCACGGGAATGTGGATGGTGTTTACAATATTCCGGCTTTCCATTTCATCGCTGAAGAAACTTCGTCTGTCCACACCCTTGCAATACGTGGGAACACGAACATTAGATGTCTATCTGTTGCACTATTTCTTTCTGCCCCGTTTCCTAATGCCTTATGCTGATCAGTTGCGAGCCTATGATAGTCATCTCTTAGAATTCATAATTATTATGGGCATCTCGTTTATCGTATTAGCTATCAGTCTGTTGGTAAGTTACGTCATACGTTTGAGTCCCTTCTTGGGGCACTACCTCTTTGGGGTGAAGTATGAGATCCCTACAAATAGATGATTGCAAAGAACGAGGCAATCCAGCCGATGATACAGAACTGGACGAAGTGGTCCTTGACGATTGATTTCGTGGGGCTGCCGCTGAGGCCGAAGACTATCATGTTCTGCAGATAGCGCAGTAAGCCTGCCAATACCCAGCCGCTCGTCAGGTAGACATATCGGGTTCCCATGCGCTCAATCACCTCTGGCGACATGGTGTACATGATGTAGCACACCATCGTGACGGAAGCGATGATGGCTGTGGCCTCGTTGATGAACGTCTTGTTGTAGCCCGTGATGGAGACTCGCGGCTTCGTGCCCGTCTGTTCATAGAGACGGAAATCATCGTTGCGCTTCGTGAAGGCCAGGAACAGTGTCACGAGGAATGTCAGCATCACCAGCCAGTGGGACACCCAGATGTCTGTCGTCAGACCGCCGATAAGCACTCGCATCACGAATCCGACGGCAATAATTGCCACGTCGAGAATCGCGAATTGTTTCAGTTTGATACAGTAGGCAATGTTCATCAGCCAGTAAGCCGCCGCTATTATATATAAATAAGGTGTATTGGCGCTTTTGGCTAACGGGATCAGCAGAAAGGCGCCGATGGTGCAGATAAGCATCATTGCATAGCCGCCTTTGACGGATACGGCTCCCGATGCTATCGGGCGCTTGCATTTCTTCGGGTGCTGACGATCTGCCTCCACGTCTCGCAGGTCGTTGAAGCAATAGATGGAGCTTGAAATCAGGCAGAACGACGCGAATACAACCAGCGTCGGCCAAAAGAAATCAGCCTCCAACAGCTTGTTGCTGAAGAAGATTGGCGCAAACACGAAGAAGTTTTTGAGCCATTGTAGCGGCCGAAGCAGTTGTATGTAGTGTATCATTCTGATGCAAAGGTAGTTTATTTCCGTGAAACGTCCAAACAATTGGTTCCTTTTTTACTAATCACGTCTCACAATATTTTTATTCTTAAAGCCCAACCTCCACTCGTGTTACGATTGAAGGCAAATCGCATTACGATTGAAGGGTAATCGCATTACGATTGAGCAGTAGTTTGCTTACGAGTAACTGGTAGTTTGCTTACGACAAACTAGGAGTTTCTCGGTAGGAAACTTTTTCTTGTCTCTTTTGTCTATTTTCTTGCTTAACCTCCACTAATTTTGACTTATCTATTTGTCATTTAGGAAATTAGCTTGTTTTTATACCTCCACTATACCTACACTATACCTCCACTAAACCTCCACTAAAATTGGGATATTTTCAAATCTTGTGACATCAGTATAAAGAATTGAGAATTATTTGTGCACATTTATAAATTTTGCTAGTTTTCAAAATGACAGGATTTGTTCTACTTTCTTGACAATGCAATTGCTTGAACGCCGAAAAATCGTTGTTTTAGTGGAGGTTAAGTGGAGGTATAGTGGATGTTTAGTGGAGGTTGATATTTAATATAAATCTCTGTGTATTAAGCGTTTAATATGAATTTGGTGGAGGTGTGTGCGATAATTGTCGCACACACCTCAATTTGTTTATCACAAAAAACATTATTTGAATGATATCTATTTACTAAGCCCTTCTAATGCTGCGAAGAAGTTCTTGGCATAGGTCTCTTTGTCAAAGAGTTTAGAACGCTCGAGGGAGGCTTCGGCCATAGCCTCCCTTTTTTCCGGATGCTTGTATAGGTCAAGAATGGCATTGGCAAGATTCTCGATAAAATGCTCATCAGTATCCAGCATGATCGCATTCTTTTCTGAGACAACCTCGGGAATACCTCCACGACGAGTCGTGATGATAGGGAGCCCCATGGCTTGAGCTTCAGCCATTGTGAGGCCGAAAGGTTCATCCCATGTGGAGGGGAGCACAGCGACATCAGTTAGTCTGAGATAGCTGGGCATCTCCTTGTAAGGAATGAAACCTGTGAAGATGATTTTGTCTTTCACTGGTTCGGCCATTTCTCTAAGTTTACTGATAAAAGGATTGTTGTTATCTGTGATGCCATAGAATGAACCGCCTAGTACTAATAGTTTGATAGGATAGTCTCTACCAATAATGTTCATGGCAGAGATCAATTCTTCAATACCCTTCTCATTATTGATTCTTCCACTGAAAAGAAGAACAAAATCTCCGTTGTTAATTGATGGAATATGTGCGGGTGAGACTTCTTTATCAAATGTCTGGGTATCAATTCCGTTATGAACGATGATGCATTTATTGTCATTGATATTGATGGTGCGTACCCTACTGGTTATATAGTCGGATACGGTAATGATACGTGCCGCCGCATCATAAATATCCATAGCATGCTTCGTCTTGCTGTTGAGCAGGTCATTATGCAAATGGTGCACCAACTTGCATGTGGTGTTTTCTTTTAGTTTAAGGGCGTATCCTGGGCGGTTTTCCAAAATAATCAGATCGTATCGTTTCTTACGAATGTCTTTCATGGCACATTCCATGTAAAACTCATAATTATGATGGTAGTATTCATATCCATGTCGGTGGAAATATACCCATTTGCGGAATTTGGAAGCAAGACTATAGATGTGAATATAGTGATAGTGATTAACTTCTGACCTCAAGGCTGGATGTTTTTTGACATCTGGATGCCAGATGCTATAGACCGTAATGTCATGTAAATGGTGCTGGTCGTTATAGCTCAGATAGAAATCTATCAGATTCTCTACGGCTCCTCCTTGCACAGCAGGAACTGGTAGTATGCCAGATGTCAGAATAGCTATCTTCATGATTTCTACCAGTCAAATATCTCTTTGCCGTTCTCAAAATGGAAGAAATCAACTATTGTTGAAAAACTGTCCTTGGTAAACTGCTGATCTCTGTTCTCAAGAAAGCAGAGGGGCACTTCACCTATGAAAGATGCCCATCGGCTATAACTGCTGAAAGGACCGATTATTCGGTCACAAACAGAAAGAGTATATAAATCAAGGATCGCTCCGGAAGGTTCTTTTCCGAACCGACGACACTCACATCCCTTGAATAATTCAAGCGAGAAGTCTTCATTACTGCTAATAAAGAACGAGACATGATGGTCTTTATATAGATCCTGGACACGGAGCATAAACTGATGATACTCTTCCAATTCGTAAAAGAACTGCCCATTATGCCATGTGGCATAATCCCCACGACGGATATGAACACCGATTACCAAGTCGGACGTTTGTTTCATATCAGCTATTATCCTTTCGGCCTTGTTCATGATTTCTTCCTTTGGCCGAAAGATACGCTTCAATTCTGGAAGTGTCTGCCTTAAGTAGCGGGTATCAGTCCTTGTGCTCCATCCTTTCGTGCAACCAAAGTATTTAAATATCTTATCCCATCGATCGTTGTGAGTGACCTTCCAGGTGAGCCCCTTATAGTTATTCCAGCCATTTCCACGTTCCAAATACCACTTATGCCATAATGGGAAATAGATAAACGGACAATGGAGTAGGTTCGGGAAGTCTTCAATGGTCCAGTCATAAAACAAGATGACCATTTTCTTCTTCTCGGCTATGCATTGAGCTACAGAAGCTGTATAAGTCCATAGTCTATTGCATGTCTGCCCAGGGGCGTCACAGATAATCCTCATGATTTCCTATTTTGCAAAGGTACGATTTTTCTTTCGAACTGCAAAAAAAATAGCTTAAGAATTTGAATAATAGACAATATTTGTGTATCTTTGCAAAGAAATGCAGTTTACTTGCTTAAATTATTGATGAAATGCAGATTGAATTTGGTAAAATAGGGGCAATTGTAGTTCGTCTTCTGGTATATTGGATACCGCGAGACAAACACTTGATTGTGTACGGTGGCGCTATGGACTATTTTATAGATAATGTAAAATACTTGTTTATTCGTCATCAAGAAACGATGCCGGATTATAAACATGTGTGGCTGACCAGACGTTCATCTACTTATGAATTCCTATCTTCAAGAGGCTTCCATGTTTATTACTCAAATAGTCTTAAAGGATGGTATCATTTGCTTCGTGCCGGTTTTTTCATCTCAGATGACTATATAGACCGTTATGCAAGCCATAACTGCACAGTAGGTGCCGTAAGAATTAATCTATGGCATGGAATCCCCTTTAAAATGATAGGTTGGATAAAGGCTGACAATGAGCCTGCTTTTCAGGCTAAAGGATGGTTTTGGGAGACTTTTATTGCGCACCATCAGCATGGTGACTATTGCCTTAGTACGAGTAAGAGTATAAGCCGACATTTCTCAGCCGCTCTTCATTTTCCGATTGAAAATGTTTATATCTCAGGCTATCCACGTACAATTCCATTCTTTATGGATGAGTCTCAGCGCATTCAGTTTATTCAAAAATACGAGTCTGAGGAAATGTTGGATACTTATCTTAGAATCAAGGACATGAAATGCAGGAAACTGATGTATATGCCAACATTCAGAGACAAGAATGTAAACTATATCAATGAGGCAATTCCTAGTTGGGAAGACCTGAATGAAGTCTTAGTACAAAATAATGTGTGTTTGTATTTGAAGCTTCATAGAATGACACCGACACCTCAGAATAAAATGTTATCAAATATAATAGTCTTGGATAGTTCTCTTGATATCTATACGCTTTTGCCCTTGTTTGACGGATTGATAAGTGACTATTCAAGTATCATGAGTGATTTCGGTTTGTTAAATCGTCCGGTAGTCCTTTATACGTTTGACTTGGAACAGTATATTAGCCAGTCACGTCCTGTTTTCCAAAGATTCTGGGATGTATATGAAAAGCTTACAATCCTCCATAACTATGAGGAGTTGATTGATTTTATTCGCAAGAAAGAACTGCCTGTCAGTTACTTCCCTGTAGCGGATTATTATGAATGCCCACAAGATATGGATGCAACCAAGAGGCTTATAAACCGTTTGTCATAAAACACTGTGATCGATGAAAAAAGTAATAACATATGGAACTTATGATCTGTTGCACCAAGGTCATTTGAACTTGTTAAGACGTGCCAAAGCATTAGGTGATTATCTGATAGTAGGCGTTACAAACGACAGTTTTGACAGGGAAAGAGGTAAACTGAATGTCAGAAATAATGTCTTGGAACGTGTAGAGGCTGTGAAGGCAACTGGCTATGCTGATCAGATTATCATTGAAGACTACGTTGGCCAGAAAATCGATGATATCCAAAAATACGATGTGGATATTTTTGCCATTGGCTCTGATTGGGAAGGTAAATTTGACTATCTTAAAGAATATTGTCAGGTCGTATATCTTCCAAGGACAGAAGGTATCAGTAGCACATTGCTCAGAGATGAGACGCAATTAGAGGTTAAAATCGGCATTATTGGTTGTGGACGCGTTGCGAACAGATTCCCAAGTGAGGCATCATTTGTTAGCGGGGCAAATATTATTGGTGCGTATGATGTTGATCCAGAAGCTTCTTCTTCCTTAGTCAGTAAATATCCGGGGATTAGGCTTTACGACAATGCTCAGCAGCTGATACTTGATTCCGATGCCCTCTATATAGCAACACCCCATCTGGCTCACGAAGAATATATCATTCGTGCATTGGAAGCTGGCAAGCATGTGCTTTGCGAGACGCCGATGGTACTGAATGGACAAACTGCAAGAGAGTTGTATGAAGAAGCTAAAAGAAAGAACGTTTTCTTAATGGAGGCCAATAAGACAGCTCATTGTCCTGCTTTCAATCATTTGGTTTCGTTAGTAAAGAGTGGAGTAATCGGGGATGTTGTAGACGTAGAGGCATCACTTTCCAAATTGTGGGATGATGATATGACGCTTCGTGAATTTGATCCAGGACAGGCTGGCGGATCGTTCTATGAGTTAGCTAGTTATCCCTTATTGCCTATTCTCAAATTCTGCGGGTCAGAATTTGAGAACCTGAACATTTATAGCAGAATGCAAGACGGTATTGATATGTTTACTCGAGGCGTGTTCAGATATGCTAAGGCAACCTGCTCTTTCAAGGTTGGTTTAGGTGTAAAGACAGAAGGCAACTTGGTCATCTCTGGTACCAAAGGCTATGCCTATGTGCCGGCACCCTGGTGGAAGACGGATTATTTTGAACTGCGTTATGAAGATCAGAACAATAATAAGAAATATTTCTATAAATGGGATGGTGCAGGTCTGAGGTATGAGATACAGGAATTCTTGAGCTGTATCATCAATAAGCGTTATTCATCATCAAGATTGCGTGGAATAGACTCTGTCTTTATGGCTGATGTGATGCAGTTGTTTAGTGAACGTAAGAATTTTTATGAAATATGATAATTGTAGCGTTATGAAGAATGCAATAGTAACAGGAGCTACTCGTGGAATAGGATTTGCCGTTGCAAAGATGCTGTTAAAAGCTGGCTATTATGTAATTATTACATACGGTCACGATGAAGAAGAGGCTCGAAAAGCAAAAATAGCATTGGCGGAGATTAGTAGTAATTTTGAAATTGTTTGTGTTAATCAGGCAAGCAAACTGGACTTGAAGAGATTTGCAGATGCGATGCGTGAAAAAGGGCATATTGATTGCTTGGTCTGCAATGCTGGTATAACCCTTCGTAATGCGACACTATCGGAAATAGGTGACGATGGTTGGGAGCAAGTCATGATGGTGAATGTTAACAGTTATGTCTATATGATTCGTGATCTTTATGACGTGATTCCTCATGGAAGTAGAATCATATTTATTGCTTCCCTGTTAGGGATACATCCTCACAGTATGTCGCTTGCTTATGGTGTCACAAAAAGTGCAGTCATCGCATTGGCCAAAAATCTTGTGAAGTATTTCGAGGGTACTGATACGACAGTTAATGCTATCGCACCAGGCTTTGTGGAGACGGAATGGCAAAAAAACAAGCCCAAGGAGATTCGTGAAAATATCATACGAAAGACTGCAGTGAAGCGTTTTGCATCTCCTGATGAGGTGGCTGACACCGTCCGTTTTTGCATAGAGAATGACTTTGTTAATGGCAGTGTGATAGAGGTCTCAGGAGGGTATAGTTTTAAATAAGTATCTGTTTTCAGAATGAGTAGTAAGAAAAAGATCATCAATGTCGGTTATGGCCGGACCACCTTGCGCGAGATGTATGCTGCGGGCAATATGTCAAGTCGTCTGTTCTATGGTCTCATAGAATTGGAGGGAAAGTATGATGTCGAACAGGTTAATTATGATAGTCGTGCAACGTTGTCTGGACTGCTTCGCAGTAACTTTAGAGTAACCCGAGCATGTGACTTTATCTATATGACCTATCTTTATGAACAGCCACTGATTTTGATGGCATTTCTTAAATCTTTGGGCTTCTATCGAAAACGGAAAATCATAGCAATTAGCCATAAACGACTGAAGATTGGGAAAAACATTTTGGAGCAATTTGTATATCGAATGGTCTATAAGCACATTGATATGTTCTTTTTCCATTCTCAGCAGAACCTTGATGACAGTGTGGCATTAGGTCTGACAAAACGCAGTAAGGCTAAATTCTTTTTCTGGGGAGATGAATTATCTTATGTGGATAGAACATACAAAATGTCTATGGGTGATTTCTTTATCTCTACTGGTAGGGAAAACAGAGATTTTGAACTGATGATAAAGGCTTTCGCCAAGACTAAAGCTCAATTAGAACTCTATACTAACCGGATTAATTATGGAAATAACTATGAAGATCTGGAGGAATATCAGAACAAATATCCGAATGTTGATATAATGTTTGTAGATAAGTCAAATGATACGACCATACGTCTTGCTCAGCGTACGGCCGAATGCCGATGTGTGATGATTCCCTTAATGAAAGATCGGATCAACTATTGTGTTGGCCTGACTTCAATCATTGAAGCAATGGCTATGGGTAAGCCGATTATATCTAGTCCGAATCCCTATTCCCCCGTTGATATAACCAAAGAAAAGATAGGGCTTGTGGCTGATAGTGAGGAAGAATGGATTGCTGCAATCAATTATTTGCAGGATCATCCAGATGAGGCTGAGGCAATGGGGCAACGCGCTCGTCGCATGGCAGAACAATACTATAATGTAAATTCTACAGCGAAGTTGCTTGATGAGGTCTTGCAGTCTTTTTGAATAGTTCGTCCCATTCCTGCATGACGTTGTCGATGCAGAATCTCTCTACATTGACTGAGGCTTTCTTTCCCATTCCTTTTCTAAGTTGCTCATTCTCTATGAGATAGCATATCTTTGCGGCAAGGTCAGATATGTCGCCATTATTACAGAGGAACCCGTCAACGCCATCGTTGATGATGTCTCTTGGCCCACAAGGGCAAGCGAAAGAGACTGGAGGCAATCCGCATCTCATGGCTTCAGCAATAACTAACCCAAAACCTTCGAAACGGGAACTAAGCACAAAGATGGAGCTTTCAACGTATTTGACGGAAATATCTTCTGCTAGGGGATTACACCTAACAGAATTATGAAGCCCCAATTGGTCGGCTTGTTGTTGATAAGCCATATTGTCTCCTCCTCCAAAAATGTTAAGAATCCAGTCTGGATGCTGCTTATGTACAACATCCCAAGCCTTGATTAGTAGGTCGAAACCTTTTTGATAGGTGTACCTGCCTGCTGCTACCACAATGTGTGATTCACAATTTGATCTTTGTTTTGTTTCAATTGTGATAGGGTTGGGGATAACCGTAATGTTTGATAGTTCCTTCCAAACCTTGGCATCTTCATGGGTAAGTACCACAAACTGCTTTAGGTGTTTGAGTTTGTTGGTCAGTTGCTTCATCCAAAGGTGCGAAATCAAATTGTTAACGAAAGATGGTAGGAATGTGAAGTTTGCTTCTCTGTATTTGTATCGTCCGAAGTGTATTTCCCCCATTTTGATACTTCCATCCTGAAGGTCTGGCAGGAAATTGATTTCCCGTCTTAGCATGGAGATCGTGATGTCAGGTCGCATGAGTTTGAGGCATCGCTCAAGTCTCTGCTTGTATATATTCATCTTTCGATTATAGATGAATAACCTTTTCCATATAGGATAGCGCCAAAGGTCGTCAATGTCTATCTCTAATTGTACGACATTCACTTTTGTTGAGAGCGGAAAGAATGGTTGTGTATCCTTATTATCCGTAATAATAATATTCACATCATAGCCTAATCGCTCTGCGAGATAATTGGCTTTCGTGATCAATACACGTTCCATGCCACCGGAATGATTCAGCGAAGGGATACAATAAGCTAATTTGATAGGTTTATTGCTGGCAAGAGTAGGATATATTACATCAATTACCTTACCCATCTGGTTTTTCCAAGATAAGTTGCTAATAGAATCCCTTATTTCTTGTGGTGATATGGTCAAACTCTTGTAGAACTCGATGATTCTGGTGATGTCTATTGGCGATTCATCAGCGGGAGCCTTGAGTACATACGGTTTGGCGTCAAAGTCGCTATCAGTCTCAGAGTAGATAAATGGTATTCCGCGTGCAGCATATTCTCTATTCTTCAGTGTTTTGATCTTGTCAATACCCACACGATGCCGTCCTAAACTACCTATTCCAAAGTCACATTTCTCAAAAATGGCATCAAGTTCTTCGCCATGCTTTTTACCATAGATGATTACATATTTCTCAAGATGGTGCTGCTCGATGATTGAGGTAATCTCTTTTTTTTCGATTGGCGAGAAGAAATAGCCGACGATATGAAAATATACTTTGTATTCAGGATGAGTGGAGTAGTATTCTGCCATTCCTTTAATGAGACGATCGAATCCGTGCCATCTGTGGATTTCTGCTACGCCTATCAGATTTATTTCTTTTTCAGTGCTATTACATTTGCTTTTCTGCCGGATATTGTCGAAGTCTATCCCGTTAGAGATTCGTATGGTCTTTTGCCCGAAGATAATGTCATAATCAGAGAAGGTGACTATACCGTCCATCTCCGCAGCAAGACGGTTGCGGAATCGTTTATCTTGAATAAGTTTACGTTGCATGGCCTTGTTAACGTATTCCTGATCGTAAGGGTATGTGGGAATTTCCATAACCACCTTCATGCCGGCTTTTTTCATTTTCCTAACCATGTCGATAGTGAATGGATTGGCATTATGGTCAGAACGGATATAGACAAATTCTATTTTTTCTTTCTTGGCATAGTTTATTATAGGGGAGAAGTCTGTACGTTTTTTGATCTTGCTGATAAAACCATTACCATAATCTGCTATGGTCTGATTATCAACGACTCGCTTCTTTGAACCATTTTCATCCATGTAACAGATGTGGGCATCCAATCCACATTGCTTTAAAGCTTCGAGTTGATACGATATCTTTTTGCTGATTCCGTTAGAGGGGTCAAAACCGTGAAATATCAGGAATAATGCCTTCATAAATGATATGTGATAGCTTATTTGATTTATATTATGGTGACAATCTATCCACGACTACCTGTTATATGGTGGAGAAATATCGGGAAAAACTTGTGTAGTATCATATAAATTATAATAGAACTCATAGTAACAGTTACCACACTGGCTGCATATAATCCTATGAGAATAATGTCCGGCATGCATGAAGCACGAGAGAATAATGTCTTCAGAGGGAGGACTAAAGGATAGTGAATGCAAAACACGAAAAAAGCGGACTTAGATAGGTGGGCTGAGTAAAGATGATGATTTGAAAGCCGTTCTCCTATCCATAATAAGAAAAAAACATTTGCAACAAGTGATAATCGGTGAATTTGAAGAGCGTAAGGAACGTACATTATTGTATGTGCAATGTCCGTGATGAATAAACTAATAAAGGTGAAAAGGGAAAGGATTTTATGTCGCTCAAAGATCTCAATCGGATTTTTCCCACAGATGGGGAAAAGAGCTCCTATAGAAAAAAACGTTATACTCTCCAATAGGTATGCACTGTCGAAAGCATTGATCCACAGAAAACCAGTAATAATAGGAAGAAGTAATTTCGTGTACCTGATGATATGATATATGATGGGTGACAGAATAACGAGTATCATCAAGTTGCGAATGTACCAGAATGGGCATAATAATGGTGCTCCGTTACCTCCAGCCCAGTCTCCTCTATCCCAGAAAGCCCTGATATAGTCAACAAACGAATAATCGGAAAGGTCCTTGCCTAGTATCATGGCAGGTCTTCCCAACAGCATTAGCACCAGATATCCTATCAATATAACAGCATTAAAGAAAAAATAAGGTACAAGCAACGTGTGCATTCTGTCTCGTATTTTCTGTTCGTATGTCTTTTTACTGTAGAAAAGCAATAAACCCGAAATGAAAAAATAGGCAGGTACGCCAGTTTCTCCCAGCCATAATGCGAATGGATAAACCATCCTAAAATAATAGATGTGACCAGGAATCTGGTAAACAGTGGATGTATAACAATGAAGCAGGATAATCAGAAGAACCAGAGGAAACCTCAAATTCTCTATGGAGATTGATAGTCTTTGAAATGAGTGATTATTCATACATCTTGTTAAAATAGTGCTGCAAAGGTACTGTTTTTATTTGAAACGACAAAAAATGATGAGGATAATTTGGTGATGTCGTATGTAATAGTTATCTTTGCATGGTATTTGGGGCTTATGAGATTTGAATATGTTTTAAAAGTATTGGGGGGAGCCGTTATCCTTATGGTTGTCATATATGGTATTCTCTATTACAGATGGTGTCATCTGTGGGCTTTGGAAGAAATTCATCAGCCATATCAAGTGCAGTCACACCATGATGACACCTTACGGGTGGTAATGATTGGTGACAGTTGGGCTGGTATGCATGATGAGGCTGGTCTGGATAGTTTTCTGCAGAGGCAACTCAATGGTCTGACTGATTCTCCTGTTATAGTTAAATCACGTGGCAGGGGAGGAGAGAAGACTCGTGGCATTTACAATTTGATGTTTGAGTATGGTAAATATGGAACACGCCCGATTCTCTCAGAAAGACCTGATTATTGTATTGTAATGGCTGGTATTAATGATGCAGCATCCAATAGGGGAGTTCGACAATACCTATATCATTATAAACTCATCTTGGATTATCTGTTGAGTCTTAATATTCGTCCTGTCATCGTTGAAATTCCAGATGTCAATATATGGGCTCTTTATAGTCAAAAGTCAATAAAAGATTTGTTAGGTGACTACCTAAAATCTATGATGACAGGATGTGATATGTATAATTATCATGAATATCGAGAGGCTTTACTGTCTATGTTAAAGGAAGAAGATATGATGAATGAGATTGTCCTTATACCGATGAAACAATGGAATGAAAGAGGAGAGGCAATTAATGAATGTTTGTTCTTAGAAGATCAAATTCATCTAAACCGTATGGGGTATGAATTACTGGATTCTTCTATAGCCCAAAAAATTGCTGAGGATTATAAAAGTCGATGAATACCGCTTTTGTCTATCATCCAATGTATTATTATGCCCAGTAGTGAGCAGGTGATTATTAATGCACATGTTAGAGTGTCATGCCATATAGGTGGCACAGAAATAATTCCTTGTAATGACATCGAAAAGAAAATCCCCTGGATAAGGTATATTTCCAAACTGGCTTTTCCCATTTGTGATATAACAGAATTCGCGACTTTAATATATTTGGAAAGAAGAATGAATGCCAACGTGAAACAAGGTAATAAGAAGATTAGAGAAAAATATTTATAGTTATAGTTTTCATGATGTAGTGGGAATAGAATCATAAAGAAAGGTAACCCCAGTATGAGTATCAAGAAGAAATAATTGGCCGAAATGCCATTTTTTATCCAATAAGCGCATACTAAGCCAAATATAAATGCAGGAATTCGGTAAAGGAAGAAGAAATGAGAACGGTCTAGTATATATTCTTTATCTATAAAGAAAAAGGCGAGTCCAAAGGTACATGCCACAAATATGTCAATGATAAAATACAGACGTCTATCAATCAGTTTTTTCAGAATAGGAGAAATAAAATATAAAACGATGAGTGATGGAATATACCATTCCCAATATAAACCTCCAATCCAGAATCCTATAGTTGTGTAACGAAAGATATATGATAATAAATTGTCATCTAAAAGTAATAAACTAGGGATAATACCTAAAATATAGTAAGTAGGGAAAATTCGTAATAGCCTTTTTTTGTAGAAACGAACAATATGGCGGTCTTTATCAAGAGAATAATAAAGTCCTAAACCTGACACTAACATAAAGATGTCTACTCCAGCAAAACCATATTGGGCAATGAATCCTAAGGTGTTAATTTGATTGAAAGTAAAATGAAGCATCATGATCCATAGAATGGCCCACCCCATCAACTCAGACCGATAAGTGGAGATGTCTTTAATGCTAAATGGTAATAATTTCATTCCGTCTTAATAGTTTTTGCAAAGATAGAAAAAAAACATGAGAAATACAAATTCTGAATAAAAAGTTTGGATATAATTAATTATTTTATTAATTTTGCAGAAAAGTTGATTAATAAGATGGTAATAGGTAAAGCATTGGATGGGCGTATTGTTTGGCTTGATTGGATGAAAGTCTGGGCGATTTTGGCTATCATTTGGGGACATTTCTTCTCAGCAGGGCATCTGTATCTGTATGTTTTCAGTGTTCAGGTCTTCTGTGTGATTTCGGGTTTCCTCTATAAACGGGCACCAGATTGGAAAACATGTATAAAAAAGCTCTTTTGGCAACTTTTGGTTCCTACTATCATCATGAGTGTGCTGATGCAGTTAGAAGCATATTATAGATGTTTAGCCTCGGGTGAGAATTATGTTATTCCTTGGCCATGGTTCTTCAAATGGTTTATGTTAGGACATAGATGGTGTATGGGGCCATGTTGGTATTTCTATTCCCTAATCGTCATGAGGCTTATCATGCAAGTTCTACCTGAAAAGAAGTGGGTTTTTATAATTCTTTTTTTTGTAATATCTGTTGGAGCTATCCTATGGCAACAGATTGGTATTAAGATAAGTAATGCGAATATAAATGTTTTAGTTTGCATGCCTTTTTTCCTTCTCGGTGTGTTTCTTAAGTCCTTGAAGAATATACTTAATGGACTAGATAATCTATATTTGGAGTTCGCGTTGTTGATTTTTTCAATAGGCGCCGTGGTTTTATGTGGCCATTATAATGGTTATGTTTGGATGTACCTCTGTGAATACGGTAATTATTTCGTGCTTTATATTTTGGGCGGCATGGCAGGTTCAGTCATGCTGTATATTGTATCATTGTGGTTAAGCAGACTTCCTTACAGAAATATGATGATGACAATCTCCAAGGGGTCTATTTTGATCATCGGTCTGCATATTGTCATAGTGAGGCGGCTGACAGATTTACCAGACCGAATATGGTTTGAAGATCTAGCTTTTGCAGTTCTTCTTCTCCTTTGTTTTATACCAATAATTCGTTTTGCAGAGTTGTTTTGTCCTCTTTTATTAGGTAAAAGATAATCGACTTGTCTGTTTAACTTATTCTGGTATGCAAAGATAATCAAACATGTAACACCAGTTATGCTGGGGGTATTGCTTTCCTAAAATAGAGATTTTTTCGAGATTGCCTTGGGAGTCACGCAGATTTCCACGTGGTCCGATTCTCCATCCGCTCTTCATGGATTCACCATTAATCGCATATCGTATTCGGCATGCGATAGGCGATTCCATACATTTTAAAATGATAGTGTCCTGATTCATCGTGACATCAGAGATAATATCTTTATTATCTTTCCTGATGACGCTGAATCCATAGAAGTCAGCTTTCCTGACATTAATCGTGTCGAAGCATAGAGGAGGGTACGGAACATTGAAAAGAATATGAATTTCGTTGCCTTCCACGAAGGTCTTAATAGGAACCACCCCTTTAAAGCGATTCTCATTTTTTAGGAATCGGAGTATTGATTTCGCTGCTAGATTTCCAATCCTCTTCTGACTTATAGCATCAATATGGAGGGCCTCATTGACAAAAGAGTAGGGATATACGGGACCACTAGCCCAAATTAGTGGATTGTCTCTCACCTCTTCCATTTGGATTTCGGGTGCTTGCGTTTCTGTGGCATAGTAGTTGTTCGTCTTATAGTTCTCTCCTTTGGTAATGACATTTGTCTGATAACAAATGATTCGTATGTCATTCTTTTGATGAGTTATTTTTTTTATATCAGTGTTAAAATCATGGATTATCTTCTCAAATAATTGTTTGTAGTCCGTTCTTGGATAGTTGACGATGTCAGATTCGCCTTGCATCCAGCAGATGGCAGGAACATTAAAATCCCATCCTCTTTCATGTGCCTTATTATAAGCATATGCTATTTCCCTCACAAATTTTTTATATGGTCGGCATGGCTTAGATAATTTGTCAATAGGTGCCATTCCTACACCTCCTGGAAAAATGCATAAGATGGTGTCTTTCCCTAACTGGGGGACTAATGATTCTGCCATTCCATAAATGGATAATTCAAAAGCTTTTTTATCGTAGTGGAGAAGTCTTTTAATATATTGTTTAATTCTGCTACTATGATCATAATAACCGAATACATGATCCATGTGCTCAGTAACAATTTTTCCATCATATTTGATTCTGAGTGAATCGAAGTCGGTTATCCGGATGGCTTCTTCGCCTAAAGCATAGCTTTGTCCATAGACGGGAATGCATAAGACTGTCCGATGCTCATATTTCGTCGTCTTTTCTTTTATATAATGAGATACATCCCATGCAAAAGCCAGGAAACATAGAATCGTTAACAATCGTAAGAGATATTTCATATCTAAAACACATAATTTGTCGTTGCAAAAATACAAAAAAACTGGTGAAACCATGAACTAATTATTCAATTATTACGTATTTTCGATTGTTTTTTGTATATTTGCACGCAAAAATCTACAATTATGCGAACTTTAAGAGAATTAAAAGCACTGGCATCCAAAGAGTTGAATGTGGCTCCTGTGAAAGTGGCCATCCTTGGTGATACGGCTACCCAATTGTTGGTGACGTCTGTCAAGGGTGAGGCTGCAGCCAGAAATATAGCGTTGAATATCTATGAAGGTGAATATAGCCAGGTAGAACGTCAGCTGTTGGATCCGACAAGTGACCTTTATCAGTTTGAGGCTGATATTGTCATAATCTTCCAATCTACTCATAAGTTGTGCGAGCATCATAGTCTGTTGCCAATGGAAGGACAAGAACAATTAGCAGAAGAGCGCTTGTCGTTCCTAGTCTCGGTATGTGAGAATCCTGCATTTACAGAAAAGAAGATTATCTACTTTAACTATCCAGAAATAGAAGACACTGTGTTTGGCAGTTATGCCAATAAGGTGGATTCATCTTTCTCATTCCAGATTCGCAAATTGAACTATGAGTTGATGCTGCTTACGAAGCAATATCCCAACCTGTTTGTCTGTGATATTTCTGGACTTCAGAATCAGTTTGGCCGTCAGTTCATGTTCTCGCCTAATGTCTATATGAGTACAGAGATGGTATTGAGTGTCAATGCGCTTCCTTATGTGGCATCGCGGGTAGTGGATATCATTGGCGCCATCAGGGGACAATTCAAGAAATGCCTGATTCTTGATCTTGATAATACACTGTGGGGAGGTGTGATAGGCGATGATGGACTCGAAGGTATAGAATTAGGCCATGGTCTAGGAATTGGTAAGGCCTTTACAGAGTTTCAGATGTGGGTAAAGAAGTTAAAACAGAGAGGCATTATCATATGTGTGGCCTCCAAGAATAATGAAGGAACGGCCAAAGAACCTTTTGAGAAACATCCGGATATGGTGCTTAAATTAGACGATATTGCTGTCTTTATGGCAAATTGGGAAACGAAGGTTGATAACATTCATGCCATCCAAAGCATTCTGAATATTTCATTTGATTCGATGGTATTTCTAGATGATAATCCTTTTGAACGCAATATCGTCCGTGAGAATATTCCAGGAATTACGGTTCCTGAATTACCAGAGGACCCAGCCAAATATCTTGAATATCTTTATTCGTTGAATCTTTTTGAAACGGCTTCTTATAGTAATGCAGATAAAGACCGTACAAAACAGTATCAAGTAGAAGCAAAACGCGTTTCTCTAGCTAAGACCTTCACCAATGAGGCTGATTTCCTGAAATCCTTGGATATGATTTCGACTGTAAGCGGTTTTACGAAATTTAATACACCTCGCGTTGCTCAGCTGTCTCAGCGCAGCAACCAGTTTAATTTGAGAACGATTCGTTATACAGAAGCGGATATTATAGCTATGGCGGAGAATCCTGATGTGATAGATCTAAGTTTTACATTGGAAGACAAGTTTGGTGACAATGGCCTAATTGCTGTAATCATTATGAAGAAACAGGATGAAGAGACATTATTTATCGATACATGGTTTATGAGTTGTCGTGTTTTAAAACGCGGTATGGAAAATTTTACACTCAACACCATGGTAGAATATGCTAAGAATAGAGGTTATAAGAGAATTGTTGGTGAGTATATTCCGACACCCAAAAACAAGATGGTAGAACTGCATTATCCGAATCTTGGTTTTGCCCAATCAGAAGAAGCGTCAGATGGCGTAAAATATGTTTTGGATGTTAAAGGTTATCAGCCAAGAGAATGTTATATCACTAAAAAAGAAGTTGAGTCATGATAAAATTCGCAATAGAACACATTGGTTATGTCACCAAGAATATCGAGAAGACTGCCGAGACATTCAAGATCTTAGGCTATTCATCTGAAGCGACTGTTAATGATGATACGCAAAAGACGAGGATTTGTTTCCTGAGAAAAGAAGGGGAGGTGTCTATTGAATTAGTTGAACCTTATCCGGAGAATGTGACTATGCTCAATATGCTTAAGAAAGGAACAACGCCTTATCATACCTGTTTTACAGTCTCTGATGTCCAGACAGTTTATAAGGAATTAAAAGAATCTGGCTTTACCCCTTTGTTCTCACCTGTGGCAGCGCCAGCCTTTAACAATCGTTTGATTTGCTACTTTTGGAAAAAGGATGTTGGTTTGATAGAAATAGTTGAACATGATAAAGGTGAGTAGATTTGCTACTCACCTTTTTAATTCTTTGCTTACCATTTCAGAATAGAGAATCGCTCCTTTCCTGTTCAGATGTCCAAAATCATAGAACAACTCTGGATGCCCAACAAAGGTTGAATCTCGGAAATGGTCTATAAATGGAATCTGATGTTTGTCAGCCAAATCTTTGGGTATCTTATATACGTCCTCTTTAGAGCAGATATACATAGGAGAAACGATAAATGACAGTTGGATGCCTCTTTGTTTGCAGTCACTGATGAATCTTTCTAAGAGATTCACTTTTTCCTGTTTGATAGGGAATGGGTATTCTTCGGCAACCAAACCAGTGGTATCTAATACACCATCCAAAGGTTTCCAACCTTTCAGGCTTCGGTCCATTGAGCCGAGCTTTCCTGTTAAGAGACTGGGGAGAGTGCCGGTATATCTATATACCATTGAGAGCCGATACGGCCAATACTTCCCAGAGATCTTCAGCATTTCATCACAAGCTTCGCTCATACCGCAAAATGGCGCCAAAGAACCAGCTCTTTCTGTACCAGAATATGGTGTATCCAAAAAGTCACAAGGATGAATCTCAAAGACAATCTCCTTTGGTGTATATCGAGACAGAATATTACCTAATAGCCCATAATGATAATAGATATTCTTGATGCCCCAGTCTGCAGCATTAAAGCAGGTTATACCAAGCTCTTTTTCAAAAACAGAAGGGACATAATGGTGCAGACATCTGGAACTGCCGAGGAATAGTAGGGAATCGTAAGTATTCTCATTTGAATAACTGATTTTGTACTCGTCAGTAGTGTTTGAGATATGATATAAGAATCTTAATCCTAGTCCAAACGTCCTATCCATCACAAAAAACAGACATGCAACGATGATGATATGTATTGCAAGTTTCTTCATCTTAGAATTGGAAATAGATAAACTGATTATTATCAAATACACCGAACATCAGAATGCAGACGATTTCTACTGCAATCATCAGTTCCCAACGCCAGCGTTCTGCCCAAGATGGGAGATAGAGTTTCTTGTTGGGACGCCATTCTTCCTGGATGTCTACATAGATAAGCGCTATCGAGCAAATTGCAGCGTTCACCATCGTGTTCATATCTGTAAATAGGCCTCCATTCCAATGTGAGAATATCATTCCCCAGACATTGAAAAACTCCGTCATATTGGCAGAATGGAATAACATCAGACCAAAGGTAACTACCAGATAGATGCCTACCATCTTTAGCACATAAGGATATGTAGGCCAACCTTTGGCATTCAGTTCAATCTTTCTCTTTTTGAAGAACTGACCGTTTATCATCAGGGGGATATACCATAGTCCATGATAAATGCCAAAAAGAAGGAATGTCCAGTTTGCCCCATGCCACATACCGATGAATACCATGTTCAGCATGATGGCTGCAATGGTTCCTTTGACGCCAGATTTCCTGAATTTGATATTAAGTGGTAGGAAAACATAGTCTGTCAACCAACTGGTTAATGACATGTGCCATCGACTCCAATAACCCGCTATGTCAATCACAAAGAACGGTCGTTTAAAGTTCTCTGCAACCTTAAAGCCCAAAATTAAAGCCACACCAATGGCCATTTCACTGTATCCGGCAAAGTCAGCATACATTTGGAACGGGTAGAGTAGGGAGGCAAAGATGATAGAGACTGCAGAATGGTGTTCATAGTTGTTCCAGATGGCACTCACATAAATATCCAGTCTGTCTGCTATACACATCTTCAGAAACATTCCCCACAAAACACGCCTGAAACCATACATAAAGTTGTCTGGGTTAAAGAGACGAGCTTGGTTTACTTGCTTCAGAAATGGCTTGGGCCTGTCAATGGGGCCTGACAAGATAGTCGGGAAAAAGGCGATAAAGTTTGCAAAGCTGATGATGTTTTTCTCTTGTTGAATCTTTCCATTATAAATGTCAAGCACATAACTCATCAATTTGAACGTGAAGAAACTCAGTCCGATAGGTACAACCAGATGAAGCGTAGTCCAACTCAGATGTATTCCTAATGGCGATATAAGAGAGACGATTGACTCAGCAAAGAAATTGAGGTACTTGAAATAGAACAGGGCTCCGATTCCTATGACAACTCCCACATTTGTGAGGATGGCAGCATGGCGTTCATCCTCTTTATCCAGAAAATGGCTGACGCCTTTTCCAAGAAACCAGAATGTGAGTGTCAGGATGACGAGCAGCCCCGTCATCTTCAAGTCAACTTGTGAATAGAACCAGTATGAGCTGACTAACAAAAATATATTCTGTAGCTCTTTCTTCGTCTGACATACATAATAAACAGCCAAAACAACCAGAAAGAACCACAAAAACGTCAGGGAATTGACAACCATTCCTATACTTTCTTCTGAATACTATCTATCAAATCACCGACATTATCCCATGACAGGATCTCGCGTGAACTGAACTCGATGCCAAATGCATCCTCCATAACGGCAACCAACTGAACATGACTGAGTGAATCCCAACCCTCAACATCATCAGCTGTTGTCTCATCTGTCAGAACAAGGTCACTTTGTCCCAACTCTTCGCGGAAGATTTCCTCTACGCGCTTCAAAATTTCTTCTCTTTCCATAATTATCAATTTTAATATATAAATCCCATTTTTATAGCCATTGAGAGCACTGCTTTCGTCTTTTCTCGGGAGAACTCTTCTGGTAAGGAAGAGTGTGTGCCGAAAATGACATAACAATTTCTTCTCTTTGCTTTATAAAGCATGTTGTCTATTACTTTAATGTTTGTTTTGTTGGTGATGAACACGCGTCCCATTTGGAATGTTGTTGTATCGGGGTTTACTATGTTTGCCCCCGTCACCATTTGATATCCTTTGTCTTTGATAGCTTTCCTAATAGCTGTATTATTACTGCCATGTGGTGTCACCACATAATTTATGTCGCTAATTTTAAACCCTGCATCTGTCAACCACTTCTCACATTTATTGATGTCAGCTATGACTTTATTATAATTCCATTCTCGCCAATCTTCATGTTTGTATCCATGAATGGCAATTCCAAATCCTTCTTTCTGCCAATTACGAAGCGAATCGCGTACATCTTGACCCATCAAAGCCGGTATAACTGCAAATGTGGCTTTTAAAGATAACTCATCACAGATTTTCTTAATTGTAAAGACCCCTTTCCCGCTGTCATCATCAATAAGAAGGATTTTAGGCTTCGCATCTCCTTTATGCCATCGGAAACTGTTAAGACACCATAAATAGAATGTCTGTTTATTCCAGTCGCCTGTGACAATCGGTATTCGACAGTATAAGCATATGACTCCTACAATTACAATTGTTAAAAGAGCTGTATTCTTTTTTGTCTTGAAATTCATTATGCAAAGTTATAATAAAAAAATAAACGATGCAAGTTTTTTTGGAAAAAACGGCTATATTCTGCCATTTTCCAATTATAAAAATAGAAAAAAGCAAGATAAATGCATATTCTGAATAAAATATTTGGATTAAATAAAATTTTTTATTAGTTTTGCAAAAATACATTTCCCGTTGTTATCGGGACGGCATAAATAATTAGGCATTTTAATTTGTGTTATATATGAGTAAAAGACTGGAATCTCTGGATGCGTTACGAGGCTTTGATTTGATTTGTTTGGTGGTACTTGAACGTTTCGCACATAAGATCGGTCGGCCAGATGAATCATTTTGGCGTGAATGGTTATATTTGTTGTTTAATCATAAAGTATGGGAAGGCTTTTCTGCATGGGATTTAGTAATGCCATTATTTATGTTTATGGCGGGTGTTACTATTCCATTCTCATATAATAAATATCGTGGTTTTTATGGCAATATGCAGCCTGTGTATTGTCGCCTTTTACGACGTTTTCTTTTGTTGTGGCTGCTAGGAATGGTATGTCAAGGTAATCTTTTAGCTTTTGATGTCCAACATTTTTATTTTTTCTCCAATACACTTCAAGCCATTGCTGTTGGCTACATTGTTAGTGCATATCTGTTTTTACGGACTAAATGGAAGACTCAGATTGTTATCGCATCTTTATTGCTATTTGCTTATTGGGGAGCAATGGAATTTTGTTCTATAGGAGTCTATGGCAATGGAAATTATTCTGAACAAGGTAATTTCGCAGAGGGCTTAGATATGTTGATTTTAGGAAAATATCGGGATACGGCACAAGTGATAGAAGGAGTTGTTGTTGTAGATCCCACTTATACATATACATGGATTCTTAGTAGTTTGAATTTTGTAGTTACTGTACTTAGTGGCGTGTTTGTTGGCCAAATACTATATAGCGAATTGCCTCAAAAAACAAAGTTAATACTCATTAATACTAGCGGTTTTTTTATGGTTGTTATGGGATGGTTGATGAGTTTTGTTCATCCTATAATAAAGCATATTTGGACAAGTTCTATGGTATTGGTTAGTAGTGGATACTGTTTTTTGTTGATGGGGCTGTTCTATTATATTATTGATTACCGTGGTTGGAACAAACATATTACACTATTGAAAATTTATGGAATGAATAGTATAACTGCGTATGTAATTAGTCTGGTGGTTGATTTTTCAAGTGTTAGTAATTCGTTCTTATTTGGGCTTGAAAGATTTGTGGGTGTTCATTACCCTATAATGATTTTGTTTGGAAACGTACTTATAGTATTTCTTCTATTGCTATTCTTATATAAGAATCGAGTATTTATTAGAGTTTAATTTTTCAAAATGATGAAGTATGGATACAAAAAGATTTGTATTGTGTGTGCTATTTGCATTATTAGTTCTTTTTTTAGTGTCTCCAGATTCTTACACCCATGATTTGTTTTATCGCTGGGATAGCGCATGGTTCTTCACATGTGGTAAGGCTTGGGTTGAAGGATTGCGCCCATATGTTGACTTTGCGGATTCAAAGGGACCTTTATTATGGCTTATACATGCTATGGCCTATGTCGTTTCTCCATATAATTACTTGGGTATATTTTGGCTTTCTGTATTATTATACGGAATAATATTCTTTATTGACTATAACATAGCAAATCTTTTTTTGAATGATAAAAGATTGTCTTTGTTAGTCATTATATTTTTGCCTTTAGTGTATTTTAATCCTTGGTATCATTTTGAAATAAGTGCAGAAGATTGGTGTCAGCCAATCATTTCCATAGTGATATTTAGAATTGTGAAATTGATTATTATAAAAGATTATGTTTCTAAGGAATTAAAGATAACTGGTTTCGTTCTTGGATTTGGGTTGATATGGACATTACTGATTAAGTTTAGCCTTACAATAATGTTGGGCGTCGCAGATTGTTATTGTCTTTATTACCTCTTAAGAGAAAAAGTAAGCATTGTAAAACCCCTTCTGTTCTTCTTTATAGGGATACTTGCTTTATCACTTCCTTTTGGTATATACATGTATTGTACGGGGATTTTTAATGCTTTTATTAATGAATACTTTATTAATACGATGCAGACGGTATCCTCAGCAAACCCAATTGGTGATTATATCCATGAATGGTTACGCACATTTGCTGATCCATATTATCTGATAATGTTCTCAATATGTATTATAGGAGGCTATTTAATTGGAAGGAAATTGGGAACAGAAAAATTCTTCTTTGTTATCACGTTCCTTGGTTTCTATGGGTTAGCAATTCATCATAATATCCATAGGCATTATGTTAATAGTTGCTTTCTTTTTATGGTACCTATAATAATATATTTGATATCTGTAAATAAGAATAAAATATTAATGTATTATAAACGAATTGTAAAAATATCGTTTGTTTCTGTTGTATTCTATACCACTCTTGTTAATTGGACATATACAGAGGGCTATATAGTCCCTAATTTGTTTTTTGTAAACCAGCAGGATAGGACTGATTATTATACAGTGGCCTATTATTTATCACGAATAGAAAAGCCCAAATTATTATATTATAGATTCGCAGAAAGGGGATATGGAACTATCGCAGGGGCTCTTCCTGCATCCAAATATTGGTCTACTCAAACTGGTCCTACCCAAGAGATGCTCAATATTCAGCATAAAGATGCAGTATCTGGGAAAGCAGATTTTATTATCACTTATTTGACATCAGACAATGATAAGTTATTTTCTGAAATAGGATATGAAAAACTTTATGAATTCTCCGGGCTTGCTTTGTATAGTAAATATAAAATAGATGCTCCTACTTCTACAATAAATGTAAGTAATTGGGATGTACTTCTAAAACGAAAAGTATTTGAATAGGGCCTGTGTCTATTTCAGAATCTTCCCCATACCCGTTCACTTCTCGAGGGTGCTTACGTAGGGGTTGTCGCTTAATTCTTCTTGTATAGGCTGGCATGAGGCTTTCCTTTGACACGTTTTGGCTCCAGCCTTGCCTTCATTGCGTTTTCTGCTGTCTTACCATCATTTTGGTGATGTTTTTGTCACCTTGGGCGACCATTGATGGGGAGTCCTCTGCGGAGGACTCAATTTCTTGATTGTCTGAGTTGTTTGTAAGCATTCGATTTCTAAGATAAAACCAAGAGAATGCCCGTTAATAAAGTTTAAAGGGCGTTCTTTTTTCTTCTTTCATGACATTATCCATGATTTATGCAGTAACGGAAGACTTCGTTTTCGTTACTTTCGGTTCGCGGTTCATCTATCACCTTTACTGGCTTTT
>Ga0256405_10001270_pt1 | contig 70341 bp, 68 predicted proteins | sample RumenRJG_02DNA_FD_189096 | JGI IMG/M metagenome (GOLD analysis project Ga0256405, IMG submission 189096) | Bovine rumen microbial communities from Lethbridge, Alberta, Canada - RJG_02 | ecosystem: Host-associated > Mammals > Digestive system > Stomach > Rumen | place: Canada: Alberta...
CCTTTCTGTCGTGACGCGCGTACAGTCCCATAGCTATTATGTCCTCAACAGAAAAGTCAAAGGTCGCCGCGCTGTCCTGACCGACATATCCGATCATGGACGCAAGCTGTCTTGGCGAATACTCACGGATCGTTAATGCGGTCTATCTCAGCGATCAGCTCGCTGCACTTTGACATATTCTGAACTTCATAATACACATCAAGCAGGCAGTTCAGCAGTTCCGCTTGCTTGTCAATATAAGGAAGCGAGTCCGTATATTTCCGGCATATCTCAACCGCCTTTTCAAGCTCGGCGACAGCAGCCCCCATATCATTATGATAAAACCAGCAGTTTGCAGTCGGGATATTGATTATGTCAATGATCTCCAAATCAGTTGGGAACACCTTATGTGCTATCTCCGCAGCCTTGTCGGTAAATGCTTTAGTCCGTTCAACATTCGGCAGAACAAGTGTTGAGTACCATGCCGAAACCATGCAAAGATAGCAACGGTTTTCGGAGTATTCCGGCTCATTGTCAACAATGTCGGCAGCAGCATCTATCAGACTTGCTGCTTCTTCGAAGTATTCATCGGTGCAGCGCATAAGAATACTTGCAAGTGAAAGATAGTATCCTGCAAGATATTTAGGGGAACCTCTAAAAACCCATTTGAGAGAAAACGAGTCATCCGCGTCGAATATTTCGTCAAGTCTCCTCACCTTGCGTGGTCTCCCCGGCAGCGGGGAGGTGTCGAGCTTGCGAGACAGAGGGGCTGACCGACAGACCAGCAAGCCTTCGGAGCCTTTCCTCGTCTTCGACACGGCTGCCACATTTTCTCTTTTCAAAGCGGTTTTTAGAGGTACCCTTTAGGCAATACCGCACAAATAGACGCACAGCGCTTGTTTGCAGAATATTCCGTCATCTTGCACAGAAATTCCTTGACTTGCGCCAGCAACGACAGGAAGTCGTTCAGAAGGTTTCCAAAGGCGCGCACCGCTGCACGAAGCAGCGTAAGTTACCGCCCGAAGCGTGCACGATGCACGCATATAAGCGGTAACGAAGATGCAGCGCAAAAGAGAAACCTTCAAAAGCCATGCGTCATTTCCGTACAATCTGACGTGCAAGCACTGATGCTTGCATCAATGCAGCCAAAGCGCGGCACGATGCCGCGAAATAAGCTGCATTATAAATATGACTGACGGCGCAATCACCGCACGCTCTTTGTGCGGTATAGTCTTTACAAATCTTTTCTGATGTGATATTATATAGGCAATACCGTACAAGGCACGTCTAACGCCTTTGCACGTGCCTTGCTTGCATTAATGCAGCCAAAGCGCGGCACGATGCCGCGAAATAAGCTGCATTAAAATAATCACTGACAGCGCAATTCACGCACAATCTTTGTGCGGTATAGCCTATAAAGACAGGTTCTTTTCCTGTATGAAAGGAAGATAGAAATGAACAAAAGAAAACTGACTGCGCTTCTTGCTGCGGTTGCTCTTATATGCAGCGGCTGCGGAAATACACAGAACACCGGCAGCGTATCGTCTGATTCAGATCCCGGAACATCGGCGCCTGAAACCTCTGCGAGCAAGTCGTCAGATACTCATGCATATACAGAGATATCCGATGCAGCATCGGAAGTATCTGATCTGTCATTGAAAGAGCAGGCGGAGAATATTGTCTCCGGTATGACTCTTGAACAAAAGCTTGCACAGATGATAACAATTTCTTTTCGTTATTGGAACGACACTCCCGGAAACAGCGAAACTCAGGTAAATGTCTTATCGCTTAATGACGCACAGCGTGATTTGCTTACAAAATATGATTTCGGAAGTATCATCGTCTATAAGCAGAACTGTACCGATACCGAACAGACAGTTCGCTTGACCTCAGAATTGCAGGAGGCGGCACGTGCGAGCGACCTCGGAATACCCATGCTCATCACCATAGATCAGGAAGGCGGCGATATAAACCGCCTCGTGTCCGGAACAATGACATGCGGTAATATGGCACTCGGTGCGACCGGTGATGTCCAGGCTGTAAAGGATAATGCGGCTATAATAGGAAAAGAACTTGCCGCTGTCGGAATAAATACGGATTACGCGCCTGTTATCGACGTGAACAATAATCCGGCAAATCCGGTAATTAATGTGCGCTCGTTCTCGTCTGACCCTGAACTTGTTGCAAAGTTCGGACTTGCGTATTTACAAGGTATCGAAGAGCAGGGAGTAGTTTCTACCGCAAAGCACTATCCCGGTCATGGAGATACCGACATTGACAGCCATACGGGACTGCCGATGATCAACAAGACCTATGACGAACTTAAAGAGTGTGAGCTCATACCCTTTGCTGCTGTATCGTCAGAAGCGGATATGATAATGACCGCGCATATACAGTACCCTATGATAGAGACCGGTATTTATAAAACGGTCGGGAACGGTGAAGAGATTTGTCTTCCCGCAACGCTCTCGAAAGTTATGATAAATGATATACTCCGCGGTGATTTAGGATATGAGGGAGTCGTTACGACCGATGCGATGCTTATGGACGCTATCAAGGTGAACTTTGACCCGATAGATGCCGCAGTGCTTGCAATAAACGCTGATGTTGATATCATTCTTGAACCTGTGCAGATACTTTCTCCGGAAAGCATCGCCGAAATGGAAACATATATCGGAAAGCTTGCTGATGCGGTAAAAGACGGCAGGATCGCGGAAAGCGAGATAGACGATTCGGTCGTCCGGATAATATCTCTGAAACTCGAAAAAGACATCATAGGTGCAGAACCGACCGATGCCGCAGCCGCAGCCGCTAAAGCAAAAACGATCGTCGGATCGAAAGATCATCATGATAAGGAAATGGAGATCGCGCTGCGCGGGATAACACTCCTGAAGAATGATGATAATACTCTTCCGCTTAAAATGGAGGAAAACGAAAAGGTCGCGTATTTCTATCCGTTTGCAGGTGAAGAAAATACGATGACGTTCGCTCTCGATAAGCTCAAAGCCGAAGGTATCATACCGGACAGCGTTACTGCGGAGTGCCACTGCATAACAGAGAAAAGCGCATCAGACGATTATGACGGAATTGCCAAAGATGCCGCAGGTTATGAGGAAATGATAAAGGGCTGCAAGGCAGTGATAATCGCAACCGAGACATATCGCCGTGAAAATATGGACAAGACCGAAGAAAAGCGTGCATGGCAGGCTGTTTTCAGCGATGAGATCACCGCTGCCGCACATAAAAACGGAATAAAGGTCGTGCATCTCAGTATGCACATGCCGTATGATGCGGTGAGATACAGTGATGCCGATGCAGTGATCTGTGCTTACTGCGGACAGGATATGCCGGTGATACCTACTGAGTATAATGGTGAGACAACAGCATACGGCGTCAATTATCCGGCAGCGCTTATCACAGTGTTTGGCGGAAGCAGCCCTTCAGGAAAGCTTCCTGTAGATCTTCCCGAATATATAGAGGGAGCAGGTTATGCAAATGAGATAATCTATTCTATCGGATATGGGCTTAGCTATTGAGGGAACCTCTAAAAACCCATTTGAGAGAAAACGAGTCATCCGCGTCGAATATTTCGTCAAGTCTCCTCACCTTGCGTCAGCAAGCCTTCGGAGCCTTTCCTCGTCTTCGACACGGCTGCCACATTTTCTCTTTTCAAAGCGGTTTTTAGAGGTACCCTTGAATGAAAAGTGACTCCTCTGAAAACAGGGGAGTCACTTTTTATGTCAGTCATTCGGAGTCATATAGAATCTGCCTATGAGCCTGTCGGTGCGGACAACATTGATGAACGCGTTCGCATCTATCTTTTTGATTTCCTTGACAAGACGTTTCAGCTCGTCTGTTCCGACCACCGAATATATCATCTGTCTTTCGGAGTTGTTGTAAGTCCCGTGCGCCTCGATGCGGGTAGCTCCGTGGCGCGTGAGCTTGTTTATTGCGTCGGCGACTTCTTTCGGAAAATCAGTCACGATAAACATGGTATTACGCTTGTAACGCTTGTAGATAAGGTTGATGACCTGCGTTGAGGTGTACTGAAAAATAATGGAATACAGCGCTTTTTCCCAGCCGAAGATGAATCCGTCCGCAGTCAGCATAACAGCGTTGAATATCAGTATATAATTGAATGCATCGACATGGTATTTTTCTGAAATGGCAATTGAAATAAAATCCGTTCCTCCGCTTGTTGCGCCCGCTATAAGACACAGCGAGATCGAGAAACCGTTAATTATTCCGCCGAACACACTTATCAGCAGCATATCCGATGTCACGGCATAATGCGGCAGAAAGTCGGTGAGCAAACCGGTAGCGATGATGGTGACAAATGAGAAAATGGTGAACCGCTTGCCTATCTTTCTGAATGTTATCGCAGCCGGTATAATGTTCATCAGAATGTATATCGGGCTGTAAGGAAGCTCAATGCCGAAAAATGATGAAAACAGGTTCTGTATCAGTATCGTCAGACCTGAAAATCCGCCCGGCAGAAGTTCTCCGGTATGAACAAATGTATTTATATTTAGCGACATTATCAGTCCGGCAACAGCGCACAATAAAATACGTCCGGCATCGCTCAGAAGTTTTTTTCCGATCTTTTTTCTGTCTGTCATAGTCCTACCTCTTTTCCGCTGATAATATCATATCACATACGAGAGGATTTGTAAAGGTTATACACACCGAAATGTGTGATGCTTTTAAAAAAATATCAAAAAGCTTGTATTTCTGCCGGAATTATGCTATAATATATGGAATCATAAAGCCATAGATCCGCAAAGAAAGCGGAAACGTTGAGAGATCATATCCGGGCGGAGATGGTCATCAGGAGGTGACGGCATGGAAGAGCTTCTGGATCGTATCGGGATAATTTTTTTGTCCAATTGATAATCATGACTTTTAATGTCATATTTATTCTGATAATGATAATTTCGCTTCTTATCGACAGACGATCTGACAGAACTAAAAATAATATCAGGGTCCCGCTCACTGAGGAGATCATGGTCTTTTACTCAGCGACAATACTTTATGATCTGTTTGATTCCGGGACCATATTGTTTACCGGGATCACATCACCTGTCGGAAAGATCATGATACAGATCACTGTGTTCGGTTATTATGCTGTCGGCGCATTCCAGACCATATTTTTTCTTCAGGTAATCCAGAAACATATTGCCGAGAAAAACGGGCTGAAACTGCTGAAAAAAATTATCTTTGCATTTCAGCTTTTTCAGAAACCGTGCATTGTACTTCTTGCCGCAACGCCTTTTACAGATGCCCTGTATTATTTTGATGAAGGAAATATATACACCAGGGGTGCATTTTACCCTGTATGGTACTACACTACAATTATTTCCTTCACATTCATAATAGTTGTGTTTATAATATTTTTCAAAAAGACAGAACGCTTTACAAGAGCAGTGATCACGATATGCGCAATTGTACCTATGATATCGTTCTTACTCAACTTTACCTATACGGGAATAAGTTTCAATAATATATCGGTATTTATTACTTCTCTGTTATTGTTTGTAATGTATGAACAGAGAAGAGCGAAAGAAACCGGAAAAAAATAAATGAGACAGAACGTGTACTTGTGCAGCTTATGGAAAAAGAACTTGAACTCGAACAAAACAAGAATGCGCTTCTTATGGCTCAGATACAGCCTCATTTCATAAATAATTCGCTTATGGCAATAAGAGCTCGGTGCTCAGACTATCCGGAGATCTATGAAAGCATAACGAATTTTTCAATGTATCTGCGTTCAAACTTTGAGGCTCTCGGAACTGCAAAGCTCATTACTTTTGAGCAGGAAATGGATAATATAGAAGCCTATCTTGCGCTTGAACAGCAGAACTTCGGTGACAGGCTCAATGTTGAATACGATATCGGCTGCGATGATTTCATGATCCCTGCGCTTACAGTCCAGCCTCTTGTTGAGAATGCGGTGCGCCACGGAGTAGCAGCACATACAGGCGGCGGAACTGTCTGTATCCGGTCTTTTCGCAGCGGCGGAAAGATCATCATAGAAGTGACCGATGAAAGTTCAGGTGAAAGCAGCATTACTGAGCATCAGAGTAAGCGAAGAGGGATAGGTATAGAAAATGTCCGGGCAAGGCTGAGTTCAATGAGCTGCGGAGAACTCGAGATCATTCACGCCGAACGCGGAACGGTCGCCCGAATAACGATGATTAATGGGAACCTCTAAAAACCCATTTGAGAGAAAAATAGCTACTTGCACCGATAGCTGCGTCAAGTCTCCTCACATTGCGCCAGCAAGCTTTCGGAGACTTTTCTTGCTCTCGGTGCAACTATCTCATTTTCTCTTTTCAAAGCAGTTTTTAGAGGTACCCTAATGATGAAACAGAGGTGCGCGGAAATGATAACGCTGTCGATTGACGATCAGCCTGAGATAACCATGCTTATGAGACGAATGCTTACGAGTATTGATCCCGGCGGCATTCACATGACTGCATCGGATATAAATGAAGCCCGCGATCTCCTGACAGACGATGTGCAGATAATTTTTCTCGATATCGAGATGCCGGGATTAAACGGGATAGACTTTGCTAAACGTATAGCTGAAGGGAAAAAGAAAGAAAACAAGCATGATGATCAATGAACAGGATCTTGTCCTTTTTGTCTGTGTAGGGCTTCTGCTTATCGAAGAACCACAGCGTCGCAGGAAGCGTAACAGACGAGAACATATTTGAAGGCAGAGTTACCATCTGGCTGATGATACCTTCTTCTATAAGTTTCTTGCGTATCTCATATTCGCTCTTTCCTGCATCCGAAGCGGAATTTGCCATAACAAGAGCAGCTTTGCCGTTATCATTGAGAGCAGTTGCAAAGTAACCTATCCAGAGATAGTTTGCGTTTGGTACTGTTTCTTTCTTGTCCGAGTTCTTCTTCTCGGATTTAGTTTTATTTCTGGGAACGCCATAAGTATTAAAGAGCTTATTATCCTTCACTCTATCAAAATTGACCTCATCAACATTGAAAGGGGGATTTGCCATGACATAATCAAACTGTCCGAACGCATTGTAAGGATCCGAATAGAAGGAATTCGCTTCTGTAATATCTCCGCGAACATTATTCAGCAGTAAGTTCATTTTTGCGAGTTTAACTGTATCAGGCTCTTTTTCCACACCATAACAGCGGAACTTCATTTGCTCTGCCTCATTTGCATTATGATTGTGCATATATCGAGCCGCCTGTACAAACATACCGCCTGACCCACACGCAGGATCAAGAAATTTCTTATCCCCGGGCTCAGGATTAAGAACTTCCACCATATATCTGACAACCGTAGAAGGCGTATAGAATGTTCCGCCGTCTTTACCCTCTGCCAATGCAAAGTTGCCTAAAAAGTATTCGTAAATTTCACCGAATATATCTACGGTGCAGTTTTCAGGGATATCCTTAAATATCCTGACAATGTTCGAAAGAAGTTCCGGCTCTTCTTCCGGTACCAGCTGTGCGTAAACCTCTTTCGGAAGAACGCCGAGCATTTTGGGGTTCTCATCCTCTATAGCTTCCATTGCCTTTTTTACAATTGTTGCCTTGTTTGCATCATCCGGAGCGTCATTGATATAATCGTAATATGCACATTCAGGCAGAAAAAATCCACACTTTTCTATGGCGATCTCTTTGATGGATTTTTCCATACGTCCGCCTTTAAACTTGTTATATTCTGCCTCTATTTCATCCTTGTGCTGTTTAAAAAGAATATCTGCATAGCGAAGGAAGATCAGACCAAGTATAGGTTGACCATACTTATTGGCCGCAAGATGAGCACCTGCACGTAGCACATCTGCAGAATGCCATAGGTTATCTTTCAACTGTTTCAATTCTTTATCTGTCATCTTTTGTATCCCCCTGATATTTTGAATAAGCATATCCTTTCTCTTATTATTTAATAAAGTACATTCTATTTTATTATAGCATAATATGATAATTATTTCAAGATAGAATTACCAATTCTTGTTAATTGTGCCAATATCAGGACAATCAACATGTTTACGTTACTAAATGATAAAACTGTATCATTTATTAAAAATATGAATATTAGCTCAAACGCCACCACTCGACTTATAGTAATACTTTCGCTCTGTTGTATTACTTTTCATGACAGCGTCCGAACTATACAGGAAATTCTCAAAAAATCGGCGAAAAATGATAGTCCGACTATCACTCGCATTAATCAGAGCAAAATTTTTGAAAATTCGAGCCTGATCTACGTCAGAAGCGAGCAACTTTGTATTACAATTTTAGCACGGGCGGCAGGTTCACTCTGCCACCGATCGAAATAAATAGGAATGTGCAGCTTGCACAAATCCGAGCGACATTTGTTGTGATAGTCCACAAAGAGAGCAACGTCCAAAATCGTTAAACAAACAAAACGAAAAATCCATCAACCTGCATGGTTAAGGGATTTTCGTGGCTCCTGTTACTGGACTTGAACCAGTGACATCTTGATTAACAGTCAAGCGCTCTACCGACTGAGCTAAACAGGAATATATATTAAGATTTGAACATTTTTGAGATCCGATTTTGCTCCGTTGTAAATTGTTTAGAAACGTTCTTCCGCAAAGTCGAAATACCCGGAAACGATATTGTTCAATATTTTCAGTTCGTCTTCTGTCAGATAGTTTTTGGCAATTTCTACATCTTTAAGCGTTGGAAAGTCTCCGGAAAAGGCCGTGAGCCCCATAAAAGGCTTTTCGGCGTCCGCACGCTCGAAAATGACCTCAGCAGCTGTATGTCCGTGAGCTGCATAGTGCAGCTTGTTCTGTACCATTTTAAAGAAAGCAACAGACTCGCTGCTCTTTGGGTCGTAATCTACGCTTGTGGCATAAAGATCGAGGACTTGACGATACATAACCTTTTCGGAAGACCGGATATCTCTGATCCTGTCAAGCAGCTCTTTCCAATAGTTGCCGCCGAGGTTTTTCAGCCGCTCGTCATCCATTGTAAAGCCTTTGATCATATACTCTTTGAGCCGTTCGGTCGCCCAGCGGCGGAATTGAGTCGCTATAAGTGATTTTACGCGGTATCCCAGAGAGATGATCATATCAAGATTGTAATGCGGTATATCTCTTGAAACGTGTCTGTTTCCCTCTAAACGAACCTGTCGGAATTTCCGACAGGTTGAAGATTCTATCAATTCTCCCTCTTCGTAAATATGCTTTATATGTTCAACAATGTTTGTTCTTGAAGTCTGAAACAGCTCTGACATCTGCTGCTGTGTGAGCCACACGGTCTCATCTTCAAAGCGAACATCAATCTTTGTATTACCGTCTTCGGTCTGATATATAACAATATTTCCTTTATCGTACATATCGTTACTCTCCTAGTCTTTTTAAAACTATTATAGCATCATATTCCAAAACGTCAAGTAATCAGTTCAGCAATACTATAAACATCTTTATATGTCAGGCTTCCTTCTTTTCATCCAGAGCACCTTTTTTATATATATCCTGACCTGCAAAACCCGAAAGCATAGCTAAAGCAGCGTCCTGACCCTCTTTATTCAAGTTTCGGAACAAATCCAGCATTTTTAGCTCGTTATGTTCCAGTTCCATGTCCTTCATAAGTGGGTAGGGCGTTTCTGTTAATCCGAGAAGATAATCTGCGGATATATTGAGCATTACAGCGAATTTGGCAACAAGATCCCCGCGGGGAGTCTGTCCGGTTTTCGCTAAATGAGATATGTTGGATTTGGTACATCCTAATTTATCTGCGGTCACTTGACTGGCGGGTTTTATACCTTTTTGTTGGCAGCACTGCTCGTATCTTTCATAAAAAGTCATGATTAAATCACATTCCCCATCAGAAATTTTGTAAAAAGTTGAAAATATTTTCAAAAAAGACTTGACAAGTTGAGATAATTCACCTATAATATAGTTTAGGTTAACTTACTCAACTGTAAGTTAAGTTTTGATTTTATTATCTCTTTATTATACCATATTAGTTGAGCAAATTCAACTATTTTTGCAATTTTGTATATTTAACTTATGGAGGCTTTACAAGGGCGAATACTTATGAACACCATTAATTCAGGACATTCAGTATTTAAGTATTACTCATCCGTCGTACCAAAACAGGTAGAATGGCTTTGGTACCCATATATTCCCTATGGAAAGCTGACAATAATACAAGGCGATCCCGGCGAAGGCAAATCGACCTTTATCCTGAATATTGCCGCTGCTTTGAGCACTGGCGGCAGTCTTCCCGACGGGAGCAGCTTTGAGCTCCCGCAAAACGTGGTCTATCAGTGCGCTGAAGACGACGCGGAAGACACAATAAAACCTCGTTTACTTGCCGCCGGAGCTGATTGCAATCGTATTGCATATATAGTTGATGATAATCGGGAGCTTAATGTCGCCGACGACAGGATCGAGCTCACAATAAAGCAGACAAATGCCCGTCTATTTATACTAGATCCGCTCCAGTCTTACCTAACACAGGATGGCGATATGTGCAGTATGAGTCATATGCGGCCTCTTCTTGGAAAGCTATCTATGATAGCAGCTCGTTATAAGTGTGCCATCGTCCTTATATGCCACATGAGCAAGTCCGAGAGTAATAAGAAACTGTATAGAAGTCTAGGAAGCATAGATATCGTAGCTATAGCCCGCAGCGTACTTATGGTATCGCGGGACGAATCTGATAGTACTATTAGATATGTATATCCCATAAAGTCCAGTCTCGCGGAAGAAGGCAACGGAGTCGCGTTTAAATTCGGAGAAAGAGGTAAAATAGAGTGGATAGAAACATCAAATATAGAAGATTTCCTTAATGTCAGTGTTTCCGGAGATGTCAGCAAAAGAGACATTTGCTCTGAACGTCTGATTGAAATGTTAAAGCAAGGTCCGATGCCTTGCAAAGAGATAATGAATGAATTGAAATCTTCTTCAATAGCACCCAGAACGATTAACAAGGCCAAGAAAGACCTTGAAATCGAATCTGTCAAAATAGGAAACACTTGGTATTGGAGGCTACCGGGGTATCCTGCTGGGGAGGCATGATTAAATGCAGAAAAAATACAGAGTTGCCGGATATGTCAAGTTAGCTCAAAAGTGGGAGAAAAGAGAAAAACAAGCGGTAGAGTATAATAAGGCCTATTACGAAGAAAAGTTCAAGAACACACAATTTGAGCTGGTCGGTGTGTATATTGACATTACCGGTAAAAAAGAGATCTGTAAAAGAGAACACATGATGAAGCTGCTCAAACGTTGCTACAGAGGAGAGATAGACTGTATAGCGGCTCAGACCAGAGCCTTTTTAGCTGCCAACCACAAAGAATTCTGCTACCTTATATTCTTCCTATTCTCGTTGCCTTTTCATATTGATATCATTACCGAAGACGAGGATTATAATATAGATACTATCCATGATTATGATGATCAGTCAAAGGAGCTATATAAATGGGCTTACGAATATATAAGCCTGAATGAGGACGATTATCTTAACTGGAAGAAAACGATCATGGATTATGTGTGTGATATTAAATAGTTAGGTGGGTTGAGGACATGGATGATCCTGAAATAACATCTGAACTGGCCGAGATTACCGATGGGCAGAATGAACTTAATGACGATAACGCTTACAGTGGTATTACTCGACCGTGGAGACCGCAAGATGCCGATAAAGAGGTTATCAGAGAAGCAATACGAAGGCGAGTAAGAACTTCTTCGGTTGCAGACAACGCAATTTTCTATCCTGCAAAGCCCAAACCTACTATCAATGATACCGATGACAAACGTGTTGCCGTATACGCGCGAGTCAGCACCAAAAGCACCGAACAGGTATCATCTATCGAAAACCAGACGAAATACTATACAGAAAAGATACAGAAAACCCCAAACTGGACACTGCAGGAAATATACAGCGATGAGGGCAAATCGGGTACATCCACCAAAAAACGAGCTGCTTTCAATCGTATGATGAAGGACGCGCGAAATAAAGAGATGGATCTTATCCTCTGTGCAAGCGTATCCAGATTCGCAAGAAACGTTTCTGACTGCATAAAGAGAGTTAAAGAGCTTCAGACAGCTAACCCGTCTCATCCTGTCGGAGTCTACTTTGAGACCGAAGATATATACACTCTTGATCCTGATAGCAGACAGCTTCTTTCCATACATGCTTTACTTGCAGATTGGGAGTCAGCAAATAAGAGCCGCCGTATGATTCTCTCTTATGATCAGCGTATATGTACCGGACAATATCCTGTGCTTGACCTTCTCGGATACAGGCATACTACGGACGGAGACCTAATAATTCAGGAAGACGAAGCTATAACAGTAAGATTCATATTCTTAGCTTATTTCTGCGGGTTTAAAAGTGACGACATAGCGGATATTCTTACCAAAAAGAAACGTCCTACACTCAAAGGGCGAACTGAGTGGAACACCCAAATGGTAAGAGAGATTATCAAAAACGAACGTCGCTGGGGAGATCTTAGTGCCAGGAAGACTATTGTTATCGACTATACCGAAGGAAAGACTGTAAAAAACAACAATATCCGAGATGCGGCTTTTGTACCTAATCATCATAAGGGTATTGTATCACCCGAGATAGCCAGAGCAGTACATTATTCCGTATCAAGCAGAGGTTTTTCCGACGGCGTACAGGATATGATAATAATAAAACACGGCGCCCTAAAGGGATTTGTAAGTGTTTGTCCCGGGTGGAACGGAATTGACAACGAAACATTCATGACCGTATGCCGAAGCGTTTACGATGAGGATGAGCTTAATAAGCTGATAACCGAATCCAATCTGGTATGCGGTAAAGAAAAATCCAAGGATATTATAAATCAGGCCTTGGGCTACGAATTTCCGCGCAGCGTATATTTTATGAGTAGATATACGCCTACCTTGACAATTACATCAAACTCGATAGAGTTGAATCGCGCATGTTTTAAAAGACTTGGCGAATGTCCATACATAGAGATAATGTATCATCCTTATCTGAAAATGGTTATTGTTCGCACCAGTACCTCTGATAACCCTAATAGCCTGAAATGGATAAAGAAAAACAACTCGTTTACTGGAAAGCTCACGGCAAGTGCTTTTGCCAAAGCGATTTATGAGAAAATGACATGGGCAAAAAATTATCGCTTTCGTTTTCGCGGAATTAGCAGAGACCGGGGTTGTGGCAAACTACTGTTGTTTTACTTGGACGAACCCCAAATACTCGTAGGTAGCCGTGAAGTCTCTTATCCCGAAACCTGGGGCAATGTCCAAATAGGCTTATGTTATGAGCTGAAAACACTTCGTGATAAGCTTGCCAATAGTATCACTGAGCAAGATATCATAGAACAGGGCGATGTTGTGGTCAATCCCTTGATAGGGGTTATACCAACTCGCGAAAAAGCATACGAGGAATTAATGCAGCTCCTCGAGAAGATGTGACTGGAGGTTTGACAAATGGCAGAAAAAGAGCCGAAAACAAGCGGTAAGGACGCAGATATCCTTAAAAAGATGGGGCAATCCTATTCTAAACACGAGCAGGAACTGATTACAGAGCTTACTCAACTACGCTTGAAAAGGCATATGGAACTGGAATACGAGACCCTTGAAGGCTATGAGGTTCCACCTCCTACCCAGTTTTCAATGCTTAAAAAGCCTTCTGTTGTACTGAAATACAATAACTTCACGTGTAACAAAGCCTGTATTAATCTTTTTGAGGGCGTAAGGTTTATTTTGCCGATGGTGAACGGAAACAAGTGCAGACTGATCATAGCACCTTGTCGTGAAGAAGAGAGCGGAACAGTTGAGTGGGCAAAGCTGAATAATAAACAACAGTGGGTGAACCGAACTATCAGCTCTCCGGAGTTCATTCATAAGATTTTCAAGATTATGGCCTGGAATCCTGATAATAGGTACAAGGTTCTTGGAAGAATAAGCAACTCTCCCAGAGGACTTATCCTGATGTTCGATCTGAACGAGCGTGTGGAATATACTCCTCCGGTAGAGGTGATCGACAAGGAGACCGGAGAGATCAAGAAAAGATCTATTGCTCATTATCCCGAGAGATATACAGAAAGCTTCGGAAAAGACTACAAGGAATATGCTGCTGCCAATAAGCTGGACAGCTTTGAAATGCTTGATGGTTACTCTCACTTTGAAGACGGTGAGATGGCCGCCGAGCCACCCGAATCAACTACGGCATAATAAATATGGAGGTTTTAGGATATGCATGCTCAATGTAATGCTCGTGTCTTCAATATGAAAGAACGAAGCTTCCAATCATTGGGAATAGGGATCGTCTTAAGCGGAAAAACAGGCTGCCTTACTATAGGAAAAGAAGTAGTGAAAAGATTAAATATGCCTTCGTACACAAGCATCCTTGTAAACAAAGGAAAAACAGCTATTGCTGTGATACCGTGTCACGAAAGAGAAATCCTATCATTTAAGGTGCCTGAAGGTGTACTAGATGATCACCATAAAAGTTTCAGAATATATAGCAAAGAGTTTGTGGAAGATATGCTCCGGACTAATTCTCTTGATAAAAACAAGACCTATCATATTGCAGGTACATTCGACGAAAAATCTGAAATGGCTATCTTCCCGATCACAGAAATGGTAGAGGATTGATATGCCGGAAAAAGATTGGAAATGGGATGGCAGCTTGTGGGAGTTCCTGGAAATATTACAGTGGACTCTGGTAACAAGACAGCTTGGAAAAGATCAGCCGGAAGGCTGGTCAAAAATGATTACAAATCCCCAAATGATAGACAAGAAAGCTGAAGAATACGGAATCACTCTTAGAGCCATTAACGACGAGATGTATCGCATAAGTCAAGACGGAAAGCGTATGTTTGAATTGCTTGATATGAAAGCCAAGGCTGAAGATCTTCCTAACGAAGACTAATTATTATCATAATAAGGATATAATGTTTTTAAGAGGTGAATCATAATGTCAGAAAAGCAATTTGAAAACATCTATCTTACCGGGGACACTCATGCGAGCTTCAAGGATCTCAGGCTCAAAGCAAGGCGATTCGGGTTAACAGAGCGCGATCTGCTCATTATCCTTGGCGATGTCGGCATTAACTACTTCGGCGATCCCAGAGACGAACAGACTAAATCCGGGCTTGCTAAGGTGCCGTGTACCATTCTTTGTATACACGGCAACCACGAGCTGCGTCCTACCAGTCCGGAAATATCCCACAGATACAAGAAAATCGAGTGGATGGGAGACACAGCTTATGTCGAAGACGCTTTCCCACGGTTTATTATGGCCGAGGACGGCTCCAGATACCATATAAACGGAAGAGATTTCCTTGTTATAGGCGGAGCGTACTCTGTAGATAAGTATTTCCGTATCAGAATGGGATATAGATGGTTTCCTGATGAACAGCTCAATGAAGCCGAAATGGATGCAATCATCAGTAAGATCGAGGAACATGGGAATAAGGAAGATATTATCCTTTCTCACACCTGCCCTTATAATAATCGTCCTATAGAGTGCTTTATGCCCGGGATCGACCAGTCGCAAGTTGACGAGTCTATGGAAAAGTATCTTCAAAAAGTGGTAGACAAAACCGAATACAATGCTCTTTACTGTGGTCATTGGCATACGGAAAAGACCGACGGAAAGATCAGAATACTGTTCCATGATATTATCATATTGTGAGAACAAGATGAATGACATTAAGGTTATCAAATGGACATTCGCCGATGATCCCCAATACCCGGAATCCGACTATAAAGACGCGGAACTGGACAGATGCTACGAAACAGCCATAGTTGAATGTCTCAGAGAACACGGATACAAGTTTGACGGCGTAGTTCACCAGCGTTCAAGATTCGGCACTCCCGTTATGAGCGATGGCGTGAAATACACTTGCACCCTTAGGCAATGGGGATCTCTTATGGCGGAAGCACTGGAAAACGAAGGATTTTGGGCATATACCGAATGGGCCTGGTCTAACCCGAAAGAATTTGACTGGGTATTACCCGACCCTTGCGACTGGTACGATAACGAGGAGGACCTTGTGGCTCAGGAACTTAGGTGGAAACAGTCACTATCTAAAAAGATAAGGTGAAATATATGAGCGAATATCCTGTAAAGCGCGATCTGGACGGTGTTTATTTTCGTATAAAGAGAGATGAACATTATCAAGCGGTATGCTTTAGTGACTTAACCAAAGAAGAACGTGAAACTGTTCTCGAAGGAAAAAACATAGAATGGATCAAAAACCTCGCCTATAGACTAGCCGAAGTTATCCATCTAATTGGCGATGAGTTTGATATAATATATCAATATAACAATCAGGAGGACTAAGAAATGTCAGAGAAAATGCTTGTAACGCAGGCACTTGATGAAAGAGATCTGCTCGTAAAGAAGATCGGAGACAAGATCGAAAGGATCAGATTTACTGATACCAAAGTAATTAATGAAGAAAAAACTATGACCGATCGTGTTACCCCCGATGAATTCAAAGCAAACGCTTCCGCTGCTTTTCAGCAGATAATGGATCTAATAGACCGATACCAGCGCTTAGATGCAGCTATTGTGGCATCCAACGCTAAAACAATGATAGAAACAAGCTATGGCAAGTATTCTGTTGCCGGCGCTATTGCTTTAAGGAATAGGCTTAATGAAGGAGGCATTTACGACGGCGAAGCAGCCTTCGAGAAACGTCTTGTGGATATTATGGAACAGCAGTATAGTAGCGCTGTACAGGCTGCAGAAACCAAGAATAAAAATCTGGAGATACAGGCTTCAAATATGCGTCTTAGTATACTCGGAAGAGATGGCAAAGCAAAGGATGAAAAGCCATTAGCAGTTGTAGACGAGTACATACGCCAGAACACAACAGAAGTCATCGATCCGCTTGAAGTTCAGAAAGAAGCAGCAAAACTTAATGAAAAGATCGATACGCTTATAAAAGAGCTTGATACACAGATCAAGGTCTCCAATGCCACGACCACAATAACATTCTGATACAGTATTTCTGGAATATATGCCTGTCATACGAAAGCTCCAAACCCGCTTTCCCCGCAGTGGGGTTATGCTGCATTGAGGACGTCCGTCCGCAAAACGGACTTAATTGGTCATTTTCAGTCGCCCAACGGTAGGGTACATGAGTGATTTCATGAAGTTGAAGGTTCGAATCCTTTCTGAAAGTTATATGACTATAACAACATGTCAACTGTTTTTGTGAACAGTCAATTGTTAACTGGGAACTATTAACAATCACACAGATCACCTTTGAACAGACAATGGTCAACGTGTTTTAGGCATAGAAATATGCTGAAATCCATGATAACGGTAAGGTGGTAAAGCGGTTGTCCGGGAGCTCACCGCATGGCTGTATGATAGGCATTTTTATATATAACTGACCGGAGGAAAATCAATGGAAGAATTTGAACCAATAACTTTCTCTATAACCAACAAAGAAGATCTCATAAAAGCAAAAATATTCAGAGAAGAACATATGCGTAAATGTAGAAAGCGTTATCCCGATTTTTCCGGTGCAATGTTTAAATACATAGCTATTCCCACCGGACTTGGTACTTTATATGTTATAGAATGTCCCTGCGGAGCATCAATATCGCTTGAGGGAGATATGGCGTAAGAACCGTTTATTTATATATACGGTTCTTTATATTATACAAGAAAGGCTTTATATATGGAAAACAAAGATCAAGAATTGACTGCTGTACTAATGGATAGGTATCTCTTGCCGTTTAGACGTCATGTGAACCCTTCCGTACCAACAGAAAAGCTGAAACAAACTATAGAAGAGATGGAATTAACATTAAAAGACCTTGCACCTTCAGAGAAAAACGATGAAGTCAAAAAAATATGGTTGATCCTCCCCAGAGGCAGCATATCTGATTATGAGAGCTACGAGGAGTTGATCGAATGTGAAGAAGTTCATAATTATGATGAATACATCCAGCGATGGGAACAAGAATATCCCGATCAGCCTACCTGGTATGAACTGACCTTTGTAAAAACCGATACTTACTGCGGATTATTTATAAATAACAAGCATATTGTAAGCCTTGTCTTGGACAAAGGTACCGTAGACATCAATTATACATTAGAAGCAGCGGAGTCTTTCTTTCCGTTATTGGTCGGAGCGGCAGCCAAAAGCATGGAGATGCTGAAAAAGGGCGAGTATAACGCATTTGTTGAGAAGAATCTGCCTTATTATTACAGAACAGGCGTAATAAAGCGATCAGACGAGTGGAAAGGAGATCCCGGTGCCAAAGAGCGCATTTTTGAAGGGCTTTCCGAAGAAACATATAAGGAATTTCGTCAGTATATCGAGAACGGAGAAAACTACCAGAACAAAATAGACCGTCTTAAAGAAATGACCGGAAATGACTTTCTTCGCGCATGTTCTGTGGGATATAAGGCTTGCGGGTACAAAGGAACTGATTTGCCGCTTGTAGATCAATATATGATGCACGCAGACGGCCGCGATGATGGATTAACCGGTAAAGGACATACCTTAAACCGCAGCAAAGGTATAGATCTAGATGACCCTAAAGCGTGGGATGAATGGATCGCCAATAAGGACAGAAATATTGGACATCCGTGGGAAGTATGTCGAGGAGGAAACTCTACTCATATCTCGCTATTTGTTTGGCACGACAGCTTTGAAATAGATCATTTTGAAAGAACCGGCAGACTTACACATGAAGAAGCTGAAGAAGCCAGAAAGAATTCCGGATACTACTTTGAGCTTGAAGGAACCGCGTGGACAAGAGCCTGTGAGACAGTAAACTTCTTTGTAGCTTTAAGAAAAGCGGGATATCCTGTGCTGCTTCTTGACGCAGATCCTATGCTCTCCAGATTTAATGGTGAAGATCTGATTGGTATAGTACCACGACCTGTCACACCTGCATACTGCGAGAGTATGTTTCCTGCATCATTAGGCAGAATACTCGACTTTATGAATGTTTATGATGAAGATATGGAGCTTTTCGGAGACTCGATAGAGTGGCTTCCGATCACTCCTGCAAAATTATTGTGATAAAAGGGAGATAATATGGAAGAGAAAGATCTTGACCTAACTTGCGGTCTGACAGACGACGAGCTTATCGAACGTTTCAAAGAGTCGATTCGTGTCGACAACGAGTTTAGAACTATATTGGGCTTGCCAATAGCCAAATTTGACCCTGATAGTAACAAGGCATACTTGGAATACCCGAATGGTAAGAAAGAATATGTCGATGATCCGCATCGAGCGTTCAAAACCGATGACTATAGCCTCACGGTCGATAAATCGGGTGATAAAGACAGCTTAAAACACATTCTTATGAATGAACTGCTAAGATGTTTTCTTGAATCACGGCGAGGATACGCTTTTGTAGCTGACAATTCTCGTGTGAATCTCGACAGCAAGCTGTTTTATATAAGTCTGGTCCTATACAACATACAATTGAGGTGCTTTGTCCTGATAAGTATTCGTACAACCAGATGCACCGAGGAGGATTATAGCCTTATGAATAGCTGTGTCCGTTATTTTGATGAACGCAGGAAAAGAGATTGCGAGAATCCAACCATGGGTATCACAATATGCTGTTATGGCGGCAAAACTACCGTCAGATATGTTATTTCAGATAGTGAAAAGCCTTTTGCTTCGTCGGATCAAGGATCGGTATTGTTTTCGGTAGAAGAATTGAAGGCTCTGGTAGATGTTATCAGGTTACATAACCGCAAATAACTCATCGAAATCGACGGGTTTAGAGGAATCAGCCATGCAAAAGGCTGAAAAAGATTATCGTTCAGAATATAGGTTATAAGGAGTAATATGTATTATATAGTAGAATTAGAAATGTCCATAGAGCTCAAAGAAAAGATAGAATCTATTATCGCAAAGGAAAATCTTTCACTTGAAGACTATCTTGCCCGCTGTTTAAGCTATTATACTCTGCACTCGGATGAGCTTGAAAGGATACAGAAAGAATACAACGCTCTCTCGGAGAACGAAAAAGAAACCACAAACAGCATAAGAGTTATTCGTATATATCCTGTGGCTGACGGTGAGACAGAGAATGATGCTCGTGAAAGAGCTATCCGAAATGAAAATGAACAGCATTTGCTTTTGCCGGAGCTATCGGTTGAAGAACTCCATGAGCACATTGAGGACGACGACTTTCCCGTTAAATTTGGAAATCCTGTTATTATAAACTGCTACAATGGAAAAAAGCTGGTTTGTATCACATTGCCACTGTTCGAGCGTATGCTTAGGCAGGCTGGGCAGGATGATAAAGCGGATGAAATTAACAGAATTGCTGAAGGAAAGGAACAAACTTCATGACATATGACGAATTTATAGAGTATATCAAGGATAGAGCGAATAAAGAATTATACTACGATCATTATGATTTCTATCCGGAAGGTTATCGTGCTAATGACCCTGCAATATCAGAAATGATAAAGAAATGCAATACAATGTATTGTAATTCGGACACAGACTGTCTTGTTTCAGATTTTTTGATATTGAGAAGAATAGGAAAAAATCGTCCTGTAGGATATCTGCTTATCCCCACCAAAAAATTGTATGAATATGCCGCCAATTATGGTGAAGATGAAGCTTTTAAGCATATATACTCTTCTGAAAGCATACCTAAAATACCAATAGAAAAGCTTAAGGAAACATTCAAAGATTCATATTCAGAATCTAAAGAAAGGCTTATTATTAGGCCACTAAATTACGAGATGTACAAAGAAAGTCTAAGCGGGGCTGTATATAGGCGATTCTCAGATTTTGCTCTTGTCCTTTATGATCTTATTGATGACACACGGGGCTCTATTTCATCAAGGAAAATACTCCAAGACGAATTAAAGGTATGGAATATGGAAGAAAACCAGGAAGAAATAATAAACGAGGCTTTAAAAAACACAGCTCGACTGTTCCCTGCATGTGTATATGATACTCGTACTGACACTGAAATTGATCTGCTTACAAGCGAATTCAACCGGAAGGATGTTCAAATCCTTGGTGAGCAGATATTAGTTACTACATTCAGATCTACAAATGGAGCTGTTGCCCTGTTTTATCCGGGCGTAACAAAGAAACTAATGAAAGTGATGGGCGGTGCTTTTGCTGCTGTATTTATGAACATCAACGATATTATGATAATGGACATCGATGATCCGTTCATAGATAAGTTCGCTGAAGTCGGCAGCAGGACTAATGCCATGGGAGAAATGCTTTCAAAACAGTCGTTTATATGCGATGAAACAGGTATTCATGAGAGATGAGTAGGTGAAATATATGATATACAAGAAAATGGTAGTAAAAATCGAACGAGATGATCTTAGGAAGAAAGCCTATAGTAAAACAGCAGTAATACACCCAAAAACAGATGAAACTATTGAAATTAATGATGACAGCTTCCTTATGGAGATTATCAACAAAGTACACTGGAAAAGGAGTGAAAAAAGTAATAAATGCAAGCGCTAGACAAAATGAAATCAAGGGGCATCATCCCAAAGGCTGCTTTATACGCACGGTTCTCATCTGAAAACCAACGAGACGAGAGCATTGATGCACAACTGAGAGCGATAAAACAATACTGCAATCAGAATGATATTGTTATTGTAGGCGAGTATGTCGATCGAGCCAGATCTGCCACAACAGATGACAGACCTGAATTCCTGCGGATGGTTGACGAGTCTGAGGACGGCCTTTTCAACCTTGTGATTGTACATAAACTGGATAGATTCTCTCGAAACCGATTTGACAGCTCACATTATCGAAGAAAACTTGAAAAAAACGGCGTGAAGCTTATAAGTGTGCTTGAAAATCTTGATGACACCCCGGAAAGCATTATGATGGAATCGGTTCTTGAGGGTATGGCAGAATACTATTCTAAGAACCTTTCACGAGAGGTTCGAAAAGGGATGACCGAAAATGCTTTGAAATGTCAAACCAATGGCGGCATAGCACCATTTGGCTATAAGGTCAATTATGAAACTAAGAGATACGAGATAGACGAGAATGAAGCCCCGGCAGTTCGATTCATATTTGAGAGCATAGCCAAAGGACAATCATATAAGTCCGTAATGATGGAGCTCAACCGCAGAGGATATAAAACTCATGCCGGAAAGGACTTCGGAAAGAATTCTCTATACAGTATTCTCACAAACGAGAAATACAGAGGTGTATACATTTTTAACCGTCGCCCTGCAAAAGACGAATTTGGCAGAGTCAATAGCCATGCTAACAAATATCCGGATGAGATCGTTCGCATTGAAAACGGTATACCCAGAATCGTTTCGGATAAGTTATTCAATTCTGTCCAAAGAATTATGAAGCGCCGATGCAATCTACAACCCATCAAGAAATTCAAGTGTACATACTTACTGTCAGGCAAGATTGTTTGCGGGTTATGCGGTCATAGCTATATTGGCATAGCCAAAACAGCCGGAATGAATAAACAATACACTTATTCTTTTTATTGCTGTTGCGGAAAAACCAATAAAACAAATACCAGTTGCTGTAACAAACAGGTAAGTCAAAACATAATAGAACCTTTTGTAATCAATGAGATCCTACAAATTGTGCTTGCAGATGGACGAATTCCATGGCTAGTAAATAAATACAGAGAGAGTTACACCGAACGGATTTTGGATTCCAACAATGTTATTGCCAATATGAAAGTCAATCTGAAACAGATTACATCTAAGATCGGGAACATAGTAAATGTTATTGGTAAAACCGGAAGCAATGCGCTGCTTGATGAATTGGAATCTCTTGAAAAAGATAAAGCTCGAATTGAAAATGAACTTAACAAGATGAGATCTGGATTGGAAAGCGAATTTTTAAGTGAAGAAGAACTTAAGGATGCGTACGTTTCAGTCAGAAACTCATTTAATGATCTCACCGATGAAGAAAAACGTCAGCTCATTAACCTCTACCTTGATAAGTTGGTAATGTATGAGGATTATGTGGAGATGTATCTTAATTGCGGCGAAGTAGTTGAATAGTAATGCTTGATTTCTCTTATCAAATGTGGTAGAATAACAATAGCAAAGGCGGAGAGAGTTTTGAGATTTGTATTTATGCATAAAAACAATCCGGTCGCAGAGCTCGAGATAAACGAAAATACAGGATATATAGAGAAAATATATGAAACATTTGCAGAAGATCACCTTCCAATTTGCGTTAGATTTAAGAAAGGTATCGCAGAACGAGCAGACCTTAACGATTGGTGGATGAACCGTTCGATCCCTGCAAGTCGTTCAGGAATAAGAAATGTCCTTGAAACTCTTGGTATCTCAACCCCGGGCGCGCTTCTCACCCGATGTTACGGCTTGAGTCTATCCGACCAATACTGGATTAGGCCAGAGAATATGGATGTTTCCTGGAACAATGTGAACTTTTATGACAATCCGTTCTCCGATGATATTGGAGATGTACTATTTGGGAAACCTATTAGCGTAAAGGATATCAGTTTCTTTTCTCCTGATTCAACGACAAACGGCAATCTGAAAAAGCGCTGGAAAATGATTGAGGAGAATATATGTCTTATAAAGGGCGGCAGCAGACCTTTCCAACAACAGCCATTCAATGAAGCCATAGCTTCTGCGATTATGCGAAGGCTTGGCATTCCGCATATAGATTATAACGTTGTGTGGGACGAGAACGTTCCATACAGCACCTGTAACGACTTCATAAATGCAGAAACCGAACTTGTTAATGCATGGGAAGTTATGCTTACAGTTAAGCAGCCTAATGATGTTTCATTGTACAGGCATTATGTCAATTGCTGCGAGAAACTCGGAATAAGCAATATCGTAGATGCACTCAACCAGATGATAACACTTGACTTTATCATAGCCAACGAGGACAGACATTTTAACAACTTCGGATTGATACGAAATGCTGAAACGCTTGAATGGATCGGTGTGGCGCCCATATTCGACAGCGGATCCTCACTTGGATATGAGCAATTGCCGGCACAAATAAGAAGAAGCGGTATAGTAGAGTGCAAACCCTTTAAGAAGCATCACAAAGACCAAATCAAGCTCGTTACATCGTTTGACTGGCTCGATTTCTCAAAATTGGATGGTATTGGTTCTGAAATATCCGAAATACTTTCAAATAAGCGTGCTGCGGGTTTTATAGATAAATATCGTATTTCTGCAATCGTGGATGCCGTTGAAATTCGAATAATGTATGTTAAGGAATTGGCTGTGCGCATGAACGATGGAACGGCAAAGGATAGCGTTGAAGATGATGTTGTTGAGAATATAGCTAAAAGCTATGAATAAAACACTTAAGGCTTTTGATTTATTAATGCTATGTCAAGCCGCTTAAAGAAGCCTTTGGATGCAACCGGTGAGATCAAATGATAAAACAAGCAATTATTTTTATAGGAATTCAGGCAAGTGGTAAAACCACTTTCTACAATAAGTACTTCAGCAATTACTTACATATTAACCTGGACACGCTGCACACAAGGAACAAAGAATTAAAAATGCTTGAAGGATGTATCGAGCAGGGACGATCTTTTGTAGTTGATAATACCAATCCAATGAAAGATGACCGTGCAAAGTATATTACGAAAGCTAAGGAGCACGGATACACTATAATAGGATACTATTTCCGCTCATCCATATCGGAAAGCATTAAGCGAAACGAGATCAGATTCGGGAAAGCGCGTATTCCTGAAGCGGCAATAGCAAACACATCCAACAAACTGGAACTGCCGACATTTGATGAAGGTTTTAATGAACTACATTATGTCCACATCCAAAACAATGAGTTCATAGTTGAGGATTGGGACGATAGTATATAAGGAGGCACTATGAATTTTGATGATTTTGACGCAAAAATGCGTGTCTATGAGGAGTCGCTGGATCAGTTTATCTTACCGGATATGTACATAGTAGCAAGGCTGGACGGAAGATCTTTTACTCGATTGACAAAGGAAGTATGCAAATTCGAAGCACCGTTTGACGTAAAATTCCGTGACCTTATGGAAAACACCGTCAAGATGCTTATGACTGATTCTGGTTTCAGGATCATTTATGGATATACAGAGAGTGACGAGATCTCTTTGCTGTTTCATCCCGAGGAAAACACTTTTGCCCGCAAGGTGCGTAAGATAAATACTACTCTTGCCGGAGAAGCCAGCGCGTACTTTTCTTTGCAGCTTGGTAAGGTAGCATCGTTTGACTGCAGAGTATGCCCGTTGCCCAATATAGATAAAGTCATTGATTACTTTTTGTGGCGACAGGAGGATTCACACAGAAATTCTTTAAACGGTCACTGTTACTGGGCACTTAGAAAAGAAGGTATGACTCAAAGAAGAGCGACGAGCGTGCTTGAAGGAAAAGGGGTTGCTTTTAAAAACGAGCTTTTATTCCAGAAAGGCATTAATTACAACGATCTTCCGACTTGGCAGAAACGCGGGATAGGGTTGTATTTTAAGAATGTTCAAAAAACCGGCTACGATCCCATAAAAAAAGAGGAAACTACAGCTGAAAGACGGGTTATTTTCACGGAGTATGAATTGCCGACAGGAGACGCGTACAGGGATATGCTAATGAAGATTATGCAGGAGAAGTAGTAATATATCTAAGGAGACCAGCAGAAATGGAACGTGAAGAATTCAGGAGCAATCCGTTCAGAGGAATACCGACAGGGCTTATAAGCGGATTTATGTATGGCTGTATAATACTGCTTATAGCGCTGGCTCTGGGAATGGAAGAAAAATTGTTTATTCCGCTGCTTGTTGCGGCCGTTATACTTGGAGGTATCATCGGTTTCATAAGCGGTATCGGAAAAAGCCTGGAAGTCGATGAGAACGGCATATATCTTAAGAACAAAGAGTATCTCTTTTCTGAAAACGAAATGTATATGCATGTGCATACGCATTATTACTCGGTTATCCCTGTAACAGAAAGGTGGATAGATATCGCCGGCAAGGACGGCAGGCATAAAGTAAAGTGCTCTTTTCTCGGCAGTCAGAATGCAGGCAGGCTGTCAGCGATCATAGAGACTGGCATGAGAAAGAAGCACCGCACTATATATGAAGGATTTGAACCGGATGATGCAGGTGTGAGGTATTTCAAAATACCCGCGGCTGAAATGGCTGAAAAGATCGACAAACGGAACAGATTGCTGACAAAGATGATGTTCTGGTCTCTGACAGTGCTGTTTTCGTGGGTACTGATATCTATGATAATACAGGATGAGCTGGAGGAGAACTGGTTCTGGCTTGTGCTGGCCATAATACTGAATGTGCTGATACTCGGCGGTGTAAATCTTTTTATTTGCGGAAGGTCAAAAAAGTCTGCACAAAAAATACCATATGAGATCATGTTCAGAGGAGGGACAATGTATATCGACGGCGAGCCTTTCGGTGACATGGATATAGAGAGAGTGGTAATGACACCGGAAGTGGGCTTCGCTAAAGGCGATATGCGAAGGCTGGTGCTTTATTGCAGAAACGGAAATACCGCCAGATATGATTTCGGATTCAGAGCGGATCGAAGTGGGTTTCCGGGCTATGCTCAGCTGGTAGAAACGGTAAAGGATAATTTCAGCGATAAATTTGCTTATGATGTCGAATAAATCCGGGCGATGAGGCAGATGACACAACGGGTGTAGCTGCGATACTAAATGACCTGCGTTGATTATTTGTATCTTAAGCATTTTAATACATTCCAGCAAAATTTGTTGAATGTTCTGATATAAAAGATTAAACAGGTCAGTTTCGACCTGTTTTGTCAACTTGTGCAATTATTGCACAAGTTGACAATCTAATTAATTCCGGCATATACTGTAGTCTCCTTTTCTTTAATCATTACTCTTCAATAAGGGACGCAATATCCGCCGGTTTCAGCACCTTTCCCATAGATACGACCTTCTCGTTCACAACAAGCGCGGGCATTGACATAACACCGTACTCCATGATCTTCTGCAGATCGGTGATGTACTCCACATCCGCGTCAGATAATGCCGCAGCCTGCTTTGCATTGTCATAAAGCTGATGACACGACTTACAGCCGGAGCCGAGAACCTTGATGTTTGTTTTAGACATAGTATTTGTCCTCCTTTTAAAGTATAAATGATTGAATTATATTGAATAAATATCCGACAAGGATAATTCCGATCGTACATATTGCAATAAATATTCCGAGCAGCTTCGCCTTTATCGCTTTTTTCAGCATTATCATTGACGGCAGCGACAGAGTGATAACACCCATCATAAACGCAAGCACTACTCCGAGCTGTGCGCCCTTTGCAAGCAGCGCCTCTACTATCGGAATACAGCCGAATATGTCCGCATACATCGGAATACCACATATTGCGGCGATAATGACACCGAACGGGTTATCCGATCCGAGAACAGACACGATCCATTCCTCGGGTATCCAATTATGGATAAATGCACCTATCCCGACACCAACGACAACATACGGAAACACTTTCTTTGCGGTTGAACACACCTGCTCCCATGAATCTTTAAGTCTGTCCTTTACGGTAAGCTCGGCTTGCGGTATGTCCTTAGTTTTCCCGCTGCGGATAAAGTCCTCGACTTCGTTTTCCAGGTGCAGTTTCTCAATGACCGTGCCGCCGATGACTGCAATGATAAGTCCTGCAAGCACATAGACAGCAGCGACCTTCCACCCGAATATGCTCATAAGCAGCACAAGTGAGCCTAAATCCACCATTGGCGATGAAATAAGAAACGAGAATGTTACTCCAAGCGGTAACCCTGCGCTTGTAAATCCGATAAACAACGGAATTGACGAGCATGAGCAGAACGGTGTCACAGTTCCGAGAAGCGCGGCTATGCAATTTGCTCCGATCCCATGAAACCGTCCGAGTATCTTCTTTGTCCGTTCCGGCGGGAAAAAGCTCTGAATGTACGATATAATAAATATCAGAACTCCGAGCAGCAACATTATCTTTATTATATCATAGATGAAAAACTGAATACTTCCGCCGATCTTGTCCTCGGTATCAAGACCGCAGGCGTTCAGAAATGACCCGATAAGTCTGTTCAGCCACTTCATACCGAGTATTTCGTCTTGAATAAAATCCCATATCTCCATAACAATGCTCCTATTTATATATTGAAATATATCTATGTTTTGGTGTTTATTAAAGCCGTATCTAACTACAGAACGTAGTAAAGGAGGTTTCCAGACCGCCGCAAGGAAGCGGCGATAAAAGAAACCTTCAAAATACGGCTTCATTTTTTATTAATCCTCTCCGAGCATTCCGGCTACGATCTCTGCTGCAGTCCTTACCATTTCAGTACAATACTTGCCGTACAGACCATTTGACCTTGCGTAGCTTTTGCCTTCATCGGTAGATATATCACATCCGAGTATTTCACGGCAGATATACGAACCTTTGCGCTTTTTGAACTCCTCAAGAAACTCTGAAGCCTTAGCACTTTCCGCTGAACGACTTTCAAGATCGTTCTCATCAAATTGCCCGTACTTCATTCCAAGTACCATGAGCGCACCGGTACAAGCACCGCAAACCTCCGCCTTGCTCATTCCCCCACCGAAGCAAGCGCCGATCTGTAATGCCTGCTTTTCAGTGATGCCGAACTGTTCAGCAAATGCTGCAAATACAGCCTGCGAACACATAAACCGATGTTCGAAAAGTTCTACTGCCTTTGATACATTATCCATTGTCTGTACCTCCTATAAATACATTTAGATATGTCTATTTGTTTGTCATAGTTTAAGCCGTATCGGAATACGGCTTGTCACTTATTACAGCATTTGCTCGCACTTTCGCTTTCGGTTACTGCCGTGATCGCTTTCAGACAGTCCATAGCAACTTCAGCACCTTCCGCTGAAATGGAGTAGTGCATCCATTTGCCTTGTTTTCTGCCGATCACAAGACCGCTGTCGCAGAGTATTTTCATGTGGTGCGAAAGCGTCGGCTGAGTAAGTGCCATTTCTTCAAGCAAGTGACAGGCACATCGCTCGCCGTTTTGCAAAAGCCTGAATATCTGCACTCTGTTTTCATCGCATAACGCTTTGAATATGACCGTTATCTGCTTGTTTGAAAACTCCACATCAGCACCTCCTTGATATATCGAAATGTTTCTATATGAGATTATAACACACATATTTATATTTGTCAATATGTTTTTTATATTTTTTTGGAATGTGGAGCATTTGATAGAAGGTTCGTCGCACTGTCAAAATAACAAAGGCGAGGTAACACCAAGCACAAAAATAATTGTTTTGATTCACGGAGTTTGTGGACTTTATTGCTGCCTGCTCCGTGATCTGCTATGCCTGTCACGCTGTCACGCGGGTATACTTTTCTTTAGCATATAAAAGATTAAACAGATCGGTTTCGACCCGTTTTTTAGATTTTGTGGATCGTTTGAGATAAAGAGCAGTAAAGCCTGTTATTAAAAGAAAAATTCTTGATTTGTCTGAAGAAATATGGTATAATATAATAAGATAGAAATGAAAAAGCTGGAAATGAGGCATCGGAATTTATCTGAAGAACTATGATATAATAAATAGTATGCTCAAGTTTGTGCATAATTTGCACAAGCTGACAAATACATTCTATATACAATGTTAGTGTTATGATATATTTATAGAATATGGTCATCCGGAACGTTCTTTTGAAAGGAAATATCATGAAAAAGACAAAAGCAATATCAATGCTCATTTTAACACTGCTGAGTGGAATGGCTGTATTCTTCATTTCCGCTTGCGACGGTGCATCAACCGGCGGGGTCAGGTATACCGTGAAAGGTGACCACGCCGTTGTATCGGGCTGCAGCAAAGCCATTGCACAGGTCACGATACAACCGGAATACGAAGGTGTTCCTGTAACGGAGATAGATGATATGGCGTTCAGGGAGTGTTCCGTAAAGAAAGTGGTGATACCGGAAAACGTGACAGTTATCGGGCAGGCTGCTTTTGCGGAATGTACAGATCTCAGTGAGGTAACTCTGCCGAAAAGCCTTGAAAAGATCGGGGAAAAAGCGTTCCGTAAATGTACATCACTGAAGGAGATAATTATTCCCGAAGGGGTCACGTACATAGACCGCGAGGCGTTCAGAGACTGCTTTTCGCTCAATAATGCCGTGCTGCCCGAAAGCCTGAAACGGCTTGAAACATACGCGTTCCAGCACTGCACGAAACTGGAGGAAATACACATTCCCGGCAGTGTAGAGAAATTCGGGGAAGCTGTATTTCAGGAGTGCCACGCTCTTAAAAGAATATATCTCGGAGAAGGGATAACCGAATGTGAACTCGGCATGAAGAGCCTTTCCGATAGCCTTGAGGAAGTGTATTATCCCGCAAGCTATACGGGAAGGACATTCTACGGAAAGACCGCATATCTCAGTAATATAGACTGTGTGCGTTATGCGGAAGAAAGCGTCGTGAACTATCAGTTCGGGGAAGGCTATTCGCCGGTAGTATGCAGCCTTGGAGATGCGCTGTCTGCGGGTCTCGCAGAGTGGAACTGCAATGTTCATACTTTCGGTGCTGTAGACGGAAATGTGGATATCATCAATAAGTCCGGCAAAGATCTGATAATAGAGCTTGCCGATGGCGATGTGATACCGACCGGAGATCTGCAGGAAGGCTTTACAGTACAGCAGGCTGCGAAGATCTTCCTGAGCGGTAAGGGCGGGAATTACGAGACCCTTGGTGTGGAGTTCCTCAAGCCGTATTACTTCGAGTCCGAATACAGCTCCGAGGAGAGCTATTTGTCACTGAACGGCGAAGATACCTATTACCGGCTGATCAGGACAGACGGCAAGGTGGAGTTCACGATACGGCTAACAGGCGGAGAAACGCAGAAAATGAGTTTCCCTGCCGGACAATACGAGCTTAAGATAGCTTCCGGAGATAATTGGCTCGGCGAAGAGAAGATGTACGGTGAGAACGGAGACTATACCACCACAGGCCTTTTCACCTTCCAGCCCGGCAATGTATATATGATAACTGCATCACAATTCGGAAATATCAGTAAAGACTATGCTCCGTGGATAAACTGATATTTATTGTTTCAGATCACGGCCGTGAATGTAATACAGAAAAGAAAGCTGAACTGAATGATAACAAATAAAAAATTGTCAAGCCCGCATCTCGCGGGCTTGTTTCTATTAATAGTAAGTTTAAATGGCTAGTAGGCTTCATTGACTAGTAGGTTTCATTGGCTAGTAGGTTTCATTGGCTAGTAGGTTTCATTGACTAGTAGGTTTCATTGGCTAGTAGGTTTCATTGGCTAGTAGGTTTCTTTGATTAGTAAATTCCATAAAAGCTTTTGTAAAGGCTCTTTTTTATTTCTCTTGAAAGGAATGAAATGTATGCAGTTAGTGGTATGTGAAAAGCCAAGCGTTGCAGCGACTTTGGCGAAAACTCTGGGCGTGATCGAACACAAGAACGGATATATTGAGGGAGATAACGTCATTGTTTCGTGGTGCATAGGTCATCTTGTTGAACTTGCCAATGCAGATGCTTACGATGAACGCTACAAGAAATGGAGCGTTGAGGACTTGCCGATAATCCCGCAGGAATGGCAGTATATCGTATCTGCCGGTAAGAACGAGCAGTTTAAGGTGCTGCGCGGTCTGATGAATTGCGACCTCTCGCAATATATGCCTGCAATTCCTCATCTGAGATGATACCGCCGTTGACGGTCACTTCAACTTCCTGCATAAAGTCCTCCGTAATAGAGTTCTCTCTTTTTATTGTCTTGATAAATCGGGCGCATCTTTTATCATTGACACTATATATTGCGATTCACTCGTCGCAAAGCAATACTGCCGCACCTATATTATTCAATTATCATCTCGTTAATCTCAATCATGATGTCAGCACTCAGCCGTTTGCGAAACTCTACAAGCAGCGATGGTACAAACGGTATCGCATCAACATATCCCGGAAGTCCGATAAAATACTGAAAATACGGATTCTCACGTATTTCTTCCACAAGCTCTTCGTCCGAGAAATGCAGCTGTTGCTGAATAAGCAATGATCCGAGAGCCATTCTCAAAGGCTTCGCAACATTCCCGGTATTGCTCGGAAACAGTCCCGCATACTTGTCCTCTATTTTGTCCCACGGGATCGTTGCCGCTTTTTTCACCCAACGATTTTCTGGATTCATCTGTAAACCAAGCGGCTGATTGAAGTCTGTGAATGCTATCTGATGATTTTTGTTCTTCTTATACATAGCGCTCTCCTAAAAAGTGCAAGCTTTTTGCTCTGTTTTCGTTCTTTTCCTTGCACTTTTATTATACCACATTCCTCCCTGTTTGGCTATATTAACGGGTTATTTTGTTCGTGAGGAGAGATTAAGTTACATATAGCTCAAGCATCACATACCGCAAAAAACTCTCCCGAAACTGATCGGGAGAGCTCTCTTATTATTGAGGAGATCTCAATGAAGAAGTTACTTTGATATTATGCTTGCAAGGTCGCTGGTGTAAACCTTCGTCCACTTGCCGTCGATAAGTGCCTTGACAGCGTATGTGTACTCCTTGCCGGACTTCGTGCCGTTGATCTTAAGCGTGAGATGATCTGCGTCGAGTTCGGTCACGGTCTTGAGCTTGCCGTTTACGAGCTTGTAAACTCTGTACTTTGTTGCGCCGTCAACCTTCGCCCACTTGAGCCTGATGAAGCTCTTTCCGGTGGTCGAGTTCTTGCCTGTGGTAAGCTTCAGAGCAGGCTTGTAGTAGATCTTCTTCGAGATTTTGTACGAATCCTTTTCCGCGGAGAGCTTGCCGTTTCTCGTGTACTGTACCATAAAGTCGAGTGTTACATTATTAGCCTTAACAATGCTGTCGATCTTGTTGGACTTTAATGTTCCTGTTTTGACGAGCTTTCCTGTCTTTTCGCTGTACTCGTAGATCGTGTAGTCGCCGCCCTCGGAAACATAATACTTACCGTTGCTTCCGTAAACGACATCAACGAATGTGCTGCTGACATTCTGCATCACAACAAACTTGTTGTTTATCTTTACACTCAGTGTGTAGCCCGAAGCGTCCGGTACTGTATCCCATGCGAGATCAACACCGTGACCCGCTGTTTCGGTCGCTCTGATGTTCAGCTTCGAGATGTCGGGTGTTGTCTCAGTTGTTGTCGTTGTTGTTTCCGTTGTTGTAACAGCCGGAAGAACATACGTCGGAATAACCGGACTCGGTCTGTTATTCCACTTAGCGGTTATTGTTATATTCTCCGCAGGCATTGTTACGGGAATTTCTTTATCCCAGCCGGCAAAGAAATATCCGTCCCTTTCCGGGACTGCGGGAGCAACTATTGCTGTGCCGTAATCCTGTGTTATCGGTGCGATCGGCGAGCCGCCTGCGGTATCGAAGGTTATCGTGTATTGGTTCAGGGCTCCGCACCTTGTACAGCAGCCATCGACATAGTCATGGCCGAGAGCCGGAACGACGAGGTCTTCGTCACTTATTTCCTTATACAGATCGTACTTTTTTCCGTCATTACCGATAAAATAAGCTGCTGTACCAGGTTCCGTACAGGTCGCGGGTACTTCCTCGATCTTTTCCAGGATCAGCGAAAACGCATCATCGTCGTAAATGAAACTATCATCGTATTTAATGGAATTATCAAGGAAAGTATCAAAGGCTTTGGGTTTGGTATATATAATATATGTGAGCAGCGCGTTGCAATCGACACGTTCCTGAGCGAGCGCCGCCGCCTTTAAAAAATTTGAAGGGGAGTTAAGTATCGCGGTCATGGCCGCGGCTTCTTCCGTTCCCGCTGAGTTGAAGCTCTCTGCATCAAATTCCGCCCATTCCTTCTCGGCTTCTGCTTTAACAAATGCGTACAATTCCTCACGAGAAGGCGTTAATGTACCGGCAGCGCTCTTTCCGCCGTCTGTGTATGGTTCAGGCAGATCAATTATTAATTCATAGTCACCTGAAAGCGTCGGCTTATAGAACTCTGCGGTCGATTTTTTTGAAATATCAAGCACATATTCTCTCGGATCATCAAAATCATACAGTATCGAGCAAGTCACAGGGTGACCGTACTTCACATCCAGACTCTCCAGATAATTCATCAGATCGGCTGTGAATTGTGAGGAATTGTTATCCATGCCTTTGCAGGGGTCAGCTTCCGACGCTTCTATTATATTCCAGTCCCCTTTAATGAAACGTTCGGTGAAATCATCTGTACTGCTGAAATTTCCATCTGAAATATCGGCGATCACAGCGTCAAGCGTTTCTCCGTCATGAAGCCGGGTAAGTATCGTGTTAAACCCCGAACGAAGTACCGAGGAATCGAATACCTTCTTACCGTCGGCATCCGTGCTTATGGAAGATCTCCCGCTCTTTACCGCCTGAAGCTCACAGAGATAAAGTGTAGCCGGAATGCTTGTACTGTATAAAGAAGTATCGTTATTGCTGCTAAGTTGATATTTTGTTTTTTTCACATACAGTTCAAATACGCTTTTTGCAGTGTATGTATGCACAGCGGCATCATCGGAAACGCTGAATGCTCTCAATTCTTTGACTGCTTCCATGTCTCTTCCTCCGACAATGCAGGCAGTACCTTCTAAAAACCAATGCGGAAATATCAATTGCGAGTAGTTGTTTACCACATATATTCTTGCGTCTGCGTTCGGTTCCTTCTTTCCGTAATATTCCGGTCTTCCTGATCCGAACAATCCTGTTCTGTTGTAGTCTGTCATTAATGAATGCACAAGCTCATGAAGGACGCTGTTTATGAACCATACTGCTTTTTCGTTGTTATCTGTTTTCATTTTTCCGTCCACGATCAGATAATTAAGATCGTGTTGCAGAATAATACCCACCTTTCCTCCATCAATCTGGGCGATAGAGGTTACAGCGGCCGAGAGACTGGCTACTTTATGTGCATCTATATCATTATCACCTTTTTTGTAAAAAATATAAACACCGACGTTCCGGCTGAGCTCGTTCTTGTTCGCTGCCTCTTTGAATGCCGGGATTTTATTGATCAGCAGATTCACCGCCTGGGGCTGAAGAACATTGAAATACAGGTCTGCTGCCTTAAGAAGCTCCTCACGAGATATTGCTTTCTTCGCCGTGTTCGAAAAGCAGGAATCAACATACTGCTCCAAAGAATATTCTTCCGCATATGCCGTTACCGGAAGAGGCGCAATGAAGCGTATTTCCGGCAGGGCAATACTGCCGAAGGAAAGCGCCGCGGCTGTAAGAAATGATAAAACTCTTTTTCCGATATTTTTCATACTCTGCCTTTCTGTAATGCTGATGTTTTCTTTCAGCAGATCTCCCGCTCCGATCCCGGATATTCGACTGTCTGCTACATATTCGCGGTCAACGTGCGATCAACAAACCGATTTATGAATGTCGCAACTCAATTGAGAGTTATTCAACAGAAATACACCTATGCTTATTTTTTCCCACAGATCTTTTTCAACACAGGTAAAATACCAATCTTCCGTGCTATACCTACAGCCGCGCGACGAATTCGGAAACGCAACGCGCGAAGCGGGTATATAGCCTGCCAGAAGTGTACATAAAAGCGATATCCACTCTCAGTCACAAAGTGCTCTTTACCTTTTCGCTTAAAGCCCGTAAGCACACCTATCACCGCCGAGTCCGGTACAGTCTCCAACGAATAGGTATTATCTCCGCGTATCAGGTAGTGATCCGGCTTCACTTCTATCACACGATGCAGAACGTATGCGTCACCGCGCTTGTAAAGTGCAACATCATACTTCCGCAGACGGGAAGAAAGACTCCGGATCATCACAAGATCCCTGTCCTGCCGCAGCATAGGTTCCATGCTAACGCCGCGTGTTTTGTATACAAGATGACCGTCGCGGGCAAGGATCTCTTCCAATATACTGTTCATTCTTCCAATGCGCCGATATTTCTCAATTTTACCAGTATCTCTGCAAGATCGGCAGAGATCTGCTCTCTCGACGCATCATACTTGGCGCACATCGCGTCAACGATCTTTTCTTCGGTGGTGTCTTCTTTCAGACAGTCAATGATAAAAGCTGCGGTAGGATTGCTCCGCACAATACCTCTGAACTCTTCTGCACCGAGCGGAACAAGAAACTGTGTTCCGTCGATATCCTGTGTGATGAAACCTCCCCTCCCGCCAAATTATACCAAGTCAATAATAGCAGGTTTTACCAACGGCGAGCGCAAAGGCTGAGTATCACCGGTTTTGCAGACACAAAATATTGAATAAAAATCGTCAAAACTACTTGGCATTTTTCTTAAGCCTTGGTATAATTATACCAAGGAGATGATAATATGGAAATCCGGATCGATGAGCCGTGGATCACTGATAAAGTCCGTGTTCAGAATGGTTATGTATATATTGATCATTCATTCTGGAATGCAGAAAAACAACAAGCGGATCATAAGCGTGAATATATCGGCAAATATGACGGAGAAAGCTTTGTACCAAACAAGAACTTTAATCGTCTCAAGGCTGAATACGAGGCAAGCATCTCTCAGCCGAAGACGGGGCCGGTACCTACTGACATTTGTCTGCGCCAGTTCTATGGTGCTACATATTTGCTTGATCAGATAGCCGAAAAGACCGGGATAGCTGCCGATCTTGAAAAGTGTTTCGGAGTACTGGCTCCGCAGATACTCTCAATTGCATATTATCTTGTTACGGAAGAGGGACTGCCATTATACCGATTTTCAAAATGGAGTAATACTCATAGGCATCCTTATGGGAAAGATATTACGTCACAGAGAAGCAGCGAACTGTTCGGGCTCATAAGCGAAGAGGCAAAGATGCAATACTTCAGATATCAGGCTAAACGACATTCCTGCGATGAATATCTCGCGTTTGATACAACCTCTGTTTCTTCATACTCGACCCTGATCAAACAGGTCAGGTACGGAAAGAATAAGGAAGGCGATTCTTTACCGCAGATAAATCTTACTCTGCTTTATGGTGAGAAATCAATGCTTCCCGTTTACTACAGAAAACTGGCCGGCAACATCAGTGATGTCAAAGTCATAGAAAACTTGTTAAGGATGTTGATTTCCTTGAGCTCAAGAAATTAAAACTCGTTATGGACAGGGGCTTCTACAGCGAAAAGAACATAAATGATCTGATGAAACATCATCACAAGTTTCTCATCGGAGCCAGACTATCACTCAAAATGGTAAATAACCGACTTGACAAGATACGCAATGATTTTGTGACCCGTTTCAATTACAACTCCGAGTTGAAACTCTATGTTATGTCATTTACGGAAGAATGGACTTATACCGAGGAAAAAACTCGCAGCGGCGAAGTAATTACCGATAAGCGCCGTATTTATCTTCATTTCTACTACAATGATCAGAAAGCTACAGATGATAAGGTGCGGTTCAATGCCATGCTTGACCGGCTTGAAAACAACCTGATAAACGGCACTCCTGATCCTGGTGACGCTAAGTTATATCAGAAGTACTTTACAATACATGAGACACCGGAAAGAGGAAGGACTTATTCTTTTAATGAGGAGGCTATCCGAAAGGCAGAGCAGAACTATGGCTATTTTGCTCTGATGACAAACGGGATCAAAGATCCGTCTGAGGCTTTGAGGATATACAGGCTTAAGGATCTTATTGAGAAATCCTTCGGCAATCTTAAAGAGCGCCTTTCAATGCGCAGAATGGCTGTTGCATCCGAAGAAAACTTCGAAGGTAAACTATTCGTGCAGTTCATCGCACTGCAGCTGATGTCTTATATCAAAAAGCAGATGGATAAAAACAAGCTTTTCAGCGATTATACCTTACAGTCTCTGCTTGACGAGATCGATATTATCGAGTATTATCAGCAGCCCGGTAAAGCACATCATTTGTCTGAGATAACCGGTAAACAACGCAGAATCTACGAATTCATGGATGTACTTTCGCCGTCCTGAACCTTGGTATAATTTGACGGGAGTTTAGGTTTTATACTGCCTCTGGTGACTGACCGCGTATTATTATGCGGTTATCGAAGCAAGATCAGAGTTGTAGACCTTTGTCCATTCACCGTTCACAAGAGCGCGTACAGCGAATGTGTATTTTTTGCCGGCCTTGGTGTTGGTAATGCGGAGGCTGTTCTTGCTGAGCTCGGTAAGAAGCTTGAGCTTACCGTCAACATATTTGTAAACTCTGTACTTTGTTGCGCCAGGGACCTTGTTCCATCTGACCGAGATGCTGTTCTTGTCTGCGGTAAGCTTTATAGCGGGTTTGTAGTAAACCTTCACGGAGATCCTGTACGAATTGTCCGCATCAGACTTTTTGCCATTGATCGTATGCTTTACCATAAAGTTCAGTGTAACATTGTTAACACTGACAACCGTGTTTATACCGGACGCTTTGAATGTACCGGTCTTTGTGAACTTACCAGTATTCTTGTCATACTTGAAGATGCTGAAGTTTCCGCCTGTGGATACATAATACTTCCCGTTGCCGGCTGCGACCACCTGTGCGGATGAAGCTGTACCGAGGTCGCAGAGATATACATACTTGCCGTCCACGCCGACATACATCGAATAACCCGTTGCATCCGGAACAGTGTCCCACGAAAGATCAACGCGTCCTTCGTTCTGAACGCCTGTTATCCGGAGCTTTGAAATATCAACAGTACTGTTATCGGCTGTAGCCGGTGCGGTAGATGTTGTTACAGCCGGAGCATTCTGATTGGGAGTGTAAATCTGAGAGTCATAAGTAAGAGCGGGTAAGGTATTGCCCTTCTCCCACTGAGCGTACACAGTCAGATCACCTGCCGGCATAGTTTCGGGTAGTGCAGGAGACCATTCTGTAAATACCACTCCCGGTTTTACAGGCTCGGCAGGAGCAGTGATCGCTGTGCCAAAATCCTGTGTGATCGGAGCTATTTCACTGCCGCCGTTGGTATCGAAGGTTATGGTGTACTGATTGATCGCCCATACAGCCGTTAATGCCAGATCAGTGGTAACTGCTGCGGAGAAGTCATATTCCGTGCTGTCGTCAGCAGTCCAGAAGCTGAAAGAATAGCCTGGCTTCTGAGGATCCGCGGGCTTTTCGGCAGCCTTACCGCAAGCACACGACTGCTGGGGTATCTCAGAGCCGCCGTCTGTTTCGAATGTTACGGTACATTCTTTCAGAACGAGAAGGCCGTGCATATCGATAGAGCCGTCAGCTTTTCTTGAAGGAACCACTGATGTATCGAGGCTCTCGAACCAGTCATCGCTTACCGTGACGCCATCAGCATTGGCGGAGCTGCTTGCCGCGTCCGACCAGAAATAGTTGGATGAGTTGTAAATATCGCCCTCTTCCTGGCTCTGCAATTTGATATTCTCCTTGACATTTGCGTATTCGCCGCTTCTGTAGCTTATTATTCCGCTTGCGGAATAAGCTGTCACAGCAGATGCGTTTCCGGTGTAAAGAGCAACATTGTAGCTGCCGTTATTGTACGAAACGCTGTCACTGATACTGATATCGGGGCAGGAGTTGGAATCTATGCCCTTGGCTTTATTGTTGAATGCTGTGGAACCGCTCAGGCTGTGAGCGCCGGGGATATTGGAGCCGCCCATCTTGAAGCCGTTTCCGTTTCCGGCTTCGATTTCAACGCCGCTGCTGAAAGAGAGATTGCCCAGGCTGTCACATGTAACGGACGCAAGCTCGAAAGACGCAGCTGTGCTTCCTTCCGTTACCATGAGATAGCCGTTTTTGTATGTGACACTGTTCTTTATCTCTACGGCACCGATCTGACCTGTGGCTACCTTCGCGAAAAGATCCCAGCCGTCATCGGCGTTGTATGCTGCGATACATCCGTCGAACACATTGCCGGCACCGCAGGTAAGCTTTGCGGCAAATCCGTCAGCGTCTTCAAGCGCCTTGTCCGCATTGTTCATGGATGTGCAGTTGATGACATTGTTGTAAGCCGGCCATATGTTCTTGTCATCTGCAGAAGAACCTGCTATCTGAAGACCGGTGTTGCCGTTGTTCCAGAAGTTCATGCGTTCAACGGTGTTATGGCTGCCGTAGATCTGCATGCCCTTGCCTGTGGAGTTACAGATATTGATATTGCTGATGTTCCAGTAGTTGCCCCATAAATTGAGACCGCTTCCGGAATTCCGGAAATCAATTGTAGCGAATTCGCCGTCGCTTGTAGTTACAGTGATCGGAGCGCCTGATTTACCGTTTCTTCCGCGGCTTATGGTCAAAGCGTCAGCGAGCGTATAGGTACCGCTTTCCAGTATGATCGTCTGTCCTGCTTTTGCATATTCTAAAGCAGTCACGATATCAACGGCGTCGGCCGTGGATGTTCCGCCGTTTGTGCTGCTGCCGTCCGGGCTTGCATAGATATATTCGCCTTCGCCCAGTTCGTTCTGGGTAACATTAATCGACCGGGATATCTCATCGTAGTTGCTCAGGACTTCATAAGCGCTGAGAGCGTAGCCTTCCTGTGGGGTGAATACAACGGAGTAGGTCGCTTCGGATCCGGTCATCGGATATGTATATGACATCATAGTATCTGCCGTTACCTCGATACCGGAGGCGAGAAGCTCTTCGTCACAGTAAACATCGGCAGCGCCGTCGGCGTTTGTTCTGAACATCAGGTTATACTCTCCGCCGGCTGCTGTTGCCGCGCTTGTTATGGTGAGAGTGGGGTCGATATACTTTGTCGGCTGAGGTGTCCAGTTTGAAGCATTCCATTCGGAGGTTGAGAATGTGATATTGCTGAATGTCGCGTTGACGCCTCTCGCTACGACCATCGCAATGTACGCATTATCCTTATCCTGATATGACAGCGGATCGTCAAGTTCGTCATATCCGGTTATACTCGTGGCGTAGCTGTCCTTTGCGGGGATATAGTATGTATAGCTACCGATAGTATCGCCGGTCTCCGGGTCATACTGTGTGGTAATATATGCGTTATCTGTCTTTTCGAGCCTTAAGCGGTAGGTATTGCCCTGAGCTATCTTCTTATTTGTCCATGCGTAGCGTACAGGAGAGATAGCGTTTTCTTCGGAAGCTTCCGGAGTAAAGATACCGGTATAGGCTCTTACGCCTATCGCGTCCTTAACATCGCTTCCGTTATATGGGAGTTTGGTTCCGGCGACGGAAACGAGATTGGACATACAGCTTCCGCCTTTTCCGCTGTCCCATACCTTATCACGTGCCATAAGTGCGAAGCCTTCCTGACCGTCAACTTTAGGGTTTAGCTCGTCGAGCGTTATATCGGCCTGGAGCACGAAATTCTGTGTTGAGGGGTCGATCGTAGTGTAGTAATAGCTGGCACCGTCTGCCGGAGAATCCGCAACGAACTTACCACCCTTCTTGTTGATAGAACCGTCAGCCTTGAAGGTCGCCGATTGCAGCTTCACGGTACCTGCCTCGTAGCTTCCTTCCACAAGCTTGTTGTAGCTGGCGTTTACCGACGTGCCGAAGTAGGTGAAATTCCAGTCACTGCCATCCGCCGAAGCGCTCATTGCAGGGATCATGCTCAGTGCTGCGGACATTGAAACGAATACCGCTGCTGCTTTTTTGCAAAATCGGGTCACCAGATATTTTTCCTCCTTTGATTATCACTTATGGCCAAATCTGAACCATTGATACTATTATAGCATATATATGGTATGCTGTACCTGTATGTAAAGGTTATATTTATGTATATTACGGACAATTTTTATCCTCAACAGATGTCCGGAATTGTAAATAATAATGAATTCGGAAATATCTGCGGCCTGTTTTCATATATAACGCACTGTAAACAGCTATGTATTTTCATAAAATGGATTTTCTTACAGGAAATCTAACAGACGTTTCACCGCCTCAGCTGCGATTGATGAAATATTCAAGTTAGCAAAACTTTAGCCAATGAAAGTGATATTAACAATTAAAAATTCCTTAAGAATATGTTTGTATAATGTAAAATACAAATCTGTCTGAGATAACCGGTAAACAACGCAGAATCTACGAATTCATGGGTGTGCTTTCGCCGTCCTGAACCTTGGTATAATTTGGCGGGAGTTTAGGATGAAATTATCTTTCAGTTTCATAGATTTCTCCTTAACAAATCGGGTCTTCCCCGTCCGTATTCTCGTTTTCAGTCGTTTCGACCACGCGCCTCAAAATATCTGCCGCCATAAGTTCATGCACATCGCGACAGTGGGTGTCCTGAACCGGACAGTTCGCAAATGATGTACAGTCGGGCAGGTACGGGCATTTTCTGCACTTCTCAAGCGTCCTGTCTACACGACTGAATTCCTTCTTCGCGGCCTCGTCGGTCACCCCGCTGAGGACATCTCCGATGCGGCTCTCTTTTGGACAGTGCTCGCAAAGGTACAGGCTTCCGTCTGGTGTGATGAGTACGCTGCTTCCGTCCGCCATGCAGCGATTGGTGCGAAATCCAAGACCTAACCCCATAAACGCCGAACTTTTGAATCCGGCTTCCTCGATCAGGTGTTTAGCGTCTCTTATCCTGCGCCACATGACAACATCATTTTCGCCCATACGCACATTGTTAAGAGGTACGAAGTACACACTTACATTTTCCTTATGAGCTATCCCGGATTGCAGGTCATCAAGGAACTGCGGGATACTTTCCCAGTTATCTTCGTCCACGTTGCAGCGGATCGTTACACGAATTCCGGCTTCACTTATCTGACTCACCGATCCCATGACTTTATGATAACAGTGAACCAAGAAAGCTTCACCATTTTGCCGTCATGAGTTTCAATGATATAACGGATAGTCTGCTCAACAGTCTCCGGAGTCATTGAGCATTGCTTGAAGCCCTCTTCATAGCAATAAACACATTGTGCGTTGCAGCCGAGCGTGGGCAGAACAGTATAACCGTAAATCCCTTTTTTCCGACTGTACGCGCGCATAAGCATCGAGATCTGGTTGTAGCAGGCGCACTCGTCTTTGTTTTCGGGGACGAGGAACTGTGCTTTGATAAGCTCATCGAAGCCTTCTCCCGCTTGTGCACTTTTCGGCAGCGCACCTTGGATACACTGTTTTGTCAGATTATTGAATACATAGTCTTTACCTTCATTGGTGAATGACAGTGCAAACTGTGAAGGTATGTATTTAACCCCAGCCTGCGGCTTCACCGACGGTAGTATTTTTTTCAGAGTCGCATCGGGTTTTCTTTTTTCGATCATGGATCAACCTCAAAATTATATTTGCAGTATGCGTGGCTGACGCATACTGCAAATATAAAAAGTAGTCAGCGTTTTCCGGTCACTGCTGTAAAACCCCGCAAACGTCAACAGGGTCACAACCACTCATCAGGATGAGATCCTTTTTCATTTCTTCGATGTTCACGAAGAACCAGATATCTCATCGCAGATAATCGTCTAACCGTCCGAATTATATCCGAAATACATAGGTGTCATTAATACTCTTTCATCATATCATTATAGCATATATCAACTATAAAATCAAGTGTTTTTGTCTGTTGGAATCGATTTTTTGAGAAGCATACGCAATAGCTGTAAACACCATAAAATAAAGTTGATACAGGAAGTGATACACCATTTTTAATTGATTCACATGGTAAACAGTCTGCAAGTAAAAATTCCTATAAACACAAAACAGGAAAAGCCGATCTTCGACTTTTCCTCTTTTGTTTCATAGGCCGCTGTACGGTAGATTACCAAACAGGTAAGAAAATTCACATGTCGAACAAAGAGATAAAAGCTCTTCGTTCGTACACAAAAGAATACTGTGATTCAGTTATAATCAAGCGTTCCGCCGTCAAATCGGAATTATTAATTAATGTGTCCTCAACAACTGCCTAATCGGCAGTTGTTGCCCTGAATCCTGATAAATCAGGATTCAGGATGCCATAAAATGCGCTTAGGGCGCTTTTTATGGCGGACACATTCCTTGATATCAAGCTCATTTCGTCCTCCGGACGAACAAAAGTGCAAGGAAATTTTTATATATTTATGAATTTCTTTGCACTTTTGCAACCGTGAAATGCCTTCAAGCTGTGCTATGAAGCCATTTCACGGTTGATGAGCAGATATTAATTATACCATACATAAGAGCTTTTTGTAAAGGCTCTTTTTTTATTTCTCTTGAAAGGAATGAAATGTATGAACCTTGTTGACGAATACGATCTGCTTGCCTTTTCCGAGGACTTCCCGGAGGGTGCTCCCGTAAAGAAAACAAGCAATGATAAGAAAACCGATTCCGCCGACGCGGGAGAAGATATGGACGATACGGATTCAGAAAACTCTGAAAAAAGTCGTTCCGGACGATGATGAGGAAGATGAGACTGAGTTCGATGACCCTAATGATGCTGTTCAGCAGGAGACGAACGATTCCGATGAATAAAGAAACAAGCCCGTGCGAATACGGGCTTGATACATACTGTGTTACTAATGAAAATCAGAATTTATCATTTAATCAATAAAGCGTATGCTCTGTTTATCTGTGTCTACTATGGCTTCTTTTCCAAAAGGAATAATGCAGCGAGGCATAGCATGACCTATATTCAGATCACATACCACCGGTAATTCAGGGTTGTCGATGACCTGAACAAGTAATTTCTTATATTCTTCTGCGTATGCTTCGTCCATAGGTTTTCCAATCAAAACACCCGATACAGCATCAAATACCCCTGCCGTTTTCAGATATTCAAGCGCTTTTTGATATTTTTGCGGCGAAGGCTTTTCTTCACTGCTCTCAAGCAGCAGGATACGACCCTGCCAGTCCTCCTTATCAGGAAACAACTGATATTTTCGGCAAAGCTCGGGCATATCCGCATAACGTTCGCTGTCAAACATATCGAACATAGTGCAGATGCAACCACCGAGTATCTTTCCTGAAAAGACAGGACTTCCCTGTAAAAGCTCAAATCCCTTGTTTGAATGAGCTGACAGAGGTTTGCCTACCTGTTTGGGAGAAAACTCTTTTCTCTCTTTATACCAGACATCGGCAGGTGTTATTTCCCTGATCGTTCCCGTCGATATCAGTTCTTCAAAATACTTGCGGGAATATGGCAGCATTTCCCGGCTCAGCTCACATATATCGGGAAGAAAAGCCTGTCCATAGAAAGCAGAAATGCCAACTTTATGTAGCATAAAATGATTGATAGTTGTATCGGAAAATCCGAGAAAGACCTTATCTGTTACAACCCTTGCCAGCTCATTGTTATCGAACAGATAGGGCAGCAATCTGTAGGTATCATCTCCGCCGATCGCAGTAAGTATCATATCCGTTTCGGGATCAAGGAATGCCTGCAGAAGATCTTCTGCTCTTTTTTCGGGGTGGGCACTTGTGTATTCCAGCCCTTTGAGTGCATTAGGCATAAACTTGACATTCAGTCCATATTCCTTCAGCCTTTTCAGACCTATCTCCAACTCGAACCGAGCAAACGACTCGCCGGCTATACCGCTTGAAAGACTTACAATGGCAATATTCTTTATCATTTTGCTTACCCCCGTTAAATTCCGATTTATACCAGTAATTATACCACAAATCAGTGTATTTGTAAAGCATTTCCGGCAACGGCTTGATTTATCTGCGGTCTTATGCTATAATCATTACAGCATAACACAAAAGGAGCAGATACCAATGCCGAAAGCCAACTTACTTACCCGCGACCTTTACCGCAGAATAAAGTCGATGAACCGGGAAACAATGGAGAAAACGATCAACAATATCTATGATATGGGAGCGAAGGACGCACTCGAAAATGCAGTCATTGACCTTGACATTGATAAAATACGGACAGAGATCGGTGCTGTCAGCGGCATCGGGGATAAGCGGCTTGAACAGATTATGGAGATCATTCAACGGAATATAAAAGAGGCTGACGAAAAAGGAGAAACGAAATGTTCCTGAGAGAAGATGATGAAAACATTATGAAGTTGATCTGCGATTTTTATGAGCAGAGCAAATAAGAAATAACCGATCGCGAAAGGAGCGATACAATGTTCTGGGATAAGATCTCACCGCTGTATGATTTGTTTGAAGAGGTGTATAACGGGAAAGTTTACTGCGGCACAGGTGCGAAGGTCGCTGAATTCATCGAGCCGACCGATACGGTGCTGGAATGCGCCTGCGGGACCGGTGCGATCAGTGTCTGCATAGCACCGAAGTGCAGAATGCTTATTGCAACCGATTTTGCTTCCGGTATGCTGCGGAGAGCTGTAAAGAAATGCAGAAAATATGAGAACGTCCTGTTCCGAAAGGCCGACATTATGCATATCAAATGCAAGGACGGTAGGTTCGACAAAGTGGTTGCCGGCAATGTGATCCACCTGCTCCCGGACCCCGGACAGGCGCTACATGAACTGGAGCGTGTTGTAAAGTCGGGCGGTCAGATCATCATTCCGACGTACATCAATATGTCAAAGGAATCGGGAACAGCAGCGGTCAAATTTATCACATTACTGGGTGCCGATTTCAAGCAGCAGTTTGATTTGGCATCCTACAAGCGGTTCTTTTCCGACATGGGCTATAAAGATGTAAAGTATCATGTGGTAGACGGAAGAATGCCCTGCGCGATAGCTGTCATCACAAAAAAGGATAAGGACAAAATATACTTATAAAGTCAAGCAGATAACAAAGCGACAAATCGGAATTTGACGAGGATATGATATTAATGAAATTAGAAAATGCAGAATTGAAACATATCGAAAGAATCGTGGCCATATCGAAGGCTGCGTTTGATAGCGATATTAATGTTGGTGCTTCCGAAGCAGGTGCACTCTTTTGTGCGAAAAGCCTGTGATAAAGCTGCCGCTTAACGAAGCGGGTTATCAAGGCACCGACACATGGGAGAGATCTTCTTTGCGAGCCTGGCTCAATGAAAAGTTCTACAACATATTCACAGAAGAGGAAAAAGCGCTGATGGCTGGTATGCGTCTGATCTGCGTTTCTGCCGGAAATTCAACAAAAACGACCTGAAATGGAAGGAAACCCTAACATGCATAAAACTAAAATTCTCTGTATCACGGTCAGCATCCTGCTGATCGGAAGCATCGGACTAAATCTTTGTCAGTTTTTTTGCAAAGAAGAATTTCAGCCGCTTGACTGGCTGCAGACGGAAGAATTTGTAGATCAGACAATACGCGGTGTTCTTGTCAATTCGGAAGCGTTCAGGGAGGGGGATGATCTCAGCATTGCGTATGATCTTGAAAATGCTGCGTATGATCGTCTGCTGGAGCAGTACCATCTTGCCGAAACTGCCGGTGACGGAAGCGAATTTTCAAAAGCGAAAAATCTGATGCAGGCATACTCCGGCAGGATCCGGCACAGCAGTTCTGTGGCTGTCTCTGATGTGAATATGAATGCTGAATACCTTCTGGAACACTATCTTGACAGCAAAGAAGGGACATATTGCAGGGCGAAAGCGCAGATCCTGAATGAAATGTGTCTCTCTCTCGGGATCTGTTCAAGAAAGCTGTGGATCATTCCGTTGTCCATATACGACAAGGAATGTCATGTCGTGAATGAGGTATGGGATTCAGCGTACAATAAATGGATCATGCTGGATATTTCCAATAACCTCTACTGGGTCGATGAAAATGCAGAACCGCTCTCTATGCTTGAAGTCAGGGACAGAATGATACATGACCGTTTCTGTACCCCGGTTTCAGAGGATGATGACCTGAAGGATCTGGAAAAGGCACGCAAGGATCATGAATTCTATTATGCCTATTATGCAAAGAATCTTGCTGTTCTGAAATATATGGACATGTATACCGTTGGCGAAACACAGGGGTGTTATCTGCTTCCGGTCAATTATGCACTCAAAAGTGACGTGAAACTGATCTCGAGAGAAGCTGTAGAAAGAAAGCCGTTTGCCTGACCAGCATCCAAATAGCAGAAAAAATGATGCCCGCAAAGAGAGGTGAGATCCTCCCTTTGCGGGCATTTGTGCGGATATGATAACCGAAGTTTCGCTGCATATTTGTATCCGCTCAATATCAGTTATCGCCGTTCAGATCGTGATTGACTTCGGCAGCGTAGAAGTTGCTGATAGTTGTGGGGGCATTGTAAAGAACCGTGATCAGGTATCCTCCTTTCACAGCGATATTACGCCTCCCCAATATGACAGATATGTGTCAATTGTGAAAAGTTTGTAAAAATTAGCACTCTCCTGTTGACAGTGCTAAAAATTGTGCTATAATATAAATCGAACAAAGGAACAGAGACGATGTGAGAATGGATCCGAACATATATGATCTTACATCGAAACCCTCCGTGCCTCTGCTTGGATACATTAGGAGCTTAAAGCTCCCAAGGCAATAATGTTGATAAGTATGAAGGAGGAATGACCTATGTTACTGCCTACAATTTTTGGAGAAAGTTTGTTTGACGATTTTATGGATTTCGATTTTCCGAGATTTGCGGATATCGAAAACATCGACAAAAAGCTGTACGGAAAGAAAGCTTCAAAGATAATGAAGACAGATGTTCACGAACACGACGATCACTTTGAAGCGGATATAGATTTACCGGGATTCAAGAAAGAACAGATCAAAGTTCAGCTTGAAGACGGTTATCTTACAGTCAGTGCAGAAAAGGGACTCGACAAGGACGAAAAAGACAAGAAAGGAAAGCTTATCCGTCAGGAACGCTATTCCGGTGCAATGTCAAGGAGCTTCTACGTCGGTGATTCCATAACTCAGGAGGATGTCAAGGCTAAATTCGAGAACGGCGTTCTGAAATTGGAGATACCGAAGAAAGAGCCGCAGAAGCAGCTTCCCGAAGGCAAATATATCGCTATCGCATAATGAGTCTTATAAAGGCTGTCGTACCGTAAAGGCGCGACAGCCTTTATTTATTTAGCTGAACTGAATGACAAGTAGGTTTTCTATTACTAGTAAATTTCTTCGACCAGTAGGTTTCTTCGACTAGTAGGTTTCCTTAACTAGTAGATTTCTTTAACTAGTAGATTTCTTTGACTAGTAGGTTTCATTGACTAGTAGGTTTCTTTGACTAGTAGGGTTCTTTGATTAGTAAATTCCATAAAAGCTTTTGTAAAGGCTCTTTTTTATTTCTCCTGAAAGGAATGAAATGTATTGATTTTTGGAGTGTTATGTGGTATAATAAAACATAATGAAAATGTTTAAAAGGAGGCATCGGAATGATCTATGAATTAAGGCACTTTGATGATGTGCTGCTGCGATTCTCGGCGATTGAGGATACAAGCATGCCCGAAATAGAACTACTCTGGGTAAATGATGATAAAAGAGAACTGATGCCTCTTGACCTGAGCCTTGATGAAGAAGGCATAGCAAACTGGCTGAAACACAGGACTATACCGAAGAACAGAGCTTATGTCAGCGCCTTCCTGAGCAAGTGCGGTCTCAGTCTGAACAGACCGATGAACGTCATCAGCGTATCAAAAGGATTGTCTCTTAACGATTGCTATTGGGTAACGCGCGAAGGCTTTGACGGTACATTTGATAAATTTAATCTCTACGATAACCGTTTCAGCAAAATACTTGGTCTGATAGCATTCACGGGCTTTGGCAGCTCGATCAGATCATCTCTTGCATCCTGCCCGGAGTTCACCACGAACGGAATGCTCCCCAAATGCTGGCGCAGAGAAAAAGGAAAGATATTGCTCTTCAAGGGCGGTACAAAAGGAGCCTCCAACACCGGCAACGAGCCGTACTCGGAGTTCTACGCCGCACAGATAGCAGAAAAAATAGAGATCAATGCCGTTAAATACGGCCTTTCAAATTGGAAAATTACCGGAAAAAACAATAAACCATATCATGAACTGTGTTCTACCTGCGAACTTTTCACGAGCAAGGAGTATTCCTTCATGCCGATAGGCAGACTTATAAAAAAAGGCGGAATGAAAGAGGTCAGAGAATACTACAAGGGACTCGGTGATGAGTACGTCAACGCGCTCGATGATATGCTGGTACTGGATGCTGTTATCTGCAACACCGACAGGCACTATGGCAACTTCGGATTCTTAGTCGATAATCACACAAATAAGATAACCGCTCCCGCACCGCTGTTCGACCACGGAAACTCACTGTTTAATCTTGCGGGACTTGATAGCTTTGACAGTCCGGAAACACTTGATGCCTATGCTGAAACACTGGTGCCCTGTGTATATGATGACTTCATCGGCACAGCAAGATCGGTGTTGAATAACCGCCATAGAGCAGGTCTGCGCAGACTGCTCGACTTCAGATTTGAAAGACATTCCCGCTATAACCTTGACCGCAAGAGACTTAAGCTTATAGAAGGACAAATACACAAACGAGCAGCAGAATTGCTTGGCTGATGGTCTTTCCAAAAAGTGTAGCCTATACCGGTGGTTGAGCAGAACTTAGGAAAAACCTCATAAACTAAGGTAATTTGTGATTTTTGTCGAAAAAAATAGCAGCTGCTTGACCATACAAATGACAAGCAGCTGTCGATCAACAAATGGACTTTTAAGTTTAAGAGGTGCCGAGATCCTGTCCATTATTTGTCCATTATTGATTCAAAAATTGATAAAAAAGTAGAGACGGGCAAAAAAGTTACAAAAGCGCAAACCCGCATAAATAAAGGGTTTGCAAGAAGTTACGGGAAGTTAGAAAAAGCCTTTTGACCAGTTCAAGTCCCGTCACCTCGACCAGTTTTACCCACGACATTTATGGGAACAGAAACAGGCTCAGTTTTCGTGCCTGTTTTTCTGTAATTGGTAACTTTGGTATCAGTTTCGTGAATTATAAGGCAGAGTGGTGAAGATATCTGTACAAAGAATCGGGCATTATCTGACGAGCGCCTTGCTCATGTGTAATAGTGTCTTGAATCCGCAGGAAAGGTTATGGTCATCGGTAATTACAAGTGTGCTGCTAAAGCCTTAAGCGTGGAGAAAGAATGAACATTCCAAATATCGAGTTTAACAATAATCATTTGCCGAAGCAATAAAAATTTGGCATACGAATCAGAAAGGATCTTGAAACAATGACGACTGAATTACAATCAAATGTACTTTCCGCAGGAACCATAAAAAAGGTCATGCCGGCGTGCATGGTCTATGCGCTGGTGCAGTCTCTGACATTTATGGTAGATACGATGATCGCGGGTCACTTTATGGGTGCAGACGCTGTCGCAGCAGTTGCTTTAGGTATGCCGATACTCGGACTTATGCTCTCTTTCACGGCAATGATAATGCAGGGCGGCTTTCACAAAATGCTGCACTGTATGGGGAAAAGCGACATGGAAGGATATCGCAGAATGTATTCGCTCGCGCTCACGCTTACTGTTATCGTCGATCTGATATTTATTGCGGCATGCCTGTTCCTTACCGACGGACTGATAAATATAAGCGGCGGCTCAAAGGCTACCGAACAGGCAGTTGAGTATGCAAGGATGTATATACGCACCGATTGCCCCATGGTGCTTTTCTTCTGCATGGGGACACTGTTTCAGCTTGTTGTGACTACCTTCGGATATCAGACGGAACGAATGATATGCAGCATCGTGAATGTGGGAGTAAATGTCGTTGTTTCCGTCGCAGCTGTAATGCTGCTGCCGGAGGAATATAAAATAGCCGGACTCGGAATAGGTTCGGCAACCGGCGCATTCGCACAGATGATAGTGGCTTTTGTTATGATCAAATACAGAAAAATATCGGTGAAGTTCAGGCTGTATCCTGTTAACGGAGAAAACATAAAAGACTCGCTTGACTGTGTAAGGCGCGGACTTCCGACGTCTGTTGACTCTATGCTTGATTCTGCAAGCGGTTCTGTCGTAAATAATATTGTGCTTGGTGTTTTTGCGGACGGTACGGGTGTACTTGCGCTTGTCAGCATCATCAAGACTATAGGTTCGGTTGTCCGCACAGTGGGGCGCGGCACTTTCTATGCAAGTGAACCTCTTTTCGGCGGACGCGACAAGGAAGGCATAAAAAAGACATTTACCGCGTCGATCAAATTCGGACTTATCTATGCGGTTGTGCTGGCAGTAATACTTATCGTTTTGCAGTCTCCGATACTGTCGTTCTATAACATCGGAGATTCGGAAGACGGGCGCATCGGTCTCATACTGATAGCCTTGAGCGGCATTGTCTCGGTATTTCCGTTTACACTCAGCTCTGCTTACGAATCCACTGATCACTTGTCACTTTCACTGCTTGTTGCCGCGCTGCCCGACAGCGTGCTTTATCCGATCCTCGTCGCTGTACTGGGCAGTATATTCGGCGTTACCGGCATCTGGCTCGCATACGGCTACAATTTCGTAATATTTTTTGCAGTGTACTATCTTATTCTTGCAGTAGTAAGCAAACGCTTCCCCGTCCCGCTCGACAGACTGCTTGCTCTCGGAAAGATCAAAGACCGCTTCACCGTACTCGATGTCAGCATTCCAACAGAAGTAGACAATGTTACATTTATTGCGGAAACTCTGCAGAAGTTCTTTGACGAAAACGGAACATCGAAAAAGAACGCCTATTTAAGTGCACTCTGTATGGAGGAGATCGCGGCGGATTATCTGTCACACAGGAAGCTCACAGCTAAACCGGGAAAACAGTCATATATGGACATAAAGGCTTTCTGTGATGACGGCAGGATAGAACTCGTACTCCGAAATTATGACGAGCCTTACAACCCGCTGATATTCGAGCGGGATGATGAGACATTCGCAAAGATCGGTGTTACAATGGTACAGAAAATTGCGGAGGACATCACCTACAGCTATTCGTACCATCTCAACATCATATCGGTAATTGTCGCATAACACACAAATATCCTGTAAGAAGAGTTTTCAGACTCCTTACGGGATATTTTTATCCGTCCGGTTTTATGAAAATCTTATGAATGTTTCTTTTTGTTGTTGAAATTAGTGGAATAAATGCGGTCATACTCGTACAAATACCCATTTTCATACCCACACCTATCGGATAAGAGCCTGAAATTATCCTTCTGTTCTGATTATAGCACCTTATAATGTAAATTTCAACCAAAGCCGCGAATTTTTGGTTATATTATTAAAAAGCTCTTGAATTTTCTATCATTCTATGATATAATATTGTAAAGTAACTGTAAGGAGATAACAGGTATGGCAAAGAGAATGACAGGACAGGAACTTATCGGATGCTTCGATGAAGCGCTCCGGAATGGCCATATATTTGTTTGCTATCAGCCCAAGATGAACCATACCACCGGAAGGATGATAGGCGCGGAAGCCCTCATGCGCTGGAAACACCCTGAATTCGGTATGCAATACCCATCCGACTTTATTCCCGTGCTTGAAGAGAACGACCTTATATATAAAGCCGATCTGCACGTTTTTGAGGATGTCTGCAAGTTTCAGAAAGCACTCCTCACAGACCGGATCTCCGCAGTCCCGATCTCCTTCAATATGTCGCGCCATGATATCATCCACGAAGATTACATCGACCTGCTCGAAAAGATAAGGATAAAATACGATATACCGGTCAGGCTGCTCCATGTGGAGATCACAGAATCCTCCGCCATCGGCGGCATGGAACTTGTGACCGGCACACTCAGGAAACTGCATGAACTCGGATATAAGGTAGAAATGGACGATTTCGGGAGCGGTTATTCATCTCTCAACGTCCTGAAGGATCTTGATGTTGACGTGATAAAGCTCGATATGCGGTTCCTGAGCGGTGATATAGGCGGCAGAGGCGGTACGATCATAAGCTCTATCGTGCAGATGACCAAGTGGCTCAACACACCTGTGGTGGCGGAAGGCGTAGAGACGATCGAGCAGGCAGATTATATGAAGAGCATAGGCTGCAGCTATATACAGGGATATCTGTACTCAAAGCCTGTGGAAGCGGAAGAATTCACGGAAATGCTCCGCCGTTTCGACCATGAGCCTGCCGCGGCAGCCATGGATCTTATCTCCACAATGGACGCAGGGAAATTCTGGGATCCCAATTCGCTCGAAACGCTGATATTCAACAACTATGTCGGCGGAGCCGCGATATTCAGATACCAGAACGGCAAATGCGATATCCTGCGGATCAACCAGAAATACATGAAAGAGATCGGCATGAATATGACCGAGAAGGAGATACTCTGCTCCGATCCTATGGACAGCTTCGACGAGGAAAACAAACAGATCTTTGAAGATACCCTCAACAGAGCTATCCGGAGCTGCGATGAGGAATCCTGTGAAACATGGCGTAATGTATGTTCAAAAATATGCGGTCCCGACAGGATATGTGTTCGAAGTGATGTCCGCATGATCGGAAAAGCCGAAAACGAGTACATCTTCTATGCTATGGTACGCAACATAACCGCCGAAAAGAAGCGCTTCATGGCTGTCGAGGACAGCGAACGCAAATTCCGTATGGCAAGCGAACACGCCAATGTTTACGCCTGGGAATACATCTTCTCCACAAAGCAGATGCGTCCGTGTTACCGGTGTATGCGGGATCTGGGAGTTCCTGCCGTAGTGGAGAATTACCCCGATCCGGTGTTTGAGACAGGCTTATTCCCTATGGATTACAAGGATATGTACTACGAGATGCTGAGAAAACTCGAAGACGGCGCCGAAAAGCTTGAAGCCATCATCCCGCTCACTGTCGGACGCATACCTTTCCATGTGCGCTATACCACTGAGTTTGACGAGAACGGAAAGCCGCTGAAAGCTTACGGCTCGGCAACACTTGTGGTTGACGGAGAATAAAGTCTGTACCGCATTACGGCTTTGCCTTTATGCTTCGTCATTCCTGCACGCTCTGCGTATGGGCTCCATGAGTTATTGCCCGAATAGCATCATCAAAAAAGACCGGTCGGCTGATAACATCCGACCGGTCTGTATTTTTGCCTTATTTAATGTCTGCTCATCAACCGCGAAAAGGCTTCATAGCGCAGCTTGAAGCCTTTTCGCGGTTGCAAAAGTGCAAGGAAAATTCCGAAATAAACAAATTATCCTTGCACTTTTGTTCGTCCGAAGGACGAAATGAGCTTGACATCAAGGAATGTGTCCGCCTTAAAAAGACGCTTATGACAAGACGTCATACAGAAGATTTCCAAATGCGTGCATGGACGCACGCATTAAAGAAATCTTCGAGAAAGCGTATTTTTAAGGCTTTCCGAAGTCCGCTTTGCGGATTTCGGAACAACAACTGCCAAAAGGCAGTTGTTGAGGACACATTACTTACCGTAAACAGCATAGTTTCCTTCATGCGATTTGCTTGTATAAGTACACTCATCCGCGCGTTTATACAGCTCTTCAAACGTATCATCACGATCCGGTTCCGAGAATACTGCGCCCACACTGACAGATATGAGTTTGCCTCCGAGTTCGGGGATACGCACAGCGCAAAGATTCTCAAACAGCCTGTTTATCACATCGCGTCCTGTCTTTTCGTCGCAGACATCCTGCGCAAATGCCGCGAACTCATCTCCGCCGAGACGCATTACTATGTCGCTGCTTCTGAATGCGCGCTTCATGCAGTATGCTATGGAAATAAGCACCTTGTCGCCTGCCGAATGACCGAAGCTGTCATTGATATCCTTGAACTTGTCGGCGTCAAGCAGCATGAACATACCGCCTCTGCCCAGACTCAGCAGTTCCCTGATCTTATGTTCTCCGCTCACACGGTTGCTGACGCCGGTAAGGCCGTCCGTCTCCGACATATACTGCAGTCTGTCGCGGTTTCTCTTCTCGTCGTCTATCTGCTCGGTCATGAACAGAACGTGAGACAGCCTTCCGTCTGCTGTACGTTCGGAAGCTATGAATCTTCCGCGGCACCATTTGTTGTCATGGTTCAGGAACTCCGTTGTTATGGTCTTTGTATTTTCAAGCCGCTTATCAAGCGTATCGAGATCTGTGAATTCCCGTACAACGTTTCTTGTCGCTTCATCGGTGAGCGCTTCCAGAGCATTGTAGAAAGTCTCACGCATATTGGTTCTGCCTTTTCCGATGAAGTCGGATACTCTCTTGTCATTAACGCTTATCTCGCTGAACGTATCGTTGATAAGGTCGATATCATGCACAGTCATATATATGTCCGCCGCTGTCGAAAGCTGGTGTCCGAGCTTCTCCGCGACACTGTTCTTGGTTATGGTGTTTACGAAGATCGCACAGAGTATTGTGATCGTAATAATGACAACAAGAACTGTGGCGGCAAAAAGCATTTTCAGCGGAGCGAATATGCTGCCGGATTCTATTACCGACACGCAATACCAGCCGTTCTCGATAGGCACGGAATACACAATGTAGCTGTTTCCGCTGTAGGAAAGCTCAAAGGTCTGTTCATTTCCTGTAAACAGTCTCTTTGCTATCTCGCTTCCGAGAGTTCCGGTCTCTTTCATGAAGTTCTGTCCGATGCATGACTTGTCCGAATGTGCCACGACGCCGCCCGTATCATCGAGAACTATCTCCTGCATTCCGTAGTTCTCGGCAGCAACTTCCTCGGTTATCTCCTGCACCTTTCCGAGATCTACATCGAAGGACACAACGCTTACCCCGTCGCTTAGCTGTTTTGAAAGCGTCATCATGACTGTTCCGGTCTGCGCATCGAGATAGGGCTCGACAAGCGCGATCTCGCCGTCGAACTCACGCCCTATAATATACCACGGGCGTTCTGTCGGGACATAATCCTCGTCCGGAACCCAGCCCACGCCGTCAAGATATTCTCCCCGGATGTATCCGTACAGACCGGTGAAATGCTCATCTATCGAGGCGATGATACAATCCGTCTCTTTCGTCATGTATTCAAGTATCTCCTCGTTGCTCCTTTCCTCCTGAAGCATTGTATCTATGGTATGGCTTGCAAGCTTTATCGAATCAATACCCGTAAGGAGATATCTGTCGAAGCGGTCTGCTGACTGCACCGCATTGAGCTCGCCCTTCGTGATGATGCTTTCCTTTATCGACGATGACATATTGAAAAAATACACTACTATTAACGCAACAAAGAAAACGATGACCATAAGTGATGCGGCAAGATTTCTCTTGCCGAACTTTGCGAACGCATCGGCGAATGAGATGTTATTATTATTCAAGGTGTCATCCCCTTTAGATAATAATACTTTGAGTATTTTTCATTATACCACATCTTATCATCGTTGTCAATTATTTTGTATCCTTTAAGTTTCCCCAAAAAACTGAACGCGAAACTCAATAAAACACCTTAAATAAGCCAGTTGTAGGCGATGGAAAATTGAAAATCTCATTCATTTTGAAAGCCGCATGAATAAACGCTTTGAGGGGTATCACGGGAAATTTTGGGGAAACTTAAAGCTCATATCTATTGACGTATTATTACAGTCGTGGTATAATATGATTAATATACAAAATGGAAAGTTGTCCTGCCGGACATAACAACAACATTTTGATTCAGAACGGGAGTAACATATGGAAAACTTATTTGATCCGGAAAAGATCGAAGTTGATGCTGAACTGCTGGAGCGGGCGAACCCTATCTTCAATACCGCTAAAATGACGCTCTTTCAATTGGCTGCGTCGGGTGATGCCGACTCGGCACTTATGGTGGAGAAGCTTGGTCTTACCGAAAACACACAGAACAGCACTACCACCACTTCGGATGCCGTAAAGCTCCTGATCGAGAGCCTGCTCATGGATATGAGGTATCATACCGTCGAGAAGCTTGCTATGGAAGAGGGCGATTTCACAGAGGTCGATCTTCCCTGCGGTTACCTGCCAAAGGCGTTAAGATACACAAGGGCAGGGCACAGGTTCATAGGTCTTGATCTTCCGGCTACCATTTCGGAGGTCGAACCTGCTATCAACACTCTTTTGAACGATGAGCAGAAAAAAATGGTAAAGTTTGCCGGAGTTGATGCAACTAACTACGAGTCATTAAAGTCCGCATTGTCTGATGTTGACGGAAAGGTCGTTATCACCACAGAAGGTCTTATGGTGTATTTTAACGATTCGGAGGTCGGGGCGCTCTGCGATAACGTGAAGAAAATACTTGACGAACACGGAGGCTGCTGGCTCACTATAGATCCGGAGTGGCTCATGTCTTATGCCCTCATAGTTCGTGCAATTCTCGGTGATAAGGCTATGGAAGCGCTGGCGTCGATGCAGAAAAGAGTAGAGGATCAATCTGATGTAGGCGTAAAGGGCAACACTTTGGTAGTCTTTCCGAAGCCCGATATTTCCGAAGATATCAGAAAAGCTATGGAATTTTTGGCAAAACACGGTCTGAAAGCAGAAAGAAAGATCGTTGCCGACAATATGCCCGAACTGAAAGTGTTCGAGAAGCTCAGACCTGAGCAGGCAGCAGCTGTAAAAACAGCTATGAAGAACAATGCCTACTGGAAGATCACATCTATGGGTGCATCCGCAGAGCTGATTGATGCGGGAAGCCTTTCCGAAAAGGATTTTGAAGTCAAAGCGCATATCGAAGGAGAAAAACTCTGCCTTTCCCTTATCGGAAGGATAGATTCGCTTACAGCTCCCAAGATACTGGCTTTTTATGAAAATACTGCCAAAGAAAAGAACATCAGAACAGTATGTGTTGATTGTGAAGAGCTTCGTTATATCTCGTCCGCAGGGCTTCGTGTACTGCTCATTATGAAAAAGAAATCAAAAGAAGGTATATTCCTTGAGAATGTAAAGCCGGAGATCATGGAAATACTGAAAACCACCGGATTTGATTCCATATTCTTTGAAGAAAAATAAAGGGAAACTCAAATAAATAATGTGTCGTGCAATAACTGCCTAAAAGGCAGTTATTGCACGATCCTGCTGCGTTTCACGGGCTTGTTTCTTTATTTCCTGTCGTCCTTGTCATCTTCGGCACGCCTGCCCTTGAAACCGTGATGTTTCGCGCAGGGACATCTGACAGGCTGCGTAACGACAGAAAGGCCTGCGGGTCATACAAAAAATAAAGGCATTATCGACTTTTGTGATCGGTAATGCCTTTTTCTTTCAGATATCCTGATCCGGCTCAGTGTCCGAAATACGCTTTGATATAATCCGCGAATGAGCTGTCACCGGCTATATCCTTTCCCACAAGATCATGTGAGAGCGTCCATTTCGAAAACAGTATAATATCGTGCTTTCCGGCTTTTTTGATCTTGGGGAGATTTGCGAGGAAACCGAACATCCATGCGGGACTGTCCTTGATCCTGAGAGGCTTTCCTGCCGCTTCAAAGCACATACGCGCCATCTGCTCGTAGGTATATGTCTCTTTTCCGCCGATTTCATATATCCGATTTTTGTCTTCCATGTGATCTACGATGAATTCGGCAAAATCAGGACAATCAACAACATTCGCCTTTACTCCGTGACAACCTTTGAGAAGACGCATCTCACCGCCGTCCACATAAGGCTTGAACACCTTTGCGATGTCATAGAAATATCCGGTCGGGCGGTAAATCACATAATCCATAGGCTGTGACATGATCTTTTCTTCCGCGAGCGCTTTTGCGTGGAGCATCGGTATCTTCTCAGCTCCGGGCTCGCGGCACGCTATGACCGAGATGTAGTTGAACTTTTGTACTCCTGCGGCTCTTGCGGCTAAATAAAGGTACATATTTCCCTTATAGTCGATATCGTAGTTGTTCAATGTTGTTGAAGCGCCCGTCAGACCCATGGTCGTGATAACTATCTGTGCGCCGGTGCATAACCCTTTGAATGATTCCTTTTTCAGGGCATCGATACGGCGGAATGTATATTTCCCTTCAAGTCCGTTGTTCTCTTTTTCTTTGATATCGGCAGCCACGACCTCATGGCCTTTTGCGATAAGCACTTTGAGTATCTCGTATCCGAGATTTCCGAAAGCTCCGGCAAGTACGACTTTCATACCTTTTATTTCCCTCTTTCATAGTAATTTATTATGATTTTTCTTTCGATCTTTTATCGTTGATGATCTCCATTTCTTTCACATCAATGACCTTTACATTGTTCTCTTCTGCCCACTTCACACAGCCTTACCGTCGTCGGTAAGCGTACTCACAAGAACGACCGGCATCGGGAAGAACAGAGAGGACTGATAGAAGTTATCCACAGGCCTCAGCGAAGTAAATCCTTATTTGAGTTTTAACGCGGCTCTGATAGCAGCGCCGTTCTTTCCGCTGTATTTCTTTATGTTGTATTTCGGCTTCTCCTGTGTTTTGCTGCCGTATTCTATTGCTTCGACCGGGCAGTTTCCGATGCACGCCATACAGTGCGCACATGAAGCGTTCCATACAGGACGTCCGTCTCTGAGCTCAATGTTGTTCAAAGGACAGACCGAAGCACATTTTCCGCAGCCTATGCACTTATCCGTCGCGTGAAAATCCTTCGAGGGCTGCATAAACCTTTTCCAGAAAACAGCAAGGGCTTTTGTAGCCGCATTTTCGGCTTGCGTTATATGTCTTACTCTGATCCTTTTCTCCCTTGCGACAGCGTGTGCCGCTCTGAAAACCTGAATACGCGATTCTTTCAGCATATCAATGATCTTTTCGTCCGAGGGAGCGGGTATGAATTTAAGAGCCATATAATTGTTGGGCATTTTTACATCCACGTATCCCATATAGAGCATCTTTTTTCTGCGCACGATATTCTCAGCCGCGGCTCCCGCAGCGCCGGAATGTCCGCCGCCGCTTGTGAAAACAAAGTAAACTTTCCTGTTGCCCGCAAACTTCTGCTTCCTCAGGAATTCTTCAAGGAAAAGCGGGATATATGATACATATATCGGTGTACAGATCACAAAAGGTTTCTGCGAGCGTATCACGGAATGGTCATTGCTCCTTATCCTCTTTATAAGATCCAGAGACTCGTCCCCGAGCTTTTTTGCGAGCATCTCAGCGACATATTTTGTGTTTCCCGTAGCTGAAAAATACAAAATCATTACAAACACTCCCGTCCTGTTATTATTGTCAGATTCTTATCATTTTTCGGGCATTACGCATTTTTTGAAGAAATCGGCGGCACCCTTTTCGCCGAATACCTTTTTCAGGATATCCGATGACGGATTCCCTTCATTTATCATTCTTTCGCGGAATTTCATAAGTCCCGCGAGGTTTTCACCGGACTTTCCGGCGGAAAAAGCCGATTTTTTATAGGCTCTTATGCTGTCTGCCGCGATTTCTGAAAGACTTACTTTGCTGTCCGCTTCAAGTGACTTTATCATGGAATATCCCGTTCTCTCGCCGATATACCAGGCGGGCTTTTCCTCATAGTCGGGAACTCCCGAATATTTTTCACAGACTCGTTTAAGCAAGGGCTGTTCGGATCTTTCGGACGTACAGTCATAATACTCCACAAAAATAAGCCTTTTCTTTCCCACTTCCATTATATCTGTCAGCAGATACGGGACGCTGTTTCCCTCAAATGGCATGAATGACATAGTGAGAAGCCGCATACCGAACGGACCTTTTGTACGCATAGTCATCATATTTCCGAACCCGTTGATACGATAACGCCGTACATCAAATTTCATAAGTTTTATGAGCTTAGGGTATGAAAATCTGCTGTATCCGTCTTCCGGAACTAAGGTATGATCCGTCTCGGATGTAAACAATCTGACTGACCCTTTTTCAATCTTTTCCGGTTCTGTCATGATATAAAATACTCCTTATCAAAGGCTGTGCCGCGTGTTGATCCGTACACCGGCTTAGTTCATTTAATTATTTTCTGCTTTCGGTACCAAAGAATACTTTGCCGAAAAACTTCTTTGTTTTTTCTTCACCGAGGACTTTCTTGAAAACGTCTGTGGAAACTCCGCCTTTTGAGATAAGGGAGTCGGTATATTCCAGCGTAAGAGCAAGCTTTTCAGCCTTTTCGTCTGCGCTGAGGACGGGAAGCTCAGACGCCATTTCCATATAACAGCGTAGAGTATCGCAGAACAACTTCTCAAACTGTTCGTCGGCGGTTTTTCCCGTTTTGTGTAAAGAGACAGTCATAAGATCGTTGTGCCAGGTACGCTCGGTTATGATATCCTCAAGCCCGCTGTATCTGCTCTCAAGTCCTTTTACGGCGTCGAGAACACCGGAATATTCTGCCGTATTTTTGTCCGCAACGAGATCATAGAACTCCACGATAGCCTTGACATATTCCTTGTTAATGATATAGTCTATGGACAGAAGCGGCATATTCTTCTCAAACGGCGTGATAACTACTGACAGCATCTGCATACCTGCCATTCCCGAAGTCATGACCGTGAGATTCCCGAGCCCGTTTATATCATACTGTGAAGTGTTGAACTTCATCATTCCCTGTATATCTATCTGCGAGAATTCTCCCGCGTCCACAGGGGTGAGCTGCGTAAATCCGGATATTATTCTGATCCCTTCATCTTGTGTAATGTTCATTTTTAATACCTTCCTCTCTGTGTTTTTTACTGACCGGTGTGCAGCTCCGACGCGCGTTTTACAGAAATCCGTATTCCGCCGCAGAGTCCGACACAGCCGTTGTTTATTCATATTTTACCATAATTATATCGTATTGTCAACAATAATATACAAATTTGACAAAAAGCGCGAAGTTGATGCTCCTTTCCGGACATACCGCAGGTAAGGTCAGGAGAAGCAGGAGGAGATGCTTTATCACCGCGTTTATTTCCCGGAACAGAAAGGGCTCTACTTCCAAAATCGTAAAAAATGTGATAACCTAAATATGTGATACTCACGACATTTGTTCAAAGGAAATTCGTCATTTGCTCCCGGAATTCTATTTTCCAAAACCGGAATAATTACGTTTTCGGGAAATAGAATTGATGCATGTTTATTTGTTGTCTTTACTCGATTCGGCTACCATAATATCAGGCACAAAAAGAGAGGATCGTGCATCAGCACGACCCTCGTTTTCTGTTTTGGGAATATACTTTACCTTATCGGGATAGAAATTGAAAATGACCTCGATCCTGTCCGGATAAACATTTACTCTGTAAACAAACTGCTCTATAACAAGTACTAATCGTAAAAAGAAATACTGCTGTATACAATGCAGCAATGCAGAAGGACAGCAAAAGCATCGTGACAGGATCAAAGAAGAAAACTCAAAAGACAAGCCATACATATTTAAAAAAACTGCAATAAGCTATAAAAAGCCCAGAAACAAAGATTAACCGATATAATAAAGCTCATGCTGCCTATAATCAATGAGGGTGGGAGAGCTCGAGAGGGAGGGGCTGATAGTGTGGGGCGCCGTTAAGGCGGCACGCACTATCATATCTGCCCCTCCCTCTCGAAAAAATAATATAGCTGCTCCGCAGCTATATTGCCTTTATAGTCTTATTAGTATGTTATATAATTATTTATTAATTATTATAGTTTTCATATCTTAATAAACTGCAGGATCTATCAAGCAACTACTATCTTCAGTCTTTTATTATTAGTACTTGACATTCAAACTGAAATATAGTATAATCTAAAATAGAATTTTAGATTTGCATAAAAAAGCTGGTGATCTGATGTTTTATGAAAGAACTATTGCAGCTACTATTAAAAATGTAAGTGAGACATTTCCTGTAATGCTTGTTACAGGTCCAAGGCAAGTTGGCAAGACTACAATTCTGGAAAAGCTGACAGGACCTGAGAGAAAGACTGTTTCTCTCGACAATCCCACAATAAGAGCTGCAGCAAGGAATGATCCTGAGATGTTTCTACAGCGTTATGCTCCTCCTGTAATGATCGATGAGGTGCAGTATGCTCCAGAACTGTTTCCATATATAAAGATAATAGTCGATAAGAGAAAACAATCCGGAGACTTCTGGCTTACAGGATCACAGATGTTCAGAATGATGCAGAATGTAACGGAATCCCTTGCAGGACGAGCCGGAATAGTTCCTATGCTCGGACTTTCCAACAGTGAGATAAACGGTCATCATAACTCTCCTTTTTATCCCGAAATAAATGAGCTCACAGCACGTATGAGCAGCATTGACAGTATGACTGTTACAGAAATATTTGAGAGGATCTTCAAAGGGTCAATGCCCAGGCTCTATGAGATCGATAACGTTAACAGGGAGACTTACTTTGAGTCCTATCTGGAAACATATATCAGCCGTGACATTCATGATCTTGCTCAGATAGGAAATGAAACTGCTTTTCTGACTTTTGTAAGAGCCGTAGCAGCAAGAACGGCAACCAATGTCAACTACGAGACTCTTGCTAATGAAGCAGGCATCAGTGCTCCCACAGCCAAAAGCTGGTTGTCTGTCCTTGTCTCTTCCGGCATCGTCCTGTTTGTACAGCCTCTCTCTAACAATGCTCTAAAGAGGGTCATAAAAGCTCCGAGAATGTATTTCCTGGATACGGGACTTTGTGCTTATCTGCTTGGGTGGAGCAGTCCGGTGGTGCTTGAAAAAAGTGCAATGAGCGGAGCATTCTTTGAGACCTGGGTAGTGGGTGAGATATACAAAAGCTATCTCAATGCAGGAAAAAAACCGCCGCTGTACTTCTATCGTGACAGCAATAAAAAAGAGATCGATCTCATCATTTATCAGAATGGGACAGTCTACCCTATCGAAATAAAAAAGAGCACTGCACCCAAAGATGCAGTAAAAAACTTCTCTGTTTTGAAACCTATCGAAAAAACACCTTCTGATGATGCTGCGGCACTTAAAACAGACATAGGTACAGGAGCTGTAGTCTGCCTGTCTTCAGATGTCATTCCGATAGATAAGAAGAACTGGTATATTCCTGCCTGGCTGATATGATAACAAAAGGGATAGCCCGCCGGCTATCCCTTGCTTTTAGTGCTTCGCTCCCTAATGTAATCCTCTACTGCAAATTTTGGTATCTTCCAGACCCTGCCTTCTTTAAAGCCTCCCAGGGAGCCACTGCGAAGCAGCTCATAAGCTTTGTTCCTGCCGATATGAAGCATTTCGCACATATCTTCAATTGTAACCATGTCTGTGTAACTCTGAAACATAACAACAACCTCCCAGTAATTTTTATTTAATTGTTATTATTCAGATGCCTTTCTACATATTCAATAACACTTTGCTTTGGTATACACCAGGCTCTTTCACAGCGAAAAGCCTTTATCTCACCTTCATTCAGAAGTTTGTATGTCTTGCCGGGACAGATTCTCAGCATTACACTGACCTCTGCTGCTGTGAGCATATCCCGGTACTCATTGAATTTATCGAGCATGCGTTATCTGCTCCTTTCTTTGATTTCTTATTAAAATGTTATAATTATTTTATGCCTTTTGACATTATTTCAGAATATGTATATTTCCGATTCCAGTCTGTCATAAAGAATAAAGAAATCCGAACAATCAGCAGATAATCACATCTCACCAAAAATAATGGACAGCATCAAGCCGCCCACTATTATTAACACCTTTTGACTATCTCCGGCATCTGTTTATTGACGATCTTGTAGAAAGTAGTCTTTTTCATGCCCACGTTCCTCATGGTTGTAATAGCAGTCTGCTCTCCCTCAAGCCACCTGTTACATTCAATGTAGAAGTTCTCCGGGATCTCTGTTTTCTTTCTGCCGAAATGTATGCCTTTTGCAAGTGCGAGTTTGATTCCCTCGGCTTGTCTTGCCTTGATTTTCTGCCTTTCCTTTTCAGCGGTGTAAGCAAGCAACTCAAAGACAATGTTTGCAATGAGTGATTTTTCAAGATCACTCTTCTCAGCAGTATTCAAAATCGGCATATCTATAATGACAATATCAACACCCATTTTCTGAAGCTCCTGCCACTCGACTTTAATTTGCTCGTAGTCTCTGCCGAGGCGGTCAAGTTCCTTGATGACAAGAATATCGCCGGAGCGAAGGATATGCTCTTTCAATGTCAAGTAGCCTTGTCTGTTGAAGTCTTTACCGGAGAATTTGTCGGTGATGATATCTCTTTCATCAACTCCATAATTTCTCAATGCTTCCATCTGTCGATCAAGGTGCTGATCTGTAGTGGATCAGACCTCCTCATCATTATCGTCAACAGGCTCGTTAACATAAAGCCTGCGCTCTTTGAGATACTGTATCAGCTCCGGGTATTCGCTCTCCGGTATCGACAAGACGAAGTCCGTCCAGCTTAACTTCGATATCTCATCATCACTGAACTTCACCGCTATATCGCACACGATGTTCACAAGTTCGAGCGTTGCGATAATTGTATTGATTTTAAGGGTTCCACGAAACATACGAAACTCGATAGTTTCGTAGTTTGTGAGATTAACGCAGGCATATCTCCCTATTCCCCGTTTCTTCGCATTGTCCATAACCTCTCTTGGACTATCTTTGTAGCCGTACCTCGCAGCCCAGCGGTTCATCTGATACTCCGTTCTCCTGCTGAATTTCAGAAGCTCCTCCCAGTGATGCTCAACGAAATAAAGAACCCGCGAAACGCAGTCATCTTGCGCCTCGCGGGTAAGTCCGAACGTTGTGCGATTGACGTGGATATGCAGTCCACAGGTGCTTGTTTTGTGGCTTATGTGCATATCACATACACTATAATAATATATAATTATAAATTCTCAAAATAGCAAGAGATATCAGGGAAAGTATTTACATACGCACTAAACGCTAATATCATTTTTGCGTTAAAATCACAATATTATTCATATTTCCCCAAACAGTTGTCATATTTCTGAAATTAGTTGGCAAAACATCTTGACAGTTTGCAATTTTGTTGCTATAATTGTAGCAAGGAGATGAGATCATGCAACCGGAAATGCTCAAAGAGCTTATTGAAAAGGTAATAAACTATAAATGTGAATCACAAACCGTTGAGCTTAAATCCGCTCATAACGGTTGCCCGAAAAGATTGTATGACACGTTGTCATCTTTCTCAAATCAGGACAGCGGCGGTGTGATAATATTCGGACTTGAGGAAAGTGGAAAAGAGATCAGGGCTGTCGGAGTATATGATGCTCAGGATCTGCAAAAGCGGGTCAAAGAACAGTGCGATGAAATGGAACCTCCGGTAAGAGCATTGTTTTCTTTATGTGAGTTTGACGATGCAGTATGCGTTTCAGCTGAAATACCGTCTGTTGACATATCTGAGCGTCCGGTATTCTACAAAGGTGCCGGCAGGATAAAAGGCTCATATATCCGTGTCAGAGAAGCTGATGAACCCATGAGCGAATATGAAATATACAGCTATGAGGCATTCCGTAAGCATATCAAAGATGATATACGGACAGTCTCAAATGCCAAAATGAGTCTCTTTGATCAGGACAGGTTGAACAACTATATTGCCGATCTGAAAAGAGAACGCAGGAATCTCGCTGATAACATAAGTGATGAAGAAATACTTGAGCTTATGGGTGTAATGTCAGACGGGCTCCCTACTCTTGCAGGACTTATGACATTCTCAAAATATCCTCAGGGATATTTTCCACAGCTATGCATTACTGCTGTCAGGGTCCCGGGGCTTGAAATGGGAACAACAGGCGACAGCGGTGAACGCTTTATTGACAACAAAAGGATAACCGGAGCTATCCCGGATATGCTTGACGAAGCCGTTGATTTCGTAAGTCGCAACAGCCGCCAGAAAACCATTATAGATGACAACGGCAAGCGCTCCGACAGAAGCGAATACCCTATGAAAGCAGTGCGTGAAGCTGTCCTGAATGCACTCGTACACAGAGATTACAGCATTCACACCGAAAATGTACCTATACGCATAGAGATGTACAGCGACAGAATGGAGATAATAAGCAGCGGCGGTCTTTACGGTCGGATCACTATTGATTCACTGGGCAAAGTCAGACCTGATACAAGAAACGCGGCACTTGCAAATATGCTTGAAATACTGCATATAACAGAGAACCGTTATTCGGGCATTCCTACAATAAGGAGAGAGTTCGAACAGGCCGGTCTTCCCTGCCCTGTATTTGAAGTTCGCCGTGGCGAGTTTACTGTCATATTCCGTAACGATTTCTATGAAACATCTGCATCTGAAACAAAACGGGTTACTGATTATGACATCCTTGAATATTGCAGGACTCCCCGCAGCCGTGAAGAACTGCAAAAACTCACCGGATTTTCAAGATACTACACTATGTCCAAAATTGTGCAGCCGTTGATAGACAGCGGAAAGCTCCATCTTACCTTACCCGAAAAGCCCAAAAGCTCGCACCAGAGATACTATAGCGTCCCGTAAATCAGCTATTTTCTCGTTCTTACATCAAAATTCCCTATGTGGTAATATCCACATAGGGAATTTCTGTCTATGATCTTATATATATGGCTTTACGCATATCGCTAACATTTCCGGAAATAATAAATATTTCTTTTCACTTTATGATCTAGCGAAACTTTCTTTTACATATGCTGATAAGATCTGCCTTTACATCTTCTATGCTCTGATATCTTTCCCAGGGCAATTCTGCTGTACAGTTCTTTATTACCTTATACAGACCGGGATCGTATCTGCGATTAAGTGCATCAACAGTCTGCCCGAAGGAATACACATCTGCCCTGCCGTCCACATAAATAACATTATACTGCTCCGGCGGAGAGTAGGAATCTGTACCGTTGAACCATACTTCAACAGGAAACCCGTTCGGAATACTTCTTACAGATTCAAAGTCCTTTATTATTACCTGACCATTACTGTCGATCACAAAGTCGCTCGGCTTGATATCAAGATGTATAATTCCTATTCTGTGAAGCTCTGATATTGCCTCGCATATCTTTACAAGCATAGGATAGAGTTCCTGTTCCGACAGAACTGCACCATTCAGGAATGTTCCCTCAATATACTCAGACAGCAGATAGTTCCTGGAATAATCCAGTATATGAGCCGTGTGCGGAGGCTTTAACTTTGAAATCGTTTTAAAAGCCTCTGTGTCAAAATAGCCTTCTTTCAAATAGTACTTCTTACCTTTATCGTCGGTAAGCAGTGACCCTCTTCTGATGATGTCATCGTACAATAATTTCTGACTTACAAAATTGATATCCATTTAAGTAATCTCCTTGATTGATTTATTATCTCTAAGCGTCTTTAAGCGTTATCAGAGATTACTTTTATGTTATATCATAAATAAAGAATCACAAGAATTTATGATAATTCTTGTGATTTTTCAAAATGTTGGTATTAGCCGGCTTCTATCTCAGAGAAACTCAGCTGGCACTGCGGAAACATACTGTTCTTTTCAGTATCTTCTACATACAGCATGATTATATATCCGTTGTAAAGAGCTGGATCCGTGCATTTCCACTGCACCGTTCTTCCAAGTCTTGTGAAGTTATCCTCAATCAAAGTGTTTTCTCCAAGCCATGCTGTTATGCTGTCAACAAGATCATAAGCTGTATCCTTATCAATTTGTTCCCATATTACTTTCTTCACATGGTTCTTGTCATCAAAACTTGATATTCCTTTAGGAAGCTCAGGGAATCCACTTGGAACAAAAGGTAGATCAATCACGTCGTTTTCTTCTATAATTAATGATTCAGAAACGGTTTCCGGTTGAGAAGTAGTGGTTATAGTTTCAGAAGATGCTGTAGTTTCCGACGTTGTAAGCATCATTGCGGTATCAGCAGTTTCAGGCTGTTCTATATTGTTGATCAGATCAGTTGTCGATTCCGAATAAGGTTCATCATTGTCCGCCCATGCATCTGGAGTTGTTGTAGCTGCGACTGTTTCAGCAATCCGGGTCGCAGGCATAATGCTTATACCCGTTGATGCTGATGTTGTGGTTTCAATGATATTAATAACAGGCTCTGAAACAGGAATACTCTTGTTATTATTCAGAGGGATCAGAGTACCTACAAATACACCGGCACAAAAAACTACTGCACAACACATAATTATTGCTGTCTTATATCGGCTGAATTTTAATGCAATTTCTACCTGATCAACACTTTCATATCGCTTATCGGGGTCGAAGCGCATACACTTCTCTGCAACCTTACGAAACTTAGAGCTTTCATATTTATCCCTCAACAACAGCTTTATTGTTACTCCCAGAGCATAAATGTCACTGCGTTCATCAGTCTGCGTGAATCCATACTGCTCAGGAGGGGCAAATCCGTCTGTGCCTATGAATGAAGTGTCTTTATCAGCATCAGCCTTCTTTATTCTTGCAGCATCAAAATCAATTATTCTTATATGCCCGTCATCAGCAAGCATAATATTCGACGGCTTAATGTCACGATGTATTACTCCGGCGCTGTGCAATTCCGCAAGCCCTTTGCATATCTCGCATATCACTTCAAAGAGCTGTTCCTGTGGTAGAGATATCTCAGATAACGGCTTTCCGGAGATGTATTCCATTATAGCCTGCGAATCGGAATATGATACTATCTTTGCAATGTAAGGAGAATCTATCTTTGATATTGCAGAAAGAGCATCAGCGCTGAACTTCCCCGTTTTGCGGATATACTCATTGCCGTTTGTGTCTGTTACAAGAGCTATTTCACTATGCTCTGATCTGTGTAGGACTTTCTCGTTTGTAAATACCATCGTCTCACCTCCGATACACTTGCATTATATCATTTTCTGCAATAAAAGTCAACGTTGTAAGCTCTCAGCTAATTGACATTGACTGTGATTCCATGTATAATGAAATAGGGTGATATTATGGCTGAAAAAACTACAGACGAACTTATGAACGAGATCAGACAGACAAATGAGATCGAGACTT
>Ga0256405_10001271_pt1 | contig 70316 bp, 58 predicted proteins | sample RumenRJG_02DNA_FD_189096 | JGI IMG/M metagenome (GOLD analysis project Ga0256405, IMG submission 189096) | Bovine rumen microbial communities from Lethbridge, Alberta, Canada - RJG_02 | ecosystem: Host-associated > Mammals > Digestive system > Stomach > Rumen | place: Canada: Alberta...
TCAGAAGACGGGTGTCCGTTCCTGCAAGGATGTCGCATAGATGCTGGGAAGTCTTCACATGACCGTCCAACTTATCCTCTTCCCATGCGCCAAAGCCGTCCACCACTGCATCAAAGCCAGCCAGATCCTCCTTCGTAAGATCCATGATGTCCTTCTGAACATAATCGGAAGCCGCCGTCTTGTTCTCTGCTCCGAGACCGAATGCCTTAACCTCGAACCCTCTGTCCAATGCTTCCTTGACAACCTTCTGAGCTACGCGTCCGTTTGCTGCTACAACTGCGATTTTCATAATAAGTACCTCCTGATTATATCATGATTATGGTGTTTTGTAAAGTTGTAAACATTACTGTTTCAACTTTCTGACATTAGTATATCATGCGATTGCAGTGTTGTCAATAGATACATTACAACTTTGGAGAATTGCATAAAAATCAAAAACATTTATGCGCATATTGAACATATTTCATTGAGTTCTGTCAAACAGAGATCGGCTCTGCTTGACACCTCCTCAGAGCCGTCCGAGCCTATATATCGTACTCCGCGACCAGGTCGAGAGCGGCGGTATATCAAAGAAGCAGAGGCAAGGCACAGTTCGGAGTTAACCGAAAAGATCATTGCCGCTCTCGGTCTGGAAGACAAAGGGAACACAAATAAGAAGGAATCCCCGGAAGACGGAAAACAGCGCCCCGAAAGCACCTGAGAGCACTGTAAAACCCAAAATAAACCCCATTTTGACAGCCCGGCAAATAGAAAAGCCTTATGAAAGGCTTTGTTGAGCCAAACACAAGGCATAATCTTTGGTCTGAGTGGCGGGACTTGAATTAGCTATTCTAATTATCCCAACTTATTGCATATTGCTCTATTCCTTTATTTATACGGGTTCAGCTTGCTTTAACTTTTAAGGTTAATTGGCGCTTTTTAGTAAGTTTTTGTAACATTAACGGACAAATAACGGACAAGACTTTCGACATCTTTACAGAAATAACAACCTACGACAAGTTGGAGGAAAAACTATGAAAAGTTTTATCGAAAGTCTTTACTACGGAGAGATCATTCCGTGCGAGAAACCGGCTCCTAATACCAAGCGTTTTGCCGAGAACCGGGAACTTATATGCTCCACTGAAAATAAGCTTATTGAACAGTTCCCAGATTGTAAAGAGCTTCTCGACACCTACACCGATGCTCTCCACATTGAGTCCCAGCTTGAGTGCGAAGCCGACTTCGAGCGGGGCTTCCGGCTCGGAGCATCAATAATGCTTGACATACTCAACGAATAACGTTCAGCCGCTTGTCAGCTATTGGCAGGCGGCACTATTTTGCCCAAAAGTTCCTGTGGAGAAAGAAACGGCACATCGGATCTTGCGTAGTCTTTCTGATTCCGCGTAACTATACAATCAGCACTAATGCGCTTAGCTGTCTGAACCATAACTGCATCCTCGTAATCAGTAACCGGAGAAGCAATCGCGCCGTGGCAATCCACCGAATAGGTGTCCTCGACATCAAACAGAATGAACAGTTTCCCAAGCAACTCACGCGCCGCTTCCTCGCTATGCAGGTTTTTCCTCATAAGGTAGTATATGTCGGTTATGGATTTTGCTGTCAATATTCCTGTGATCGTCTGATCGGACACGGCATTGACGAGCTTCATCGCATCGGCGCAGAATGGCTCGCGTCTTTGCAGCACATCTATGACTATACAGGTATCAAAAACTACTTTCATAATTCAGCCGCCTTCATATCTCTGGACTGCTCAAGTGTAACATCGGCAGGCACAGCACCGAGCAGCGACTCCGCGATCTTCCGTCTGTCGCTTTTGGTATTCGAGAGCTTCATAACCACATCGCCGTCGAGCTGTATAAACAAGTCTTCGGTCTTTGCTAACATGATATATTGCTCAATATTGGCTTTGAATTCATTTATCGAAATTGACATAGCTATACCTCCTTTTCGTGTTTGAGTATATTATACCACAGAATACAGGAAACTGTCAACAGATAGTGGAAATGATGAAAATCAGAAATCCACAAGATAGATCCCGATCGAGATCTGTCTGAAATCACCGCCGCGCTCCCTTATTTCGCTGATCGTTGCCGAAAGCATTTTGCCAGCGTCCATAAGGCGGGAGAATATGATATTATCCTTTTCGGGAACATACCCGAGCTTCTTTCCGTCACCGGTCAGAACAAGTATCGCCTTTGAATCGAATTTGTTGTCCTCACGCCGCAGCGTCAGCTTATCTCCGGGCTTTATATCGTCAAGAATGCTTTTGTCTTTCAGGAACGACGTTCCGGCAATATAAGTATCAAACAGATGTATCTCTTTTACAAGCGGCTTTATCATCGTGTCAAGTCCCTGATTTGCTGCGACAGAAACAAGTCCCGCCTTATCGCTTGCAGTCAGTTCTCCCATTGAAATGTCGCTCCGTTCTTTAAGAATGTTTTCAGAATATCCTGCAATTCCTTTTCGTATTTTGTATATTCATCTATCTCTCTTTGCAGCTCCGCCTTTTTCTCTGCAACAAATGCATCATCTTCGAGAAGATGCTTATACCTGTACGGATCAGTGGAAATAATATCATTGATTTCTTTTTCGATCTCTGCGATCCTGTCCTCAATGTCCGGAATATCTATGTTGTCATAGTTCCCGCCTTCGCTCTCAATTGCCTTTGAAACAAGAATTTCAAGCTCTGATATTTCCTTAAGATCATTGCGGTTATATGCGCTGACAACGCGGTCCCATAATTCGCGCAGCTTATTGTTTTCCGCTTTTGCCGGAAAAATATCGGGGTGAAATTTCTTTGCAATACTTCTGTAAATGTGCTTGATCTTCATAAGATCGCTCTCGGAGACTGTACCAATACCTTTGCAGGCATTATTGTCGGCTATCATAGCATCAAGCTGCTTACGATATTCCGCCATTTCCGCGGTTATGTATCCGTTCAGAGCGTTAAGATCGACCGGCTCACCGCGGTTAGCGTACATCTGACAGAAAGCGATAGTTTTCTTTTTCTCGATGCAGCTTATCTTCTTTTCAAAAACATCGGTCATAAGCTGACCAAATTCACGGATATACGCACGAAGATACTGCTCCGCAAGACAGCGGTAATTGTCGCGTTCAAGAAGAACCTTTTCGTATTCCCGATAACGTTCGTCGGTAGATTTTACGATATCCATTATATCACCTCAAAATCGTGGACTGCATAACCGAGGGTAACAAGACGATCTCCCTCTATTTCGGCTTTCATAAACAGATCATCGGCTGTACGATACCATTTGCCGTCAAAGTTTATAACGACCTCACCATCCTCCTCAACAGCCTCGACTATATGTTCGTGCTCATCACTGTCACAGAAGAATTTTATTTTTATCGGCTTTTTCAGCAGCACGAAAAGATCAAACAGATCAATATTGTCCATGTCGATCCCGGTCAGTTTGTAAAGGTCTTCGACAAGCCACTTCATGATGTTGACATTTCCGAAAAAGGCATTGTGATAAATGCGGAAAGCAAGTTGTTTTCTTGCCTCGCGGTAAAGCCTTATAGCTTCATCGGTCATGCCTTCCTTTGAACGTATTTTTGCAAGACGAGTATATATTTCGGGGATATAATACTTTTCTTGCTCTATCTTATGGGTATAAATGTCTTCGATGATCTCTTTGTACTTGTCGTAGTTCTTTTCGACATAATAGCCGTTCTTATACATATCCGCGACTTTGTACAGAGCGTTGATGTGGTGAGGAGCTCCCGAATAATACTCAAATGCTTTTTTATAATCGACCGTTCCTGTCCTGCCGTAATACCATATATATCCGAGACAGATGTTAGCTTCTTCGTTGCCGAATGAAGCCGACATCTCATAGTATTTCAGCGCAAGATCAAAGTCCTTGCGCTCATAATAAACACCGCCGAGTTCAAGCATATATCCGGAGTTCTTGGTCTGTTCGATAAGATATTGCATAGCTTCCGAGTAAAGAAAGAAATCTTCGTCGGAAAGGTTATCCTGATATACGAATCGCTCACGGATTGTCTGTGCATCTTTTAGTGTCATTAAGCATCACCTATCAGTTATCATTTAAACCAAAATCAATTGTGCCAAATTTCCGCTTATACTGTTGCTCTACAGCGATGACTTCATCTTTAGAAGCTGCCATTGACATTATCTGCAACACACAAAACCTAAACTTCCGATATTCGTTTTTATGTCTGCTTAGCAAAGCAATCATTTTCTTATTTCCACCATGATACGGGAAATTAGCATACTGTCGCCAACGACCAAGAATACCGTCATCTCCGTATGCAGAACCAACATACAGCTTTCCGTCCGCTGTATCCTGAATGAGATATACCCCTTTAACAGCAGCTAATGCCGTTTGATATTTCTGGTATTCTCCGGTCTCATCGTTTACTATCATTTCCATATCATCAAAATCCCAAGCAATTTTATCATATCCGATAAACTTTTTAGGTTCAGGGTCTTTAATTGCCATTATACGCTTATTGTTTGTTGCGCTTTGATACCACGATTGAGTAGAAGTTCCCCAAGAGATAATCAGCTTATTTTTCAAATCACTAAAAAGGTCAGTTTCTTCCAGTTCATATAGTGTAACGTCTTGCTGATACCACTCGGGGTAAGGAAAGCCCTCTGGAATATTGTGTTTTGAAATGGGCGAGAAACCTTTCAAGCTGTACATTTTATAGAATTCACAATTTGTTTTTGTTGTACTGATAAATACCATCCAGTATTTACATTTCTTTAAAAGTGGTTTATTATTGCCTTGAACTTGCGTGTACTCTCTTATCAACCCCATTTCTCTGCACTTTTTGAAATCCGGACGTTCTCTGACATGTCTGACCAGCAAAACATCTTTCGGGTCAATACCATTGATCTGTAATATGTCTTGAAGTAATAATCTTGTTTCCATACTTCACCTCCGAGTTTTTATTACAGTTATTATACCATATATTTACAGGCTTTTCAATAGCTTTGAAATAAACTGTCCCGATAACAGCACTGGAGTGAGATAATAGAGAGTGCAGTTCCATATGGTGCCGACCGAACGAAAAACGCGCTCTTAGCCGCTTTTGATATGCAGGTAGGGTAATATCATTACCCACCCGTTTTGTGCGGCGCAGAACGCAGAAAATTCCCGATTTTCGACCCGGATTCGTCCTTTTCCCGGCAGTATCAAGGTGCTGAAATAATACCAATTTTCCCATTTGCGAAACGAATGTTGAACTGTCATTATTCGGTGCCGATTCAGCCTAAAAACGCCCTGTTAACAGGGCATTTTCAGCAATATAGTATTGTGGCGATGGTATTATCCCCCTGTTGTGCAAAAATAACAGAAATAGAGCAATAAAATAATTGTCCCAAAAATGCGACATTTTTTCAAAATCTATTGACTTTTGCGTTCTGTAATGATATAATAATCGACAAGCACGAACGAAAAGTACGTCATTGCCGTTTGTGCCGGCTCCTTGAAAATTGAATATGCCGATTTTTCCGTCAAGACCAATAGCCTTGACCCATAATTGTCGAATTGTGTCGTCACGGACGATTATATATATAAGCAAAGACCTTAAATGCCGCCTCCGATACATATCAAAAGTATATGTCACGGCAGTGCCGTGTAAGCAGTATGTACAAGGAGGATTCCATTATGGAAAACAACAAGCGCAGAATGCTCACCATTAAAGAGGCGGCTCGTCTGATCGAAGGTATCACTGAGTACCGCATCAGAACGTTATGTAAATCCGGACAGCTTCGCTCGTTTAAAAGCAGGCAACAAGTTTCTTATTGCAGAGAGCGACCTTTACGAAACCGTTTTCGGAAAGTCCTCCGTCATCATCGACGGGGGCAAGATGGGATGACAATTTATGAAACTGTCAGAGAGCTGATAGCACTGCAGGACGCGGCGCAGCTCTACGGCATAAGCAGCAGAAACGGGAACGTCAGGTGCATCTTCCACGCGGACAACACGCCGTCGATGAAGCTGTACACCGACCACTTCCACTGTTTCGGCTGCGGCGCTCACGGAGATGTGACCGACTTCACAGCGCAGATATACGGGCTGTCTAAAATCGAAGCAGCGCGAAAATTGTGCAGCGATTTCGGACTCTCGGAAGAACCCTACATCTCTGCGCCGAAAAAGTGCAGACGACTAATGACGGAACGGGAGAGAATACAGCTTGCGTTAGATGTCCTCACGGACTATCTCGTAATGCTGAAAGACTTCCGCACCGTGTACGCTCCGCTTGATGAAAGCGAGAGCCTTGACCTGAGATTTGCCGAGAGCTTGCAGCAGCTTGACTACGCTGAATACTTGTGGGATATGCTGCTCGACCTCGCAGACGAGGAACGGGCGGCGTTCATCACAGAGAACGCAGGACAGTTCCGATGCTACTATGACAGATTAAAACAGTTTGGCAGATTACGACCGAAACTACAAAGGGGGTACGATATGCGTACCCCCTTGAAAGAAAGGGCGTGTCAAATGAGTACGCCCCTAAAAGAAAGGACAGCGTAATGGGCATTAAGGCAAAAAACAGATGTATTTGGTACAACGGAAAAGATGTGTATGAAGTATCGTTTTGTAACGAGTTCCTTAAAGAACACCCGATGAAATTCGTTGACGGTAAGTTCTACAATACCGACGGCGTGATTGATTTGCAGACCGTCCGGAAGATGATCTCGGACAAGCTGCTTGCCGAACAGGTGCAGAAAGACTTCGCCAAAAAAGCGAACGCTCTCACGGGTGCATTGCAGAGCATCTGCTACGCTCCGGACTTCGAGGGCGGCACGGACGAGATACATTTGCTCAATGGCGTGCTTACAACGGATATGGAGTTCAGACCGGACGAGCGTAAGATATGCAGAAATCGTCTGAACGTGAATTACAATCCCACTGCACCCGAACCGGAACGCTGGCTTGCATTTCTCAATGACCTGCTTGAACCGGAAGACATCAAGACCTTGCAGGAGTATATGGGCTACTGTCTCATTCACTCCACCAAAGCGCAGGCGATGTTGTTCATCACCGGAAACGGCGGCGAGGGTAAGAGCCGCATCGGAGTTGTGATGTACAAGATATTCTCCGAAGCGGCTTACTTTGGCAGCATTACCGACCTTGCAGGAGACAAATTTCTGAAAGCAAACCTTGTCGGCAAAATGGTTCTGATCGACGATGATATGAACCTCGAAGGCTTGAAAGATACGAGCTTTCTGAAATCGCTGGCTACTGCTGAAACTCCTATCACGGTGCAAGCAAAAGGCAAGCAGGGCATACAGGTGAAGCTGAAATGCCGTGCGATGTGCTTTGCGAACGGCGCACCGAAATCGCTCTACGACAAGACCGACGGCTGGGAACGCAGGCTGATAATTCTCTCGGCAAAACCCGTGCCGCAGGGCAGAGTGAATGACCCGTATCTTGCAGAAAAGGTATGCAGTGAGATCGAAGGAATTTTTCTTTGGGCATACAAGGGTCTGCGCCGTCTGATAGCCAACGATTACAAGTTCACGATAAGCGAACGCTCCCGCAGCAATCTTGCACAGATGAAAGAGGATAACTGCAACATCATCAGCTTCCTCAAAGACGAACAGCTCATAAAGTTCGGTGACGGACTTGAATGTTCGACGGCGGACTTGTATTCTGCGTACTGCTACTGGTGCAACCTCAACAGCGTGACCGCGCTCAAGCGTGAGAGCTTCAACTTGTGGCTGAAAAATAATCACGCAAAGTACAGCATCGAGTACAGTCACAACATTGTGAGCCAGTCAAGTGGGAAGAAAGCGCGAGGATACAAGGGGATAAATACTCTCTATCGGAATTACATCTGACAGCAAGTAAAAAAAACGGTGTCTTTGAGATGTCTTTGGTGTCTCAAATCCCACAGTTAAGCCAACGTGAGGAGACACTGAAAGACATCTCAAAGACATCTCCGAGACATCATAAAATACACCAAGAAAAGCTGAATGAAACCGATAGTAGAGCGAGTTTGAGGTAGCAAGAGACGGCAAAGACACCGAAATTCAAGTCGGAGATTTATTAGAAAAAATCATACAATTCAGATTATGAAAATGATAAAAAATCTGAAAAAGCTGATTTTGGAAAAATGATTGAAAACAAGAATAGCAAGCATATGATTATGGTACCATAATCAGCGTTTTCGGAAATTTTCGCTGCGACACGAGGTCGCAAAGAAGGCTTCCAAAAGCGCGCACGATGCGCGCATAAAAGAAGCCTTCGAGACTCAACCGTTCCGAAAAACTTAGCTTGTTGGGGAGAACCCCAAACCCCCGAAACTTGAAAAAAATCTTTGTAGAACGATTTGAAAAATAGATTTCTGAAAGGAAAAACAGAATGGATAATCTTACAAGACCGATACAGATAAAGTTCAGAGTGAACGCGCAGGAACGTGAAGTTATCCGTCAGAGAATGGCGCTTATAGGGACAACAAATCTCGCTGCTTATATGCGGAAAATTTCACAGGACGGCTTTCTTTATCAGGTGGACTTTCCTGAGTTGCCGGTGGTATGCAGGGAGATCGAAGCGATAGGTCAGAACATCAATCAGATCGCTAAACGAATTAACAGCACGGACACAGCTTACGCCGAAGATCTTCGTCAGATAAAAATGGAACAGGAAGAAATTTGGAAACTGCTGAAAACTCTACTGTCTAAACTTCCTTGAATAATGATCCGGTAAATTCTCATACACAGATCGGCAGATCGCAAGGCATTTTTCTTTCAGAAGCACTTGACAGAATCACACTTTAAAGTGTATAATGGGAGATACAGGAAATGCCTTGCGAATTATCAGGAGGAATAATTGCAATGGCAAATGTATCAAAACGTGGCGATAGCTACAGAATAAAAGTTTCGTGCGGATATGACGTGAACGGTAAGCAGGTTATTCAGTCAAAGACGTGGAAAATTCCGGAGAATATGACCGAGCGTCAGATAAAGAAAGAGCTTGATCGTCAGATCGTACTTTTCGAGGAAGAGTGCAAACTCGGTCAGGTCACTGCTGCGATAAAATTTCAGACTTTCGCAGAGCAGTGGTTTGACGAATACGCAAAGCTCAATCTTAAAAACTCGTCTTATACAAGACAACGCACTCTTACCACAAGAGTGTATCCTGCTCTCGGACATCTTCGCCTCGACAAGATAACGAGCCGCGACATTCAGAAATTCATCAACGACCTCGCAGTCAACGGTAGAAACTTACAGACTGGCAAACCGCTCTCCCGTAAAACTCTCGTTCATCATCTCAGTTTCATATCGTCCATATTCGCTTACGCGATCAAAATGGATATGTTGAAAGACAATCCCTGTTCCCGCGTTACAGTACCGAAGGGCGAGAAGAAAGAAAAAGAGATCTACACTATCGAGGAAGTCGAGCAGCTTTTCGGTTTGCTTGAAACAGCTCCGGTCAAGTATAGAGCGTTCTTTATGCTCGCAATATACAGCGGATTCCGTCGTGGTGAGATGCTCGGCTTGGAGTGGAAAGACATCAACTGGGAAACAAGAGTAGTCAATGTGTGCCGTACATCGAACTACACCAATCGCAACGGTACTTACACCGACACCACAAAGACCAAGCGCTCCCGCCGTTCAACGAAGCTGGCTCCTGCGGTCATAGATGTTCTCCGCGAACTGAAAGCCGAGCAGGATCTTATGCGTGAGGAAATGGGCGACAAATGGATAGAGAACGACAGGCTGTTTGTTCAGTGGGACGGCAAGCCTATGGCAAACAACACCCCGTACACTTGGCTCAAACGCTTCACTGAAAAGAACGGTATGCGCTTCTGCGATGTTCACTCGATGCGTCACTTCCATGCAAGCTTACTAATTTTTGCAGGAGTTGACCCTGCTACCGTATCTGCTGACTTAGGGCATAGCGCCATTTCTACAACAACTTCCACTTATGTGCATATGTTCCAAGAGGCTCAGGCGAGAACGAGCGATGTCATTGAGAACGCACTGAACTTTTCAAAAAAGAAAAAGGACGACCAGCAAGGCGATGGCTGCAAAGCTGTACCTGCATAATCGTTCAAAATTACAAAAAATTTCAGAAATTTTTTATTTTTTCGGAGACCGCAAAGACCATTCCCGAAAAATAAAGACCAAACGAAGACCACAGCACTTTACAACAGAATAGAAAAACCTCGGAAACGGCTTCATTAAGCCATTTCCGAGGACAATTCTATGGCACGCCATGAAGGATTCGAACCTTCGACCTACCGCTTAGAAGGCGGTTGCTCTATCCAGCTGAGCTAATGGCGCAGATAGCTATAAAAAAAGCGGCAGATGCCGGAATAAATGGAGCGGGTGATGGGAATCGAACCCACGTGTTCAGCTTGGAAGGCTGACATTCTACCATTGAACTACACCCGCATTTTTAATGCCTATTAATAATACCACACTTTTCTTGATTTGTCAAGAGATTTATCAAATTTTTTTGCTATTCCTGCATATTTGCAAAAAAAGAGCGTCTGCAATTAAAAAAAGCATTGATTTCTCGCTCAAAATATGATATAATAAACTGTTAGACAAAAAGAACAATGATACAGGAGATAAAGAAATGCCAATAAACATACCGAGCGATCTGCCGGCGTATTCCACGCTTATAAGCGAGAATATATTCGTAATGCCCGCCGAGCGCGCTTTACAGCAGGATATCCGTCCGCTCAAAGCCGCTATCTTCAACCTTATGCCGAAGAAGATAGAGACTGAGACCCAGCTTCTTCGCCTGATGAGCAACACTCCCCTGCAGGTAGATATCACTCTTCTGCGCACGGAAACACATACGTCACGGCATACAGCCGCGGAGCATCTCGCGAACTTCTACAAGACATTCGCGGAGATCAAGGACGAATATTTCGATGCGCTCATTATCACAGGCGCTCCGGTGGAGAAATACGAGTTTGAGGATGTGACGTACTGGGACGAGCTTTGCATGATAATGGAATGGTCCAAGTCACACGCTTTCTCATGCGTCCATATCTGCTGGGGAGCTTTCGCCGCGCTTTATTATCACTATGGAATACCGAAATATACGCTTGACAGGAAGATGTTCGGCGTTTTCCCGCACAAGATACTTGTGGAAAACCACCCGCTGTTCAAGGGATTTGATGATACGTTCTATGTACCGCATTCCCGCCACTCCGAGATAAGGAAGGAAGATATACTTGCATGCCCGAAGCTTCAGCTTCTTGCTTATTCCGATCTTGCCGGAGTTTATGCTGTCGCGGACAAGACGAACCGTCAGATATTCATTACCGGTCACGGCGAATATGACCGCGAGACGCTGAAAAACGAATATCTCCGCGATATGGGCAAAGGCATAACAGATGTCGGTCTTCCATACGGCTACTTCCCCGACGATGACCCGTCACAGACGCCTCCGTTCATCTGGCGCACCGCAGCAAGCCTGCTGTACTCGAACTGGCTCAACTTCTGCGTTTACCAGGAGACTCCGTTCGATCTTTCAAAGATGCCTCCGCTGGAAATATAGACAAATTCACAATGCACAATGCACAATGCACAATTGTGGAGCGCGCTCTGCGCGCACATCTGAATCGTGACGAAATTACTTGTTTTGTCTGCGGATAGATACTAATTTAGCTCTGCATGAAAAGAGGGACTCCGACAAACCCGGAGTCCCTCTTGTTATTGTGAAAATTACTGCTCAGTGCTTTACAACCGCGATCTTGATATCGCCGAAAGAAAAGCTCAGACTTACACATATCCCGTTTTCGGGAATGTTGATCATATACTTTTCAAACGACTCCTGCGGCAAAAGGTCAAGCTCTTCATTCTTGGTATTTGATGTATTTACCGCAAAAAGACCGTTCTGAAGATTGAGAAGCTCACCTACACAGGCTTTAGTATAGCCGTCTGTCTCGTTAAGCTCCTCGCCGGAATAACGCGCGGCAATACCCACAAATCCATGCTCGGTTCCGCCTATTGCGACTGTAGCCGACAGCGGACCGGTGATCTCCTGCACGCAGGCATAGTTCATCGAAACTGTCACGTTGCGCGAAACGCCCGAAAACGAGAAATCATCACCGAGGAACCTTATGAGGTTGCGGATAAACAGCAGTATGTAATCTGCGTAGAAGTCCTTATCCGGCATATCATTGATGCCGAGTATGCCGATCATCTCGTTCTCCATACGCTCTTCTTCAGTTTCGCCATTTATCAGAGATGCTTTGCGCTTGTAGTCGTTAAGGGCATCTTCAAACTGCTTGTTGGTGATAAAACCGAAATCTATGAGAGCCTGTCCGAGTACAAGGTTTGAATTCTTCTGCCGCGAAAGCAGGCTTCTTGCCTGCTCATCGGTCAGATACCCTTTTTCGACAGCTATCGCGCCGAAACGCTTGTCAATCGTATGCTGTATCTCGTGTACCTCTTCGACCTGCTCGGCGTTCATATATCCGGCATCGATCGCTGCTGCTCCGAGCTTCACCTTAATCCTTGTGAGCGCAGTAAGCGCTGCATGAAGCTCGTCGGCACCGATTATTCCGTTGTTCAGAAGGTAATGTCCGAATAACTGTGTGTACATAAGTTCCCCCTTATTCCTTTAACATACGGTTTATGACCTTGAGTATGTCTTCTTCCTTAATCGGCTTCTGGAGGAACTCGAATGCCCCTTCCTTTATAGCGGCGATAAGATTGCTCTGAGTGCCTATCGTCGATGCCATAACTACCTTTGAGTCCGGGTCAAATTCGCGTATCTCACGAAGCGCATCAAGTCCCGTCTTCTTCGGCATTACTATATCCATAAACACAAGATCGGGCTTTGAGCTTTTGTACTGTGTGACGGCTTCTTCACCGTCAGAGGCGGTGATAATGCTGTTTATGCCTATCTTTCGCAGTACATTGCCGGTCTTTTTTATCACCAGCGGGGAATCGTCACAGATCATAACGGTTATATCCGAAATCTTCATAGCGGTTTCCTTCCTTCAACCGGCACCGCAGTGCCGGTCAGAGTTTCTGAAATATTGAGAGGATCATTCCTTTTCGAGGAACTTGTAAACTACTGCCGCAAGAGCTGCACCTACAAGGGGACCTACGATGAATACCCAGAGCGATGCGAGGGGTGCGCCGTTGCCGTTGATAGCTGCAAATACAGCGGGAGCAATGCTTCTTGCAGGGTTTACGGAAGTACCGGTAAGACCGATACCGAGAATGTGAACGAGAGTGAGAGTAAGACCGATAACAAGTCCGCCGAAGGAGCCGTGGCCTGCCTTCTTAGAAGTCACGCCGAGGATAGTGAGAACGAATACGAATGTGAGAACTACCTCAACGATAAGACCGGCGATCGCATTTTCGTTTACGCCTGCAAGACCGTTCGCGCCGAAGCCGCCTGTCTTGTCCTCAACTCCGCCGAGACCGAAGACAGCGGCAAGAATGCCGGAACCTGCGAATGCGCCTATGCACTGTGCAATGATGTACATGAAGAAGTCCTTCACGCTCATACCGCCGCTTATCAGCACGCCAAGCGATACAGCCGGATTGATGTGGCAGCCGGAGATGTTTCCTACACAGTAAGCCATTCCGACGATAACGAGACCGAATGCAAGGGCGGTGAGTATATACCCGCCTCCGCTGGCAGCGTCGCAGCCGACAAGCATTGCGGTGCCGCAGCCCAGCGTTACAAGAACGCAGGTGCCGATGATTTCAGCAATAAATTTCTTCATTTTTGGATACCTTCCTTTGTATTTATTTTATGCGGTCATGCCATGACCACATTAAGGCCCTGTTTGCTCTCAACGGTGAAGTTCTTCGCTCCACCCTCGGAGGTGACGGTTATAGTATTGCCGCTTCTTGCCGCCTTTACTCTGAGGACAGGCTTTGCTTCGCTGTCGAATATCGTGCATTCCGCCGTCTTTCCGTCTGCAAGTCCGTAAATGACAAGCTTTGCGTTTTCCGCGTAGTCGTAGGTGAAATTGCGCTTGAAATCACCGTAGGCGATGATCGAACCCGGCTTCGCGTAGAGAGGCATACCGAAGTAGTCGTACTTCTTCTCATACCACTTGCCGCCTTCAAGCTCCTCGCCTGTCTGGATATCCGTCCATACGCCGGTATCGGGGAGATAGAACTGGGCTGTGCCTTCCTCGTTGAATACGGGAGCTACCAGCAGCGAATCGCCCAGCATATACTGCCTGTCGAGGGAAAGTACAGCGGGGTCATTCGTGTAATCCACAGCCATTGCTCTCATCATCGGAACGCCTGTCTCATGGGTCTTTACAGCATTTGCGAAGAGATACGGCATAAGTCTTCCCTTGAGTTTGGTGAAGTGGCGTACAACATCGCAGCTTTCCTCGTCGAAGTTCCACGGAACGCGGTATGAGCTGTTGCCGTGCAGTCTCGAATGGGTGGACATAAGTCCGAATGCAGACCAGCGCTTGTAGAGATCGGGAGTGCCCTGTGCCTCGAAACCGGAGATGTCATGGCTGAAGAAACCGAATCCGGACATACAGAGCGAAAGTCCGCCGCGTATAGTCTCCCACATGCTCTCGTAGTTCGAGAAGCAGTCGCCGCCCCAGTGAACAGGGAACTTCTGACCGCCGGCTGTAGCAGAACGTGCGAAGAGGCAAGCCTTGTTCTCGCCGTAGTACTCTTTCAGCACATTGAACACGGTCCTGTTGTAAAGGTAGGTGTAGTAGTTGTGCATCTTGTAGGGATCGGAGCCGTCATAGTAAACCACGTCGGTTGGTATTCTCTCGCCGAAGTCGGTCTTGAACGCGTCAACGCCCATTTCACAGAGCTTTCTGAGCTTGCCTGCGTACCATTCGCAGGCAGCGGGGTTCGTAAAGTCAACGATAGCCATTCCGGGCTGCCACATATCAGCCTGGAACACGGAGCCGTCCTTCTTCTTTATGAAGAAGCCGCCCTTGACGCCCTCGTCAAACATAGCGGAACGCTGGGAGATATAGGGGTTTATCCACACGCAGATCTCAATGTTCTTTTTCTTGAGTCTAGCGAGCATTGCCGCAGGATCGGAGAACATATTCTTATCCCATGTGAAGTCGCACCAGCTGTACTCCTTCATCCAGAAGCAGTCGAAGTGGAACACTTCAAGCGGGATATCTCTGCGCTCCATTTCGTCTATGAAGAAAGAGCAGGTCTTTTCGTCATAGTCGGTGGTGAATGATGTCGTGAGCCAGAGACCGAATGTGAAGGCAGGCGGGAGTGCGGGCTTTCCGGTAAGGTCTGTATAAACGCTGATGACATCGGCAATGGTATCACCGCCGAAAACGAAGTATTCGAGATGCTGACCCTGTACCGCAAACGCGACCTTTGATACCGTCTCGCTCGCTACCTCGAACATCACCTTTTCCGGGTGGTTCACGAAGCAGCCATAGCCTTTCGACGATACATAGAACGGTATGGATTTGTAGGACTGCTCGGTGCAGGTACCGCCGTCGTTGTTCCATACTTCAACAGTCTGACCGTTCTTGACGAAAGTGGTGAACTTCTCGCCGAAGCCGTAAATGTTCTCGCCTACCGCGATATTGAACATATCGCGCATATATGCGTTGTCATCGGTCTCGCTGTCAGCGTAGAAGTTCTCGCCTTTCTTTGCGAGCATACGCGCTTCTGTGCGTTGAACGGACTCTTCTATATAGCTTGTGGTGCGCCAGCCCTGTTTTGTGAGAAGTCTGTCGCCGTAGTAGTATTTTATGTCCCACGCTGCTTTCTCGGCACCGATAACTACCTTGGTCTTGCCGGAGATAAGCTCATAGCCGCCGTTGTCGAGCTTATTTACTGTGGGCTTGAAATCCGCATTTTCGTAAAGCTCGAATGAGGGGCCTTTTCTTTCCTGTCCCTTGTAGTGGTCAACAGTGACCTTGATCGAATTTTCGAGAGTGGAAGTGAACGTGATCTCAAGGCAGGGACCGCCGAGAGTCATACCTCTGTTCTGAATCCACGATGCGGTGGCGAATACGGTCACGGACTTTTCGTCAGCGGTGATCTCGTATGCCTGGGTTGCGAAGTTTACGTTGTAGCCGGGTTTGTTGAGCCAGAAGCCGTCAGAGAATTTCATAGTTTAAGATTCCTTTCGATATCCAAATTTGCGTATCTGTAAACGTTTACGCGATATATCTATCATATCACATTTTTCTGTATTTTGCAAGCATTTTCATAAAAACATGGAACGCGCCGCTTTGCCTGTTAAGCATCATTTTACAGCTGTATTATAAAAATCTAAAAACTGTGCGAACAATTCTTCATCCAATCGTGTACTCCACTTTGTGTGATCGAGATTTTCAGTTATATACTCAGCCTTATCTGTCTTAAACCGCTCCTTATTCTCTTCAGCTTTGTAATCATAATCAAGTGTTTCGAGCCATTTGTCAAATCCGGCATTAAATTCATCTTTATAGGTGTTATCAGGATCGTTGAACACTTCATTATGACCCCTGTCCTCAAATCTGATGAAAGTAAAGCGCGGATCGTCCTTGTATTTCTCGTAATACTTATCGTATCCATATTCAATACCGATCACATTATCATCTGCGCTGTGTAAAACCAGTATGGACGCATCTGTGTTATCAAAGCCGTCCATCGCAGTGCTTGAAGCATATTTTCCATACTTTAAAAGCTCGTGGAGCCTGATAAACGGTGTCATGGCATAGATCACATCACCTGCCTGAGACTTACCGCCTGATTCAAACATATCAGACGAACTGTTAAAGCCCGAACACTCGATCACAGCCTTGACCTCGGGGTGGTAGTTCAGGACATTGCATACACAATATCCGCCCCAGCTATGACCGAACAGCACGATCGGAAGCTCAGGTATATCATTATTGCCTTCGATAAAGGAGATCGCATGGTCAAGATCTATCACACCCTGCGGAACACCGCCTACGCCCTCACCTTCACTTTTGTCACAACCGGTAGCATCGTAGGCGAACACATAGTACCCGTTCGCCGCAAAATAATTTGCAGCGTCCATATAGGAATTATGTCCTTCGCCAAATCCATGAGCGATGACTGCGATGCCGTGCTGATCGCTGCCAACACTGTAAAGATACCCTGCCAATTTCTGTCCTTTATCAGAGGAAAAGGAATATTCCCTGCACTCCAGCGCATCGAAATCCTCTGTTCTGAACATTTGAGGTTCGTAGCTCTCACAACGAACATTAAAATTCTCATTATACATCATCACACAAAATGCCCACCAGCCTATGAGCAATAATACTATAACGATCAAAAGAACGATAACAGCAACTATCCATTTGGATCTTGTTTTTTTCATCGAATATAATCCCCTTATATAGGCTAAAAACTATATGTACGATAAACAAATTTTATTCCGATTTGTCATATCAGAGAATAGCGTGATACGACCATTTCACCCTCCGCTTTAAGAATATAACCGCGGCTTGCAAGCGCAGGCTCTGCGCCGTCATTTCTTCCATGTCGCCGGCGAGAATAGGAGCAGTATCGGGAACAGCTCCAGTCGTCCGGTGAGCATATCAAAAATAAGAACAAGCTTTACCGGATCGGAGAAAACACTGAAATTCGATGCAGGTCCCACAAGATCAAGTCCGGGACCTACGTTATTTATCGCAGACGCGACAGCTGTGAAGTTCGTGATAAGATCCATATTGTCAAATGACAGTACCACCATCGACACCGCAAACACAAGCACATACCCTACCATATACACGTTTACCGAGCGCACTACCTCGTGCTCTATCGGGTGACCGTCGATCTTTATCTTCTTGACCTGTTTCGGGTGGATAAGAACTTCAAGCTCCTTGCCCATGCTCTTGAAAAGTATCAGAATACGGGATATCTTGATGCCGCCGCTGGTGCTTCCCGCACAGCCGCCCACAAACATCAGCATCACTATCAGCGATCTCGAAAGCTCCGGCCACAGGTTGAAGTCCTCGGTACTGAAACCGGTGGTTGACATTATCGCTGCCACCGTGAATGCGGAATGGCGCACGGACGTTCCCATATCCATGTATATGCTGTTGATGTTGAGCGCGATGACCGCCGATGATGCGGCAAAGATGCCGAGGAATACCAGAACCTCGGTGGTGAACGCCTCACGAAATTTCGCATGGATAAGGAAGAAGTATGTATTGAAGTTTATCGCAAACAGCGCCATGAACACTGTTACTATTATCTGAATGTGCGGGGCATATTCGCCCATGCTTGCATTGCGGACACCCATACCGCCGGTGCCGGCTGTCGCAAATGCGGTATTAAGCGCCTCGAACGCGTCCATGCCCGCTATCAGCAGCGTCACGAACTCCGCAAGCGTCATCACGAGATAGATCGTATAAAGCAGCATCGCTGTCGTCTTGACATGAGGAACGAGCTTGCCGACAGAAGGACCCGGGCTCTCCGCCTTCATTATGTGCATATTCTGTCCGCCGGAAAGCGGGATAAATGCCATTATAAAGACCAGAACTCCCATACCGCCTACCCAGTGGGTGAAGCTTCTCCACATAAGTATGGAGCGGGGTGCGCTCTCAACATCGTTCATTATCGTCGAACCGGTGGTTGAAAAGCCGGATACCGCTTCAAAAAGCGCGTCAACGAATGACGGGATCACCCCCGTCAGTATAAACGGCAATGCACCGAAAAGCGAAAGGATTATCCAGCTCAGCGCTACTATTATAAAGCCTTCTCTTGAATAAAGCGTGGTATTAGCCGGCTTTTTACGCGTGATGAGCACTCCGGCTGCAAGGCAGAAAGCGGCAGTTCCGAGGAATGCCCAGAATGTACTCTCCCAATATACCACTGCCGTAAGCATCGGCACCGCCAGAAACATACTCTCAAATATCAGCAGCCAGCCGAGAATATTCGAGATCATCTTATAATTCATCTGTAAAGCTCCGTTGGTTATTTTTCAAGGATATCCGCGATATCATGCAGTGCGAAGTTCGATACGATTATTACCGAATCCCCGACTTCGATAGTGTCGCCGCCGCGCGGTATTATGACTTTCCTGTCACGAAGTATCGAAGCCACCAGCACATTCGGTCTGAGCTTCATCTCCATAAGCGGCTTGCCGATCACGGGAGACTTGTCTTTTATGATAAATTCCGCGGCATCTACCTTGCCCTTGATGATGCTGTAAAGCGTCTCAACATTGCTTCCTATGGTGTTCTTCATCGCGCGTACATAGCGGATAATGCTCTCCGCCGTGATGTTCTTGGGATAGATCACCGTGCCTATCTCAAGGTGACGGATAACATCGTCAAAGTCGATGCGGTTTACCTTTGTGATAAGCTTGCATTTGCTGACGGATTTAGCGAAAAGCGACAGCAGTATATTCTCCTCGTCAAGGTTTGTGAGCGCCACAAAACCGCCGGTATTCTCGATCCCCTCTTCATAGAGCACCTGCTGATCCACAGCGTCGCCGTTTATCACCTTGACGTGCTCCAGCTCTTCCGCAAGCTCCTCGCAGCGCTCACGGTCCATTTCGATGACTTTCATATCTATGCCGGAGCGGTTCAGTATCTCGCAGAGATAGTGGGTGATATTCCCGCCGCCGACTATCATAACGTCCTTGACCGAGTTTGTTTTGTATTTTATCTGCTTGAAGAAAGCATTTGCGTTCTTCGGCGAAGCGATCATCGAGATAACGTCCTTCTCCATAAAGCGGAATTCACCGTTTGCTATGTAGGCGGAATCCCCGCGCTCTACTGTGCATACCAGTACGTCGCAGTGCAGCTTCGTGGATATCTCCTTTACCGCGAGTCCCTCAAGCGGGCTGGACTCGGGGAGCTGGAACTTGAGCAGCTCCACCCTGCCCTTTGCAAAGGTGTCTATTTTCAGAGCCGACGGGAATCGCAGGACTCTTGCGATCTCCTGTGCGGCAGCCTGCTCCGGATTTATGACCATAGCAAGACCGAGTTCCTCTTTGAGGTACGGCGCTTCGCTGCTGTACTGGGGGCTTCTTACTCTCGCTATGGTGTGGCAGTTACCGGCTTTCTTCGCTATAAGGCAGCACAGCAGGTTCAGTTCGTCCGAGCCGGTGACTGCTATAAGAAGGTCCGCATTCTTTATGCCTGCCTCCTGCTGGGTGAGATGCGTGGCACCGTTGCCGACAACTCCGAGTACGTCATATCTTGCGGCAGTCTCGTTCACTTTTGCGGGAAGCATATCTATAACGGTAATGTTGTTACCTTCCTCATTAAGCTGTTCGGCAAGGGTCTGACCTACCTTGCCGCAGCCGACAATGATTATATTCATATTTTCGCTCCGGTATATTTATATTCTTACTTTATACTATACTCTTTTTCGTGCAAAATGTCAAGAAATAAAAACCGCAGAAACAGTTTATAACCGTTTCCGCGGATATTTTTTATTGATCCGATTTCAATTTTATGCATTTGCAGGGCTTCCGAGCCTGTGACCGATGTAATCTGCCACTTCATTCTCGGCTATGCCGAGCACGAAAGAGAATTCCGGATATATCATATTCTCTGCCGCACGCAGAGCGTTTTCGTCCGAGACGAGAACCTTCTTGCCGCTGTCCCTGCATGACCGGGTATGCAGGTATATGGTCTTTATGAGCGAGAGTATCTGAGTGCAGTCGCCGCCCTTTAATATGGTATCTATTGCGTTCCTGCGCTCCTTGTTGTTAGGTGTGAGCTGTATCTCTCCCGAAACGGAGCGGTCTATTGCGTCATTCACTTCATCTTCTGTCATAGGCTTGCGAAGTCTTGCATTGGCGGCTCCTACCGGTATAAAGTAGGACGATGAGCCTGCCGAACCGAAGGGAACGAGCTTTAAGTAGTCCTCATATCTTTCGCCGTCGAAAGTCTTGTTCTCGACGGCTTCGATGCGGCAGACGCCTACACCTTTGTAAAAAACGTACTCATTTACATTAAAATCTGCCGTATCCATTTCACACGCCTCCCTTTCAAAGCAAAATACGGTACAATATCTTTTATTTATTATACCACATTTTCCAAGTTTTTAACATAGGCTTTTTGTACAAAAAATCAGTCATGCAAATCCGTGCGGTGGCAATAATGCACAGTATAATGCGGAATAGCGGAAGTTTGTGAATACTTTAACGCTCGACTGTATAAAAAATCAAACAAAATATCTGCGGATTTTCAACAAAAGGTTGACTAATCCGCCGCAATGTGGTATAATATACGGTATTCACGGAAATATGAAGAAAAGGAATGATAAAGAAATGGAAATGCCGTTTGAACCGAACGAAGGTAAAAATCTCACGATAGACACTGATTTCGGCACATTCGCACGCTACCCGATCAGAACTCACGTTATAATGAAGGAAGACGTGATGACCGATGTACTCGACAAATATGTATGTCCCTATCTCGAAAAGGGCGATACTGTAATAATATCCGAAAAGATAATCGCAATTACACAGGGACGTGCTTTCCCGATAGATGAGATAAAGGTATCCCGTCTCGCAAACTTCCTCAGCAAGTTTGTAGTAAAGACGAATTACGGCATAGGTCTCGGTATGCCGCAGACAATGGAACTCTGCATACGTGAGGTAGGACGTCCGAAGGTACTCTGGGCAGCTTTCTGTGCCGCTATCGGCAAGCTTTTCGGCAAGAAGGGCGTTTTCTACAACATCTGCGGTATGAAGGCACGCGCTATTGACGGTCCCTGCGACTACACGCTCCCGCCCTACAACCACTACGCTAAAATGGCGCCGGACAAGCCCGATGAAGCGGCAGCTGCTCTCGCTAAGCACTGCGGCTGTGATGTTATCATAATTGACGCGAACGATATTGCCGCTACTGTACTCGGCAAGAGCCGTCCCGATCTCCCCAACGCTTTCGGCGAGCAGGTCTTCCGCGATAACCCGCATGACCAGTGCTCACAGCAGACCCCTATCTCTATCGTAAGAAAAGTCTCCGCGTGAGAGGTTTTAACAGACTTTCGAGATTTTTGAGATTTTTGAGATTTTCAAGAGGGGGCTCTGCCCCCCAACCCCCCGCAATCCCCCTTTAAAAAAGGGGTCTTAACCCCCTACGGCACGATGCCGTAAGGAAGTTTCCAAAAGCGCGCACGATGCGCGCATTAAAGAAACTTCCGATAAACCTGATGCAGTATTTCAGAGCGCGCAGCTATGGGCGGGTACAGCGAAAAATGCAGTGGGGTTGGCGATATTTCAATAAGAATAAAAAGAAACAGCTTGCTATGAGAAATCACAGTAAGCTGTTATTTTTATGTTGGTGTTTGAATCTCGTCACGATTCAGATTTGTCCGCAAAGCGGACACCACAATTATCAATTATCAATTGTCAATTTCTATTGCCAGATGTCTTCAAGTATCTCGTGCTGGACTTTTTTGGAGAAATGACGGAGTACGATATTGTAGCCCCTGTCGCACATATCGCGGACAACTTCATACGGAACAGTTCCGGTGAGCTTTACGCTGTTCCAGTGCTGCTTGTTCATGTAGTAGCCCTCGTTTATGTCCTTGTGAAGCCTGCGGATAGTGTCGTTATAGTCCGGCGGAGCCTTGATATTGAGCAGAGCATCATCTGTTCCGTCAGCACATATCGCCGCGAACAACTTCCCGCGCAGCATGAATCTTGTCCAGCCCCACTGCTCCTGGTAGTCGGTCTCAACGCCCTTCTTATTAATAAGGTAGTCGTACAGTTCGGGATAAATGTCTTTGCAATAGCTCATGCTGTATCCTTTCCCGTTGTGTTCATTCGCTTTTGCTTCTTTTCGCGTCCGAAAAGAAGCAGAGTAAGAGCTCGAGAGAGGGGCAGCGCTCCTCTCTCGTCCGCGTCCGCAGACGCGGCGGTCTCAATGATGGAAAAGTCTGATACCGGTGAACGCCATGGCGATGCCGTACTTGTTGCAGGTCTCGATGACGTTGTCGTCGCGGATAGAGCCGCCGGGCTGTGCAATGTACTCAACACCGCTGCGGTGCGCTCTTTCGATGTTGTCGCCAAAGGGGAAGAATGCATCGGAGCCGAGGGAAACGCCCTTCATAGTCGAAAGCCACTTCTGCTTCTCTTCCTTTGTGAATACGTCCGGCTTTACCTTGAATATGTTCTGCCATGCGCCGTCTGCAAGAACGTCCATGTAGTCCTCACCGATGTAAAGATCAATAGCGTTGTCGCGGTCTGCACGTCTGATAGTGTCAACAAACTGTAAGCCGAGAACCTGCGGAGACTGACGGAGATACCAGTTGTCAGCCTTCTGTCCCGCAAGGCGTGTGCAGTGGATACGGGACTGCTGACCTGCACCGATACCGATAGCCTGACCGCCGCAGGCATAAGCTACAGAGTTGGACTGTGTGTATTTGAGAGTTATAAGCGATATGATAAGGTCTATCTTTGCTGATTCGGGAATGTTCTTGTTCTCGGTAACGATATTTGCGAACAGTTCGTCGCTGATAACAAGCTCATTTCTGCCCTGCTCGAAAGTGATGCCGTAAACCTGCTTGCGCTCGATAGGCGCGGGAGTGTAGTCGGGGTCAATCTTGATGATGTTATATGTGCCTTTTCTCTTGGTCTTGAGGATCTCAAGCGCTTCCTGCTCATAGCCGGGAGCGATGACACCGTCGGAAACTTCGCGCTGTATCATCTTGGCAGTGGAAACATCACAAACGTCGGACAGCGAAATGAAGTCGCCGTAGGAGGACATTCTGTCCGCGCCTCTTGCTCTTGCGTAAGCGCATGCAAGGGGAGAGAGCTTTCCGAGATCGTCGACCCAGTAGATCTTCTTGAGGGTATCGGTAAGCTCGATACCTACCGCTGCTCCGGCAGGAGAAACGTGCTTGAAGGAAGCGGCTGCGGGAAGTCCGGTAGCCTTTTTCAGCTCCTTTACGAGCTGCCAGCCGTTGAATGCGTCCATGAAATTGATATAGCCGGGCTTGCCGTTGAGAACCTCTATCGGCAGCTCGCCGTTTTCCATAAATATTCTTGACGGCTTCTGATTAGGGTTGCAGCCGTACTTTAATTCAAGTTCTTTCATTCTGTGATACCTCCATATTCTGCGTCTGCGCCTTCGCGCTTGTCCTACGCGGACGGCGGCAGGGCTGCGCGCCCTGCACTGCGGCAGCGTGGTCTGTCGGTCAGCCCCTCTGTCACTTCGTGACACCTCCCCTGCAGGGGAGATCACGCTGCACCCGACAGTATAATTAATTGTTTTTGTTCACTATACGGGAATCAAATTTACCCGTTTCTATGTCGATGTATCTTGTGAAGAGTGATACCTTGTTGTCCTTGTTGAGGTTGTCCCATACAAGCTTTGTGAAGTCGTCAAGAGAAAGATCGGGAATAATAACGCGCTTGGGTTCACCCTCATAGCTCGGAAGCGGGTCTCCCGCACCCTTGTAAGTGTGAATGAAGCGTCCCTCGCCTGCTTTCGGGCAGCTGTACGCGTATGTATTGCGGACTGTGCATGCCGGATCTCCGTCAAGGCTCTTGATTATATGCATAGCGTAGTTCATATTGCCGCCGTCTGCATGAACAATACCGGAGATACGGGGCGTATAATTGGGCTTGTCGTCCTCGAACTCGCGGAAACGCAGGGACTGTTCAAATGTCTGCTGCTTATCCATCTGCTCGTAGATCGTATCGGTCTGATCGCCGTTTGTAACTATCGTCTTTGTGCCGAGCACCTTTACGGGAGCGTAGATGATGAGGTGGGGATCGACCATTTTCGACGGGTCGAACGCCTGTGTGCGGATACCGTTTCCGTCCTCAACGAAAACGCGGTTGCGGCTGTTTTCGCTTCTGCCCATGATGAAGTAAGCTATGACAGCCTTTTTGTCATCGGGAGACTTGCCGAGGATAATTCCTCTGCCGTGATATTCGAGACTGTTAAGCTCTTTTTCGATGCTGATAAGTTCCATATATGACTTCCTTTCGTCAGCGGTCAACAACGGTGATGCCGTTTTCAACCCTTATCTTTCCGTCGCAGAAGAGTCTTACCGCTTCCGGCAGTATCTTCCACTCTGCTTCTTCCATAACGCGCTTCTGGAGCACTTCCGGCGTATCGCCGTTCCGCACTTCGACAGCTTTCTGCAATATTATCGGACCGCCGTCGCACTCCTCGGTGACGAAATGAACGGTAGCTCCGGTTATCTTCACGCCCTTTTTCAGCGCTTCCTCATGCACTTTCAGCCCGTAGTAGCCCTTTCCGCAGAACGAGGGGATAAGAGCCGGGTGAACGTTTATCATCTTGTAAGGGAAAGCCTTGCAGACCTGCTCGTCGAGTATGGTCATAAATCCCGCGTAAACAACAAGATCGGCTTCCGCTTCCATGAGCGTCTCGGTCATAGCCTTGCTGTAAGAAGCGATGTCGGGGTAGGCTTTTCTCTCCAGCACCTTCGTCTTTATGAAGTTGTCCTTTGCGCGTTTGAGGGCATAAGCGTCCGGCTTTGACGAAATGACACAGGTTATCCTGCCGTCACCGAGTTCGCCGCGCTTTTCCGCGTCTATGAGCGCCTGGAGATTGGTTCCGCCGCCGGAGACGAGTACCGCTATTTTTTTCACCGCTTTGTTCTCCTTTGAAGTCCGTCACTTTATGATTATAGCCTTGTCCGACTTGTCGATAGTACCGATCCTGCAAGCCTTGCAGCCGCCGGCATTCAGCACTTCGAGAGCCTTGTCGGCTTCATCGGCGGGAACGACTATCGACATGCCGATACCCATATTGAAGGTATTGAACATATCGTGTTCATCAATGCCGCCGCGCTCCTGAAGGAGCTTGAAGATATACGGCACTTCCCAGCTTCCCTTGTCGATGACCGCGGTAAATCCGTCGGGTATCGAACGCGGGATATTCTCATAGAAGCCGCCGCCGGTGATATGGCTTATCGCTTTTACCTGTACCTTGCTTATAAGATCAAGAACAGGCTTTACATACAGATTCGTAGGCGTGAGGAGAGCCTCGCCGAGCGTTCTTCCGTCCGGAAGCTTCTCGTCAAGCACTTCCCTCTTGTCTATACCGAAGACCTTGCGGACAAGTGAGAAACCGTTGGAATGAACACCGGAGGACGCAAGTCCTATGATAGCGTCGCCGGTCTGTACCTTGCTTCCGTCGATTATAGCTTTCTTGCTTACGATGCCCACGGAGAAACCGCCCACATCATACTCGTCCTCGGGCATAAGACCGGGGTGCTCGGCAGTTTCGCCGCCGATAAGCGCACAGCCGGATTCAACACAGCCGTCCGCGATGCCCTTTACGATAGATGCGATCTTTGCCGGCTCGTTCTTTCCGCAGGCGATATAGTCGAGGAAGAAGAGGGGCTTTGCACCGCAGCAGATAATATCGTTCACGCACATAGCCACAGCGTCGATGCCTATGGTGTCGTGTCTGTCAAGCAGGAATGCCAGCTTTATCTTCGTGCCGACTCCGTCCGTACCGGAAACGAGCACCGGGTCGTCGTACTCCTTCGGGTCGAGCTCGAAAAGCCCGCCGAAGCCGCCGATGCTGTCGATCGCGCCTTTTATGCGGGTACGCTCGACGTGCTCCTTCATAAGCCTTACCGCCTCATATCCCGCGGTAACGTCAACGCCCGCTGCCTTATAGCTTTCGGAATGACTGTCTTTCATATTTTGCTCCTTATAATACGTCCGCGAAGCGGACACCACAACTATTCATTATTCATTATTCACTCTTCACTATTCATTCTTTCCCGTTCCAGCAGTAAGTGCAGAGCTTGCACTCGTCAAGTCCGACTGCGCGGACTGTGCCGGGCAGGGACTGAAACTCCAGCGAAGTGAGCTTTAATCTCCGGCAGATCTCGTCCCGGAGATATCTTCCGCGTTCGGTGGAGGAATCGCTGTACTCGAATATGTACTTAACGCCCTCTTTGCCCTCTTTTTCCTGGATTATCTGCCTCGCGATAAGATCAAGCTCCGAGTTGCTGCGGGAGAAGTTTAGATACTTGCAGCCGTACATTATCGGAGGACATGCCGAGCGCATGTGAACTTCCTTCGCGCCGTTCTCATAGAGGAACTCTACTGTCTCGCGCATCTGTGTTCCGCGCACTATGCTGTCGTCCACGAACAGCAGCTTCTTGCCTTCGATGAGCTCATGCACCGGCACAAGCTTCATCTTCGCCACGCGGTTTCTCATCGCCTGTGTCTGAGGCATGAAGCTGCGGGGCCAGGTGGGTGTGTATTTTATAAAAGGTCTTGCGAAAGGAATGCCGCTCTTGTTGGCATAGCCTATCGCGTGGGGAATGCCGGAATCCGGAACACCGCAGACGTAATCAACGTCCGGCAGCCTGCCGTTCTTGATGTCGGTCTCCGCCATTATCTCGCCGTTCCTTGCACGCATCACTTCAACATTAACACCCTCGTAAACCGCATTGGGATAACCGTAATAAGTCCAGAGGAACGTGCATATCCTCATATCAGAGGTTCCCTTTTCAAGTGTCTCGCAGCCGTCTGCTGTAAGTTTCACTATCTCTCCCGGCGCAAGCTCCTTGCATGTGGTATAGCCGAGCTTCTGGAACGCGAAGGACTCAAAGGAGAGGCAGTACCCGTCGCTGCGCTTTCCTATGACGATCGGGAGTCTGCCGCGCTTATCCCTTGCGGCGATTATGCAGTCCTTTGTCATTATCAGCAGCGTCAGCGTGCCGTCGATCTTATCCTGCGCATACCTGATGCCGTCGGTGAAGTTGTCCTTCTGAGCTATGAGCGCACCGATAAGGGCGCTGGAATTGATGTTTCCGCTGCTCATTGCCTCGAAATTGGCACAGCCGTTCTCAAGAAGCTCATTATACAGCGCAGCGGCATTGTTGATGATGCCCACATTGCAGATAGCATAAAGTCCGAGCTTTGATGTTACGAGGATAGGCTGCGGATCGGAATCGCTTATGCAGCCGATGCAGAGATTTCCGTGAATGCCTGCCGCATCGCTCTCGAACTTTGTTCTGAACGGAGAGTTCTCAATGCTGTGAATGCTTCTCTGGAAGCCGAGCTCGGGAGAGTACGCAGCCATACCGCCGCGTCTCGTGCCGAGGTGAGAGTGATAATCCGTGCCGAAAAAAACATCGGAAATACAGTCGTTATGCGAGATCGCACCGAAAAATCCACCCATTTGATTATCCAAACCTTTCGTAAAACGGCTGTTATTCGCCGAAAATTCTTCTTCTGATCTCCTTGTAAGCGTCCTCTACGCCGCCCATATCTCTGCGGAAGCGATCCTTGTCCAGCTTCTCATGTGTCTTGGAATCCCAGAAACGGCAGGTATCAGGCGAGATCTCGTCTGCAAGAAGGATCTGACCTTTGAAGCGTCCGAATTCGATCTTGAAGTCGATAAGATCGATGCCGATCTCCTTGAAATACTTGAGCATGAACTCGTTTACCTTGAACGCGTACTTTGCGATAGTGTCAAGCTCTTCCTTTGTTGCGATGCCGAGTGCGAGCGCATAGTAGTCGTTGATGAAAGGATCGCCGAGATCATCATTCTTGTAGCTGTATTCGAGGATAGGAGTAAGGAGAGCCTTGCCCTCTTCAACGCCCATTCTCTTGGAGAAGCTTCCGGCAGCAACGTTTCTGATAATGACTTCGAGCTGTACGATCTCCACTTTCTTTACGAGTGTCTCACGGTCACTGAGTTCCTTTACAAGGTGAGTGGGGATGCCTTCCTTTTCGAGAAGACCGAACATATAATTGGTCATCTTGTTGTTGATAACGCCCTTGCCCTCGATAGTTCCCTTTTTAAGACCGTTGAACGCGGTAGCGTCGTCCTTGTAGGAGACGATAACGAGATCGGGATCGTCGGTAGCGAATACCTTCTTTGCTTTTCCTTCGTAAAGCTGTTCTTTCTTTTCCATAGTAATGCCCTTCCTTTTGATTATATTTCCTTTGCAGTTTCCTGCATTTTCTTATCTGCTTCAAGATTCTTGCGGTGCTGTTCCGCCTTGAATTCTTCGTATTTCGCAGAAAGCTCGTCGTCGTTTACGGCAAGTATCTGCACAGCGAGGTATCCGGCATTTGCTGCGCAGTCGATACCGACTGCCGCAACCGGAACTCCGGGCGGCATCATTACCGATGAAAGCAGCGAATCAATGCCCTCAAGCGCTTTTGCCTTTACCGGGAGCGCAATGACCGGCAAAGTGGTGTTAGCAGCAAGAGCACCGGCAAGGTGTGCAGCCATTCCTGCAGCTCCTATCAGCACGCCGAAGCCGTTGTCCCTCGCACTTCTTGCGAACTCGGCAGCTTCAACAGGCGAACGGTGAGCCGAGAAAACGTGCATCTCGAACGGTACGCCGAACTGTTTGAGCGCTTCGGCAGCCTTTCTTACAACGGGAAGATCGCTGTCGCTTCCCATTATTATCGCAGCTTTTTTCATAATATCCATTCCTTTCAAAAAACAAAAAAGCCGTACTTTCGGATACAGCTTGAAATATCCGGAATTATCCCGCAACAAGAACACGAGGCTTGAATAGCGCATTTACCGGCAGCCAGGCACCGTTCGTGCATGAGTGACCACTCCATTCCGGAATATACCATTAAAATATAAATACAATAGGCAGGTTTTGGATCTGACCCTGCGAAATGTATCATGCGGGAAAAACTACAAATCTATTTTACAATATTTTATGACTAAATTCAAGCGTTTTCGGAAAATAATTTCAACATTTTTTCATTTCAGTCCGGTTACAAAACAGTGATATTGCACAATGTCCACCTGTTGAAAACCTTGTAAGTACAAAATTTAAGGATTTAATTAAGTAATATCAGCGTTTTAGAGTTGCTGTTTTACTTAAAATAAAGGATAAAAGCGGTTACAAAGGTATTACAATTTAGCACCGAAAACAGTGGTAAACGTTTACATAAACGATGTTAAATTTTTCGTCGTTTTGCACATTTCAGCCTGTTGAAAAATGTTATGAATAAAAAGTGAAAATTCATGTGAAAAGATCGACAGAAAAATGTCAGAAATGTGACAGCCCGATTTTAAAAGCAATTTCCGTCGGTCATTCCGGATCGGCAATTCCCCGCCGGCTGTTTAAAACCTGTGTGGCAAAATGAACAAAATTCTTGCCGGAATTAATGAGCTGTAAACGATTTCGAGATTTTACGACGAAAAATTTTGAAAAAAGGACTTGCAAAATTCAAAATTTTGTGATATAGTTACAAATGAAATCACGGGAAACGTAATTTAACGGGTCCGCGTGATGGAAAAAATCAAACGTCCGGATAAACCGGACGAAATTCTTTGGAGGAAAGAACTATGAAGAAAAGAATAACTTCCGCACTTCTCGCTTCCGCAGTTATCCTGTCGGTTGCTGGCTGTGGCGGAAACACAACACCCGCTTCGACAACTGCTGCTCCCGCTGCTACAGATGCTGCTGCTACAGAAGCTGCTGCAACTGAGGCTGCTGCTACTGAAGCTGCTGCAACTGAGGCTGCTGCTACTGAAGCTGCTGCTCCTGCTGCTGACGAAGGCGACACATTCAACATCTACGCTTGGAACGAAGAGTTCAAGGGCTTCTTCGAGAAGTATATGCCCGGCTACGATGCAGCTGCTCAGACTCTCGACGGAGTTAAGGTAGTTTGGACAATCAATCCTTCCGATGACGGTGTTTACCAGGATAAGCTCGACCAGGCTCTCCAGGCTAACGCTTCCGCATCTGCTGCTGACAAGGTAGATATGTTCCTTGCAGAAGCTGACTACATCCTCAAGTACACAGATTCCGACTACACAATGGATATCGCTAACCTCGGCGTAAACCAGGTTGACACTGAGTACCAGTACACAGTATCCGCTGCTTCCGACAGCAACGGCAAGATCAAGGGCGTATCCTTCCAGTGCTGCCCGTCCGCTCTTATCTACAGAAGATCTATAGCTAAGGACGTTCTCGGTACAGACGATCCCGATGAAGTTCAGGCTCAGCTCGATTCTTGGGATAAGTACGAGGCAGTTGCTAAGACAGCTAAGGACAAGGGTTACTACATCCAGTCTTCTTTCGCTGATAACTACCGTGTATTCTCCAACAACGCTGACAGCGCTTGGGTAACAGGCGGCCAGCTCACGATCCCTGCTGTTGTTGATCAGTGGACAGAGCAGATGAAGAGCTTCTATGACAACGGCTATATCCTCGATACACTTCCCGGTGTTTGGGACGACGGCAAGACAGCTGAAATGTTCGCTACAGGTAAGACAATGTGCTTCTTCGGTCCTGCATGGTACTTCAACTTCTGCATGGGCAATGCACAGGATCCCGATAAGGGCTGCTACGGCGACTGGGCTATCTGCGAAGGACCTATGGCTCACTTCTGGGGCGGTACTTGGATGCTCGCAGCTACAGGTACAGACAACGGCTCCCTCGTTGCTAAGGTTATGAAGGCATTCACAGAGGACGAGACAGTTTGCGAGAACCTCATCAAGAATGAAGGTCAGTTCACAAACAACAAGAAAGTTAACGAAAAGTTCGCTAACGATCCTGACTTCGGTAACGCATTCCTCGGCAACCAGAACGATACAGCTGTATTCTGCGGCATGACTGATAACATCAAGTTCCAGAACAACACGATCTATGATCAGCTCTGCAACGAAGGTTACCAGGATTACATCAAGCAGTACATAAGCGGTGCTGTTGATAAGGATACTGCACTCCAGAACTTCTACGGCTACATCAACGAGAAGTACCCGGCAGTTCAGACTCCGTAAGTTATCTTACAAAATCAAATAATTGCTGATTAATGAGGCGAGGCAAGCAACTTGCTTCGCCTCTTAATTAACAAAAATAAAAATTTATGAGAGGATAACGGCTTATGAGTTCGACAACAAATGCACCGGTAAAGCACAAGTCAATAAGCTACGCTGGCTGGGGTTATTTCTTTATAGCTCCTTTTGTTATAGTTTATTTACTATGCTCGCTTATCCCGCTGCTCTCCACTTTTTATAATTCGCTTTTTGAAAACTACATGGACGGTCTTAAACAGGTCGGTCCTAATTTCATAGGCCTTGACAACTTTGTCACACTGTTCACTCCCCGTGCAGACGGAAGACTTGAGATCCTTAACTACACCGGAAACACTATGATCATGTGGATCATGGGCGCTGTTCCCCAGATAGTTTTCGCTCTCCTTCTTGCCGTAATCTTCACAAGCGAGAGAATGAAGATAAAGGGTCAGGGCTTCTTTAAAACCGTAATCTATATGCCTAACCTGATAATGGCTTCGGCATTTGCGATGCTGTTCTTCCAGATCTTCTCCTCTGTCGGTCCTATCAACCAGATAATTATGTCCGGCGGTGGCAGCGCTTATCTGTTCTTCGATAATGAATGGTCTGCAAGATCAATAATAGCATTTATAAACTTCCTTATGTGGTTCGGTAATACCACTATCCTCCTTATGGCAGGTATCATGGGTATCGATCAGAGCCTGTTCGAAGCTGCATCTATCGACGGTGCGAACTCCACTCAGGTATTCTTCAAGATCACTATCCCGCTCCTTATGCCTATCATAATCTACGTTGTAATCACAGCCCTCATAGGCGGTCTCCAGATGTTCGATGTACCGCAGATCATCACAGCAGGACGCGGTAATCCGAATAACACTACAAAGACGCTTGTTATGGCACTTAACAGCTATATCGGTACAAGTAAGAACTACGGTATGGCAGGTGCGGTATCCTTCATTCTTTTCGTTGTAACGGGTATCCTCAGCTTCATCGTATTCAGATCTACAGAACCGAAAAAGGAGGGTAAGAAGAAATAATGGGAAAAGAAAGAATGGATTTTATAGATAAGGGCAGCAAGACTTCGCTCTTTATCTCAAGACTTTTGTCTTATATCTTCCTTGCCTTTGTTACCGTACTCAGCTTGTTCTCGTTCTATCTGCTGATAATAAACGCGACAAGAAGCAACGCTCAGTTACAGGCAGGTTTTGAAATTCTCCCGAAGGAGCATTTCTTCGACAACCTCGTTACTGCCTGGAACGATACAAGCATCTTCTTCCTCCCCCAGGGTATGCTCAACAGCTTTATAGTTGCAGCATGCACATGTATCCTCACATCGTATTTCTCGGCTATGACAGCTTACGGTGTGTGCGTATATGACTTCAAAGGAAGAAACTTCGTACATAAGGCTATAATCCTTGTAATGATGATCCCGACTCAGGTATCTGCACTCGGTTTCGTACAGCTCGTAAACCAGGTCGGTCTTACCAACACATACTGGCCGCTCATCATACCCGCTATCGCGGCTCCGGCAACCTACTTCTACATGAAGCAGTACATCGACAGTACCCTTCCCCTTGAAATAGTTGAGGCTGCGCGTGTTGACGGCTCCAATGAGTTCAGGACCTACAACTTCATCTGCATGCCTATCCTTAAACCGGCTCTGGCAGTTCAGATGATATTCGCATTCGTCGCATCCTGGAACAACTTCTTTACTCCTGCACTCCTGCTCGATAAGAAGGAAATGTACACCCTTCCTATCATGCTCTCGATCGTCCGTTCTCGTATCAACTCTCAGGCGGGCGATATGGGTGAGGTTTATATGATAATCCTCCTTGCGATCGTTCCTGTTGTTATCGTTTATCTCTTCCTCTCGAAGTTCATCATCGGCGGTGTAACTCTCGGAAGTGTAAAGGGCTGATATCACAGACTCAAATCCCTGCGGATTTTCCGCAGGGATTTTTTTTTGCGCGCCCGGCGCGCGAGACTTGGGGAAAACCTTTTGTGAACAAAAGGTTATTCCCCAAACCCCTTTCCAAAAAACTCTGATCGCTTCGCAGCAAAAGGGAGAGATTTTTGTGCATTTTTTCATAGAAAGTATTGAAATTGATAATAAAATGTGGTAGAATAGGAGAGGGATTATAAACTATAATACTCACCAAATAATGGGTGCAGCGTCACGCTGCCGCAGGTCAAGGGCGCGCAGCCCTTGTGCCGTCTGCAAAGACAGCGCGCAGGCGCAGTCTAAAATTAAAATACGGAGGTGCGCACAATGAAACGATCCGATTATATCTCCTGGGACGAGTACTTTATGGGAATTGCCATACTGTCTGCCCAGAGAAGCAAGGACAGCAATACACAGGTCGGTGCGTGCATCGTAAATTCAGATAAAAAGATAGTGTCGGTAGGATATAACGGTATGCCCACAGGCTGCGATGATGACGAAATGCCATGGGAACGCAGCGCCGACAGCATGCTTGATACGAAGTATCCGTTTGTATGCCACGCAGAGCTGAATGCCATTCTCAACAGCAATATCCCTTCCCTTGCAGGCTCCACACTTTATGTGACACTGTTCCCCTGCAACGAATGCGCAAAGGCTATAATACAATGCGGGATAAAGCGGGTAGTATATATGGATAACAAGTACGCCGATACCGACGGAGTACGCGCCTCGGCTATCATGTTCAGGAAGTGCGGTATTGCTGCCGAGCAGTATCAGCCTTCCGGAAGAAACCTTACTATTGATCTATAAAGAGAGCATGAAATGACTGACAGAAAAACTATTGCTGTAATTGTCGGCACGACCGACGGATTTTTTCAGAGCAAGTGTTTGACCGGCATTATAAAGCAGGCGAAAAAATTTGACTATAATGTAGCCGTCTTCTCGGTCTTTACCATGACCGATAACAGGACAAAGCACCAGCTCGGCGAAGAGAATATATATGAACTTCTGCGTTCGGAGTGCATTGCAGGGGCTGTTATTGTTGACTACTCTTTCTGGGCGGATGCGTTAAAGAACAAAATATATGATCTTATAGCCTCTATTCCCGGTTTCAGAGCCGTAATTCTTGACCAGGAGGAAAGAAACGGGTTCAAGGGTATTATCCCCGACGACAGAAAAGGCTTCTCACAGGTCATGGATCACCTCATCGAGGATCATGGATATAAGAAGATATACTGTCTCACAGGTGCCGCAGAGTTCCCTGTCTCTCATATAAGAGCAGACGGTTATCGTGATTCTATGCGCAAGCACGGGCTTGAGTTCACCGAAGACTATATTATCTTCGGCGATTTCTGGACTATGGCAGCAACCGCTCTTGCCGAAAAGATCGCAAACGGCGAGATCGAAAAGCCGGAAGCTGTTGTCTGTGCAAACGACAAATCCGCGTCAACGCTCGTCAATGAGCTGATCTCCCGCGGAGTCAGAGTTCCCGATGATGTGGCGGTTGCAGGTTATGATCTCGGTTCGGATTCAATAATCAATGACCCGTCCGTTACCTCCTGCACACGTCCCGATCTGTACACCGGCGAACTTTGTATCTGCGAACTTCACAGGCAGATCACCGGGGAATCCGTTGAGCCGAAAGACGAGAATAAGGGCGTATTCGTCCAGGGTGAGAGCTGCGGCTGCCGGAGAGATGTGGCATTTGCACACTCCTTCCATGAAGTGGAGAGACTTGAAAACGAGTCGGAGAGCACTTTCCGCTTCAGCTGTATGCAGGAATCGCTCATGGCTTCGGAGACCCTCGAAGAGCTTATTATCAATATTTATTCAAGAATTTATATCATACGGAATGTTTCGGCATTCGTCCTTTGTCTGAACAAGGACTGGAACCTGTTCCGGGAGAACGACGACGATTATATCCGGGAAGGCTACTCGGAAGATATGATTGAAGTCATGTTCTGGTCCTGGGAAAGCGAAAAGAGGAATGTTCCGTTCAACTCAAAAGACCTGTTCCCTCCCGATATTCTGAAAGATGACAGACCTGTTGCCTGCTTCTTCAACGCTGTGCATTTCGAGGACAGATGCTTCGGTTACCAGGTGGTCCGTTTCGCCGACGAAGAGAACAATGCCCCGGAATACATCTATCATTCATGGGCGTCGGCAGTAAGCATTTCCCTTGAATTCCGCCGTATGAGTGACCGTATGAAGCTGATGTACAACCGGGCTTTTGCGAACTCGATACGCGATGCCATGACCGGTCTCTACAACAGGCAGGGCTATGAGCTTTACAGCAAGGAGATTTTCGATCTTGCCAAAGAGCGCAAAACAAAGCTGCTTGTAGTGGTTGCCGATCTCGACGATCTTAAAAAGATCAACGATACCTACGGTCACGATGAGGGAGACAATGCGATAACCGTTGCCGCCCGCGCATTGCAGACCTGCTGCGGAAACGGCGAGTACTGCGTCCGCTCCGGAGGAGACGAGTTCATCATAATCGGCACATACGACTATGACAACGCTGTCCCCATATTCTACCGCAGCCGTATCGACGGTTATCTTGCAAGATACAACGCTTCTTCCGAGAAGCCGTATCATGTCGGAATGAGCACCGGATTCTTCATCGACTACACCGACGGTTATGACGATATTGACCGCTGTCTCAAGATCGCAGACGAGCGAATGTATGCAAATAAAGTTGCCCGTAAGAAAGGGAGAAGCTGATCAGTCTGTCGGAAAAGGAACTTTTCCGACAGATGTCCTCGCGGACAGCCGCCGGGACTGCGCACGCCCTGCAACCGATCCCGTACCACGGAGATTTGAGCATCTGTGAAAAAATACCTTATTGACAAACTGAACAGTCGCTGCAAGGCGGCTGTTTTTGGTAAACCGGAAACCTCTGCACAAATGTTGCGTTGACAGCCGACAGATCGTGTAGTATAATACAAAAGTGATTTTAAACCGCATTTACAGAAGATACCATGTACAGAGATATTTCGGAACTATTCATGTACGGCGGTATAGGTAAGGACACTGTCCTTTATAGGCTCGGCGATCTCTCCGGTACGTGAGGATCTTAAGCATATCGGAACATCTTCTTCTACGACTTTTCCGCGGTTGAGGAGGAATTCGGCATCGACAGCTTCTCCATGATCCCGGATTATAAATCCGTGAAGAAGAACAAGAAGATCTATAATCGGAACGTAAGTGAGAAAATAACAACCGAAATTTCATCGAGGAGGAGAAAATGGATATTTCAATTATTGCAGGACAAGGCTCACCCAAGAGCTATATGACTTTTCACGAGGATCCGGCGAAGCTGCATATCGGCACACTTCCCGATCACTGTTATTTTATCCCTTTCGGCAAGGAACAGGACGCGTTTGCCGAACGCGAGCGATCACGTTTCTTTGAACTGCTGAACGGCGAGTGGGATTTCGCGTATTACGACAGCATTGTTGATATGCCGGACGACTTCATTGCACAGGAGAGCGCGGCGAAGATACCCGTGCCGTCGAACTGGCAATTGCACGGCTACGACAAGGCGCAGTACACAAACGTGTGCTATCCTATACCATACGACCCACCCTATGTGCCGGACGATATACCCGTGGGCGTGTACCGCAGAAGCTATACTTACAAGCCGGACGGACTGCGGAAGATACTCTGTTTCGAGGGAGCTGACAGCTGTTTCTATCTCTATGTGAACGGGAAGTTTGCCGGATACTCGCAGGTATCGCACCACACCTCGGAATTTGATATCACCGAACTGCTGAACGAAGGCGAGAACGTCATTACCGCAGCGGTGCTGAAATGGTGCGACGGCACATATCTCGAAGACCAGGACAAATTCCGTCTCTCCGGCATTTTCCGCGATGTTTACGTTCTCTCCCGCCCGGAGAAGCGCATTGAGAATTACCGCATAACCGCCGAGCCTGACAGCACTATGAAGTTCGGCATATTCCGCATTTCCGTGCAGGGCGCAGACGCGAAAGTGCGCCTGTACGACAGCGATAAGCTGATATGTGAGGGTACTGTGCCGGACGGCGGAACGTTCGAGCGCACAGTCGGTGATATGAAGCTGTGGTCTGCGGAAAGCCCGAACCTCTACCGCCTTGAGATCGAAACGGACAGTGAGCTGATCGGTGAAAAAATTGGTTTCCGTAAAGTGTGCATTGAAGACGGCGTTCTGAGACTCAACGGACAGCATATCAAGATATTCGGCGTGAACCGCCACGACAGCTACCCGGACACAGGTTACTACGCAGACAGAACGAAAATGCGACGTGACCTCACGCTTATGAAGCTTCACAATATCAACGCAGTGCGAACTTCCCATTATCCGAACGCGCCGGAATTCTACGCTATGTGCGACGAGCTCGGTCTGTATGTCATAGACGAGGCGGACATCGAATCCCACGGCTGTGTGAATGTGTACAATGACCTGCACTGGACGGACAAAAACGGCTACAACGGCATTGCGCTTATCGCAAAAGACCCGCAGTTCAAGGAAGCTATACTCGATCGTGAACGGCTGCTCGTCACCCGTGATATCAACCGTCCCTGCGTCATTTTCTGGTCACTCGGCAACGAGAGCGGCTACGGCGAGAACTTCCGGGAAGCGGCAAAGCTGATAAAGCAGCTCGACAGCACCCGCCCCGTGCATTACGAGAGTACCCACAAGCTTGACGATACACCCGACGATGTGCTTGATGTGGTGTCCGAGATGTACACTTCTCCTGCCGATATCGAAAAATTCCTTGCAAAAGAGGACGAAAAGCGTCCGTTCATTCTCTGTGAATACTGCCACGCAATGGGCAACGGACCCGGAGATCTTGAGGACTACCACAACCTGTTCATGACAAGTGACAGGCTTTGCGGCGGGCTTGTGTGGGAGTGGGCTGACCATGCCGTAATACTCGGATATACCGGGGACGGCAAGCCGAAATACGGCTACGGCGGTGACAGCGGAGAACGCCACAATGACGGCAACTTCTGCATGGACGCGCTCTGCTACCCCGACAGAACGCCACACACCGGACTGCTTGAAGTGAAGCAGGCATACCGCCCGGTGAGAGTGACTGCGGGTAAGACTGCCGGAACTTTCTTGATAAACAGCCTGCTCCGGTTCATCAATGCGGGAGAATATCTTGACTGCAAGTGGGAGATAACCTGTGACGGCGGGAGATCAGCCGAGGGCAGTTTCACATTCTCTGTACCGCCTATGGGAAGCGCGGAGATCGCTGTTCCCGAATCCGTTTCTGCATTTGAAAAGGACGCGTATATCCGGTTCATCTTCACCGCAAAGAACGGCTACAGCGTATTTCCGGAAGGCGCGGAAGTCTGCTTCGATCAGCTGAAAATTTTTACTGCGGAAAGACAGCCGGCTTCCGTGTGTGAAACCGCTCCGGCTGTCACGGAAACTCCGCTTGAATACCGCATTTCCGCGGGCAATGTGTCGTATGTGTTCAACCGCCGTACTGCGAAGTTTGACTGCATCGCACTGAACGGTTCAAACATTCTCGCAAAGCCAATGGAGTACAACTTCTTCCGCGCTCCGGCGGATAACGACACAATGAAAGGCGACTGGTACTCGGCACATCTAAACGACTACATTGTCAAGGTTTACGAAACGAACATCACAGAGGAAGACAACTGCGCCGTTATCCGCGTAAAACAGTCCTTCGGCTGGAGCATTCATCAGCCCTTTGCGAGAATGACCGCCGAATACCGCATTGACGGAAACGGTGCGCTGGATATTTCATGCACCGCCGAGACATCGAACAAGGTCGAGTTTCTGCCGAGATTCGGACTGCGGCTGTTTATGCCGAAGAGCTTCTCCGGCGTTAAATATTACGGCTGCGGACCCTATGAAAGCTACATCGACAAGCACCTTGCTTCATACGTCGGCAATTTCAGCGCAGATATCGCGGATATGCACGAGGACTACATCAGACCGCAGGAAAACGGCTCGCACTGGGGCTGCACGAGAATGACGGTGCTCGGCGACAAGACCGCGCTCTCGTTCACAAACCCCGACGGCTTCTCGTTCAGTGCGTCGGAATACACCCAGGAAGAGCTTGCGAACAAGCGCCACAACTTCGAGCTTGAAAAGCCGGAGTACAATGTGATCTGCGCCGACTTTGCAATGGCGGGTGTCGGTTCTCATGCATGCGGACCGGAACTTGCTGAAAAGTACAGGATAAAACTTCCGGAAATATCCGGTAAAATCAGAATAATGCCCGAAACGTGCTGATATCCGCGGTCAGCTCGCCGGAAAGGAAAAGATATGAGAATTGGTGTCGATTACTACCCCGAGCACTGGGATAAGAAAATGTGGAGCGAAGATGCAAGGCTTATGGCAGAAACGGGCGTGAAGCTCGTCCGGCTTGCGGAATTTGCATGGTGCAGGCTTGAACCCTCCGACGGTGTTTTTGACTTTGACTGGCTTGATGATGCAGTCCGGATCTTCGCAGACAACGGCATTGACGTGGTCATAGGAACTCCGACTAACTGTCCGCCGAGGTGGCTTTGCGAAAAACACCCGGACATACTGCCCGTCGGTGACAACGGCAAGACAAACCCGATCGGCATACGCGGTCATCGCTGTATGAACTCCCCTGTTTTCCGCGAATACGCAGGGCGCATCGTTGATCGGCTCGCCGCGCATTACAAAAACTTCGGAAATGTGATAGCATGGCAGATAGACAACGAGCTTGAAGCGAACATCTGTTACTGCGAGACCTGTACTGATAAGCACCGTGAATGGCTTAAAAACAAGTACGGAACGATAGAAGCGCTCAACCGTGCTTACGGGAATGTTGTCTGGAGCGGCGAGTATTCTTCCTGGGAGCAGGTTGACCCGCCTTACGGCGGTTATAATCCCGCCTGGCTCAATCCCGCCTATATGCTGGATCTCCGCCGCCGTGCAGCCGAAGATGTGACACAGTTCGCTGAATTCCAGGCTGGCATTATCCGTTCCCATATCCCCGGTGCAAAGATCACCACAAACACCTGGTTCTGCAGCAACCTGCCCGCTTTCCGGGAGCTTTTCGCTGACCTCGATTTCGTGTCCTACGACAACTACCCATCCACCGGCATTCCCGACGACTATGAAGATATCTATACCCATGCGCCCCACCTTGATCTGATGCGCGGCGTCAAGAGAAAGGATTTCTGGATAATGGAGCAGCTCAGCGGCGGTATCGGCTGCTGGATGCCAATGCAGAAAACCACCCGTCCCGGCATGATTAAAGGCTATGCTCTGCAGGCGTTCGCCCACGGCGCGGACACGGTAGTGCATTTCCGCTGGCGCACGGCGAATGTAGGCGCCGAGATGCACTGGCACGGTCTGATAGACCACTCGAACGTTCCCGGCAGACGATTCGCGGAATTTGCGGAGTTATGCAGAGAAGCGGAAGGTCTTGCCGATCTGCGCGGTACTGAACTGCGCGCAGATGTCGCCGTACTGTTTTCGCCGGAAAGCGAAGCGGCATTCAAGCTTCAGCCGCAGACCGACGGATTCAGCTATATGGAGCAGATAAAGCTGGTTCACCAGGCATTTGCAAGATACGGCGTGAACGTGGATATAATTGATGAGCACGAGGATATCTCGCAGTACAAGATCGTCTGCGTACCGGCACTTTATATCGTAAACGATGATACCGTGAGCAGGCTGTACAGCTTTGCAAAGTCCGGCGGAACTGTGGTTATCACGGCAAGAAGCGGAGTCAAGGACAGCAATAACAACTGCATTATGGAGCAGCTTCCGACGGTTTATAAGGAACTTGCCGGCTGTCATGTTTCGGAGTATGACCCGATAGGCTGGAGCAGAGCGAAGCTGAGATTCACAGACGGTGAGGTGTTCGATTGCAGGCAGTGGTGCGACATTCTCGAACCGGATACCGCGGAAGCTCTTGCCTGCTACGACAGCGACTTCTACGCCGGCAAGCCCGCTGTGACCGTCAACAGATACGGCAGCGGTACCGCGTATTATATCGGCACTGTGGGCGAGCGGAGAATGTATGAAAAGCTCGCAAAAACGATGCTCGATGACAGCGGAATACCGTATATTGCGGAGCTTCCGGAAAACGTGGAAGTTACCGTGCGCACCGGAAACGAAGTGACAGCGATGTTCGTATTCAACAACTCCGGCAGTGAGAAAACGGTATGCCTTGACGGTAAGGATATCACGCTGGAACCATTCGGAATGAGCATCATAAGAAAGTAATATTATTCAAATGCACAATTCACAATGCACAATGCACAATTATGGAGCGCGCTCTGCGCGCATATCTGAATCGTGACGAAATTACTTGGTTTTGTCTACGGATAGATAGTATAAAAACGAATAAGAAAAACCATGCATCGACAAACGATCGGTGCATGGTTTTGTATTTTTACGATATATCCGGTTTCTTCGGCTCAAAAATCAAGCTCCTTCTTTCCGAAAGTGAAGTGGATTATGACGAAACTTACCGCCATATAGCATACAAAGCAGGCGATAAGGGTGAATACAGCCTCAACTCTTGCATAAAGAACGGTTCAGAGTATTTTCTTCAAATCCTTTCAGTTGCTTCTGCTCTTTCCCATTATTTTGAGTACAAGATCGAGAACTTTGAAATAGAGCCAGATAACGCTGAATGCAAGACCGTAAGCCGCATACCACTCATACTTCTTAGGAAGTCCGTTTTCTACGCATTCGCGGATCGTATCAAAATCAACAAGCAGGAACAGCGTGCCGACAACTACCATAATTGCGCTTCCGCCTATCGAAAGCACCGGATTCGCCGCAAGCTGAGCAACAATGCCGCTGGTGAAAGGGATAAGTGAGCCGATAAATACCAGCAGACTTCCCACACATACCGTGATCATCGCTGTGATGATGAATGTCTTCACCTTGCTTGTGACCTTTATGATGCCCATTCCGTACAGAAATCCCATAGTAAATACGATAATAAGCGTTATTACAAGCGCAAGAAGCACCGGAGCAAGATACTGATCGGCAAAGGTTGTTGCCAGCCATGCAAGCAGGTATCCTATCGCAGCGCAGAAAAGCGTGCCTGTAACGGGGATCGTAGCTTTGATGAACACCGCAAGCAAGGGAGTTATGACAGAGATAATGCCTGCGATAAGAACGTATAACATCTCATTGGCATAGATAAGTACCGGTGTACCTTCCTCATATAATGGCTGATCGAATATCAGCTCTCCGGCGAATACTCCGGTGAACTTCATGAATACTGCCAATCCGACGCCTGCGGCTGTTACTAAAAGAAAGAATACAAGTTTTGCAGTTATTCCCTTGTATGTGCAGGCATTCTCGCTTCCATACTCTCTGATCTTTGACAATTTTCTGATGACAGGGTTCTGTGCAAGAATATGGCCGCTTGATTTTGCATTGCTTGACATATTTGTTCCTCCTTGGATAAAGATGCGGTTTACGATGACAGCGTACGCGCATATACCTAACCATTCTATACTTTATTATAATATATTTCCGTGCATTTTGCAATATCCCTGCCGGTTTTTTTTGAAAAGTTACACGTTACAACCGATACTGCGGAAATTTCATTTATTGCGCCGATAAAACCGGATAAATTTCACCAAATTTTCACATAACGCTGAATGTACTGTAAAGATAATGAGATATTATTATAAAAGAGATAAGTCAGAATAAACCGGAAAGGAGAATGTCTATGAATGATCCCTATTCAGTACTCGGAGTGGCATCATCGGCGACCGATGAAGAAATATCCAAGGCGTACAAAAAGCTCGCCCGGCAGTATCACCCCGATCTGAACCCCGGAAATACCGCTGCCGAGGCAAAGATGAAGGAGATCAATACTGCCTACGAGGCAATTAAGGACATTCGTTCCGGCAGGAGATCATACACGGGAACAGACAGCTCATACAGCAGCCGCGCCCGCGGATATCAGACATACGGGAATGCCGGTCCCGGCTACACCGACCCGTTTGAAGAGTACCGTAGCACTTACGGCAGGAGGTATTACGGATTCGGTTTCGGCAATATGTCCGGCAGCAGTGATGATGACGACAGGCAGTACTACCGCACATTCGGCTTCTTCGATATACTGAAGGCTGTGATAAGGACAGTGCTTCTGTTAGGTTTTTTACGATTCGCTTTCTCGATCTTCTTTTTCCCCATATTTTAACAAAAGGATATGACAGATATGAAATTCAAAGAAAATGTTATCCGGTTCATGGGCGGCAGATACGGCAGTGACCAGCTCGGTAATGCTGCACTGATCCTGTGTACGGCTCTTATCATTGTCAACGTCTTTGTGCGCTCGGTAATACTGTATGCGCTGATAATGGCAGTAATGGTATGGAGCATTTACCGCACTATGTCACGCAAGATCTACGACAGGCGCAGAGAGAATGAATGGTTTCTCGGGGTCGTCGGCAAGGCAAGAAGTTTCTTCAATCTGCAGAAGCGGAAATTTACCGACCGCAAGACCCACGTTTACCGGACTTGCCCGAACTGCAGAAAAACACTCCGCCTCCCGAAACAGAAAGGCAGTCATACTGTCTGCTGTCCCTGCTGCCACAACGACTTTTCCTGCACGATCAGATAAAAACAAACAGCTGCGTACACCCAATAATGTACGCAGCTGTACTTATTTGTCAGCAGGAACAGCTATACTTACAGCCTTTTCCTTTACACGAATGTCAGTGAGAGTGTGGCTTCCGCCGTACTCTCCGTCAAGCGTCCATTCCGTCTCGCGTTCGGTCTCAACTGTGAAAGCCGATGATTTCGAGTAAACTATCCCCGGAATGTCAAGATTTCCGGTGACAAGCGCATTTCTTATGCTGTCAAGCTCCGGCAGATTTTTGGGAGCCTTGATAAACACTCCCTCCAGAAGCCCGTCGTCCATTTTCGCTCCCTGCGGTACTATGCCCGTTAGCGTTCCCACCGAAAGAGTATTGCAGACCATACCGTAAATGAACTCGTCTTCGTACACTTCACCGCCGAAGGAGATCTTCGCGCGGACTGTCGAATCGCGGAAGCTCTTGGGGTCAAGGCTTTTCAGCACCTCTATAAAATACGCCGCCGCACCCAGCGCATTCTTCATCTTCTGATCGGTAGCATAGCTTACCTTTGTGAACATACCGAATGCCGCAACATACGAAAATACAGTGTCATTGAAAAGCCCTGCGTCAAGCTCTCTGAAATTCCCGGCAACTATGATGTCGGCAGCTTCCTCCGGCACCTTTGATATCTTCAGCGATGACGCGAAATCATTTACCGTCCCCGCAGGGATATATCCGCAGGGCATCTTTATCCCCGCTTCGTGAAATCCGCAGAACATTTCGTGAAGCATACCGTCGCCGCCGCTTGCGACTACAGTGTCGTATTCCCCGGCATGGTCACGGATATAATTCTGACCGTCGCGCTGTTCACGCGTGGGGTGAACGGTAACATCATAACCCCCGTCCGTAAAACGGCATATTATCTCCGAAAGCGACTGACCTATCGCGCCTTTGCCGGAGTGAGGATTATATACAAAAAGCAGTTTTTTCAAGTATTTGCCCCCTTTGATGACATTCCGGGATCAAGCCTTCCCATTCTTATCCGATAAGGAGCTGTTTTCCCGTACCTTTTTCAGCAGCGAAGTCTCATAAGACTTCGTTTTATTATTACCCGTCCGGACGGGTCTGTATACTGCATTTCACTGATAACAGTATATCACAGCCGCCCTCATTTGTCAATTTCAGCTGTTCCCTGCTTCCATGCCGGAGATATAAGCAAAGGAAATGTTAGATGCTGCAATTGACTTTTGCGGAAAACAGTAGTATAATTGCAGATATGAGACTGACCGCAAGATGTCAGCAAAATACCAAAACGAATGGAAACGTATTATGAAAGACAAGATTTACAAAGACCTGGACAAACTCCCTTCCGGACGCGCAGACAGCAGTATCACCGACGGCTGTCTCGTTCTTGAGGGCGGAGGCTGGAAAGGGCTTTACACAGTCGGAGTACTGGACTGTATGATGCTGAACGGGATAAATATCTCATCTGTTATCGGAGTTTCCGCCGGGGCTCTTTCCTCCGTCGGGTATATTTCCGGGCAGATAGGCTGGTCGGCAAGGATAGACCTTACTTACAGGCATGATATCAATTACTGCGGATTGGGTGCTGTCCTGCGCGATCACGGGGTTACCGGATTTACATACCTTTTCAATGATATAACAAAAGCCCTCCCGCTTGATGAGGAAAGGCTCATGTCGCCGGACAGAAAGCTCGCAGTCACCGCAACAAATCTTCTGACCGGAAAAATAACGTATTTTCAGAAGGGAAAATGCGATCTCTTCCGCGCGATACAGGCTTCCGCAACAGTACCCTATGTCTCGATGCCTGTAATGATAAACGGCGTGCCGTATCTTGACGGAGGGTGCGCGGAGAAGATCCCGTTTTCCCGAGTCGAGCGTTCGGGAAGAGACAAGGTTGTAGTCGTAAGGACACGCGAGCTCAGCTACCGCAGAAAGCCCGGCGCTTCCCGACTGGCAAGGATATGCTACGGCAAATACCCGAATTTCGTGCGGAGCCTTGAAGCCGCGAACGAGAATTTCAATGCCACAGCTGACCGTATCGAACAGAGAGCAAAGGACGGTTCGCTGTTCCTCATCGCACCCTCGGAGCCTGTCACCGTATCAAGGTTTGACGGCGATATGGATAAGCTCGGAGCGCTCTACCGGCTCGGATTTCACGATATGGAACGCAGAGTTGATGAGCTTAAGGGATATCTCGGAATGTCGGTGTGATCTCACCGGAGCATTATTCACAAAATAAAGAAGCCTGTTTACTTACCATAGTAAACAGGCTCTTTTTTCACTTTAATACTGAATCAGTATCTATCCTCAGACAAAATCATTTATTTTCGTCACGATTCAGATATGAGCGCAGAGCGCGCTCCATAATTGTGCATTATGAATTGTGCATTGTGCATTTGTCTATATTTCGATAGAAATATAGTATAAGACCGGTTTTACTGTCAGGAAGCGCTTATCGTTTTCGTTTTCTTCTTCCCGTAGATCACAACTGCCGCAGCAAAGCCGAGAGTCAGGACTGCCGATATGATATAAGCCGCAGCCCACGGGAGATTGAAGCCTATCTTCGCGTTCAGAATATAGCTCGTTACGACGTACATATAGAACATTCCGGGTATAAGTGCCATAAGATACGGCATTTTATGCTGCATCATGTATATGCTTATCGTCGCAAACGCAAATACCGCAGTGCACTCATTAGCCCATGAGAAATATCTCCACAGCACATTGAATCCGCTCGTGTCCGCTTTCGCCCAGACGAGTATAGCGGCAACTACCAAGAATATAACCAGCGCAAGTATCAGATTGTTGCGTTTTTTCGCTGTGTCTATATGCAGAGCGTCGGATATAATTATTCTGAGCGAACGCAAAGCTGTGTCGCCGGAGGTTATCGGAAGCACTATAACGCCGATAATCGCAATAATACCGCCGATACTGCCGAGCATATCCTTTGCCACGACGCCGACTACCGTAGTTGCCTGATCGTGCAGCATATCGCTGGTAGCAAGCCCGATGTTGACTGCTCCCATAGCTGCCGCTGCCCAGACCATTGCGATAAATCCTTCAAGTACCATCATATTGTAGAAGGTCATGCGTCCCTCGCGCTCATCAGCCATTGTCCTGGAGATAAGGGTAGCCTGTGTGGAGTGAAAGCCCGACACGATGCCGCAAGCCACGGTCACAAAGAATATCGGGATAAAGTTGTCTCCATAGGCATTCACGAATGAGAAGCCGCTTTCCCAAATCTCGTCCAACGGATAGCCTTTTATGAACAGACCCGCAAAAACGCCGACTGCCGAAAGCAGAAGGATCGCGCCGAAAACGGGATATATCTTTCCGATTACCTTGTCTATCGGAAGCAGCGTGGCAATTATGTAATAAACGAATATTGCGCCGTAAACCACCCAGACTATCGGGTTTCCGAGATTGCTCTCGCCGCCGAGTAACTGCGTCACGAACAGGTCTCCGGGAGTGTAGATGAACACAACTCCTAACAGCAGCAGAAGCAGGCACACAAAGATGTTGTATATCACATAAACATATTTTCCGAGGAAACGCTTAACGAGTGAAGGCATCTGCTCACCGTCATTGCGCACCGAGAGCATTCCGACCATATAGTCGTGGAACGCTCCCCCGAGAACACACCCGATCGGTATCGTGATGAATGCTATCGGTCCGAAAAGTATGCCCTGTATAGGTCCGAGAATAGGTCCTGTACCCGCGATATTCAGCAGCTCGATAAGGCTGTTCTTCCATTTCTTCATGGGTACATAATCTACCCCGTCATACTTCTCAACAGCAGGTGTTTTACGGTCAGAAGGCTTTATTACTTTCTCGCACACCCTGCCGTAAACAGCAGCACCGACAATGAGTATCGCAAGCCCAACAAAAAATGTTATCATCTGTTCATTGTCCTTTCTTTATATTATCCGCACAAATGAATATTATTTATTTTATCACTTTTTACTCAAAATGTCAACAGCTCTTTCATACTATTCGATATGATATGACATTCTGATCATCTGTCAAAGTTCCGATTTTACGGGAGCTTTCTTGACAGTCTGAATGCCCTCCTATCGTTATAACCGATTTTAATTTTGCTCCTAAATATCCAATTCTGATCGGGCGGAAAATGAAAAAATTCATTTTTGAATCAAAAGTATAATTTGCACAAATAATGTATTTTCTATTTGTTGATTTCGCAGAAAAATAGACAATCAAGCGATTTCTATTGAAAAAATCAGAAAAATGGTATATAATACTGATTAGTACATTTAAGCTTTCATTCAGGAGGAAAAGAAATATGAAATGGACTAAAAGACTCGGAACAAATATACTGTTCATAACAGGCGTCGGTATAGTTGTAATGGTAGCATTGCTTCTGTCAACGACGCTTCTTACGATGCGCAGCTACAACGACGGTATCATGCTTGAAAGAGCTGTCGTAGGTATGCAGGTCCTCGAAGACAAGGTAGCAAGTGAGCTGAACGATCTCGAAGACGCGTATTCGATGTTCAAGGAAGACGGAGATTTCCGTGATGCAGCAGTCGCCGCAAACGGAGAAGTTCTGAAAGCGTATATGCAGAAACAGCTTCCCGGCGAAGATTTCTATATGATCGTCGGTGATAAGAGCGGTGCTATTACATACAAGAGCGACAACTACCCGCTCAAGTCCTTCGATTACGCTCCAGTATCAAACGGCAAGACCATAAAGGGTATAGCAAGATGCGATGAAGAGCTCGTTGCTATGTATGCGTCGTATGTCAAGGACCAGGACGGTCAGGAATTCATGCTCTGCCTCGGCTTCACAATGGAAGCTACCGACTGGCTCGATGAGGTCATGAAGACATCGAACTGCGACGCTACTGTATGGAACTGGAACATCAGATATGCAACCACACTCAAGCGCGACAACGGCGAGCGTGCAACAGGCACAGACCTCAACGAAGATGTTGCGGAAGCTGTTCTTCAGAAGAACGGCAAGTACGAAGGTCAGCATGACGTTGTTGACAGACATTACTATGTATCATACCAGACAATGACCGACTACGACGGAAACATCGTCGGCGCATACTGGGCAGGTGCAGACGCTCGTGACGCAGATGCCGAATTCGGTATCGTTACAGGTGTTGCTATCGCAATAGGCGTTGTCGGCACAATTATTCTCGGCATCATCATTTTCATTTTCTGCAGCAAGAGAGTTTCACAGCCTCTCGCACATGCGGAAGACTACGCAAAGGAAATGCTCGAAGGTCAGCTCGATACTACAAATGTTACATTCAAGTTCGCTGATGACGAAGTCGGCGCTTTCGTTGAGATACTCCGGAGCGCAAAGCACGGCATGAACGATGTTGTCGGAGATTCATCAAGGATCCTTGCGGCTATGGCAAGCGGCGACTTTACCGAAACTCCCAATGTAAGATACCCCGGCGTATTTGAGGAGATCGAAAGAAATATACTTAAGATCGAGGACGATCTGGGCACAACTCTCAGCAATATGAACACCTCTTCTGACGAAGTTCTCACAGGTTCCAACCAGATGGCAGAGGGCTCACAGTCTCTCGCAGACGGTACAACCAAGCAGGCTTCCGCTATCGAGGAAATTTCCGCTACTATCGCGGAAGTCTCCACACAGATCGCGAATACCGCTCAGAATGCCGCACAGGCAGGCAATCTCTCCAAGCAGACTCAGGACAGAGTAAACGAGCAGGATCAGGAGATCCAGAACATGGTACAGGCGATGAACGAGATAAGCTCCACATCGCAGGAGATCGAAAAGATCATCAAGACTATCGAAGATATCGCATTCCAGACCAATATACTCGCGCTGAATGCGGCTGTTGAGGCAGCCCGCGCAGGTGACGCAGGAAAGGGATTCGCTGTTGTTGCAGATGAAGTCCGCAACCTTGCAAGCAAGTCCGCCGAAGCGGCAAGCTCCACAACATCTCTTATCACAGCTTCTATCGAGGCTGTCGGAAAGGGCTCAAAGATCGCTCTCTCGACTGCGGAATCCATGAAGGAAGTAAAGACAATGTCCTCCGAAACAGCGGAACTTATCACACAGATCGCCGCTGCAAGCGCAGAGCAGAACGAGTCTATAAAGCAGATAACTTCCGGCGTAGAGCAGATCTCTCAGGTTATCCAGATGAACTCCGCAACAGCCGAAGAGACAGCAGCTTCCTGCGAAGAACTCTCCGGACAGTCCAAGATGCTCAAGGATCAGGTCGCAAGATTCAAGATCAATCAGTAACAGAAATACAAAAGAGGCGGGCATTTGTCTGCCTCTTTTTATTTTTTTCGCTGACGCTCGAGAAGGTCGCGCACGGCGCTCGAGACTGGGGACACCCTCCTCAAAAAACTTTAATCGCTTCGCATTCAAATTACGAGTTTATCAGGATAGTTTATAGGACAATCAACAGATCCGGACCGCTTTTCTGAATAAAATTGGAAAACTGTTGCAATTCATACAGAAATGTTATATAATAATAGGTGACCGGAGAAATTATGGAAGGTCTAATGCTTTAATTAAATCAGGAGGGAATATGAAAAAATTGATCAGAATCGCGGCTGCAGGTACAGCTCTCATACTTGCTTGCACTGCCGTACAGGTACCGGTTTATGCGGAAGACAGCCGCAAGAGTGACGATATAGTTATCCTTTATACAAACGATGTTCACTGCGGTATCGATGTCAATATCGGATATGACGGACTTGCGCTGTATAAGCGCGAGATGCAGGCGCAGTATGAAAATGTGCTGGTAGTCGATGCCGGTGACGCTATTCAGGGTATGCCGGTCGGTACACTCTCGAAAGGAGCTTACATAACACGCCTTATGAATGCGGTCGGCTATGATGCCGCAACTCTCGGAAACCACGAATTTGACTACAGCCTGAAAGAGCTTCAGGTTAGGGCGGACGAGCTTAACTGCGGTTATATCTGCGCGAATTTCTACAGCAAAGAGACCGGAAAACCGCTGTTCGATGCGTATAAGATGATCGAAGCAGGAGACAAGAAGATAGCTTTTGTGGGTGCAACCACTCCCGAAACGCCTTCGGGATCCAACCCTGTATTTTTCCAGAATGAAAAAGGAGAGTTTATATACAGCTTCGGTGAAGACGGCAGCGTTTACGAACTACTCCAGAATGCGGTGGATAACGCAAGAGAAGACGGCGCGGATTATGTTATCCTGCTTGGGCATCTCGGAGAGACTGACATAAGAGAAGGCTGGAGCGCACAGGAGATCGTTGCCGAGCTTTCCGGAATTGACGCGGTCATAGACGGACATTCTCACGATGTTACACCCGGATTTACAGTGAAGTCAAAGGACGGCAAAGACGTTGTCATTACACAGACCGGAACCAAGCTTGCAAATATCGGCAAGATGACCATAACCACAGACGGCAAGATCTCAACCGAACTTATCGACAGCGTTCCCGCACCTGCGGAAGACTCCGGTATAGCCGAAGATTCATGGCTCGAACCCGACGGCAGAGAAGGCAGATTTGTCGATGAAGCAGTAAACAGCATTATGATGCAGATAAAGTCGGAATACGGCGAGATCCTTGACCAGAAGATAGGCAGCTCCGCTTATGACCTTATCGCGAACGACCCCGAGACCGGAGACAGAGTGGTCAGAAACCACGAGACAAACCTCGGCGACCTTTGCGCAGACGCATATAAATATGTCCTCGGTGCCGATGTTGGTATTATAAACGGCGGCGGTGTAAGAACATCGATCAGCTCCGGTGATATTACCTACAGTGATGCTATGGCTGTATTCCCGTTTGCAAATATGGCAATGGTCGTTGAAGTCACCGGTCAGCAGATAATTGATGTACTGGAAGCGGGAGCAATGAAATATCCCGGCGAAAACGCCTCGTTTATCCACGTTTCCGGTATTGAATACACCATAGATGAAGGTGTCCCCAGTTCTGTAAAGCAAGACGATACCGGCGTATATCTCAGTGTTGACGGAGAGTACAGAGTCAAAAACGTGCTGATAAACGGTGAACCTCTCGATACAGCGAAAACGTACACGCTCGCTTGCCATGACTACTATCTGAAAAACGGCGGTGACGGATTCAAAAACATATTATCCGAAAAGTGCAGTATCGTCCGCGACAGTGTTATGTCGGATTCCGATCTTATTGCGACATATATCCGTGATAATCTCGGCGGTGTGATACCCGAAAAATACAGCAATCTTTACGGTGAAGGCAGGATCAGATTCATCAACAGCTCGGTTGAAAGTGCTGCGGACGAGGAAATTTCCGAGGAGCCCGATAATGCGGCTGCTGAGATTCCCGCAGAAGATACAGCGGAAGAAACCGCTCCCGAAACACCCGTGACCACAGAGCAGAACCCTGTCACAGGCGTCGGCATAACAGTGATCGTACCTGCTGTATGCCTTATCGCGGCAGGTTTTGCAAGAAAGAGAAAGTAATTGTAAGACGGATATTTTAAAAGGCTTATCCCGGTAATGGGGTAAGCCTTTTTTGCAGGTCTATGATCTATAGGGTACCTCTAAAAACCGCTTTGAAAAGAGAAAATGAGATAGCTGCGTCGGATACAAGGAAAGCCGACGCAGCCGGGCTGGCGCCCGGTTAGGAGGTTTGACGCAGTAGACGGCGTGGATAGCTCTTTTTCTCTCAAATTGGGTTTTTAGAGGTTCCCTATACTAAATCAGTATCTAACCGCAGACAAAACCAAGTAATTAATGTGTCCTCAATAACTGCCTTTTGGCAGTTATTGACTGAAAATCTGCAAAACAGATTTTCAGATGTTGTTTAAATGCGCCTGCGGTGCATTTAAACAACGGACACATTCCTTGATGTCAAGCTCATTTCGTCCTTCGGACGAACAGACATTAATTACGTCACGATTCAGATATGCGCGCAGAGCGCGCTCCAAAATTGTGCATTGTGAATTGTGCATTGTGAATTTGTCTAAAATCACCGGTCACAGATGTAAACGAGCCTGCTCTCCGGCTCGCATGCTCAATTATTCTTCGATATTGAACGCGGTGTCAAAACCCGTGAGATCAAAAACGACTCTTACCGGTTTGGTCACATTGCGGATAAGCATTTCACCTTCAACCTCGTCGATCTGCTGTGAAGCTCCGAGAAGCACGCGAAGTCCGGCACTGGAGAGATAGTCCAGCTTTTCGAGATCGAATATGAGCTTTCTGATGCCATTCATCTCTTCATTGAGCCTGTCTTCAAGATCCGGCGAGGTTATGGTGTCAAGTCTTCCCCTGAGCTTTACGATAAGCTCTTCGCCGTTCTTTGAAGTATCGATCTTAAGTTCGGAAATAGCTTCTGACACTTGCTTTGCTTTCTTTTTGCCGAATAATCCCATTAATATGTCCTCCAGTTCAAATTATTATTTATCCGTATCATGCCCCCTGCAAGAACATGAACTCCTCTTTGTAAACTGTAATATTTTTCTCCGCTTTATTATACCAAAATCTGTCACAAATGTCAATAGCGGGCGACCGCCGGATATGAGTAAGATATTGACTTTTTATCTGTTTTAAATTATAATAAAATAGCAGTATATATACAGTTTATTTTACCGCAATAATAACAATGTCAATGGAGAAGGAGTTATCATGAAGACAGCTATTTTCACAATGGGGACGCGCGGAGATGTCCAGCCTTACATATATCTTTCACGGGCACTGAAAAGAAACGGACACGATGTCAAGCTCGGCTCACATCCCTGTTGGAGAAAGCTCATCGAGAATGCCGGTATTGATTTTGTACCGATCGGTCCGGATATTGATATAGAGCAGGAAGCCGCCGCTATCAGGGGCAAAAGCTCCAACGCGGCATTAAGCATGATAAAGACCATGAATTTTATATTCAGGATCATTCAGAACTCGACTAATGAAGTATATGAAGCCTGCAAGGAAAAAGACCTTATTATCGTCAGTCACAGTCAGATGGGCGCAACGGAAGCGGAAGCCCTCGGTATCCCGACAGTCAACGTGACTTTGCAGACTGAAATGATCGCCGAAAAGGGCAAGCCGCAGACTTTATTGAATAAGATCATCGGCGGATTTATCGGAAAACAGATGACAAAACCCTACAACAAGATCAGAAAAGTTTACGGTCTGAAACCGCTGAAAAACGGAGACTCCACAATGTCGCGCAGACTTGATCTGATACCGATAAGCAAGTATGTGGTACAGCGCAGCCCATATTGGGAAGGACAGCATATTATGACAGGCTATTGGTATGAGGATGAGGAGGAGTTCACCCCAAGCGATGAACTGAAAGCTTTTCTTGAAAGCGGGGACAGACCTGTTATACTTGCGCTGGGAGCGATGTCTTTTGAAGACAAAGCCGAAACGGTAAAACTCGATATGTTTGTCAAAGCATTTGAAAAAGCCGGATGCAGAGCTGTTATACAAGGATTTCAGAAGTCTTTGAAAGAGTACGCTCTGCCGGAAACGATGATAGCCTGCGGAAGTGTACCGCACAGCTGGCTGTTCAGGCAGGGAAGCTTTGTGATACATCACTGTGGCTTCGGGACAACGGCGGCAACTATGATCTACGGTATCCCGTCGATACCTGTACCGCACGTTCTCGACCAGCTCGGATTTGCCATGCAGCTGAAAAATATAAACGTAGCCGGAGAGCCTTTGAAAGCTAAAGATCTGAGCGTTAAGACTATCTATAACGCAATTGTGGAAATGCAGAACACCTATGAGGAAAAAAGCAGGAACGCCAAAGAAATATCTGAAAAGATAAAGACCGAAGGCGGGCTTTCCGAAGCAGTCAGGCTGATAGAAAATGATATATCACCGGAAAAGGAAGAGATAATATGGTCAAGAAGCTTAAAGATAAAATTGTGATAATTGAACTGATCTTTACTATTGTGTCAGCCATTTTTATCATGATAGTCGGCACTATGTTCTTCAATGACGTGAGACTGGAGGAATATCTGTTCAATACAGGCGTTGACCAGCTTGGTTCGCTCATCTGCGCGGCGCTCATTTTCGGAAGCATGAGACAGAAAGGTGATGGAACAAAGTTCTTCCGTGTCCTTATCCTATGTTCGAGTGCCAGCTTCGCAGCCAATATAGCCATGTATTATACACTGCTGGTGCCGGAATACAGCACTGCTTGCTTCATACTCTGCATGATAAGCAAGCTGATCGATCTTGTGATGATATTCTGCTTCTACCAATATGTAAACTCAACGCTCAATTTCAGCGGCATGCTTAAAAATATCGCGGACAAGGGCATTCCGGTTCTGATGACACTTGAAACCGTTGTATTGCTGACCAATATCTTCGCTCCGGTAACATTCTATATAGACGCGAGCGGAATGTACCAGTCAACGGATCTCTCATGGCTGGAAGATATATACCTTATTGCCGTATCCGTCACTGCAACCGTACTGATAGTCAGGAGCAGCTGCCCCCGCTCCCAGAAAGCCGCCGCTCTCACGTTCATATTCTTCCCGATAGCCGAGTATCTCCTCACCGGAGCAATGTTCGGAAATGCGGGTCAGTACGGAGTTATTCTGGTATCGCTTGTCATCATGTACTGCATCATATTCAATGATAAGAGCAAAAAGCTTGCTTCCACGCAAATCGAGCTCAACCTTGCCACACAGATCCAGTCCAGCATGCTGCCCAATATATTCCCGGCATTCCCCGAACGCCGGGAGTTTGATATCCACGCTTCAATGACTCCTGCCAAAGAAGTCGGCGGTGACTTCTATGACCTGTTCATGGTCGATGATGACCACCTCGCAATGGTAATAGCCGATGTGTCCGGAAAGGGTATTCCGGCAGCCCTGTTTATGATGTCCTCGAAGATCCTCATAAATGACCATACCATTATGGGCGGTACTCCGGCAGAGATACTCGAAAGAGTAAACAAGCAGATCTATTCCACAAACAAGGCAAATATGTTCGTGACCGTATGGCTGGGAATACTTGAGATAAGCACAGGAAAGCTCACTACAGCAAATGCGGGACATGAATACCCGTTCTTAAACCTGAACGGAAACTATGAGATATTCAAAGATAAGCACGGACTTGCTATCGGAGCTGCAATGAAGTCAAAATACAGGGATCACGAGATAATGCTGAAAAAGGGAGACAGCCTGTTCGTTTATACCGACGGTGTCGCAGAGGCTACAAATGCCAATAACGAGCTTTTCGGCACAGAACGTACTCTTGAAGCGCTGAACGCACTCCCTAAGGATAACTCGCAGGAAGAGATGCTAAAGGGCGTGCGTCAGTACGTTGACGCATTCGTAAAGGAAGCCCCGCAGTTTGACGATCTTACTATGCTGGGTCTTAAATATTACGGTCCGGAGGAAAGTAAATGAAAGAACTTGAAATCGAAGCCGTAAGGAAGAATACATACAGTGTTCTCGCATTTGTCGATGAAGATCTGGAAGCTGCGGAATGTCCGATGCTGACGCAGACCGCAATAGATATCGCCGTAGAGGAAATTTTTGTAAACATCGCAAATTACGCTTACGGTGAGGAGACCGGGACCGTCTTGATACAGGTGACCATACACGAAGATCCGCCTTCTGCCGAGATAACATTCATTGACACCGGCGTGCAGTATGACCCGCTGGCGAACCCGGATCCCGATATCACCCTGCCCTCAAACAAGCGCAAAAAGGGCGGTATGGGCATCTTTATGGTAAAGAAGAGCATGGACGAAATGACGTATAAGTATGAGGGCGGAAAGAACATACTTACCATAAAGAAGGCGCTGAACTGAAGCACTTGCGACATAGACAAATTCACAATGCACAATTATGGAGCGCGCTCTGCGCGCATATCTGAATCGTGACGGAATTACCTGGTTTTGTCTGCACATAGATACTGAATTAGTATAAAACGGGAATGTGAGCCGCAGAAGCTCCATTCCCGTTTGTTCATTTCAGCACCACAGCGGCAGGAGCTGCTGTGTCGCGACATCTACCAGACCGTGAGTTGACATCTTTATCTTCGGTATGACGGTAAGCGAAACAAATGCCATATTCATGAACGGCGAGATATTATCCGGTACGCCCAATGCTCTTACAGCTTCATTCAGCTTCCGGTTCAGTTCCGCTACGGTATGCGCGTCCATATCGCTCATAAGTCCCGCTATCGGCAGAGGGAGTTCCGCAAGTACCTCTCCGTCCGCCACAGCCACGCTCCCGCCTTTAAGCTCACGGACACGGTTCGCAGCCGCGGCAATGTCCGCGTCATTCGTTCCGATCACTATCAGATTGTGGGAATCATGGGAAACGGAAGCCGCAATTGCTCCGCGCTTCAGACCGATACCTTTTATGTAGCCGATGCCGCGGTGTCCGGTGTTTTTATGACGCTCCACCACCGCAAGCTTGAGTACGTCTTTTCCTACATCTATGCCGTTGTTCACCGTGAGATCAAGCTTCATCACAAGCTCGTCCGTAAGCACCTGGCCCGGTATAACGCCTATTACCCGGCATTCCCCGTCTTTCGGCTCGATATGGAAATCGCCGGCAGTCAGCGGATCGAGATCAAAGGAATCGAAGATCGTTTTCCATTCCGGCGAATGACAGTCCGGTTCATGGTCAAAGGGCTGGCATACCCCGCCAATCACCGCAGGTCTTCCGGCGCAGTAAACATCGCGCACAGATACGCTGTCAAGATCGTCGAGTATGAGCAGATCGGCGCGGTAACCGGGTGCCACAGCTCCCATATTCTTTATGCCGAAGCACTGCGCCGCGTTCAGCGTAGCCATCTGTATGCAGGTGACAGCGCTCTTCCCTGCCCTTACAGCCCGCCTTATGATGTGGTCTATGTGACCGTCGCGGATAATATCCGCCGGGTGTCTGTCGTCAGTCACCAGCAGGCATCTGTGCCGGTACGGCTCCCCGATAAGCGGCAGAAGCGCATCAAGATTGCGGCTTGCAGTACCCTCCCGTATCATGACCCACTGACCCTTGCGGATACGCTCGTAAGCCTCCTCCGCAGAAGTACATTCGTGATCGCTGCTGATGCCCGCAGTTATGTACTTGTCCAGGTCATGTCCGGAAAGAAGCGGCGCGTGACCGTCTATCACCTTTCCCGCTGCTTTTGCGGCGGCTATCTTGTCAAATACAGTCTTATCTCCCGCAAGGACTCCCGGATAGTTCATCATCTCCGCAAGTCCCGTCACACGGGGGTGCTTAAAATATTCCGTCATATCTGCCGCAAGTATCTCCGCTCCCGACTCGTCCAGCGGCATTGCCGGAACGCAGGAAGGAATGTTGATAAATACCGAGAGAGGAAGCCCCTCGCTCATGGCAAGCATGAAGTCTATTCCCTTTGTGCCGCACACATTCGCTATCTCATGCGGGTCGGCAACAACAGCCGTAGTGCCGTGAGGAAGCACTGCCTTCGCAAACTCCACCGGAGCCAGCATCGTGCTTTCGATATGGATATGCCCGTCGATAAATCCGGGCGTTACTGTGCAGCCGGAAATGTCCCTTACAATGTCCGCATCGCTGTCGGTGTAATCCCCGACACCGATTATCGTGTCATCACCGATAAGTACATTTTCCCGGCGCACTTCGCCCGTGAAAACATTCACCACAGAACCGTTTTTCAACAATGTTTTCATATCAATGACCTCCGTATCAAAGGAAAATGTATTTGAGTATGAAAAGTACGCAGAGTATATAGACTACAGGATTGATCTTCTTTGCCTTGCCGCAGAATATGTTTATAATGACATACGAAATGATGCCTATTGCGATACCCTCGGAGATACTGTAGAAGAAAGGAATGCCGATGATGCAGAGATACGCGGGGATAGTTTCGGTGAGCGAATCTTCGGACAGCTTTATCTTCGTGATCGAGCTGAACATCAGAAATCCCACAAACACAAGAGCCGGAGCGGTGGCAAATGACGGGATCGCCGTGAATACAGGAGCCAGCAGCGTTTACAGTAAGAACAGTATTCCGGTGGTCACTGCGGTAAGACCGGTTCGTCCGCCTGCGCCTACGCCCGATGCAGACTCAACGAATGTGGTGGTGGTGCTTGTACCGAGAACTGCGCCCGCGGTAGTTGCGACAGCATCGGAAAGAAGAGCGGGACGTATGCCGGGAAGCTTCCCGTCTTTATCGAGCATATCCGCTTTTGTCGCAACGCCTATCAGCGTTCCGAGGGTATCGAAGATATCAACGAACAGGAATGAGAAGATAACTATGATAAAATTGAAAATGCCGACGCTGTCGAAACTTACATTGAAGCACTGGCCGAAAGTCTCGCCGAGCTTGGAGAAATCCGTCATTCCAAACACAGGGAAAAGCGAATAGTATCCCATATCCGGATCGGGAATATAAAGCCCGGTGAGCTGGCAGATCATTCCGAGCACCCATGTTCCGATTATGCCGATAAGGATAGCGCCGGGAACCTTCTTCACATACACACCGCCGTCAGAAAGATGCCTATTACCGCCAAAAGCGCTCATATACCTGCTGTGTTGAAATTTTCGCCAAAATCGATCAGCGAGAACTTACCACTATCCCGGAGTTCTGAAGTCCGATGAAAGCTATGAACAGTCCGAGACCGACAGACACCCCCTGTTTCAGCGAAAGAGGTATGCTGTTGAAGATCGCTTCACGGACATTGGTAAGCGAAAGTATGATGAAGATCACACCCTCGATGAATACCGCAAGAAGCGCGGTCTGCCATGTATATCCGTTGCCGATGACGACTGTGTACGCCATGAACGCGTTGATGCCCATTCCCGCCGAAAGAGCGAATGGGAGATTTGCGAGAAGTCCCATAAGTACCGTTCCGATGAATGATGCAAGACAGGTGGCAAGCATTACTGCCGTAGTGTCCATTCCCGCCGCTCCGAGTATGCTCGGATTGACCGCGAGTATGTATGCCATTGTCATAAACGTGGTTATGCCGGCGAGTACCTCGGTACGCACATTTGTGTTGTTCTGTTTAAGCTTAAACAATTTTTCGAACATTTCTCTTTCTCACCTTGATACAGTACTTTTTGTATGAGACCTGAACCGGATCTACGTGAATATTGTATCACAAACCCGGACAAAATGCAAGTTAATTATGAAACGAAGCACGGCAATGTGCTTCCGTAACAATTAAACAGACCCGCCGGGTCTTTTTCCGTTAGTCTCGGCGGGTCTGATTATGCTATCTGTGCAGTCCGGAACGTCATTTACCGTTCAGAGCTTTGAAAAGCGTATCATATTCCTGTTATAACCGGTAGTAACAAGATAGGTCTTTTCTTTGTGGGATTCCAGAAGTCCGCTCAGGATAAATCCGCTTAGTCCCTTTATATGCATATCGGTGTCAGTAGCGTCAAATAATTCTCCGGAATCGCGTTCGACAATAAGCACCGAATCTTCCTCAAAGAAAAGCGAAAGCTCAAACAGAATCTGCTTCTTCGACTTCTTGTTCTTTTCAAGTATGGTAAGCCCGATCTCCTCTGTGAAAAGCGCCGCATGATTGACGGCTTTATCCGGAAAACCGCGGGATCTCATATTCTCCCCCACACGCTCCGACAGCGCAGATGCGTTTTCAGCCGTAAGTACATCGTCCATTACCACGATATCCGAGTCTATGTCTTTGAGCAGGAACGGGAAATTGTCCTTTCCGAACCGCAGATACACATAGCCGTACGCACAGATGAGTGTGATAAGCGGGGCTATGATAAATCCCGCCCACAGTCCGTTGATGCCGAAAATCAGCGAGCCGAGTATCGGCAGGAGTATGTATAATGCCCCGTTCTGTAGCATTGCAAAGAACAGAGCCATGCGGATACGGTCTATCAGCATATAGTAGGATGTCGTCAGCGATACCACGCTGCACAGCGTAAATCCGCAGCATACTATCCTTATCGCGGCAATGGAGGGCTCAAGCGTTTCGCCTTCACCGATACCGAAAAGACCGCAGAACTGCTTTGCAAAAACAAATATAAGTCCGGTTGCTATCAGACCTTCTAAAACTGCCGCTTTGAAGCCGGATTTCATCACTCTCTTGATAAGCACATGGTTCTTCTCGCCGAAATATGTACCGATAAGCGGCTGCATCGCCATTCCTACGCCGTCAAGCACAACGCTGAACTCAATAAGATTCACTACTACCGCAAGCGTGACAAGTGCCGGCTGTCCATAATTTGCCGAAACAAAGCCTATCATGACATAATCCATGAGTGCCCAACAGAGATATACCGATGAGTCAACGATGCTGTAGCGGGAGGTAAGCAGGAAGTCCTTGAAAGAAAGATGCCATACGAAGCGAAGAGAATTGCCCTTGCGGAAGTAATGCCAGATGCAGGTAAGTATGCCGAGACCGTTGCCGATGATAGAGCCGAGTATGATACCGGTCATGCCCATGAAATTGGTCAGTATCACCGAGAAAAGAATGTTTCCGCCTATCTGGAAGCCGTAGCAGATATTGTTGCACAGCTCGTCTCCGTCGCTGTAAACCATCTGTTCAAGATAGAAAACAACTATCGTAAGGAACGCATTTATCGGTGTAAGGCGGTAGTACAGAAGCGCCTGATCCAGTATCTCTCCGGTGATGCCGTTCAGTCTGAAATAAATGCCCTGAATAAGCAGGATAGTCAGCGCGGATATCAGTCCGATCGAGACGCTTATTATAAGCCCCTGGCTGTAGATCTCGTCGGCGCGTTTCTTCTTCATCGCGCCTATCTCTCTTGTATAGACGATGCCGACGCCAGTCGAGACAAGGTCTCCGAAGAATGTCACAATGCCCGTTACCGGCGTGATCGCATTGATAGCGGCAACGCCTGTCTGTCCGATGAAATATCCGGCGATGATACTGTCGCTGAGAAGCATGAAGTACATGACCGCCTTGGTGAATGTGCCGGATATGAACATGGAACTGAATTTACGCTCACAAAATCCTTTCAATTTTCCCCTCCGATTTTAACATAGCCATAACTGTGATATTTAAGGCAGAACGCCTGTAATCACCCGTTTTATAATACCGGCAGTAAAGGCATTCCAAAAATATCAACAAAAATATCTTTGTACATTATAGCACATTTTGGCTATTTTGTAAAGAGCTTGTAAAAAATTAATCGTTTACAAGCAGAATAATGCCACGCCTTTTATATCTCCCATACGGCACGATTGCCGTAATACAGCCTACCATGCGGTATTGTACAGAAATTCGGGGGGCGCTGTGACAGGGCTTTGCCGGAACTATTGACAAATCGCATATAATATGATATAATGACTATGTAGATATAATCATTACATAATCAAAACCTCATGCGTGCTGTATAATATCATCACAATCACGGCAGAACGGCAGACAAGAGCACGCAAATACTGAAAAGGAGGAGATATTATGAAAACGTTGATGAAAACGATAATGAAAATGAAAACGAAGAAAAAAAAGGGCTTCACTTTAGTTGAATTAATGGTCGTTATTGCGATCATCGGTGTTCTTGCGGCTGTTCTTATCCCGTCGGTGTCTCAGTATCTGACAAGAGCAAAGATAAATGCTGCGATCTCCGATGCAAGAACGGTCAAGACTTCTATCGAAAACGCACTGATACATCATATTGCACTTAACGGAGCTTCAAAGGCAGCTTTTAACAAAGTTATCTACCTTGACCAGGAAAAAAACAAAAAGCTCAAGGACAGAAGCTATGAGGTAGTAGGCGCTTTTACGAACGTAAGTTGGTATGCCTATAAGACCAAGACTGCTTCTAAAACCGGATCGGCTGCGCTGGACGCAGTCATCTGCAGCGCTATGGACAATTCATTCAGTGAAGAATGGAAAAAAGGCAAGAGCGTAAATCCGATGAAATACAATACATCCTCCAAAAACTGCGATTTGTATCTGAAAGAAAACAATACCAATTTCGGAATTGTCGTTGTGTATAACTGGAGCGGAAGTGTACGAATGTTCCAGCTGTACCGGAACAACATACTGGTTTCGTTCGTCAACGGTGAATTCATTGCCAATATGTCACCCGATGCACACTTTGTCGGCACCGGTACATGGGACTCAATTTATTCGGACGCCGGCGAAGGCGCTCCTGTGGAGGTCTGCAAGGTCAGTCTCGCTAACGGTCAGTTAAACAACGGAAATCTTGGCGGCTGGTATTGATTGGTCAATGCTCTGTCGTATCATTGTTATTTCACAGATAATACTGTAGTTAAACGCTACGCAGTAAATCCATTATACCTGAATGCTTCACTGACAGCATTCAGGTATTTTTGTTTATGTTAGATGCACTTCTTTAAAAATAAATATCCGCCGATGCTAAAGTTCAGCATTTCTCTGCCGATATTATATCCGGGTCCTACTTGATGCCGGCGCAGATGAAAATATTGATTGCAGTAATATAGGAGATAAAAACGCCAAAACTCTTGCCGAGTTCTATGAACGCAACGGCAGAAGCGATCTTGCTCAGATAGTGAGAGAGTATAATACATAGACGAAAGCAAAGGACAACCGCACAGCGATCGGACCGGCACACTTTGCGGGAACCGGAATGCCGCATACAAAAACAGTGCAGCAGAACTGCACTACGTCCTGCAGTTCTGCTGCACTGTCATTTTCTGCTGTCAACCCGATATTTATTCGGACTTATCCGGTCAGCCTTCATTCTCCGCAGCTGTCGTTTTCTTCGGTCTGATGACCTGCGACATAACAGCCGCGCCAAAAAGCACTGCTGTGACTATGGGATATATAATGAGCAGTCGGTTTTCGGTGCCGTATATCTCCACAACTCCCGCTGCCAGTGAACCAAGGGCAGCAGTAACTGCCGCCGAGTTCAGCAGATTCAGGAATATCCTTGATGCCCGCGCTTTCTTCATATACATTATAATGCAGGTGATGCCGGCAGCCAGCGGAAATGCAAAGGCATATATCATAAAATACGAGAATACACCGAAGCTGAAAGCTTCATATATCGCTCCGAACACGATACAGAACACTGCAAACAGAATATTGCCGAGTGCATGACGCAGAATACGTCCGTTTTCATTGTCAGTAACCGATGTAAACAATGTCGCTCACCTTTCTTTCTTTGATGCTGCCGCTGGTAGTCGGATTGTTGATGACCTTGCCGCCGAACCACATGGTAGATGAACCGCCGCCGTCAAGATTATACGCAGTGGTGACACCAAGCTTCTGCATAAACTCCGCCAGCTCTTTAAGGGACAATCCTTCGCTTTCGGAAGTCCTGCCGTCGGAGACAACGAATACATAATGCAGATCGTCTATTATGCCCACAGCAGTACGCGGATTGCTTGCCATAGCCTTTCCGACCTCGTCAGCCGCGCTGACTGCCACAGTGCTGTTCTCAACAAGAGCAGGTCCGAACGAGAAGGCCTGCCATACCCCTTCATCTGCAAGCTGCTGCGCTGTTTTCCCGGAACTGTTTGTGATATCGAAGTGACCGTCCGCGTAGATACAGAGGATATCTGTGCTTTCGGGACCATAATCGCGGTAAACCACGCCGTTCCTTATCACATAGCCGCTCTCCCTTGCCCCGTAGTAGTCACCGTTAACTGCAAAGAGAGCATTTTTGCTTTCCGCGATATCCGAAGTCTCATCGGTGATGTTCTTGCCGAAAGTATCTTTAGCGAAAGCTGTCTTGAGGTATTGCGCCGAGGACAGTGTCACATCTGCCACATATATCTTTGTGTTGTTTTCGTAATACTCGCTCAGAGTGATGCTGATATTTTCATCGCTGTATGAGGTATCTGCTTCTGCTGATGCGGCAGGTTCCTTCGCAGTTTCGGTTCCGGAGATCTGCCCGGAATCTGTATCGGTCTTGGCACCCGGCTTTCTGCCGGATCCGGAAGGTCTGCTGCGGTTTTTCTTTGTTCCGGGAGCCGAGGTGTCAGAGCTGTGAGTATTTGCTTTCGTTTCCGGAGCATCTTCCGTTCCGGAAACGGTCTCGTCAGGCGCGTCGGCGGTCTCCGTATCCGTATCCGAAAACAATCCCATATTCATCTGTGTCGCGTCTGCGGCACTTACTGTCGGTATCACAAAGGTGTCCAGCATAACATAACCGGTGAACAGCACGACGGCTGTTCCGTAAACTGCCGCCCACAGATATCTGTGCTTCATCTTCATCATTCCTTTCAATGTCATAGTTTTATTATCCGAAAAAACAGCGGTACGCTGAACGATCCAGCTTACAGCGAACATGACCGATTCGGTAATTATCTTTGCTATATACGCATTTACCCCGATGCCGGTCAACAAGGTCAGCAGTGCGGTATTGCAGGCAAGTATGAATACGGCAAGCATCAGATACTTTGCCGCGGACTGCCTCACCGTGCTTCTGCCCCCGAATACTACCCGACGGTTTATCTCAAAATTCAGAGTTCCGCTGAATATCCTTGCCGCGATATTGGCGAATACCGTCAATCCCGTCAGCGCGGAAAGTACGCAGAACAGCAGATAATCCACGCCGAAACCGATAAGCGAGGAAGCGGAGAATTTCAGTATCTCTTTGTATATCCGACAGGAATCCTTCACCGTGTCGAAATGCGAACTTTCATTCTTTCCGATATAAATAGTCTGTATCGGGACCTGTATTATCTGCATGCCGGTTTTGGCGTATTCCATAAGCACGTTCATCTCGTACTCATACCGGTCTCCCGGAATATTCACCATTCTGCCGATGTGTTTGTGTGAGAATGCCCGCAGACCTGTCTGGGTATCGGCAAGCGCCTTTCCGCATGTAAGCGCGAAAACTATACCGGTGATGCCGTTCCCGAGCCTGCTCCTTAGCGGCACGTTTCCCTTGAAATTACGGCAGCCGATAACAACAGCGTCCTCGTTTTCAGCAGCCTTTTCACATACACTGACAGCATCCTCCGGACTGTGCTGTCCGTCCGCGTCAAGCGTCACGACAACATACGGCTCGCGGAAGGTGTTCATTATATAGCAAAGTCCCGTTTTCAGAGCACTGCCTTTTCCGCAGTTGACCGTATGCTCCAGTATGGCAGAGTAAAGAGATGCTTCCGCAAATATTTCGCTGTATTCTTCTCCGCTGCCGTCGTTCACAGTAATAACAGTAAAGCCGCGCGACTTAAGCTCCTTTAGCAGCCCTGTCAGCCGCCCGTCCGGCTGATACGCGGGGATAAGCGCTATTCTCCGTGTTCCGTCCAACATAGACTGTCTGCTCCTTTCTGTTGATCTTTACTGTATTATAATACCTCAAGTTAAAACAAACTTAAAACCGGGAACGCAAACAGTCTGATATTGCATTTTAAGAATATATTCTGATAATGAAGGTCATTGTGACCTTCCCACGGTTTTGAGTATTCCCGCATTTAATTCACAACAGCATATTCAATGATCGGTCCAAAAATAATTTTCGGATAAAAATACAAGGGCGGTTATTTTTTGAAAGCCCTTTACAACCCCGCCAAAATATGCTATAATACCATTGAAGCCGTGGCGCTTAAAGCGCAGGTAAAGCAAGGTGGATATCGCTCTCGGAGCAGTTTTCCCGTTCTTTAGGACGGAGACTGTGAAAGGAGGGCGATAAAGAAGTGGAGATACTGAACGTATTGCGTGAGCTTTTTGGCGAAGCAATACATATCATAACTCTCAATGCTTCATCGCTTGGAGCATTGTTATCGAATTTATTTGACCGGTTCAAAAGCCGCAAATAAAAAGAAATAACCACCGCGCTTTCGACAGGACGGTGGTTGTTTCTAATCACTTATAACTGCTCCGAGAGCTGTACATTTTCTTACGAAAAGTACACACTTTGCTCTGTTGCTAAAGCTATTATACCACAGTTTCCCGCTCTTTGTCAAGTGGCTTTTTCTTTTTATCGGCGCGTCGTGCGCCGTTTTGGAAAAAGCCTTTTTGCTTCCTGCAAAAACAGGGCGGTTATTTTTTTCAAACCCCTTTACAACCGCACCAAAATATGCTATAATATGAAAAGTGAAGCACAATATATATGAAAATTGTGTGAAAAATTACGGAAGGGGCTTGACAAAGATGTTCGTTCGTGATATGCTCGCAACGCAACGCAACGCAACGCAACGCAACGCAACGCAACGCAACGGCTGATTGCGTCCTTTTGCCATACCCAAAAATCAATACAGGCTATAACGCTCGTGACCGCTGTATCAATGGTACAGTAGGTAACGGGCGTTTTTGCGCTATATAAAATCCCGAAACGGGAAAATATAAAACGAAAGGAAAACTCAACAATGACAAAGACAAAAAAGAAGATCTTAGGTCTCGCTCTGTCGGCAAGCATGATAGCATCGTGCTTCACCGGAATGAGCATACCGGCAAGTGCTGACGGAGAAAGCACTTACTCGATCACTATCCCCTCTGCACTGACAGTTACAGACAAGGGCTGGAACAGCATAGGCAACATCTCGGCAAGCGGAACACTTGCTGACGGCAAGAAGCTTACAGTTTCGGCGGCATCTGCAAATAGCTGGGCGCTTACATCAACAAGCGATTCCGTAAGCTATACCTTGAAAAATGCGTCAACAGACAATGCCGCGACTACCTCGTGGGAGTTCACGAAAGAACAGCTTTCGACAGGTGCAACACAGGCTATCGGCATAGATGTTTCCGATTACAGCACCAAGCCCGCAGGCACCTATAAGGACACCGTGACCTTTACGGCGAAGGTAGAGGACGCAGCAAAGGCTTATGCCCTTGGAGGACAACCTATAAATAATGGTACGGTCATTAAAGTAAACTTCAAATGGCGTGGAGGTAACTCTGGTGATTATGTTCAAGGTACATACAACGCTGACTCAGGAAAGTTTACTCCCAGCATAGGCGGTAACAACTGGGGCCGTGAAACAAGGAGGTCTGTATATAAATTTGAAAAAAACGAAAACCTGATCACAGTCGGCGCAGGCTTATATGATTATGACATGGAAGGCATGCAGTGGACTTTTAATACGGAAACCGACACCTATACCTATACTCCTGGTCACATGGTCAATGATATGCCTACCGAATTTGGTCTCATTTCTGTCACAGTTGATGGAGTTGACGTTACCAATGAATTAACGAAGCAGTGATGGTACAGTCAGATGGGAAAGGTCGTAATCATATGAACCGAAAACCGAATATCCTCGCGGCTTTTCTCGCGGTAATTCTGTGCGTGTGTATGCTCACGGGCTGTTCGGGCGAAACTGCGGGCGACAAAGTTGAACGCTTTGCGGCGGCTGCGCCCTCGGACAGCGGCGGTATCGACATTCCGGGCTACGAAAGCCTTTCATTCAAGGCAGGTTCGCAGTCACAGACCGTGAACCTCAAAAACCCGCAGACCAATGATTGTTATTTCGTCCTGTCGCTTATCATAAACAGCGAAACGCTGTGGACAAGCGACTATATCGAGCCGGGATATGCAGTGAAAAATCTCACGCTGACCCGTGCGCTCGAAAAGGGCGAATATGACGCGGTACTGCATTACGACTGCTTTACACTAAACGACAAGACCCCGCTCAACGGAGCGGAAATACAACTCACTATCAAAGTAAATTAACAAGAGGTGTGAAAATGAAATTCAAAAAATTTATCAGCTGCGCTCTTGTGCTTTCTATGCTTACCTCGGCTATGCCGCTGGCAAGCGTACCCGCAGGTGCAGCCGACACCACTCTCACGCCGTCAAATACAAGCGGAACGCTTACTATCACGCTGAAAATTAAGGGAACTCCCGCAGCTCCCGCCGCGCCCACAGAGTCGGACGTGACAAAGAACAGCGTTACGCTTACCGCAGTTGACGGCTGTGAATACAGCAAGGACGGCGAAACGTGGCAGGAAAGCCCGACATTCACCGGTCTTACACCCGGAACGGAATACTCGTTCTATCAGCGCAAAAAGGCTGACGATGACAATAACGCTTCTCCGGCAAGCCCCGCCGCAAAGATAAGCACGCTTCCGGACACTTATGCGCTGACGATAACGCTTGTGATCACAGAAAAGTTCAGCGTTACATACGACGCTAACGGTGCAGACGGCACAGCCCCCACCGACAGTTCGCAGTATGAAGCCAATGACAGCGTTACGGTAAAAGCCGCGGGTGATCTCTCAAAGACCGGATATTCGTTCGGCGGCTGGAACACAAAGGCTGACGGAACCGGAACGGCTTATGCCGCAAACGGTACTTTCGCAATTACAGCTGACACCACGCTCTATGCGCAGTGGACTGTAAATCAGTACACGATCACATTTGACACAGACGGCGGTTCGGCAGTGGCAGCAATTACAAAGGACTACGGTGCAACAGTTACCGCTCCCGCAGACCCGACGAAGACAGGCTATACCTTTGACGGCTGGGATAAGACCATACCGACTACAATGCCCGCCGAAAACACCACGATCAAGGCAAAGTGGACTGTAAACCAGTACACGATCACCTTTGATACAGACGGCGGTTCGGCAGTGGAGGCAATTACAAAGGACTACGGTGCAACAATTACCGCTCCCGCAGACCCGACCAAGACAGGCTATACCTTCAATGGCTGGGATAAGACCATACCGACTACAATGCCCGCCGAAAACACCACGATCAAGGCAAAGTGGACTGTAAACCAGTACACGATCACCTTTGATACAGACGGCGGTTCGGCAATAGCTCCTATCACGCAGGACTACAATACCGCGGTAACGGCTCCTGCTGACCCGACCAAGACAGGCTATACCTTTGACGGCTGGGATAAGGAAATTCCCGAAACTATGCCTGCCGAAGATATAACGATCAAGGCAAAGTGGAATGTAAATCAGTACACTATCACCTTTGATACAGACGGCGGAACGACAATTGCACCGATCACAGCGGATTACGGTACCGAGATCACAGCACCCGCAAGACCGACTCGTTCAGGTTACGCTTTCAAAGGCTGGGATCCGATAATCCCCTCGACAATGCCCGCTTACGATCTTACAGTGACCGCACAGTGGATAAGCACAGATTCCTTTACTCCGTCCGTTCCGTCGAACACAACAACGACAACAACAACTACTACAACGACATCTTCCTCCGTTGACAGCGCAAGCTCAAAGGCGAAGATGTGGGCTGTTCAGAACGACGACAAGAGCAGTATCACTGTCGGCTGGGATAAGGTAAACGGCGCTACAAAGTACACCCTTTATGTCAGAAAGAACGGCAAGCTCGAAAAGGTAGTTGATACAAAGAAGACAAAGG